>JAABUQ010001687.1_pt1 | contig 46431 bp, 56 predicted proteins | sample 5560001 | NCBI WGS metagenome assembly JAABUQ01 (sample SAMN10711888, study PRJNA513371) | rock metagenome | isolation source: Antarctica rocks | place: Antarctica: Victoria Land, Finger Mt nord | collected 2015-12-18 | reverse complement strand
TGTTCGCCTACATCGAAGGCTACTATAACCGTCGGCGGATCCATTCCGCCCTCGGATATCGGACCCCGGAACAGGCCGAACGACAAATGGCCTAAACCCGTGTCCACGAAAACGGGGGACCATCAGTGCAGACCGTCGAAGGCAAGCTGTATCTGTTCGTGGGCATTGATCGCACTAGCAAGTTCGCGGTCACCCAGCTGGTCGACAAAGCTGATCGGCGAACGGCGTGGGAGTTCCTCGAGCATCTGCTAAAAGCCGTGCCCTATCGCATCCACACGATCCTGACCGACAACGGCATCCAGTTCGCCGAGCAGCCGCGCAATCGCAACACCGCCTGGTCACGGCAAATGCGCTTCGACATGATCTGCGAAGCAAACGACATCGAGCACCGGCTTACGAAGCCCAACCATCCTTGGACCAACGGTCAGGTCGAGCGGATGAACCGCACCATCAAGGAAGCGACCGTCAAACGCTACCACTACGAGAACCACGACCAGCTGCGGGTACACCTCGCCGACTTCATGGCTGCCTATAACTTCGCGCGCCGGCTCAAAACACTCAGCGGACTCACCCCTTACGAATACATCGCCAAAATCTGGACTGCAGAGCCGGACCGGTTCATCGTCAACCCGATCCACCAGATGCCGGGACTAAACACCTAGATAGCAGCTATCGAGCGGAGAACAACGCCGCCTCACGTGCTCCGCTACGCCTCGTCGTGACGACCATTCGCGACCTCCGTTTGGCCGACGTTCGGCGAGTTCGACTGAGCTTTACAGCTGGAGCCCAAAGCGCGGCCCGAGCCACCTCACTGCGAGGTAGAGCAGGATCGTCAGCATGCAGCCAGATCCCAGCGCCAGCCAGAACGGCGCACCCCGGTTGAGCATGGCCGGGATGAGAAGAAACATTGGCAGTGAAAGAAGCACGAACCAGAACGTTGCGCCGACATGGGCGGCCATGCGGGCACGATCGTGCGTGTCCCGCCATAGCCAGATTATTCCAAGACCGACACGAACGGGAGCGAGGCGACAAGTGCCCCGAACGCAGGGCTGCGCTTCGCGATCTCCGATTCCGCGACGATGATGATGGCCGAGACCGGGGCTTTTAGGAGCAGGTAGATCATCGACCCACCCTAGCCCCTCACCAGGAGATCGAATAAGGCGCATACTGGCCCGTTTGGAGACAAGCAAGACTGTTGGACGGGCAAGGCGAAGCCGCGCGGCTAATGCGATCTTGCTGCCCAGCCGCCTAATAAGCCATTCGGAAAACTCAGTTCAGAACAGGTCTCCTCCGCGCAAATTGCCACCGCGCTGAACGACGACGCCGTGTGAACGCCTGTCGCGCTAAGGAGGGCACGCGCTCCGGTCCGGCGTTGATCGCCACTACGTGCACGACGCCGGGCACGAAAATGCGGGATCTGCTCAGAACTGGGCGTGCAATCGGCCGCCGAGCACCATGACCGGCCCGCGGTCGCGATTGTAGGCGGGGTTGTCGATCAGCTGCGCGTCGAAGCTGACATGCGCCGCCTTGACCACGGCGAAGTCGTAATAGCCCTCGACGATGCGCTCGTCCCCGGTATGCGGCAGTCGGCCGTCGCCGATCAGGATGCCGAGCCCGCCCGCGTCCAGATAGCGCCGACGCGGCGCGCCTGCACGGTTGACGACCAGCGCCAGGCCGATCCGGTCCTTCGGACGGCCCCACCCTCCGCCCTTGAGGGACAGACCACCCGAAAGGGTCTGGTCCACGTCGGTGAACTCGAATGCCTCATAACGGTCGTCAGCGAAGCCGACGCGCGCGAACAGGCCGAGCGAGGCGGTGACCGCCTGCTCCAGGTTGACGTCGAGCCCGACCCGGCTGGCGAACCGCCGCACGAGCGACACGTCCGCGCCTTCGCCGGTCAGCGCCGCCAATCTCGCGGCGTCGCCGAGCCGGCCCATGTTTCCATGATTGACGAAGGCGGTCAGCTTGAGCTTGCCCTCGTGCCCGCCCAATTTGTGCCGCTCTTCGAGCTCCGCCACCGCCTCGTACTGGCGGAAGTTGGTTTCGAGGCTTTCGTTGTTGGGCACCTTGGACAGGTTGAACAGCCCGGCGCGGAGCGCGACGCGTCCTCGGTACAGCTCGGCGGCCCCGCCATAGCTGTACCCCCAAGCGTCGGCGGCGTAGTCGAAGCTCCCTGCCTCGACGACGCTCCAGTTGAGAAAGTCGGCGCGCGGGTCGTGGGCGTAGCTGTTGGTGTCGAACACGTCGCCGACGCCGAACTTGCCGACCGTCAGCACGAGACGGTCGGCGCGGCGATGCGCCCCGAGCTGGTTGAGATCGGCTTCGACCGTCTCCTCCTCGCCGCCAAGCCCGATCGTCTGGCGGAAGAACAAGCGCTGCAGGCGGACATACGGCTTCGCGTTGCCAACCTTATAGGCTTCGGCGCTGGGAAAGCCCGCCGCGCCCAGCGTGTTCGCGAGTCCGAACCCCTGATCGATCTCCGGATTGATCCACAGCTCGCCACCCACCCACGGCTTGACGCCGGCATAGAAGGTCACGTCCGCCGTTTCGCGGGTCTCTCCGCGCGAGTGCAGGCTGTTCAGCCCTTCGAACGACGCGGGGAAGGCCAGATTGCTCTGGACCACGAACGTCGCCTGCGCGTGGAAGGCGAAGCGCTGATCTTCAGTCTGGGACGGGGCCGCCGATACTGGCTTCTCCGCCACCGGTGGTGATCCGGCAGGGGACGCCGATCCTGCCGATTGCGCCTGCGCCACAGCGGGCCAGAGCAACGCGGCCAAGAACGCGCAGGGAATGCGGATTAGTCTGTTCATCGCGCGCGCATGCCGCACCTGTTCATTCCCGTCACCGCACGAACAGCATGGAGGCCGCCGCCGCGGCCATCACCCCAGTCGCGCCCCAGCCGAACACGAGCAGCGTCTTGGATGCGGTAAACTGCCCCATCGCTGCACGCCGCGACACCACTACCATCATCGCCGCCATGATCGGCACCGCGACGACGCCGTTGATCACCGCGCTCCAGAACAGGGCCTTGATCGGCTCGATCGGCGACCAGTCGATCGCGATGCCGAGCAGGGTGGCGAGCGCGATCACCGAATAGAAGCCGACCGCCTCCCAAGGTCGCTCGTCGAGCCCGCACTTCCAACCGCGCGTCTCGCCTACGGCATAAGCCGCGGAACCCGCGAGCACGGGGATGGCGAGTAGCCCGGTGCCGACGATGCCGAGACTGAACAGCGCGAAGGCGAACCGACCAGCAACCGGCTCGAGCGCCTTGGCCGCGTCCGCCGCCGTGTTGATCGTCGTCGTGCCGTGCGCGTGCAGCGTCGCCGCCGTGGCGATCATGATCGCAAGTGCGACCAGATTGGAGACGCCCATGCCGAAGAAGGTGTCGAGCCGCATCCGCCGGAACGCCTGTCGCGCTTGCGACGGTGCCTTGATCAGCGGCTCGGCCTTCGGGTTCTGCGCGACCTCCTCCATCTCCTGCGCGCTCTGCCAAAAGAACAGATACGGGCTGATCGTGGTGCCGAATACCGCCACGATCGTGACGATCGCGTCCTTGCCGCCAATGGTTGGTACGATCAGGCCCTTGCCCGCGCTCGCCCAGTCGACGCGCACGAGGAACAGCGCTGCCACATAGGCCAGCAGCGTCAGCGTGAGCCACTTCAGCAGCCCGGCATAGCGTTTGTACGGGAGAAACAACTGGAGCAGCAGCGAGCCCACCGCGAACGCGACCGTGAACACGTGCGCGCTGCCGCCCGTGGCGAGCTCGGCCGCGTCGCCCATCGCCGCCAGGTCCGCGCCGATGTTGATCGTGTTCGCGACGAACAGGAGCACGACCAGCCCGGTGACGAGCGGCCGCCACAAGACCTCGCCCATGTTCTTGGCGAGCCCGCAGCCGGTGACCCGGCCGATATGCGCGCTGACGAGCTGCACCGCCGTCATCAGCGGATAGGTGAGCACCATGGTCCACAGCAGCCCGAACCCGAACTGCGCCCCCGCCTGACTATAGGTCGCGATGCCGCTGGGATCGTCGTCCGCCGCGCCGGTGATGAGACCGGGGCCGAGTTGCTCGAACAACGCGACCGACCGCAAACGTACCCCAAGCTTCACGCGGGTTCCCTCCCAAATAGATGCTGCCCATTCGCGGACAAGCCGCCCCAGCAGGCTGGGACGGCTTGTCCTACGACCTCAAGGCTTAGCTTACGCTCCGACGGGCTTATCGCCCGGTGGTGACGTTGCCCTTGAAGTCGAGCGCGACGCGCACCAACTTGCCGCCGCGCTTGGCGGTGCCGCGCCAGACGCCATTGCCGTCCTTCGCCAGCGCCGAGACGCCGGCGAACCCGGCATGCTCGATATGCTCGCGCGCCTGTCCTTGCGTGAACGAATTGGCCCCGTTCCGCGCGCCGCCGTCGTTGACGGTGTGCGCGGTCTTGAGCGCCGCGTTGTTCTTCGCACCGTTCTGCGCCAGCGCGGGCGCGCCGATCGCGAGCGCCGCAATGGCGATCGCCGTTCCGATCTTCGTCATGTTGGTCTCCTTTTTCGTCGTTCAGACCCGCTCGAACCGGGTGCGCTCGCGGCTCACCTGGTCGGCGGTATAGGCGGGCGTGTCGGCGTCGAACCGGGTCCAGCCGTCCTGCCGATAGGCCTGCCCGCGCGCGCGGACGTCGACGGTGCGATCGTCGCCAAGGATCTGGCGAGCGGTCGGCGCGAGCGCCTCGTCCACCCGCGCGGTGACGAGCGAGCCGCCCCGGCGCACGCCCTCGGCATAGACGTGCGCGTCCGCCTCGGACACACCCGCATGGGTGAGCGCGCCGACCAGCCCGCCGGTCGCGCCGCCGAGCAACGCGCCGCCCGCGGCACCGGCCAGCGTCGACGCGAGCCAGCCCGCCGCGACGATCGGGCCAAGCCCGGGAATCGCCAACAGGCCGAGCCCGGCGAGCAGGCCGCCGACGCCGCCGACCGTCGCTCCGACGCTCGCGCCCTTGCTCGCGTCCTGGCCCGCGTCGTCGGCACCTACGCCGGTAGTCCGGTCGTGTTCGCCATGCGCGTTACTTGCGACGATGCTCACGTCGCGGTGCGGAACGCCCGCGGCTTCGAGGTCTTGAACGGCGCGGCGGGCATCCGCGTAGCTGTCGAACAGCCCGGTGAGGGTCTGGGTCAAGGTTATCTCCTGAGGTTGACTGAGAACGGTCGAACGTCGCCGGTCCGCGATCAGCGCGTCGCGCTGCGAAAGACGAGATGGTAGAGGAACAGCACGACGACCGCGCCGACCACCGCCACGAGCAGGCTGTAGAGATTGAGCCCGGTCACGCCGGACGCGCCGAAGGTGTTGAACAGGAAGCCGCCGACGACGGCGCCGATGACGCCCAGCACGATGTCGAGCACCACGCCTTCGCCGGTCTTGTTGACGATCTTGCTGCCGATGAACCCGGCAACCAGGCCGAGGATGATCCATGAAATGATGGAGGACATTGCTTAGCTCCCAATGATCCCCGGAGCAGTTCTCCGGTTGACGGAAAGCTATGCGCGCCACCGCCGCGCGCAAAGATGCGCGCGCACCAAGCGAGTGGGTGCGCCCGCACCCATCGGAAAATTAAGCCCGGTGTTCGAGGCCGATCTGGTGCCCACGCTCGCGCGCCCAGATGATCGCCTCGCCGCGATTGTGCGCGCCGATTTTGGCGTACAACCGCGCGACATGGTTGCGGACCGTGTTGCGCTTCAGCGACAGCGCGTCGGCGATCGCGGCGTCGCTCTTGCCCTTGGTGATCAACCCCAGCACCTCGCGCTCGCGAGCGGTGAGGTCCGTCACCGGACCCGGCGTACCCGCAGGTGAAGACCCGGTGCGGAGCGCGGCAAGCCGGTCCATGATCTTGCCGCTGAGCCAGGTCGAGTCCTGCATCGCGCCCTCGATCGCGGCGATCAGGTCCAGTTCGGTGCGCTTGCGGTCGCTGATGTCCTGAAACGCGGACAGGATGCAATATTGGTCGTTGATCGTCACCGTCTCGGCGGAGACGAGGCAGGTGACGAGCTGATCCTGCCGCGTCTTGAGCTTCAGTTCATAGCCGCGGAACGAGCCGCTTTCGACGATCCGCCGCTCCAGCTCACGGCGGGTGGCGGCGTTGTCCCACAGCTCGATGTCGGCGGGCCGACGGCCGATCACCGCCTCGTGGTTCCACCCGGTAATCTCGAGAAAGGCGTGGTTGACGTTGAGGATGCGGTGCCCGTCGAGGCTGCTCAGCATCATCGGCACCGGCGCGAGGCGGAAGCTGGTCGCGAACCGCTCCTCGCTTTGGCGCAGCGCCTGCTCGGCGCGGCGGCGCGGCTCGAGGTCGGCGAAGGTGAAGATCATGCACGGCTCGTTGGCGAGTTCGGCGGGGTGGCCCGCCATCAGCACCAGCCGGGTGTGGCCGTCCGGCCCCGGCAGCTCCGCCTCCATTTGCGGGATCGGCTTGCCCGCCGCGAGCAGCGCCTTCGCGCGGTCGCGATGTTCGGCACCGGCGAGGATGTCGAGATCGTACAGGCTGCGGCCCAGCATCGCGTTCGCGTCGTACCCGCTCAGCTCGAGGAAGCCCTCGTTGACGCGCGCGTAGCGCAGGTCCGCGAGCCGCACGATCAACGCGGGCGCGGGGTTGGCGTTGAAGATGCTCTCGAACCGGCGCTCCGCCTCGAACGCGTCGGTCGCGTCGGTGATGACCAGCACCAGGCAGCCCGGCGCGCCCTCGTCCGCGTGGAGTATCAGCCCGCGTGCGCGATGCACCCAGTCCGGCTCCGGCCGATCCGCGCGCGACACCTCGACCACGAGGTCGCTGAACGGGTGACCTTGGCACAGCCGCGCCAGGGGATAGTCATGTTTCGGGACGGATCGCCGGTCGCGATAGCGCAGGTCGAACAGTCGCTCATACTCGTCGACGGTCGCGCCGAGCTCTGCTTGGCTCGCCACCCCGTGCATCGCCAGCGCGGCCGCGTTCGCCCAGGTGATCCGGCCGTCCGGTTCGGCGAACACCACGCCATCGGTCAGATCGCCGATGATCCGGCGCAGCTGCGTCAGGTCGGGCTGCACCGTCGTGGGGTTTGGGCGGGAGATACGCTGGCTCCGGACTGTCGACGCGACCCGTTCTACCCGACCGGGATCACGATTTCCACGCCAGCATCTCATCCACCCAGACCGGCACCAGCTCCCCCGCCGCGCCCAGCCGGCTGTCGTCGAACACGTCGCTGCCCGCCGAGCGTTCGAGGTTCAGCTCCAGCGTCCGCGCGCCCGCGCGCGCTGCCAGGTCGACGAAGCCGGCGGCGGGATAGACCGCGCCCGAGGTGCCGATCGAGACGAACAGGTCGCACCCGGCCAGCGCGCGCGTCACGCGGTCCATGTGATAGGGCATTTCGCCGAAGAACACGATGTCGGGCCGCAGCGCGCCCGCGCCGCACGTCGCGCAGCGTGTCCCGGGCGGCAGGTCGCCCGTCCATCGCACCCGCGCGTCGCAAGCGGCGCACAGCGCGGAAGTGAGCTCGCCATGGAGGTGCATCATCCGCTGGCTACCCGCGCGCTCGTGCAGGTCGTCGACGTTCTGGGTCACCAGCAACAGCTCGCCCGCCCACGCGGCGTCCAGCCGCGCGAGCGCCCGGTGCGCCGCGTTGGGTTCGACCGTCGCCAGCGCCGCTCGGCGCGCGTCGTAGAAACCGTGGACCAGCACCGAATCGCTCGCCAGCGCCTCGGGCGTGCAGACGTCCTCGACGCGATGCCCTTCCCACAAGCCGCCCGGGCCGCGAAAGGTGGCGAGCCCGCTTTCGGCGGAAACGCCCGCGCCGGTCAGGATCACGAGGGCGCGCGTATTGGTCATGGCCCGGTCATAGCGCCACCGGGCGCGTTCGTCAGGTCTGGAACGGTGACCGGCGCGAAGCCTCTTCCAATCCACGGCAAGTTTGGCCGACGCACCTCCGCGTCGGTCGGACGGATGAGGTTGCGATCCGGAGCCGTGCATGCGCGCCATGGCCGGAACGCGGTTGGAGACGCCGCGCGAGGTCGACGGCCGGAACGCGTCCCGGCTGTCAGTGGTCAGAGCTTGCGAAGCGCGCCAAAACAGGTTTTCCCGCGCTTTCACCCCGGCGTCGCGCGCGCTTGTAATCGCGTCCGTGGACCACGATTGAAGACAGCGATGATCGCTCCCAGCACTTCCGCTACTTACGCTTTTCCGGTGGAGATCGAACCCGCCGACATCGACTTCATGGGCCACGTCAACAACGCCATCTATCTGGAGTGGGTGCAGGAAGCGGTGGTCAAGCATTGGCGGCACTTCGCCTCGGCGGAGGATGTGTTGCGGCACCTCTGGGTCGCGACCAAGCATGAGATCACCTATCGCAAGCCTGCGTTCCTCGACGACGAACTTGTCGCGACGGTGGAGCTGAAGGAGGTGCGCGGCCCGCGCGCGTTCTATGAGACGATCGTGCGGCGCGGCGCGGAGATCCTGGCGGAGGTCCGTTCGAGCTGGTGCTGTGTCGACGCCGAGACACACCGTCCGGTTCGTATCGGCAAGAGCATCATCGAACGTTTCATCTGACCCGCGAGGGCGATGGTTGACGCAAGACGATCGGTGCCACTTCCGGCGTGGCCGTTCGTTCCGCTCCCGAACCACGAGGCTAAAACCGCGATGCACTATACCAAGCTCGGTGCCACCGGCCTCGACATATCGCGATTGTGCCTCGGTTGCATGACGTTCGGCATTCCCGATCGCGGCAACCACGCCTGGACGCTCGACGAGGCGGCCAGCCGGCCGATCCTGCGACAGGCGATCGAGGCGGGCATCAACTTCTTCGACACCGCCAACGTTTACTCCGACGGCACATCGGAGGAAATTGTCGGCCGCGCGCTGAAGGAATATGCGTGCCGCGACGACATGGTGATCGCGACCAAGGCCCACGGGCGCATGCGTCCCGGCCCCAACGGCGCGGGACTCAGCCGCAAGGCGATCATGGCCGAGATCGACGCCAGCCTGACGCGGCTCGGCACCGACCATGTCGACCTGTACCAAATCGATCGCTTCGACCCCGACGTGGGAATCGAGGAAACGCTGGAAGCGCTGCACGACGTCGTGAAGGCGGGCAAGGCGCGCTACATCGGCGCATCGTCGATGGCTGCCTGGCAGTTCGCGACGATGCTCCACGTCGCCGAGGCGAACGGCTGGACGCGGTTTTCGACGATGCAGAACTATCTGAACCTGCTCTACCGCGAGGAAGAGCGCGAGATGCTGCCATTGTGTGCGGCGGAGGGCATCGGCGTGATCCCGTGGAGCCCGCTCGCGCGCGGACGCCTGACCCGCGACTGGGACGACACCACCGAGCGGTCGCAAACCGATGTGTTCGGCAAGACGCTGTACGCGGACACCGTCGACGCGGATCGCAAGGTGGTGGAAACGGTCGCCGCCATCGCGACGGAACGCGGCGTTCCGCCCGCCCGCGTCGCGCTTGCCTGGGTGTTGGCGAAGCCGGAGGTGTCCGCCCCGATCGTCGGCGCGTCCAAGCCCGCACACCTGGACGACGCGCTCGCCGCGTTGGAACTCGGCTTGAGCGAGGGGGAGATAGCGCGACTGGAAGCGCCTTATATCCCTCATGCGGTGGTCGGCTTTTCATGATCGGCACGTTGCCCGAGCTGCCCCCTGCGGCGTTCGACAAGGAGGATCGCGGCGACGACCTGGCCTTTTACGCGCCGCCGCGTCTCGTCATGCATATCGACGAGGCAGCGGTGGCGGTGCTTTCCGCCTTTTACGCGCGCGTCGTTCCCTCCGGCGCGATGGTGCTCGACCTGATGTCGAGCTGGGTCAGCCACCTGCCCGCCACGCTGAACACAACCGAGGTGATCGGCCACGGGATGAACGCGGTGGAACTCGTCGCCAATCCTCGGCTTGATCGCTGGTTCGTCGCCGACCTCAACGCCGAACCATCGCTGCCGCTGGCCGATGCGAGTGTCGACGCGGTACTTTGTTGCGTCGGCGTGCAATATCTTCAGCGCCCGGTCGCGGTGTTCGCCGAGGCAAGGCGAGTGCTGCGCGCGAGCGGATGTTTCGCGGTCAGCTTCTCGAACCGCTGCTTCCCGACTAAAGCGGTTCGCATCTGGCGATCGCTCGACCTGGCCGGACAGGCCGAATTGGTCCGCCACTACATGGCGCGTTCGGGGTTCGACACGGCGGAAACGGAGGTGTTGGCCGACGGCGGCGGGGGCGATCCCCTAGTCGTCGTCACCGGCCGGATTTCCGGGCGAACTTGACTGTAACGCCGAGCGCTCCTCCCATCGCGGCCCGGTCGAGATCACCGGACCGGGTTCGTCGTTCGGCTCAGATCGCGCGGTTCGACTTAATCAGCGCCGCCCGCTGTGTCTTGACCGGATGCCTGCCGTCGGTGTCGACAATGGTTGCGATCAGATCGGCGAGCTGCATCCGGCCGATGCTTTCCTCGATGGCGCGATGACGCCGCCACTCATCCGAATGAACATCGACCTGCTTGACCGGCGCTTTGGCGAAGGCAGGAGCCGCAGTAGCGATGCTCATGCAGCAAACAGCAAGATTTAACGAGATCTTAAACATCGTTAATACTTCCTTTCTGGCGATCGTTTGTGTTGGACCGAATAACGAAACTCAGATCGGCCAGAAAGTTTCCATCATTAACCATCAAAATGTTGTCGATCCCTCGAACACAGAAGCATTGAGTGCTTGTCCGTGGCCTGCCTTTTTACGGACCGGGCTAAAATGCGTCTTGGAAGGCGAGTTGGTGTTCCCATCATCATGGTCGATCCACTTGAGATCGGCTTCCCAAGATCAAGCGGGTTTTCTCCCATCCAGATGCCAGAGGCAGCGGCCGCCGAAGCGTGACTCGAAAAGCAGATCGCTTGCTGTCGCATCCGGCGCGGCGCAGGATATGCCCGCGATACATCGCCGGATTGATCGGTCCCGGTGACCGCAATAGCGTGTAGCCGAAAGCTGCTCGCGGCGCGTGGTGGGTCCGCCGGGGTTCGAACCCGGGACCTGGCGATTAAAAGTCGCATGCTCTACCGACTGAGCTACAGACCCACGCGGCGCGACGTAGGAGCCGGCCGGCGGGCGGTCAACCGGCGCGCGAGTTGGCGCATCGTCAGCCCGGTCATTGGGTCGCGCCAGCACGGCACCAGCATGGCCAGCGGCGCGAGCACGAAGGCGCGCTCGCGAAACGCGGGGTGCGGGATTACCAGCCGCCGCTCGCGCCAGCGCCCGCCTGACCATAGCACGATGTCGAGGTCGAGCACCCGCGCTCCCCAGCGCCGCCCGCGCCGTCGCCCGAACGCCGCCTCCACCCGCTTGAGCCGGGCAAGCAACGCGGGCGGGGCCTCGTCCGTCTCCACCAGCGCCGCCGCGTTGGCGAAGCGCCGCGCCGATGGTCCGAGCGGCGCGCTGGCGATGATCGGCGACCACCACGCCGCCCCGATCGCGCATAGCGCCGCGCGCACCTCAGCCGCCGGCGCGCCGTGCCGACCGCGTCGATTGGAGCCGAGCGCGACGATGTAGCTTGAGCGGGTCACCCCCACGCGCCTACGCAGCCGACGATGTTCCGTACACCCGTCCCGCTGCCCGCCACCGAACCCGCGCACGATTGCCCGCTCTGCCCGCGACTGGTCGCCTTTCGCGAGACCTTGCAGGTCGAGCACCCCGATTGGTGGAACGCGCCCGTTCCCGCCTGGGGCGACCGCGACGCGTGGCTCGGCATCGTCGGCCTCGCGCCGGGCAAGCATGGCGCGAACCGCACCGGGCGACCCTTCACCGGCGACTTCGCGGGGGTGCTGTTGTTCGAGACGCTGGCGCGGTACGGCCTGACCACCGGCGCGTATCGCGCGGACCCGGCGGACGACTTCGCGCTGTCGGGCGCGGTCATCATCAACGCGGTCCGCTGTCTGCCCCCAGAGAACAAGCCGACCCCGGCCGAGATCGCCACCTGCCGCCCGTTTCTGGCCTCGCCGCTGACGGCGCTGCCGGCGGTGCGGGTGCTGGTGGCGCTCGGCGGGATCGCGCATGCGTCGGCGGTCAAGGCGCTGGGGCTGAAAGCATCGGCGGCGAAGTTCGCGCATCTTGCCCAGCATGCGCTGCCCGACGGACGCGTGCTGATCGACAGCTATCATTGCTCACGGTACAATCAGAACACCGGCAAGCTGACGCGGGCGATGTTCGACGCGGTGTTCGCGCGCGCGTGCGAACTGCGCGACGCGGAACCTCTCGCCGTGTCATCCGTCCCGTTCCCATGAGCAAAAACCGCACGCACCGTCTTCGCACCGCCGCGCTCGGCACCGGCCTCGTCGCGGGTGCGCTGGCGATTTACTCGCGGTGGGCAGGACGGCAGGCGGAGGCGGCGGTCCCCGCCGATGGGCGCTTCATCGATGTCGACGGCGCGCGGCTCCATTACGTCGATCGCGGCACCGGCCCGGCGATCGTGCTGGTCCACGGACTCGGCGGACAGCTGCGTAATTTCAGTTACGCGCTGCTCGACCTGCTCACGCCGCATCACCGCGTGATCCTGATCGATCGTCCGCGCTCCGGCTATTCCACCGCCGCCGCCGGGACGGAGCCGGGCATCGTCGATCAGGCCGGGATTATCGCGCGCGCGATCGAGAAGCTCGGGCTGGAGAAGCCGCTGTTGGTCGGTCATTCGCTGGGCGGCGCGATCAGCTTGGCGCTCGCGCTCGACGACCCCGATGCGGTCCGCGCGCTCGCGCTGATCGCGCCGCTGACGCAGCCGCTGGAGAAGGTGCCGCCCGTGTTCCGGGGACTGCAGGCGCGAACCCGGCTGTCGCGCACGATCACCGCGCGCGTGCTCGGGGTGCCGCTCGGCCAGCTTACCTCGCTCGCGGTGGTCAAGCAGGTATTCGCGCCCGAACCGGTGCCCGCCGATTTCGGCACGCGCGGCGGTGGCGCGCTGGCGTTGCGTCCGGGCAACCTCAATGCCGCTTCATTCGAGATATCCTCGGCGAACGCGGAGATGACCAAGCTCTCGCGGCGCTATCATGAGCTGAAATTGCCGGTGTCGATCCTGTTCGGGCGCGAGGACCACGTGCTCGACCACCATTTGAACGGCGTGGTGACGACCGAGCATATCGCGCAGGCAACGCTTGATTTGATCGACGGCGGGCACATGCTGCCGGTGACGCAACCGGCGCGGACGGCCGAGTTCATCCGCGCGGCTTAAAGTTAGATGTCCTCCACCAGCCGCCCGTACAGGTCGGGGCGGCGGTCGCGGAAGAAGCCGAACGCGGCGCGGTGGCGCTTGATGCGCGCCAGGTCGAGCGTGGCGGTGATCACCCCCTCCTCCTCGCGCCCCAGCTCGGCCAGGATGTCCCCGCGCTCGTCGCAGATGAAACTGGTGCCGTAGAAGGTTTGTCCATGCTCGACGCCGGTGCGGTTGGCCGCGACGATCGGCACCACGTTCGACACCGCGTGCCCCACCATCGCGCGCCGCCATAGCCGCGCGGTGTCGAGCGACGTGTCGTGCGGCTCCGATCCGATCGCGGTGGGGTAGAACAACAGCTCCGCCCCCATCAGCATCATCGCGCGGGCGGTCTCGGGATACCATTGATCCCAGCACACCCCGACGCCTAGCGTCGCACCCGGTCCGGGCCAGACCTTGAACCCGGTATTGCCCGGGCGAAAGTAAAACTTCTCTTCATAGCCCGGCCCGTCGGGAATGTGGCTCTTGCGGTACACGCCTTGTACCGCGCCGTCCGGGCCGATCATTGCCAGGCTGTTGTAATGATGCGGTCCGTCTGCCTCGAAAAAACTGGTCGGGATGGTGACGCGAAGTTCAGCCGCGAGCGCCTGCATGGCCAGCACCGCCGGATGCTCGCCGACCACACGCGCGTTGGCGAACAGTGCCTCATCCTCGACGCGGCAGAAATACTCGCCTTCGAACAGTTCGGGCGGCAAGATTACCTGCGCGCCACGCGCGTGCGCCTCGCGGACTAGGCGTGAGACGTTGGCGATGTTGCGCGCCATGTCGCTCGTGAAGGCGAGCTGGAGCGCAGCGACGGTGATTTCGGTCATGTGCACGGGTGTAGCGAGGCGCGACCACCGGTGCCACCGCCGGAAGAGGCCCCGCCCGTGATCCTCACGGGCAGGGCCCGGTATTTACTTGGCCGTGGTGGTCGTGCTGGCACCGTCGGGACCGGTGGTGGTCTCATGCACGGTCTTGTGCGTCACCGTCTTGGTGCCGACCTTGACGCCCAGGATTTTCCTTGGGCGGTGCGTCTTGCGCTTGCGGACGTGGACGACCTTGGTCGTCTTCGTGCCGTCGGAGGCCATCTTGGTGCTGACCTTGGTCTCGGCGGTGGTCTGCGCGGTGGCAACCACCGGCACGAGGGCGAGCGCGGCGATCGGCGCGAGGTAATGAAGCTTCATCGGACATCCCCATCATGGTTACGACCCGTGCCGTTTCCCGCATCGGCGCGGCAAAGGCAAGCGGCTAGGTTGGAACCTGCTGACTGATGCAATGAAAGCTGCCGCCACCGGTCAGGATGTGGTCGGCGCGCAAGCCCACCACCTCGCGATCGGGAAACAGGTCGGCGAACGCCGCCACCGCGGCCGCGTCGTTGGGCGCGCCGTAGAGCGGCACCACCACCGTGGCGTTGCCGATGTAGAAGTTCATGTAGCTCGCCGGGATCACCTCGTCGTCGCGCATCACCCGCCCGGGCGAGGGGACCGCGATCACCTCGACGCCCTGCGCGAGCGCCCGCGCGCGCGCGTCCTGATAGACGCGCCAGTTGGGGTCGTTGTCCGCCCCCACCGGCACCGCCAGCCGCCCCTCGCCCACGAAGCGCGCCAGATTGTCGACGTGCCCGTCGGTGTGATCGTTGAGCAGCCCCTCGCCCAGCCATAGCACGCGAGTGAAGCCCAGATCGTCGCGCAACCGCGCCTCAACCTCCGCGCGGCCCATGCCGGGGTTGCGGTTGGGGTTGAGCAGGCACTGTTCGGTGGTGACGACCAGCCCCGCGCCGTCGCCATCGATCGCGCCGCCTTCCAGCACCCAGTCGCTCCGCCTCGGTACGCACCCGCGCCCGCGCGCGAGCCGTTCGCCGATCGTATCGTCATCCTCCAGATCGTATTTGCCGCCCCAACCGTTGAACGCGAACACGCGCGCCCCGCGCCCGCCGAGCAGGATCGGCCCGGTGTCGCGCAGCCAGATGTCGCCGAACGGTTCGGTCACCACGGTCGCGAACGGCGCATGCGCGCGCGCCGCCGCCGCCGCTTCCGCGTCGGCGACGACGAGCAGCACCTCCTCGCCCTTGCCGCCCGCATCAACCGCGCGCGCGAACGCCGTCACCTCGGCGCGCGCGGGGGCGAGGTCGTCCTCCCACAGGTCGGCGTGGCTGGGGAAGCCGATCCACGTCGCCTTGTGGCGCGCCCATTCGGCGGGGGGCGGTTTCAGCGGCATCGATCCGCGCCTACCGCCTCACATTCCCGCCCGCGACTTGTCCCGCACCGCGCGGAACTCGCTGGTCTTGTACCAGTTCGGCCACGCCGTGCCGCCCGCCAGTTGCCGCCCGAGCCGGTAATAGATCGACAGGTCCGCCACCGCGCCCGACCAGTCCCAATTAGCGTCATATTCGTCCTGCGGCTTGTGATAGCGGTGCGCGGTATAGTCCTCCGCCGCCGCGTGCCCCGCCGCGGTGCCGCCGATCACCAGATTCTCGCCGGACCCGCCGTCGAGCATCGGCACGCCGAGCTTGGCGAACGAGAAATGGTCGGAACGGAAATAGCCGCCCTTTTCGGGGGAAGGCTCGGGCGAGATCGTTCGCGACTGAGTGGCGACGATCGGGCGGACCATGTCCTCCAGCTCGCTCTTGCCCGCGCCGGTGATCACGAAGTCGCGCGCGCGGCCATTGACGTTGAGCACGTCCATGTTCACCCCGCCCACGGTTTTCGCCAGCGGATAGACCGGGTGCTCGGCGTAATAGCGCGAGCCGAGCAGTCCCGCTTCCTCCGCCGTCACCGACATGAACACCATCGATCGCCTGGCCGGCCCCGCCTTGGCCTGCGCCTCCGCTAGCGCGATCAGCCCCGCTACACCGCTCGCATTGTCGAGCGCGCCGTTGCAGATGCCGTCGCCATTAACCGGGTCGCAATGGCCCAGATGGTCCCAATGCGCGGTGTACATGACATACTCGCCCGGGGCGCGCGCGCCGGGCAGGATGCCGATGATGTTCTTCGACGCCTGTCGCCGGATCGTGTTGCTGAAAGAAGTCGACGCCTTGAGCCCCAGCGGCACCGCATGGAAGCCGCGCTGTCCGGCCGCTTGCTCGAGCGCGGCGAAGTCCTTGCCCGCCGCCGCGAACACGCGCTTGGCGGCGTCGAGCTGCATCCAGCCGATCACCTGGCTTTGGTCCGCATGGTCGCCCGCCTCGTCCAGCTCTTGTTGCGGGCCAGTCCACGAGGATTGCACCACCGCCCAGCCATAAGCGGCGGGTTCGGTCTGGTGGACGATGATCGCCGCCGCCGCGCCGTGGCGCGCCGCCTCTTCGTATTTGTACGTCCAGCGACCGTAATAGGTCATCGCGCGACCCTCGAACAGGCCATCGCGGGTCGGCGTCTTCCAGTCGGGATCGTTGACCAGGATGATCACCGTCTTGCCGCGCACGTCGACGCCCGCGTAATCGTTCCATCCGCGTTCGGGCGCGTCGATGCCATAGCCCACGAACACGACGTCGCTGGCCTTCAGGTCGATGCGCGGCGCCACACGGTACGTCGCCTCGACCATGCCGGTGCGATAGGTCAGCGACACCGCGCCGCCCTTGCCGCCGCTAAACACCAGCGGCTGCGCGGTCTGCTTACCGATCTCCACCATCGGCACCGGCTGCGTCCACCCGCCGTTCACGCCGCCGGGCTTCAGCCCTGCCGCCTGCATCCGCGCGATGATATACGCGGCCGTCTTATCCTCCGCCGGCGTGACGGGCTTGCGGCCTTCATACGCGTCCGAGGACAACTCCTTGGTCACCGAGCGGAGCGTATCGACCGAGATCGTCTGCGCGGTGGACGGCGCGGCGACAGCAAGAAGGAGAGCGAAAAAGGCGCGCACGGCAAGAACTCCTGTTGTTCCCCGATGTGTAGCGACGCGCGACACGCCCGCGCAAGTCGCGCGCTTGCGGCCCGCGCCGTCCGCGCTAAGCTGCGGTGCATACGGGCGGGGGGAACATCGGTGGGCGGGATCAAGTTGCTGGCGGCGGCGTGCGCGCTCGCGCCATGCGCAAGGCGTTGAGCTTGTAGCCGAGGCTACGGCGCGCCGCGATTGGCGTCGGTGTTGACGTTCGACTTCGTCACCCCGGTCGCCTGCTCGACGACATGCTTGGTCGCATAAAGCGCGCCGCCACCGAACAGCGGCAGGACTGTCAGGATCGCCCACCCCAGCGCCGCCCCGCGCGACGCCAGCGACCCGCGCCGGTGCAGCACGAAACCGACGATCACCAGCACTAGCGTCAGGACGATCAGCCCGAGCAGGACGCCGAAAACCTGATTGCCGGGGCCGTTGCTGCCCATAAATGCGCTTTCCTCGTGTTCGGTTCGCCAACGATGGAAGGGGGCGGAGAGTTGCGTGGGGCCGTGCGCCGCCGCGCGTCAGGCGGCTTCTAGCTCCTCGCGCTCATCGAGCGTCAGCATCACGGCCGTGACCGTCCCCGGCTCGGTCGCGGCGGTCTCCACCACCGGCCGCCCCATCGCTTCGGCGGCAAGCGCGGCGAGCTTCGCCTTGCGGTCGGCGAAAAAGCCTTCGAAATCGTCGCCGCGTAGCAGAACCGGATCGATCTGATGCCGACGCAGGATCGCATCGAGCGCATCGGCGGCGATGCCGTGCTTCTGCTCCAACCGCGCCAGATACACCGATGGCGCGTCTCCCCCGATCTCGCGATTGGTCGAGGCCGATAGCGGCGTCTTGTTGATGATCGAGTTGTAATCGTCCGGGCTCTTGCCGCGGTCGTTGCACCATTTTTCGGGGAAGATGTGGTGAACGTCGATCGGCTCTTGCCACAGGCTCATCACGTCGAAGCCCTGACCGGTCACGAAATCGGGGCATCCCCGCCGCATCAACAGCGCGTGAAAGCCCTTGTACGCCGCCGCCCGCCGGTTGCGCAGCGAATTGAGCCGGTCCGCCTGAAGGTAGGTGACGGAAAATACCTGCGGCTCGGGCGCGCCAGGGTCCAGCGTCCAGCGGCGAAGCTCGGGAACGTCGCGTGCGATCTTGGTGTCGGTGCCGCTGCCGAAATGCTCGCCCAGCACGCCGGCCCAAAACCACCGCGCGAGCTTCGCACGCGCCGCAGCGCTGCCCCCCGAAGGGCCGAGTAGCGCGAAATACGCCGCCAGCGCCATGATCTGCGGCGCGTACGGCAGCGAATCGTTGTACAGAATACGCTGCTCGCCGAGGAACTTGGCAGCCTCGCCAAATCCCTGTTCGACGCGCGGCGCGAAGCGGAGATAGGCGTCGAGCGGCAGTTCGAGCAGCGTTTCACGCTTGCAGCTCACCTGCGGCAGATCAAGCCCCGACTTGCCCGCCGCCGCCGCCAGATCGCGACGTTCGATCGTGTGGAGCAAGGTGCAGGCTTGCAGGAAATCGGTCGAGGCAAGCTTCTCGAAAATGCCCCCTTGTCGCGGACCCTTGTCCGCGATCCGCGCGCGTCGGCCGTGCTGGGTCGGGGTGCCGCGCCAGTCCTCGCGCAAGTCATATCCTTCGCCCTCGCCCGCGTACATCGCGGTCAGCAGCTCGAATGCGTCGAGCTTGATGCCGCCGACGTTCACCTTCTCGAAGATGGTGCAGATCGCCGCGCGACTGTTGCTTTTGTCGAGATTGATGATCGGCATCTGATACTCGCGCATCCGGCGTAGCACGCGCGTTTCGAGCCCGCGCTCCATTTCGTCGACCTGCGCGCGTTCGGGCCGGTCGCGCCAATGGTCGCGCCAGCCATAGATCCAGTCGCGGTCGTTGAACACGCGGTCGAGCGGGAAAAGATGCTGTTCGAACTGCTTGTCGCGGGTCGATACGTCGAGGTCGACCTTTCGCCCGAAGTCGGATCGAATAACGCGATCCTCGGGAACGGCGATGATTGCGTCGCCAATGTCGACGGCCGTGCTGACCGCCTTGGTGATGTCGAGGAAGAAATGCCGCTTGGCGTAGGTGCCCCGGCCTCGATCCATCAAGCGGGCTGCTCGCTGTAGAGCGCCTGATACAGCGAGGTGATCCGCTGCTGCCCATCAAGCAGCAGCGTCTCCGGATTCACGCCGGCGACGGTGGTTCCTTCGAGCCCGCGCGGTTTGAAATCAACCTCGCCGCCGCGTTCCAGCGTCAGCAGCGCGCCGACCGGATAACCGCGCAGGATGCTGGCGAGCAGGCTGATCACGCCGTCCTCGCCCCATACATAACTGCGCTGGAAATCGGGCAACTGGAGCTTGCCCTCATCCGCGCGGCGCAGAAGCGTTTCGAGCGGCTTGTTGTCGACGTTGAACATGCGGCGGGGTCGCTCCTTGCCTGATGTATGCGAGTGTCGCGGGATCGGGCGTTGGCGTCCACCGATCAAATGGACGGTTCGGGAGTCGATGCGTCCGACCTGGAGATTGTTGCGGGTCGCTTACTACCGATGCGCAAAGGGCGACCCCGCGGGATCGCCCATGCGCTTGCTTCTGGGCAGCCGTCACGGGAGAGTGGAAGGTCGAACATGCTCCCGGCATGATCTAAACGATGCGGATCATCGTTTACCTTCCACTCCCGTGACGTCGGGCGTCGCTTCGGCGCCGCTGGCCGAACCGACCCTCGTCGTCGTTCTACTCGCGTTAGCGCGAGTAGAACTCCACCACCAAGTTCGGCTCCATCTTCACCGGGTACGGCACTTCGTCGAGCGCCGGCACGCGCACGAACGTGACCTTGGCGGTGCCGTCCTGCGCGACATAATCGGGGACCTCACGCTCGGCGAGCGTCTGCGCTTCCATCACCAGCGCCATTTCCTGCGCCTTTGATCCCAGCGTGATCTCGTCGCCGACGAAGCAACGCCGCGAGGCGATGTTGCACTTCACGCCGTTGACGCGGACGTGCCCGTGGCTGACGAGCTGGCGCGCGGAAAAGATCGTGGGCGTGAACTTGGCGCGATAGACAATCATGTCCAGCCGCTGTTCGAGCAGGCCGATCAGGTTCTGGCTGGTGTCGCCCTTCATCCGCGACGCCTCCTGATAGGCGTGCTTGAACTGCTTTTCGGTGACGTCGCCGTAATAGCCCTTCAGCTTCTGCTTGGCGCGCAGCTGGATGCCAAAGTCGGACACCTTGCCCTTGCGGCGCTGGCCGTGCTGGCCGGGGCCGTATTCGCGCTTGTTGACCGGGCTCTTGGGGCGGCCCCAGATATTCTCGCCCAACCGGCGGTCGAGCTTGTGCTTGGCGCTATGGCGCTTCGACATGGTAGTTCCTTGCAGATGCGAGTGACGCCCTCGCCGGGTGGCGAGAGCTATCCGGTTATCGCCTGCTGGTCCCTTTCGGAAGGCAGGGCCACCGCTTCACCGGAGTGCGGGGCCATTCGCGAAGGCGCGCGTCATGACGGAGAAGCCGCCCGGCGTCAATGGCGCGGGCGTCGTCAGTTCGCGGTCGTGCGCGACGTTTGGGACTGGATGTCCTGCGCCGCCGATGCGTTCGCGGCATCGACCTGCCCCCATTCCGCGACCGTGTGGCATGTGCTCTTGGTCAACCGGCTACCGGTGGGCATCGCGGACCGGCAAACCTTCTTGTTCGGGTCGATCAGCTTCTTCTCTTTTGCCAACGCCGGCGAGGTCGCGAGAAGAGCCGTGATCGCCAGTGCGAGGGAGCGCGCGGCAGTGGTTGGTCGCATGGTCAAAATCTCCTCTGGTCTAGTGTTGAGGCTAGAGCGAAGCGGGCACCCGGATCAAGGGCCTCCAATCGACCCCTTGGCGCGTTTCGATCCTGCCAGCGCGGACAACACGCCGCGCACCGTGCGGACTTCCTCGCGCGACCATGCCGGTTTGGTCAGCATCGTCCGCAGCATCCGCCGGGTCACGGGCGCCTTGTCGGGCGGGTAGAAGAAATGTGCGGCGACCAGCATCGCGTCGAGCTGCGCGATCATCCCGTCGAGCTCCTCCTGCGGCGCGGGCAGAGGCAGCGGCGTCTCGGGCGGCTGCGCCAGCATCTCGCCCTTCGACCACTCGTACGCGACCAGAATCACCGCCTGCGCCAGATTGAGCGAGCCGAACTCGGGATTGATCGGCACGGTGATGATCGTGCGCGCGACCGCCACATCGTCGGTCTCCAGCCCCGACCGCTCCGGCCCGAACAGGATCGCGGAGCGCCCCGCGTCGCGCCGGATCGCAAGCGCGGCTGCTTCGGGCGTTGCGACGGGCTTGGTCACGCCCCGCTTGCGCACCGTAGTGGCGTAAACGTGCGCGCAGTCGGCGACCGCGTCGGCGACGCTGTCGAACACCTGCGCCCGCGCCAGCACTATGTCTGCCCCGGCGGCCGCTGGCCCAGCCGCCGGATTGGGCCACCCATCGCGAGGGGCGACCAGCCGCATCTCCGTCAGTCCGAAATTGAGCATGGCCCGCGCCGCCTTGCCGATATTCTCGCCTAATTGGGGCCGGACTAGAACAATGACGGGCATGGCCACGCCGCTCACCCCTCCCCGGCCTCGCCGACCTGCCCCGCGAACGCCTCGAAATCGCGTGCTTCGCTGAAGTCGCGGTACACGCTCGCGAAGCGGATATAGGCGACCGGGTCGAGCGCCTTCAGCCCTTCCATCACCATCTCGCCGATGCGTTGCGCGGTGACCTCGCCCTCGCCCATCGTTTCCAGCCGCCGCTGGATGCCGCTGACCAGCTTTTCCAGCCGAGCGGTGTCGATCGGGCGCTTGCGCGCGGCAATGCTGAGCGACCGGAGCAGCTTGTCGCGGTCGAACGGCTCGCGCCGCACGACCCCGCCATCGCCGCCGCGCTTGATCACGATCAGCTCGCGCAGCTGGATCCGCTCGAAGGTCGTGAAACGGGCCGCGCACGCCTCGCACTGTCGCCGCCGTCGGATCGCCGCGCCGTCCTCGGTCGGACGGCTGTCCTTCACCTGGCTGTCGTCATGCGCGCAGAACGGACAGCGCATTCAACCCTGCTTCTTGGCCTTGTACCAAGCGTAGCCTGCGCCCGCGACCGCGCCGATCACCGGCCCGACGAACGGAACGGGAATCGCGATCACCGCGCCGATCGCCGCCGCCTTGGCCATATCCTTGCCGAGCTTGTCCATTCCGGGTCTCCTATTGATAGATCGGGAAGCGGGCGCACAACGCGCGGACGCGGGTGCGGACCGCCGCTTCCACCGCCGGGTCGCCCGCCTCGCCCTTTGCGGACAATGCGTCGAGCACATCGGCGACCATGTGGCCGATCTCGCGGAACTCGCCCGGGCCGAACCCGCGCGTGGTGCCCGCCGGCGTGCCGACGCGGATACCACTGGTCTTTATCGGGGGCAGCGGATCGAACGGCACGCCGTTCTTGTTGCAGGTGATGCCCGCACGCTCCAACGCCTCGTCCGCGTCGCGGCCGGTGACGCCCAGCGGGCGCAAGTCGACCAACGCCAGATGTGTGTCGGTGCCGCCCGCGATGATGTCCGCGCCGCGCTCCCCCAGCGTCGCGGCCAGCACCTTGGCATTCTCCACCACGGCGGCGATATAGCCGCGAAACTCGGGGCGCAGCGCCTCGCCGAACGCGACCGCCTTGGCCGCGATCACGTGCATCAGCGGCCCGCCCTGCAGCCCGGGGAACACGGCGGAGTTGATCTTCTTGGCCAGCGCCTCGTCATCGGTCATGATCATGCCGCCGCGTGGTCCGCGCAGCGTCTTGTGCGTGGTTGTGGTGACGACGTGCGCATGGCCGAACGGGGTCGGGTGCAGCCCGCCCGCGACGATGCCAGCAAAATGCGCCATGTCGACCATGAACAACGCCCCGACCTCGTCCGCGATGGCGCGGAAGCGCGCGAAGTCGATCACGCGCGGATAGGCGGAGCCGCCCGCGATGATGAGCTTGGGGCGCCGCTCCTTGGCGATCCGCTCCACCTCGTCATAGTCGATCAGGTGAGTATCGCGGTCGACGCCGTATTGCACCGCGTCGAACCATTTGCCGCTCATCGACGCCTTCGCGCCGTGGGTGAGGTGCCCCCCCGCGACGAGGCTCATGCCCAGAATCGTATCGCCCGGCTTGACCAGCGCCAGCATCACCGCGCCGTTTGCCTGCGCCCCCGAATGCGGCTGAACGTTGACGAACCCACACCCGAACAGCTGCTTGGCCCGGTCGATCGCGAGCAGCTCCACCTCGTCGGATGGCGCGCAGCCCTGGTAATAGCGTTTGCCCGGATAGCCCTCGGCGTATTTGTTGGTGAACACCGACCCTTGCGCCTCGAGCACGGCGCGCGACACGATGTTCTCGCTGGCGATCAGCTCAATCTGCGTTTGCTCGCGCGCGAGTTCATGCGCGACGCCCGCGAACACGGCGGGATCCGCGTCGGCGAGCGTGCGGGTGAAGAAGCCGTCGGGCTGGACGTCCTCGATCTGGGCGGGGTTGGTGCTCATGGGCCACGTCTCCGGCGGTAAACCCGCCATGTAGGCGCATTGCCCTACGAAGGCCAGTATAAGGAGGCTGTCGCGACCCGCGCGGGCGCGGTAGCGTCATGGCATGAAACGTTCCGACCGCCTTCCCCCCGCCATCGCCGCGTTCGGTTTCGCCGGGCTACTCCCCCCGGCCACGGCAGCGGCGGCGCTGTTCCTGTTGCCGGCGGGCGCGACACGGCAATTCGCGTGGGTGGGCCTCGTTTTTTACGGTGCGCTGATCTTCTCGTTCCTCGGCGGCACCTGGTGGGCGTTCAGCGCCGCGCGGCCCAGCGCGGGGCGATTGCTGCTGGCGGTGATGCCCAGCCTGCTGGCGCTGGTGATCCTGTTGCTGCTGCTAAGCTCGGTGACACGCCCCTACGCCGCCGCGCTGCTCGCTGCCGCCATCGCGCTCAGTCCGCTGGCGGACCAGGCCCTGCGCGCCGACGGGCTGACCCCACGATGGTGGATGCGGCTGCGCGTGCCGCTGTCGACCGGGCTGGCGCTGTGCGTCGCCGCGGCGGCGTGGCGGGCACCGATCGGGTGACTCGCGTCCTGCTAGCCGTTCTGGTAATGGCTCGGCATGAACCAGATGGCCCGGATCGTCGCCGCCCCGGTTGACTTCAAAGCCCGCTTTACCGCGGAAGAGTTCGTGCAAATCGCCGAAGCGAGCGCGCAACAGGACATCCGACTGGAATTGATCGATGGAGAACTCGAACGCATGTCGCCGCCTATGGGTAATCACGTCTTTCACCAAACGGGCGTGATTGCAGCATTGCTCCAAGCTGTAAGGGGCACCGGCCTAAAAGCGGTGGTGGAAGTTGGGATTGACCTTGGGACCGATACGATCGTCACCGCCGATGCGGCATTGCTGATATCCAATGCCGCTGGAAATCGGTTTTTTCTTCCAGAAGACTTAAAGTTAGTAGTCGAAGTTGCCGAAGCGACTCTTGACCGCGATCTCGGTCCGAAGCGGATCAAGTACGCAGTTGCGGGGGTACCTGAATATTGGGTTGTCGATGGCGGGCATAGTGCTGTTCACGTCTTCCGAGCGCCCCGCGATGGCGAATACACTGAGACCGATCTCGTCCGCTTCGGCCAGCCCCTGCCAGTCCCCGGCACCGACGCCACTATCACCCTGGACTAACGCCCGCTCACGCCGCCTGCTTCAGCTCCAGCCGGTCCCAGATCTCCGCCAGCGCGCCCACCAGTTCTTCCATCATCTCGGGCGTGTGCGCGGGGCCAGGGGTGAAGCGCAGCCGCTCCGTCCCCCTGGGCACGGTGGGATAGTTGATCGGCTGAACGTACACGCCATACTCGGCGAGCAGGATGTCGCTGATCCGCTTGGCCTTTACGGGATCGCCGACCATTACCGGCACGATATGCGTGTCGCCCGGAATCACCGGCAGGTCCGCCGCCGCCAGCAGCGCCTTGAGCCGCGCGGCGGCCACCTGTTGCGCCCCGCGCTCGACGCTCGACGCCTTGAGGTGACGGACGCTCGCCAGCACGCCCGCGACCAGCACCGGCGACAGGCTGGTGGTGAAGATGAAGCCGGGTGCATAGGAGCGGATCACGTCGATGATCGTGCGGTTGGCGGCGATATACCCGCCCATCACCCCGAACGCCTTGCCCAACGTCCCCTCGATGATCGTCAGCCTGTCCGCCACTTCATCGCGCTCCGAGATGCCGCCGCCGCGCGTGCCGTACATGCCGACCGCATGAACCTCGTCGAGGTACGTCAGCGCGTTGTACCGGTCGGCGAGGTCGCAGATCGCGGCGATCGGCGCGACGTCGCCTTCCATCGAATACACGCTTTCGAACGCGATCAGCTTGGGCACCGACGCGTCCTCGGCAGCGAGCAGCACTTCCAGATCCGCCAGGTCGTTGTGCCGGAATACGCGCTTTTCGCACCCCGAATTGCGGATACCGGAAATCATCGATGCGTGATTAAACTCGTCGGAGAACACCACGCAGCCGGGCAGCAGCCTAGCGAGCGTCGCCAGCGTCGCCTCGTTCGACACATAGCCACTGGTGAACAACAGCGCCGCTTCCTTGCCGTGCAGGTCGGCAAGCTCCACCTCCAGATCGACGTGATAATGCGTGTTGCCGCCGATGTTGCGCGTGCCACCCGAACCCGCGCCCACGTCGTGGAGTGCTTCCTCCATCGCCGCGATCACCGCCGGATGTTGGCCCATCGCAAGATAGTCGTTCGAGCACCAGACCGTGATCGGCTTGGGCCCGTTATGCCCCGCGAAGCAGCGCGCGTTGGGGAACGCGCCCTTGTTGCGAAGGATATCGATGAACACGCGATAGCGACCCTCGGCGTGCAGCCGGTCAATCGCTTGGGTGAACACGCGTCCATAGTCGACGCGGGACGGCTCGATACCCTGGATCATGGTCCCGTCAACATAGGCGCGCGGACCCCTGTTTGCCAGCCGAATCCTAAAGCTGGTCAACCCGTGTGAACCCGCGCGCGTTCAACGCCGGGCGTAGCCGCTCCGCGCGGGCGTCGAGGCGGGTGAACACCGCGATGTTCTCGCCCGGGCCGTCCCAATCCTGCCCGGCGGTGAGCGCGGCGATGCGGCGGGCGATGCCCGCGCCGCCATCGACGAAGCGCACCGGGCGCGGCGCGGCGGCGACGAGTTCGGCGGCCAATAGCGGGAAATGCGTACAGGCATTCACCACCACGTCGATCGCCTCGCCACCCGGCCGCTCGAACAATCCGGCAAGCGCGGCGCGAACCTCGTCGGGCGAAACCGGCTTGCCGCGCAGCTTTGCTTCCGCCAACTCTACCAGCTCGGCCGAGCCGTGCCGCAATACCCGACAATCGGCCGCGAAGCGCGTGGCGAGGTCGTCGACATAGGCTTGGCGCACCGTTGCTTCCGTCCCCAAAACGCCGATCACCCGCGTCCTGCTGGCCTCAGCGGCTGGCTTGATCGCGGGCACGGTGCCGACCACGGGCAGGTCGAGCGCGGCGCGAATCGCGGCTAGCGCGATCGTGGAGGCGGTGTTGCACGCGATCACCACCAACCGAGGCCGATACCGCTCCACCAGCCGCCCGAGCAGCGCGGGTACTCGCCCCGCGATCTCGGCCTCGGTGCGCGTTCCGTAGGGGAAGCCTGCCGAATCGGCGGCATAAACGATGCTTGCGTACGGCAGCAGCGCGCGCGTGGGAGCGACGACAGACAAGCCGCCCACGCCCGAGTCGAAGAACAGGATCGGTCGCGCGTCGGTCACCCCCGGACGCATAAAGCCGCGGGACAAAACGCAAAAGGTGGCAGGAGACGACAAACATCGTCCTGATGCAGATTGCTGGCGTAACGACTTGGGGGCCGCTATGTCGGTGGCATGGGGGCGTGGCGATGACAGGTCCGGTTTGGGGCGCCCCGACCCTCGCGCTGTTGCTAGGCTATCTGCTTGGCTCCATCCCGTTCGGCGTGATCCTCACCCGGCTCGCGGGCGCGGGTGACCTGCGCTCGATCGGGTCGGGTAACATCGGTGCGACTAATGTCCTGCGCACCGGCCGCAAGGGGCTGGCGGCGGCGACGTTGGTGTTCGACGCGCTCAAGGGCGGGCTGGCGGTGTGGCTGGCGGAACGGATCTGGCCGGGGCAAGGCTCGTTGGCCGCGGCGACCGCGTTCCTCGGCCATTGCTATCCCGTCTGGTTGCGGTTCCGCGGCGGCAAGGGCGTAGCGGTGCTGTTGGGCATCGCGGCGGCGCTCGCCTGGCCGATCGGCGTCGCCTGCGCGATGGCCTGGCTGCTCGTGTTCGCGCTCACCCGCGTGTCGTCGCTGGCGGGGATCGCGACGGCAATCGGCGCGCCGGTCTGGGCGGCCGTCTGGGGCCGGTTCGATCTGGTGCCGCTGCTGATCGCGCTCGCCCTCTTGGTGGGGTGGAAGCACCGCGCCAACATGGAACGGCTGCTGGCGGGAACCGAGCCGCGCGTAGGCAGGTCTCCTGGCGTGCCCGAGGCGTGAGCGCGGCGACGCTCGCGCGGCTTCGCCTGCTGCGCACCTCCGGCGTCGGGCCGGTTACCTGGCGCCAGCTGGTCGCACGTTTCGGCGATGCCGATGCCGCGATCGGCGCGCTGCCGCAACTGGCGGCACGCGGCGGCGGTCGCGCGCCCGTGGTGCCCGACGCCGCCGCGATCGAGCGCGAGATGGCCAGCACCGCGCGCGCGGGCGCGACCTACCTGTTCATCGATGACGCCGGTTATCCGCCACTACTTGCCGAACTGGAGAACGCGCCGGTGGCGTTGACGTTTCGCGGCCGGCTTGAGCTGATGCACGAACGCTGCATCGCGATGGTCGGCGCGCGCAACGCGTCCGCCGCCGCCGTCCGCTTCGCGCGCGGGCTGTCGCACGATCTCGCCGACGCGGGTGCGACCGTGGTGTCCGGCCTGGCACGCGGGATCGACACCGCCGCGCATCTGGGCGCGGGCAGCGCGACGATCGCGGTGGTGGCGAGCGGGATCGACGTCGCCTGGCCGCCCGAGAACGCCGCGTTGCAGGAGCGGCTGGCGGGCGAGGCGCTGGTGATTGCCGAACAGCCGCCGGGCACCGAGCCCCGCGCGCGCCACTTCCCCTACCGCAACCGCATCATCGCCGGGCTGTGCGCGGGCACGGTGGTGGTGGAGGCCGCGCCAAAATCAGGCTCGCTGATCACCGCGCGGCTGGCGGGCGAGCAGGGGCGCGAGGTGATGGCGGTGCCCGGACACCCGTCGGACCCGCGCGCGCAAGGGTGCAACGGGTTGATCCGCGACGGCGCGACGCTGATCCAGAACGCCGCCGACATCCTGGAACAGGTCCGCCCGCTCGACCCGCGCAGCGTCCGCGCGCCGGCCGCGCGGTTCGGCGAACCCCCGCCCGCGGACGCGAGCGACGCCGAACGCGCGAGGGTGCTGGCGCTGCTCAGCGCGGTCGCGGTGCCGGTGGACGAGCTGATCCGCCAGTCGGCGCTGTCGCCCGCCGCCGTGCAGACAGTACTGCTCGAACTGGAGCTGGCGGGGCGGCTTGAGCGGCACGCGGGAGCGATAAGGTGAGTTTGTGCTAAAAACGTCAGATCAACAGCTTGGCGAGATCCCGTCCGCCATAGGCGAGCGCAACCACGATCACGCGATTGTCCATAATGCGGTGGAGAATAGTAAGCCGACGCTCGAAGCTTAGCGAGCGCAGCCCAGGCCGAAGATCGTCGCGTGGCGTGCCGATCCAAGGCAGTTGCCCCAATTTGCCGCATTGCGCGAGGATGCGGTCGACGTAAGCATTTGCCACCGCCGGTGACGCTTGGTCCGCGACATAGGCGCGTATGGACTCGAGTTGCGCCACCGCCTCCGGCGAGAAGATAACCGGAAGGGCGCTCACTCGCCGCGTGCGGCGCGGGCGGCCTCGAAATGGACGATCACTTGTTGAAGGGGGATACCGCGCGACGGGTCACGGTCCATCTCGTCGCAAATCGCGACCACCTCCGTCCGCAACCAATGCTCGACCTCAGCCTTGTTCAGCTCCGGCAGGATCGCGTTGGATGCTTCCGCCGCGCCCAGCGCATCCTCCACCGCCTCGCTTTCGTTTCGGAAGTCGCCCGCGCGGACCCTGGCGCGAAGCCGGGCCACCATGTCGGCCGGGAGCATGACGCTGATCTGTTCGATGGCTTGCATGATGCGCAACCTATGCTTTCCCGCCTCACCCTGCAACGCCGCTTGACGCGCCCTCCCCGCTCTCGCCACCTTCGCGCGTACACGTAAGGACCGTCCCGCCCCATGCAGCTCGTCATCGTCGAATCGCCCGCCAAGGCGAAAACCATCGAGAGATACCTGGGCGGCGATTATCGCGTGCTCGCCTCCTACGGCCACGTCCGCGATTTGCCCGCCAAGGACGGATCGGTCGATCCCGACGACGGCTTCGCGATGACGTGGGAGAATTACGCGGACAAGTCGAAACAACTCAAAGCGATCGCGGACGAGGCCAAGCGCGCCGACCGGCTGATCCTTGCCACCGATCCCGATCGCGAGGGCGAAGCGATCAGCTGGCACGTCCAGGAAGTGCTGCGCAACCGCAAGCTGCTGCCCAAGCAGGTCGAGCGCGTCACCTTCAACGCGATCACCAAGGCGGCGGTGACCGATGCGATGAAGCATCCGCGCGAACTCGACCACGACCTGATCGACGCCTATCGCGCCCGCCGCGCGCTCGATTACCTGGTCGGGTTCACGCTGTCGCCGGTGCTGTGGCGCAAGCTGCCCGGCGCGAAGTCGGCGGGGCGGGTGCAGTCGGTCGCGCTGCGGATCATCGTCGGCCGCGAGCGCGAGATCGACGCCTTCACCGCGCAGGAATATTGGTCGGTGATCGCCGAACTGGAGGCGGACGGGACGCCGTTCCAGGCGCGGCTGGTACAATGGCAGGGCAGGAAGCTCGACCGGTTGAGCCTCGGCAACGAGGGCGACGCGCTGCGGGCCAAGGCGGACGTCGAGGCGGGGCGCTTCTCCGTCCAGTCGGTCGAAACCAAGCCCGCGACCCGCAACCCGCCGCCGCCATTCACCACCTCGACGTTGCAACAGGAGGCCGCGCGCAAGCTGGGCTTCTCCGCCAGCCACACGATGCGGGTGGCGCAGGGCCTCTACGAGGACGGCGCGATCACCTATATGCGAACCGACGGGGTGCAGATGGACGGGTCCGCCATCTCCGCCGCGCGCCTCGCGATCGCGAACCGCTACGACGCCAGCTACGTCCCCGACAAGCCGCGCCAATACACTGCCAAGGCCAAGAACGCGCAGGAAGCGCATGAGGCGATCCGCCCGACCGATTTCGGCCGCGATCGCGTCGGCACCGGCGACCATCAACGCCTGTACGAGCTGGTCTGGAAACGCGCGCTCGCGTCGCAGATGGCGTCGGCGCGGATGGAACGCACGGCGGTGGAGCTGGCAGAAGGCACCGGCCGCCACCTGCTGCGCGCGACCGGGCAGGTGGTGTTGTTCCCCGGCTACCTCGCGCTTTATGAGGAGGGTAGCGACGATAGCGCCGATGAGGACTCGCGCCGCCTCCCCCGGATGCGCGAAGGCGACGCGCCCGCCAAGAAGGCGGTCAACGCCGAACAGCATTTCACCCAGCCGCCGCCGCGCTTCTCCGAAGCATCGCTGGTCAAGCGGCTCGAGGAACTCGGCATCGGCCGCCCCTCCACCTACGCCTCGATCATCCAGACGTTGAAGGATCGCGCGTACGTCCGCGTCGAGAAGAACCGCTTCTTCGCGGAGGAAAGCGGGCGGCTGGTGACGGCGTTCCTCGAGCGGTTCTTCGGAAAATACGTCGGCTACGATTATACCGCCGAACTGGAGGAAGAACTCGACGACGTATCGGGTGGGCGCGCGCAATGGCAGGCGGTGCTCGAAGCGTTCTGGCGCGACTTCAAGCCGCGCACGTCGGAAGTGATGGAGCAACAGCCGAGCGCAATCACCGCCGAGCTCGACGTGTTCCTCGCGCCGTACCTCTTCCCCGAGCGTGCGGACGGGGCGGACCCGCGCCTATGCCCCAACTGCCAGTCGGGCAGCCTCGCGCTGCGCGGCGGCAAGTTCGGCGCGTTCATCGCCTGCTCCAACTATCCCGAATGCAAATACACCCGCCGCTTCGCGCAGCCGGGCGGCGAGGCAAGCGAGGACAGCGGGCCGGAGGCGATGGGCAAAGACCCGGCGACGGGGCTGGAAGTCGAGCGCAAATCGGGGCGGTTCGGCCCGTATATCCAGCTCGGCGAGGGCAAGGACGCCAAGCGCGCATCGATCCCCAAGGATGCGGGCGAGCTGACGCTGGAGCTCGCGCTCAAGCTGCTGTCGCTCCCGCGCGAAGTGGGCAAGCATCCGGAAACGGGCGAGCCGATCACCGCCGCGATCGGTCGCTATGGCCCGTACCTCGCGCACGCGGGCAAATATGCGCGACTGCAATCCACCGCCGAGGTGTTCGAGACGGGGATGAACACGGCGGTGGTCAAGCTGGCCGAAGCGGCGGCGGGCGGTGGACGCCCGCAACGGGGAGCCGCTCGCCCGCCGCTCAAGGAACTTGGGCCCCACCCGCGAACCGGCGCGGAGATGAAGGTGATGGAGGGCCGCTACGGCGCCTACGTCACCGACGGCGAGACCAACGCGACGCTGCCCAAGTCGCTCGCCCCCGAGGCGTTGAGCGCGGAGGAGGCGGCGCAACTGCTCGACGCGCGTGCTGCCGCCGCGCCGGCGAAGAAGAAGCCGGTCAAGAAGAAAGCGGCGAAGGGCTGAGTGCTCCTGGCGCGAAGCTGCTAACGGGTTTGCTACATCCAGCTAGCCATCACCCCGGCCTCGTGCCGGGGTCCACCGTTGTGCGTACTCTGCGTATGGCGAAGCCCGCGCAACGCTGGATGCCGGAACAAGGGCACCCAGCAAAGTACTACTTTGCTGGGACCCAACAAGTCCGGCATGACGGGGTGGTGTGGGTGGGGCGAGCGCCCCTACCCCACCGCGCCCTCGCGCGCCTTGCGCGCCATCGCGTTCAGCCCGGTCAGGCGCTGCTCGAATTGCCCCTCGGCTTCGGCGAAGCGGAGCGGGCGGACGCGCTCGACCAGGACCTCGGGCGGGGTCGGCGTTTGGGTGAACAGCGCCATTACCTCGTCGATAAACTCGGGGAGCGGCATGTAGCCGGGGCGGTTCGCCTGGCCGGGCGTGAGGTCGGTCTGCACGCCCGGGGGCACCAGCTCCATTACCTCGACGCGGCCGCGCAACAGCTCGCGCAGCGACACGGTATAGCTGTGGATCGCCGCCTTGGTCGCGCAATAGGTCGGCGTCAGCGTCAGCGGCACATAGGCCAGCCCCGAAGTAACATTGACGATCGCCGCGTCCGGTTGGGCAGTCAGCTGATCTATGAGCGCATTGGTCAGCCGGATGGGGCCGAGGAGGTTGGTGGTGATCGTATCTTCCGCGACGTGAACGTCGCTCGCGCGGTCGATCGTCTCGTCGCGCATGATGCCCGCGTTGTTGACCAGCACGTTGAGCGCCGGGTGGGCGGCCACAACCTCGCGCGCGAACGTCGCGATCGCTTGCGGGTCCTCGATGTCGAGCGTCATCGCGCTCATGTTCGCACGGCCCGCGATGGCGCGATCGAGCGCGTCCTGCCGCCGCCCCGCAACGATGACGTGATTGCCCGCGTCGTGGAACCGATGCGCGAGCGCCTCGCCAATCCCCGACCCGCCGCCGGTGATCAGGATGGTACTGCCGGTGGGGTTCATGGGGAAGCGCTCCTGTGGGGAGCGGTTGATGTAAGTCATGCGGCGGAGTAGAGAAGGTGGGGCCTGGAAAGAAAGCCGGGTCCTTCTTTGTGGGCGGGCGCGCCGACGGCAAAGCCGCCGTCGAGACGTCAGACGGGATCCGCTGCGCGGCCCCGCTGGCCGGGCGAGACGCTGCGCTTCGCGCACCGGCCCGGACGTAGCCGGGCCTGCTCCGCTAAGCGGCTCGCCGTTGCGTCACGCCTAACCAGTCCCGCGCTGCGCGTTGCGCGGTCGCGATCTCGCGGGCGGTCATGTCTTCGGCGACTTCGCTGCGTGCGGCTTGGCCTGCGTGCAGCCCCGCGACCGCCGCGAGGTTGAACCATTTATGCGCTTCGATCAGGTCGACATCGGCCCCGGATGTCCCCGTCTGATAACACACTCCCAGATCGAAGCAGGCGTCGCCATCGCCCCGCGCCGCGTCGCGCAACCGGCTTTCGATCAGAAATCGCGCGCTTTTCAGACTGTTGCCCATCGTTCGTGCCCCTCTTGGCCCCACCCTGTCGGGTTGGTTGCCGAAAGCATGCCGCGATTCGTCTCTCCAAATGGTTAACGCCGTTAACCCTGATCCACAGCAACATTGTCGATCAGCCGGGTGGCCCCGATCCGCGCCGCCACGAGCAGCCGGCGCGGGCGCGCCGGTTCGGGCGCGGTGAGCCGCTCGGCGTCGACGAGCGCGAGATAATCGATCGCGAACCCCGCCGCCTCCAACGCCGCCCGCGCCCCGGCCAGCGCCCTGGGCCGACCCAACGCGACACCCCGCGCCGCCGCCTCCAGCGCATGCGGCAACACCACCGCCCGCGCGCGCTCGTCGGGCGTCAGGTACACGTTGCGCGACGACAGCGCCAAGCCGTCCGGGTCGCGCCGTGTCACCACGCCGACGATCTCCACGTTCAGGTCGAGGTCGGCGACCAGTCGCCGTACCACCTGCAGCTGTTGCCAGTCTTTCTCGCCGAACACCGCGCGATCCGGGCGGACCTGGACGAACAGCTTGGCGACCACCGTCGCTACCCCGTCGAAATGCCCCGGCCGCGCCGCGCCGTCCAGCATCTCCGTCACCCCCGCCACGCTGACCGTCGTCGCGAAGCCGTGTGGGTACATCACCTCGACCGACGGTGCCCAGAGCAGATCGCACCCCGCCGCCGCCAGCGCCGCCGCGTCCGTCGCCTCCTGCCGGGGATAACGCGTCAGGTCCTCCCCCGCGCCGAACTGTTTGGGGTTGACGAAGATCGACGCGACCACCTTCGCCCCGTCCCGCCGCGCCTCCTCCACCAGCGACAAATGGCCCGCGTGGAGCGCGCCCATCGTCGGCACCAGCGCCACGCTCGCGCCCGCCGCGCGCCAGCCCACCAGCACCGCGCGCAGCGCGTCCAGCTCCCGGACGGTATCCATGCGCGAAACCCCCTCGCTCAATCCCGGCGCGGGGTTTATGGAGCGGTTAACGCCTGATCAACGGAGAAACGCGCCTTGCCCAGCGGGCCAGACCACACGCACGTCATCGTGTTCGCCAACGAGAAGGGCGGCACGGGCAAGTCCACCACCGCGGTGCACGTTGCTATCGCGCTCGCCGCGAAGGGTGCGCGAGTGGCCGCGCTCGACCTCGACCATCGCCAGCGCACCACCGGCCGCTATCTCGACAACCGCGCCGCCACCGCCCGGCGTACCGGCGCGGCGCTGCCGTTGCCGCGTCATGCCACGCACGACGGCACGAGCGAGGAGCGGTATTTCGAGCTGTTCGACGACCTGACGCGCGGCAGCGATTACCTGATCATAGACACGCCGGGCCGCGACGACCCGTTCGCGCGCTGTGCGGTGACGCAGGCGGACACGCTGGTGACGCCGATGAACGACAGCTTCGTCGATTTCGACCTCATCGGCCAGGTCGATCCCGATACGTTCAAGGTCACGCGCCCATCCTTCTATTCCGAGCTGATCTGGGACAGTCGCAAGCAGCGCGCCAAGGCGGACGGCGCGACGATCGATTGGGTCGTGCTGCGCAACCGCCTCCAGCATATCGAGGCGCGCAACATGAAGCGGGTGTCCTCCGCGCTCGATCAGCTCGCCAAGCGGGTCGGCTTCCGCATCATCCCCGGGCTGGGCGAGCGCGTGGTCTATCGCGAGCTGTTCCCCTCCGGGCTGACGATGATCGACTCCAAGGAGTTCGGCGCGATGGGGCTGAGCCACGTCGCCGCGCGGCAGGAGCTGCGCGAGATGATTGCCGCGCTCGCCTTGCCCGAGCCGGTGGCGCCGACGCTGGCGGCATGACCAAATTTCTCCTCGCGCTGGCGATCATCTGGCTGATCTGGCGCTATTGGCCGCGGCCCCGCCAGCGTATCGTCGCGGACGCGGCGGAGGCGCGCGCGATCCTGGGCGTGGGGCCGGGCGCGGACGCCGACGCGATCCGCGCCGCGCACCGACGGCTGGTGGCGGGGGTCCATCCCGATCGCGGCGGCTCCGCCGAGCTGGCGCGCCGGGTCAACGCGGCGCGGGACGTGTTGCTGAAGGGATAGGCCATGACGCATCGCATCGATCCCACCTGCCTGCGAGAATACGACATCCGCGGCGTGGTCGGGCGCATGCTCGGTGCCGACGACGCGCGCGCGATCGGGCGGGGGTTCGCAACGCGGGTCCGACGCGCGGGCGGCCGACGCGTGGCGGTGGGCATGGACGGGCGCACCACCTCGCCGATGTTGGCGGACGCGCTGGTCGAGGGATTGACCGCCAGCGGCGTCGACGTGGTCCGCATCGGCATGGGGCCGACGCCGATGCTCTATTATGCCGAGGCGACGCTGGAGGTGGACGGCGGCGTCCAGGTTACCGGCAGCCACAATCCGGCCGACCATAACGGCTTCAAGCTGGTACTCGCGCACATGCCGTTCTTCGGCGAGGACATCCAGGACCTCGGTCGCCTCGCCGCCGTCGGCGACTGGGAAACCGGCGCGGGCGCGGTCTCGAGCGCGGCGGTCGAGGACGATTACGTCGCCCGGCTGATGACGGGCTATACGGGCGGCGCGTATCGTGTCGGTTGGGACACGGGCAACGGCGCGGCGGGACCGGTGATCGAGAAGCTGGTCGCGCTGCTGCCCGGCGAACACCACCTCATCTTCACCGAGGTCGATGGTCGGTTTCCCAATCACCATCCCGACCCGACCGAAGAGAAGAACCTCGCGCACCTCAAGGCGCTCGTGGCCGAGAAGGGGCTGGACTTCGGCCTGGCGTTCGACGGCGACGGCGACCGGATCGGCGCGGTGGATGCGCTTGGCCGGGTGGTGTGGGCTGACGAGCTGCTGTCGATCCTGGCCGAGCCGGTGCTGCGCGAACGGCCCGGCGCGACGATCATCGCCGACGTGAAGGCGAGCGGCGCGCTGTACGACCGCATCGCCCGGCTCGGCGGCACGCCGATGATGGGGAAGTCGGGCCACAGCCTGATCAGGGCCAAGATGAAGGAGATGGGCGCGCCGCTCGCGGGCGAGTTGAGCGGGCATATCTTCTTCGCGGACAGATGGTACGGTTTCGACGACGCGCACTACGCCGCCGTGCGGCTGATCGGCGCGGTTCACGCGAGCGACCGGTCGCTGACGGAGATCAAGAGCGCGATGCCGGTGCTGGCGGCGACGCCCGAGTTGCGCTTTCAGGTCGACGAGGCGCGCAAGGTCGCGGTCGTGGACGAGGTGCTCGCACGATTGGAGGCGACGGGCGCGCGGGTCGACCGCACCGACGGCGCGCGCGTCACCACCGCCGACGGCTGGTGGCTGCTGCGCGCGTCGAACACGCAGGACGTGCTGGTCGCGCGCGCGGAGGCTATCGATCAGCCCGCGCTCGACCGGCTGATAGCCGAGGTCGACGAACAGCTGGCGCTCAGCGGGGTCACGCGGGGACCATAGGCAAGGCGTCGAGCCTCACCCCACCTCCACCATTCGTTCCATCAACTCCGTTATCGCCGCGCGGCTCGCCGGGGTCAGCGACACCCAGCTGCGACGCCCATCCTCGGCGTCATCCAGGCGCGTCACCAATCCGTGCGCGAGCAGCTTGTGGAGGTGGCGCAGCGCGGTGGTGGGCGCGCCGCCCGAAGCGATCGTCAGGCTGGTGACGCTGACCCGCCGTCCTTCCGCCTCGCGGACATACAGGTCGAGCAGCATGTCCCAGGCGAGATCCTGAAAGATCGCCGCGCCCAGTATCTCGGCGCGCATCGAGCGCACTTTGAGCAGCCGCGCCGCCTGGCGTTCGGGTCCGTCGCGCGCGGTCGCGGCGAGGCGGTCCGCCGCCTGCTCGACCCGATCGACAGCGTCCGGCAAACCGCGACCGTGCGCGACCGCGACCCTGGCCGCCGCCGCGCCCAATCGGGCCGAAATCTCTGTCGGCAACCTTGAATGAGCGGCCATTCATTCCCCGTTCAATCAGGGGCTTAACGGCTGTTTCGACGGTGCAAGCGGGAGTTGCATCCGGATCGGATGTTGTCGCTGCCGCTAGCCAGCGGACTGGCGCGCCCGCGCGCGCGCGCCCACATTGCGCGGATGCCCAGTCCGCAGATCGTTCGCGTCATCGACCTCGAAACCACCGGCAACGCCCCGCCCGCGCACGCGGTGATCGAGATCGGCTGGCAGGACGTGGCGCTCGGCGCGGACGGGCGTTGGGAGTTGGACGGCGAGGGCGGCGCGCTGATGGTCAATCCCGGCCGGCCGATCCCGCCCGTTACGCAGGCGGTGCATCACATCCTCGACGAACAGGTCGCGGACGCGCCGTGGTGGCACGATGTCGCGCGCCGGGTGCTCGACCCCTATCCCCGCCGCCTCGCGCTGGCGGCGCATCGGTCCGCGTTCGAGGAGCAATATTGTACGCCCAACCTGACCCACGGCGCGGATTGGATCTGCACCTGGAAATGCGCGCTGCGACTGTGGCCCGACAGTCCGGCATTCTCCAACCAGGTGCTGCGTTATTGGCGCAAGCCGCACGGGATGGTGCATGAGCGCGGCCTGCCCTCGCATCGCGCTTTTCCCGACGCCTATGTCACCGCGTACCACTTGCGCGATCAGCTCAACGAGGCGAGCCTCGCGCAATTGGTGCAATGGACGCGCGAGCCGGGGCTGCTGCCGCGCGTCCGTTTCGGCCCCGACCGGGGCAAGGAATGGCGCGAGATCGAGGAGGAGGTGCTGCACGGCTTCCTGGGCGATCGCGATCCCGACGTGCGTTTCACCGCCGAGACGGAGATGGCGCGGCGGCGCGGCGGCGGGCATGTCGGGTGGATGACCGCGCAGGAATTGCTGCTGTAACGCGCTGCCGGCGACCCTTTGTGTCACGCCTTCCGGCTATGTTAACGATTCCGCGACAGGGGGCGTGTGACCATGGATCGGCGCGACATTGCGAGGCGAAACGCGCGCGCGGGCGTCGGCGGACTACGGACGTTCGCGATCCCGGATCCGACGCGCTTCGTCACCGAGGGCCGGTTCCGCAGGGTGATGATCGCCTTCATGGCGCTCGGCTTTCTCGCCCTGATCGCCGCCGGACTCGCCGCCGCGTGGGTCGTCCGTCAAAACCAGGCGCACACCTTTTGGGTCAGCCACACCTATCAGGTCGAAAACGCGGTGGTGAACGCGCAACGGTTGGTCGAGGAAAGCGAAACGGTGCGGCGCGGCGAGCTGCTCGCGCCCGCGTACAGCGATTTCACCAGTCCCTATCGGCTAGCCTCGGCCGGTATTCCCAAAGCGCTGGATCGGGTCGGCGCGCTGACCCGTGACAACCCGCGTCAGCGCGTGGCGCTCGCGCGGGTCCGCTCGTTGATCGAGGTGCAGTTGGTCCGCGAGCGGTTGAGCTTCGACCTGGTCGGTGCCGGACAGCGGGACCGGGCGGTGCGCGCGTTCGCGGCCGAGCTGACCGACAAGCGCCTGCGCGCGATCCGCGACACCTTTACCGTGATGGCCGGAGAGGAGCGCGCGCTGCTGCTGCAACGCGACGCCGATCAGCGCCGCAGCGTCCGGCTGTTCTACATGGTACTCGGTTTCGCGGGCGTGCTGGTGCTGCTGGTGGCGGTCACCTCGCTGCTCGTCGTGCTGCGCTTCACCCGCGACCTGACCGCCTCGCGCGACCGCCTGCGATTGCTCAACGACACGCTGGAGGAGCAAGTCGCCACCCGCACCGCCGACCTCACGCGCGCCAACGAGGAAATCCAGCGCTTCGCTTATATCGTCAGCCATGATCTGCGTTCGCCGCTGGTCAACGTTATGGGCTTCACCGCCGAATTGGAAATCGCCGCGCGCGCGCTCGCCGAGCTGGTCGATCGGGCCGAGGTGGACGCGCCTCACCTGCTGACGCCCGACGCGCGCGAAGCGGCGCGGGTCGACCTGCCGGAGGCGATCGGCTTCATCCGCACTTCCACGCAGCGGATGGATCGCCTGATCGCCACCATCCTCAGGCTGGCACGCGAAGGGCGGCGGACCATCACGCCGGAGCCGATCGACCTCGACGCGATGGTCGGCGCGATCCGCGATTCACTCACGCACCAGCTCGACGCGGAGGGCACCGTTCTGCTTATCGACGCGCCGCTGCCGGTGGTGACGACCGACCGGCTGGCGATCGAGCAGATCCTGTCCAACCTCATGGAGAACGCCAGCAAGTATCTCCAGCCCGGTCGCCCCGGGCGGATCACCGTATCGGGCGAGCGCGTCGGCGATCGCGTGGTCATCGCGGTTGCGGACAATGGTCGCGGCATCGCGCCGGCCGATCATGGCCGCGTGTTCGATCTGTTCCGCCGGTCGGGCGCGCAGGACAAACCAGGCGAGGGTATCGGCCTCGCGCATGTCCGCGCGCTTGCCCATCGGCTGGGCGGTACCGTCGACATGTTCTCCGAACTGGGGCAAGGCACCACCTTCCGCCTCACCCTGCCGATCGAGCACGGAGCCTTGCCCGCATGACCGCGTCCAACAGCGTTAACATCGTCATGATCGAGGATGACGACGGCCACGCCCGGCTGATCGAGAAGAACATCCGCCGGGCGGGCATCTCCAACGACATCCGGCATTTCACCGACGGCACCAGCGCGCTCGAATACCTGTTCAACGCGCAGGAAGGTCCGACGCACAACGGCCCCGCGCTGATCCTGCTCGACCTCAACCTGCCCGACATGAGCGGCACGGACGTCCTCGCGCGGATCAAGTCCGACGGCGCGGGTCCGTTGCGCCGCGCTCCGGTAGTGGTGCTGACCACCACCGACGACAAGCTCGAGATCCAGCGTTGCTATGACCTGGGCTGCAACGTCTACATCACCAAGCCAGTCGCGTATGAGAGCTTCTCGCAGGCGATCCGGCAATTGGGGCTGTTCCTGTCGGTGATTCAGGTGCCCGATCCCGTGGAGCACCAATGAAGGCGGCACGCGTCCTTTATATCGACGACGACGCCGGGCTGCGGCGGTTGACGCAGCGCGCGCTGACCCGGCGCGGCTACGACGTGACGCTGGCGGACGGCGGCGCGGCGGGGGTATCGCTGGCGGCCGCCGACGCGTTCGACCTGATCGCAGTCGATCATTACATGCTGGGCATGGACGGGTTGGAGACGCTGGCCCAGCTGCGCGCGCTGCCCGACGCGCCGGCGGTGGTCTATGTCACCGGGTCGGAGGAAGGGCGGATCGCGGTCGCGGCGCTGAAGGCGGGCGCGGCGGATTACGTCGTCAAGACGTTGGGGGACGATTTCTTCGACCTGCTCGCCGCCTCCTTCGACCAGGTCCGCGCGCGCACCCAGCTCGAACAAGCGAAGGCGACCGCCGAGGCGGAACTGCGCGCCAGCAACGCGCGGCTGGAAGCGTTGCTGAAGGAAGTGAACCACCGCGCCGCCAACTCGCTCCAGCTGGTGTCGGCGATGGTGTCGCTGCAGGCGGGCGCGCTGAGCGACGCGGCGGCGAAGGACGCGCTCGACGACACGCAACGGCGGATCAGCGCGATCGCGCAGGTGCATCGCCGGCTCTACACCTCGAACGACGTCGAGCAGGTCGACATGCGCGAATATCTCGCCGCGCTGGTCGACGAACTGCACGCGACCTGGTCGACGGACGCGACACCGCGCCGGTTGGTGCTGCAGGCGGACCCGATCCGCCTGCCGACCGACCGCGCGGTGTCACTGGGCGTGATCGTCACCGAACTGGTCAGCAACGCGTGCAAATACGCCTATCCGGACGCGGCGGGCGAGGTGCGCGTGGCGCTGGCGCGCGAGGGCGACGCGGCGTTCCGGCTGGCGGTGGAGGACGACGGCATCGGCATGCCCGCCGACATGAAGCCGCGCGGCACGGGCCTGGGCACCAAGCTGATCCGCGCGATGGCGCAAAGCCTACAGACGGTGGTGGAATATGAACGCGCCGACCCGGGTGTGCGGGCGACGTTGCGGGCGGGGTTGGTCTAGCGCCGATCTTCCCCGAATGTCGGGCCTTGGTGTCCTGGGCCGCGCAACCGCCGTTCTTCCTCCACCATATAATCGCGCGTGATCGGCAGCGCATATCGATCGCGCGTGAACTGGATCTGGAAGTTGACCAGCTGACCCCAGGTGAACGCCGCGTGCGACCCCGCCAGATAATAACACCACATCCGATAGAAACGCTCGTCGTACAGCGCCACGATCTGCTCGCGCGCGGCGACGGTGCGCTGATACCAGGCCTCTAACGTATAGGCGTAGTGAAGCCGTAGCACCTCGACGTCGCTGACATACCAATGCAGCCCGTTATTGGCGTGGATAATTTCCGACAGGGCGGGAATATACCCGCCGGGAAAGATGTACTTGGTCGTGAACGCGTCGGTGAAGCCCGGCCCGTCCGAGCGCCCGATCGTGTGGAGCAACGCCACGCCTTGCGGCGTCAGCAACCCGCGACAGGTAGCCAGGAACGCGCGGTAGTTCGCCGGGCCGACATGCTCGAACATCCCCACCGACACGATGCGATCGAACGTCCCGGTTACCGCGCGATAGTCGCGCAGCTCAAATCGGACCTTGTCCGCGACCCCCGCCGCCTCCGCGCGCGCGCGCGCGACGCGCAGCTGCTCCTCGGACAAGGTGACGCCGAGCACCTCCACCCCCGTCGCCTGGTGCAGGTACAAGGCGAGCCCGCCCCAGCCGCAACCGATGTCGAGCACCCGCATGCCGGATTCGAGCCGCAACTTGGCGGCGATGTGCGCCTTTTTGTCGAGCTGCGCCCGGTCGAGGTCGTTGGCCGGATCGAGATAGTAAGCGCAGCTATATTGCCGGTCCGCGTCGAGGAACAGGTCGTACAAGCGGTCGGACAGGTCGTAGTGATGCGCGACGTTGCGCTTGGCGCGGCGCGCGGCGTTGCGGGTGCCGAGCCGGTGGCGAAGCTTGCCGACGACGCGTGAGCGCAGCCCGGGCGCGGTCGCGGAAGGCTGCCCGTCCTCGAACCGCGCGTTCGCCTGCGCCAGCTCGATCAGCTGAAAGATGTCGCCCTGGTCGATCACCAGCCGCCCGTCCATGAACGACTCGCCGACGCCCAGCGACACATCGCGCAGGATGTCCCGGATCACCTTGTTGTCGGTAAAGCGGATGGCGACGGGCGCGAGATGCGGGTCCGGCACGCCGAAGGTGCGGCGGTGCCCGTTCGCGGTGGTCAGCGTCAGTTCGCCGCGCCGGACCACGCGCGCCAGGAAACGATCGATCAGAGCCATGCGCGCCTGCTAGCGCCCCCGAAACGATGCCGCCAGAGCGGTGCGGTCAAATACCGGCATACCAATCATAACCGGTCGAATCTTCCCAATAGCCGCCCTTGCCGCCGCGATGCGAGGCGATGTCGGCCACAGCATCGACCCGCATTACGTATTTCGCCTGTTTATAGCCGAGCTTGCGCTCGACCCGCAGGCGAACGGGCGCGCCATGCTCGACCTTGAGCGCCTGCTCGTTCATCGCCCAGGCCAGGATCGTCTGCGGGTGGAACGAGTCGATGAGGTCGATCGACTCGTAATAAGGCTCGCCCCCGAACAGGTCCGCGCAGGTCAGCACCACATAACGCGCGGCGGCGCGCACTCCGGCGGCGTGGAGCAGGGTGCCGAGCATCGGCCCGTGCCATTGCCCGATCGCGCTCCACCCCTCGACGCAATCGTGGCGCGTGATCTGGGTGCGGGCGGGCAGGCCACGCAGCTGCGCCATCGACAGCGCCAGCGGGCGCGCGACCAGCCCGCCGACCTCCAGCCGCCAGTCGGCGAAGCGGTTCGCGGCCATCGCGTTGTAAGCGGGGGTGTCCGGGTTGGCGGTGCCGTTGACGCGGAAAACCGGCGACATATCGGCGCGGGTGAACTCGGGCGCGAGCGCCCCGGAGCTGGCGACGCTTCGCTGCAGCCGGCGGTGCGCGGGTTCGGCGCTGGCCAGCACACGCTGCACGACGGGAAGGTTGCCCAGCCGGTCGCAGGCAGCGAGTGCCAACCCCGCGCCGGCCCCTGCACCCGCGACCAACGCGCGGCGGGTGATCGCCAGCGTCATGCCCGCTTCTCCTCGGGAACGGTCCACCAGCCGGTGACGATCGAGCGCAACTCGGACCACGCCCCCGCCAGGATCACCAGCACGAGGTGGACGACCGTGAACAGCGCCAGCCCGCTGGCGGCGAGAAAGTGGATCGACCGCGCGGTCTGCCGCCCGCCGAGCAGCACCAGCAACCACGGCCACGCCGCGTCCATCCCCGGCGACAGCGCCAGCCCGGTCAGGATCGCGAGCGGGATCAGCACGAAGATCACGCCGACATAGCTCAGTTTCTGGAAGATGTTATAGTCGCCGGGCCGCTCGGGATCATGAAAGCGGAAGTTGAGGTGCGCTCGGAAATCGCTCCACAAATGCGCGGGCCGGAGTTCGCGCAACTTTACCGTCAGGTCGCGCAGAAAGTGCTTGTTGATCAAACTCACGACCATATACCCCAACAACCCGAACGCGAGCACCAGAGCGAAGAACAGGTGCCAGCGCCGTCCCATCGCCAGATTATAGGTCGACGGGATCGTCACGAAGCCGGGAAAGGTCGGCGGGTTCCACCACGGCCGGTCGAAGTTCGCGCCGTATTTGCCCCAATATAGATGCGGATGCGCGTTGGAGATCATCATCCCCGACCCGAGCAGTGTCAAAATCGCGAGCGCGTTTAGCCAATGCCACACGCGCGTCGCGACTCGGTGGCGATAGATCGTCTGGGGTCGGGAGGCCTGGTCGGGAGTCGGCACGGTCACAGCTGACGACATAGGAATTGGGCGCTGCATTGCATCCTCTTTGGCTCGCGGGCCGTTACCGGTGTTCGCATGATCGACCTGCATAGTTACAGCCCCGGCGAAGGCCACCGCCTGCCGCACGATCCGCTCAACGCGATCGTCGCGCCGCGCCCGATCGGCTGGATCGGCACGCGCTCGGCCGCGGGCCAGGCGAATCTCGCGCCGTACAGCTTCTTCACCCTGTTCAACTATCGCCCGCCGATCATCGGCTTTTCGTCGATGGGCTGGAAACACTCGGTCGCCAACATCACCGCGACCGGATGTTTCACGTGGAACCTCGTCACCCGCGAGCTGGCGGAGGCAATGAACCGGACCTCGACCGCGGCTGACGTGGACGAGTTCGCGGCGGCGGGCGTGGAGCCGCTCGCCTCTGTGGCGATCGACGCACCGCGCGTGGCGCTGGCGCGGGTTCAGTTCGAGTGCCGGCATACGCAGACACTCCAGCTGCGCAATGCCGACGGCCGTGCGCTCAACCAGTGGGTCGTATTCGGCGAGGCGGTGATGATCCACATCGACCGCACGTTGCTGGAGGATGGCATCTATCAGACCGCCCGCGCGCACCCGGTTGCGCGCGGCGGTGGCCCTGCGGACTATTTCGAAGCGCGCGAGGATGCGCTGTTCAGGCTGAAACGCCCCGACTGATCACGCGTAGGCGCGCCAGAAGAACACCGCGGTCGTCACCGCCGTCACCAGCAGGGTCCACGCCCTGACCGCGCCCGCAGGCAGCCGCTTGCCGACCCGCGCGCCGATCCAACCGCCCGCGATCGCGCCCGCCAGCATCGGCAGGCACGCGCGCCACGCAACCAGCCCCGCCGCGACGAAGACGATGGCGGCCGCCGCATTCGCCACCGCCAGCATCAACGTGCGCGGCGCGAATAACGCCCGGGGAGAAACCCCTGCAAGCAGGCCGTACACTGCGGTGGTCATCAGCCCCACGCCGCCGCCGAAATAGCCGCCATAAACGCCGAGCAGCGCCTGCGCGCCGATCAGCGAGCGCCGGCCGATACTGACGCGCGCTTTCAAGGCATCGGCAGTGCCCCGGCCGAACGCGATCACGACCAGCGCGAACAGCAACAGCCACGGGATGATCAGGTCGAACGCGTGGCTGGGCGTCACCACCAGCAACCCGCTCCCCGCCAGCCCGCTTATGAAGGTGATCGCGGCCAACAGGCGAGGGTCGACGCCCCCCACCGGCGCGATCTCGTCGCGAAATGCCCACGCGCTCGTCGCCGCGCCTGGCAACAGCGCGACGTTGCTGGTCGCGTTGGCGCTGTTCGCGGGCAACCCCAGCGCGATCAGCGCGGGCAAAGTCGCGAACGTGCCCCCGCCGGCGAGCGCGTTCATCGCCCCGCCGAGGAAGCCGGCGGCGAGGGGAACAAGCGACGCGGCATTCACTGGCAAGTCAGTGACGTCACTTTACTACAAAGTCTAGAAAGGTGACCTGTCTGCCCAACAAGGTTTGACGAAAGGATCCTTAACCGGCTAGGTGTTTGGTCCCGGCGATTGGTGGTGCGGGTTGACGGTGAAGCGCTGGGGCTGTTCGGCCCAGGCTTTGCAGATGAACTCGTAGGGTGTGAGGCCGCGTAGCGTCTTGAGCCGGCGGGCGTAGTTGTACGCGCCGATGAAGTCGGTGAGGTGATTCTCGAGCTGGCGATGCGTATCGTAGTGGTAGCGTTTAACGGTAGCTTCCTTGATGGTCCGGTTCATCCGCTCGACCTGGCCGTTGGTCCACGGGTGCCTGACCTTGGTGAGGCGGTGTTCGATGCCGTTCTCCTCGCAGCGCATGTCGAACATGTGGGTCATGTAGCGGGCGGTCGGCCCGTCGGCGTAGCGAGGCGGGAAGGTGAACTGGATGCCATTGTCGGTCAGGATGGTGTGGATCTTGTAGGGAACGGCGGCGATCACCGCTTCCAGGGAGGCTGACGCCGTTAAGCGGTTAGCGCTTTTCACGAGCTGGACGAAAGCGAACTTAAAAGCCTGGGCCGAACAGCCCCAGCGCTTCACCGTCAACCCGCACCACCAATCGCCGGGACCAAACACCTAAGCAGCACTTGGCTGCAGTCCCGCCGACGGCGGAGCCGCCAGCGTGCCGTCAGACGGGTTCGCTGGCGCGACCCGCTGGCCGGTTCGGGCGCTGCGCTCGCTTCGCGGCGCATCGGCGCGGGCGTGGCCGCGCCTGTGCCCGAACGAAAAGAACCCGGCCTCCCTTTCGGAGGGCCGGGTTCCGGGGCTTCGCCGCCGACGTTACGCTGCGGCTCCTCCCACCCGAGGTCCGCGCGACCTACCTCGTCGCGGCGGAACCCCTGACCCTCGATACGCTACGCGAGGGGTACGCTTCTG
>JAABUQ010001686.1_pt1 | contig 46460 bp, 34 predicted proteins | sample 5560001 | NCBI WGS metagenome assembly JAABUQ01 (sample SAMN10711888, study PRJNA513371) | rock metagenome | isolation source: Antarctica rocks | place: Antarctica: Victoria Land, Finger Mt nord | collected 2015-12-18 | reverse complement strand
GCATTATCGCCACCGGCTAGAGTAGCTGCCAGTTCCGGTGTCTCTGCTGAAGGTAACGCTGCTTGTAGGACCGTTACTGGCTCATCAGTATCAGCCGGTGGTAACCAATCCCGCTGGATGCACCATTGGCTAAAGCGTTGCTGTAATGCCGTTATTTGCTCAAAGGCAAGGGAATTCACCACGGCTTGAAGGTCTTTGGGTTTTCGCCTTAACTCAAACCTTTCGAGTTCAGCAGGCGATCGCACGTTTAAGAGCCAACTGCGCCAAATGCGTAGGGTGGCGCTTGGTATGCTTGGAGCATATGCGTCAAGGTCGCGTCGGACAGGCAATCCATCCGGTGACTGAACCCACTCGGCTGGCACCCAATAACTTAGAGCATCAAGCGGCTTAATTTTGAGATAGTCGTGAAACTCGTGCTCACTGTTGCGCCCAGTAGCCAGTTGCACGATTTTGAGTGGTCCCTTAATCGATTCAAAGGCCAGAGGCTTGGCTGCGAAATCATGCAGTACCAATGGCAGCAATCGGACTTCTTGACCTGGGGGCACTGCCTGGGATTTAATCACACCCCCCCCTAAAAAATCATGAATACTAATATTCTGGGGGGGGTGTGACGGGGCATTCGGGGACCCTGAGTCAGTGGCAAACTTGAGCCACCACTCTGATATCAAGACCAAGGCAGGAGCATCTAGTTTTTGAGGGCAACTCGCTTGCCCCATGTCGAGAAAGACGAGCACCGGTGCATCAGAATGCTGATTATCTTTAATTTCTGTCTCGATCTTTTCCTGCATCTCACCTGATGTTAGATGCTGAAATCTTTTAGCCTCAGCTTCGAGTTGCTGCTCTCGCTCCAGTAGCCGAGTATCCCGCTGCTGTTGACGATGTATCAGCACGGTGCTGGCAAACTCCCACGATTCCGATTTGATTTTATAGAACCGTCCATCCCTGGTCTGCCGAGAAAGTTTACGTTTCAGCCCCACAGCATCACACATGTTTGCATGAATCTGAGAGGCAGATGTTTCCCTCGCGCAAGTCCTTTTTTCAACAGCGATCGCCTCACAAATCAGCTGCGCCAACGGGGATAGTTGGGAACAATATTGGTTGGCTTTTTCCTGGTTCTCAAATTGTTTGGCTAACACCTTAGTTGTTATGCCGTTAACCAAAGCAAAAAACACCCACTTAGCGGCGAGAGTAGTGCGAGGAGTGAGTACGCATCTAAGAGCCTTATATGCCAGCATTCTGCCATCTTTTAAATAGCGCGGTGCGGCGCAGATGGTAATTCCCAAGATTTTCTTGATGTCTAACGCCTTAGCCCTTGCCCGTTCCCCCAAAGCAATTAAATCCTTTGAGGAGTATTCTTTTTCCGTGTCAATGAATTCCAGCAAGCCTAAATCAGCGAGTAAGTCCCGAGAAAGCTTGTGATGTTTCAAATCGGTAATGACATGATGTTTGCGGCGATCGCTCAAATCCATCCGCCGAGCCATCGATTCGGGATTGAGCAGCAACTCCAGCCGAGTTAATTTGCGCCGTTTTTGTCCCACATCATCAACCTCAATCAGCTCGGGGGTAACTTCCATTCCATAGAAATCATGCAGCTCAAACTTTTGGAGAGTGCAACGCTCGTGAAAATCTGGATTTGGTTTGTTTTTGAGTAATTCGTGCTGCTCAGAAGTGAGCAAAGGCGACAGACATATTGTAGCAATTTCCGCCTCCTCAACAATACGCTTGCGCTCCTTTAGTTCTGACTTTACTGCTTGCAGTCCTGTTAAGAACTCTGATTCAGGGTGAGGAAAAACTTTGTATCCCATTACTGATAAATGGGTTTTAAATACTGCCTCAATATTCCTCAAAGACCAGTTGCGCCGTGCTTCTAATGAGGCGACAAGTTGGAGAAATTCTGGATTATCGATGCCTACCATTCCGGTGTTTGGATCAATTTTCAGCGACAACCCATCAGCTTGATTTTTTTGGAGGAAGTCACCAGCAATCTTATAGCAGTTAGTCTCCAGACCTGTTCGAGCCTTTGAATTGATCCAGAAGCTAAGGGGAACGTTGGGTCGGTAGCGATGAGCGAGCTGCCCTAGTTCAGTGTGCGCTAGAGTGAAGCCGGTAAATAGGCAAATTACCTCGTCAAACGCCTCAAAGTCAATGCTGACCCCGGACTGGATTGACGAGTTGTAAATCAGGTAATCTAGCGGTTTAAATTTAAGTGCATTATTAATATGCTTGATGAAGTTTCGCACTTCCTTCTTGCCGCTATTATCACCGTGAATTACCTGGCCTTTTTTATCAGGAAAGCGAGTAGCTAACTGTAAAGCTAGAGCTTCGGGTAAATTTTCAATTCCTTCAATCGTGTCAACTCCTGATAACATCGCCCCCGATTTTTTCACAGTAGTTTTAGAATCGCAGCAAAATAAGACTCGCCTGCCTGCATCTAGCAGCTGGCAACCGTACTCGAATGCTGCTTCTTGAGAAGAGAATTGAGATGCTAATCTTTCCTCATTTGGCTGATATGTATTTTTCAGGATAAATGGGGCTTCTCCCCGCAGGTGAGCATGCCAGTCAATCACGACCCCGCTGAGATCTGCATCTGCCAAAATGTAACGTCCAGCAGTAGCTGCAAAATAGCTGAAGGTGGCTAAAATCCGTTCTCGGTTTCGCTTGCAGGTGAAGCCAGTGCTTAAATGACTCGTTACCTGATCTGCTTCGTCCACAATCATTAGATCAAAGCGTTTGTTTAGAGTCGGGACTCGCCAAAGTGAATCAGCGGTGATTACCAGTCGGGTGACTTCCCCCAGATTGATATCATCCTCGTTATAACAGCGGCAGCCGTAGCGTACTGCCAGCGCTTCAGCTAACGAGATCGTATTAGTTACGAGCAATACTGATACATTTTGATCGCTTACCATTTGCGCCAGGGCTTGAGTCTTCCCTGTGTTCATTTGACTCACTAGACACAGGAAAGAAACATCAATCCCCTCCAAGCTCAAATAGCGCTCATAAACTGTTTTAGAGGGTTTGTACCCCAACTCCCATAGACTTTGTGGCTCCGGTGCCTCAATTCTTGATTGCCCCCAAACAAAAGCATCTGGATGCGGGTTAAGTTGGCGCTCTAGCTGTCGAAGCCACTCGCGCTTGCGTCGAGAGCTATTTGCCGCCACCGCAATCTCCTCGATCTGCTCAATCTCCGCCTCCCACGTCACATATTGCTGATATGCATCAGGATTAGGTTCTTCCGATAATGGGTTAATGTCTGCTAGTTCCTGCTGCGTTACGGCTGCTAGCTTTTCCCTGGTAGCTTCAGGATGTAGTTGGAAAAATTCAACAGGTGCGATCGCCTGAGCTTCAGCCCACCTGCCTGCGACCAGCAGCTCATCGATGTCGAGGTGCTGTTGCTTATCGCTCTGACCCCACCACAATACCTCAGCGGCGATACCCCACTCCTGACACAGATTGATAGTTTGATGGTTTGCTGCTGGAATGTTACTGGTGTTATTGACCGCGCCAGCATCGGGTGCCAGTGCTACCCGCTGCGGTGCCAACCGCTTAAGGTAGTCTTTCAGGGTGTCTGAACCGTAGTGCCCAGCCGCTGCCGTCCCGATCACGGCAATGTCTGTCAGCCCCATCCGCCACAACAGCAAGGCAGCGATCGCACTCTTGAGCGCACCCTCACAAAGAATTACTAACGAGATCTGATCTGTTTCAGGATGCTTCCAGCAGAATAACGGCAGTTCTCCATTGGGCAGTTGTGGCCCATTGCCTCCCTCCTTCTGACTGCTCAACCAAATGTACTTGCCTGGGTTGCCGCTATCCGTTTTGATTTGAGCACCGGTAATTTTACCATCTGGGTCAAGAGCGTAAATCGCGATTCCCTCCACTCCGACCAAAGCGCAAGTGAAGGGGGCAGCCCCGGCTAGGGAAAGGGATATCCCCATTATTCGCTGGTCTGGATTCCACGTTCTGAGCGCTCCCAGTTCAACTGCACTATGCAGTTCGGCGTCCGTTAAGCCACGTTCTCTCAACACTTGCCGATGGCGAGCAATGAGCGTCAGTTCCCGATTGACGAGTCGATATTGGGCATTGCGCTCCTCTATACTCAGCAGCTTAGCTTGTCGTTGCGCCAGTTCTTTCTCACGCAACAGCTGCTTAAGTTCCTGCTCTTGTCGCCAAACAGTGCGCTGCTCAGAATTCCAGTTGTCGCGTCCATCATCAATGACGAACAACCCACCCATTCCATTGCGCAAGGGTTTGACAAATCGGTAGTTGGACGGGGCATCGTGTTGACTATTCCCGCGCAGGCACCAAACCGATTCGTCTTCTTGAATTTTGCAACCATGGTGATTGCTGCAGACAGGGCAGAGATTCTTTTTGCTGGTGGGGGTTGCTTTCACTAGTCTCCACCTCCAAGTCCAGCGTGGACATCTTGGAGCAGGACTGATTTGAGAAGGTGAGCATCATGCTGCAAATCGACATGGAAAGGAGCTTTGTTCTCCAAAAGCAGTTCTAATGCTTGAAATTGGGTGTAATTGCCACTTTTTGGCATTTCTCGTTCTCCGTAGTTGGAGCCGAGACAAGACGCAAGCCGCGCACTAGCGCAACAGCAAAAACATTGCTACAATGAGCAGTTAGTAAAGCCCTACGAAAAGCTTTCACACTGCTGAGATTGCGCTCCTTGCGTTGTCTCGGCTTTGAATTTTTAACTAGATAGTTTGACTGATCTCAAAAAGCCTCAGCGTCCCTTAAACTGGACTACCTGATGCCCATTACTTCTATGTAAGTCTGCGTAGAGGAATTTTTCCATCACATCCAAGTAATCTAACTGACGGGCGGTAAACCATTCCCGCTGCTGGAACATATCAAGCATCCCTTTTTCCAACTCATCTAAATCAAGCTTGCGCAAACGCAACACCCGCTCTGCCACCTGGCTTAGTTCAGCACATTGAGTGTCAATCAGCCTCAGATCGCGGGGGAATAGTTGCAACGATTCCTTGCCCACGTCGACAATTAGGCTACCCATCTCTCCAATCCGCGTTATCTTCCCCCAAAATCCATTCCACTTCTTTTCTTGCGGAGAGGCAGCTTCCTGGCGATCTATGCGTATGAAAATAATGTCACCGGTGCAAACTGGGTTTGCGGGTGCAGCTCTGACCAACAAGCATAACTCGCGTGGTTCAAACCTGATTTTGTCGATCACACCTTCAAGACTGACCGAAATTTGGTTTTCCGCTGCCAAAACCTGCTCGATTCGTCCCCTTTGCCCAATGTAAGTCTTTTTATATGCCTTCTCGCTAATCTCTACCCAGTCTCCCACTGAAAACCCAGCGAGGCTCGGTTGAGATGGATCGCTACAATTTTTGTCGCTAGAATCTTTGGAGTTATTTTGGTTAAGCATTTTCACTGCTGCTCTTGTCGATTTTGCTTTGCCGTTGATTATTAAGTTAGTGATCGCCTGCCGCTCTTGTGAGGATTTCTTGGCTAGGGTATGTGCGGCATCTACGCTGTTCTCATTCAAGATCTTACGGAGTCCTTGAACGGCGACCAGATCGCCGTTTTGGGTGTCTTGGTCTATTACTCCAACTACCCTCGCAGCCTTCTCGTAGGTGCGACCTGAGCCAATTCCTACGCGAGAGGCGATCGCGTCACGGGTTTTCCCTTTCTCTTGGTGGAGCAGTTGTGGAAAATTTTCCACAACTGCTTTAGCAGCATTGTTGTTCTGAGCGGCAAGTTGTCTTTTTCTGGCTTTAGATGCCTCAACCTCTTTCCAGGCTTCCCCTTCCCGCACTTTCTGCTCTATGGTCTTAATCCGAGAGGCATTCTCCAGCAGCAAAGCCTCCAGTTCCGCCAGCTCGTCAGGAAACTTCCTCACCTCTACAAGAAGGCTCTCCCACCCCAATGCCAATACAGCCTTACAACGCTGATGACCACTAATGATCGTGCCTTCTGGGGTGACAACCAATGGTTTGACCCATCTAGAAATGCGTATTAAGGCGATTAATTCGGTTACATCCTCGTCCTTGCCATAAATAATCCAGTTCTGGGGATGTGGATTCAGTATTCTAGGATCTGTCTGCGTAAAAACTGGTGGTGAATTCTCTTCCCTTGATTTTAGAGAATCTAAACTCTTTGAAGATGGTTTCAGGGTATAGCTTTGTTCTGTCCCCGCTTGACCGCCGTTTGGCGACGGTTCCCCGTTACTGATTAACGTTTCCTTTGCCATAACATAGTTCTGCCAAAACTAAAGCTACTTACATTTCCTACCGGCGAGTGGAGGTATTGCTCTATCTGTTTTGCGCCAACCAGCGGATCTGTTGGCTGGTTCTCTGAAGTTGAATAAGGGCAAAGGACAGATGGGAAACTTCTTTCACGCTTAGCTGGTGAGCATCTTTCCCTAGCTTGTTGCTATTCTTCACTCTTTTAAAAGATTAATATAGTTAACTAGACTTGTCAACTATATTAGTGCAAGATACTACTAGAGGAAGTTACTCTAGTAAAGTAGATAAATAGTTTTAGTAGCGATGATGGACATGAGGGAGCTGCGCAAAAGGGCGGGTTTAAGCGTTGAAATGGTAGCGGTAAAGCTAAATAAGACTAGTTCAACAATTCACAACTGGGAGTCTGGGAGGCACAAACCTAACCTGGAACCAGATGAAATGTTGGATCTGTGTGAATTGTACAATTGCACATTGAAAGACCTGGCGGAAGCCGTTAAAGGAACAGAAAAGGGGACAGAAAGGTTAGTTGCCAAGTGACTCCTGTGAAAAGCCCGAAGTCCATCAACCTCTCGTGCTTCCCTCAGTACGAGAGGTTCCTCTGTAGCAGCTAACTATCTATCGATGGCTTGCAGTAGCTCTACCTCGTCCTGCGACAAAAGCAACATTTGCTGATAAAGCATCCTGAGTAGGTGCTTCACAGAAAAAAGTAACTCTGACACTTACCTAGTTGACTAGTGCGAGCGCACGCATGTTAGAACGTGCCTCCAAAGTATTCACCCAATCCAGAATCTTGCAATGCCTCATTTTTTCCACTGATTACCAGTGACAGTCGTATGCTCAAATAGCAGCAGCAGTGGAAACCTTGGCAAACAGAAGTATTTCAACCCCATCCACTAGAACCTCGATGCATAAGGTAGAAGACCAAGAACCTGCATTGTCAGCCTAAACCTAGCTAAACTTGCCGTTGCAACACTCAGGATACCCTTACCACCCTGTTTTGTTAGAGTCCAGCGAGGTATGCAAGTCTTATCTGGACGAGTCTGTGATCGCATGGGAGGAGGGGAAAGACGATGCCAGAAAATCTTTAAGTTTATTGCAGATATCCTTAATTTCGTGAGGGATTATTCCATTACCCAGCATTTTCTGGCGTTGAGTCTTACTGATAGGGATTTCCTTGCCGTCTGGGGTAGTACCTTTTGCCGTACAGCCCACAGTCCAGCCCATCAAGCGCTCAAACTCAGTGGCAGTAAGGGGTCGAGGATTTCCTCTATAGCTATGGGGCAGGTCTTTGCGCTTGCCAGTCTTTAGGTTGATAGGGCACTTGCGATTGGTAGCGAATTGAGCTGTGGTATCTAGGGTTTTTGCTTCTTCTCCCGCTCCAGTCTCAACCAAATACTCTTCACCTTTGTATTTCACTACTCTATAAGAACTAGCAACGCCCGTATGAGTTTTGGTAGTAAGCGCCTCATTCGGTGGAAACTTTTGCTTACCATCTTGATGTGAATACTCCAATACCTTCCAAGCTCCGCTGCCGCCTTGGTGATTACCATTGGTGTTGGCAAGGCTACGGATAGTGGGTGACTCGTCTAGGTAGATGCGATCGCCTGATGGCCCTCGGTACATTACCGCGAACCTAGATCCAGATTTTTGAGTTTTGGCGTTAGGCGATTGCAGCCAGTTACTACTTGTTAGCGTTGGTGCAACTTCTGAGATTCTCCACTCATGCTCGTTAAGACTTCCCACAACCGCAACAGGATGTTTTAAATTACCCGTTCCTGCCTTGTGCGAGTTTGCTTTTAAGGTCAAACTTTCATCAATTGGTTTTCCACTGACGGAGTTGAAATCAACTCCGTCAGTGTCTAAGCATTCTTGCAGTGTCAGCCTGTTTGGTTCCACTTTGCGGCACTGCACATTCCCTGAGATAACCCACAACGAAGACTCTTGATCGATTTTGGGGAACCCAGCGGCGTCCATTGCGGAGCTGCCAAGTCCCCACATACCCCAGTTCCCCAAGCGCTGAGATGACTTTTCTGAAGTCTTCGCCGTTGCCGCTACTGAAGATGCCTTGGACATTTTCAAAGATGAAAGCTTTAAACTTTTTAAGTCGTAAAAATCTGAGTCCCTCAAAAAACAGGCTTCCACGAACCCCATCAATTCCGGTTCTATGTCCAGCAGTGGAAAAATCTGGGCAAGGACTGCCGAAGATAAAGAGGTCTGATATTGGGAGAGATCGAACAAATTCATCTGACAAGGTTTTGACATCTGCTTCGACAAGCATTGTTTCGGGAAATCTTTGGCGGAATACTGCTGCTGCATATCGATCACTCTCTACTCCCCACAAACGTCTGAATCCTGCCCTAACAGCACCATCCGTGTCGCCTCCTCCTCCGCAAAATAAATGGGCTGAGGTTAAAGTTCGTTGCTCAGCAAGCATTCTGCATCCCCGAACTAGTAATAATAAACCGCCGCTGGTGTTGCAGCAGCACTCCCTCCAGCTCAAACTGCTGAAGCAATCGTGTTACCGATACTCGCGTCACAGCGATCGCTTCCGCTAGTTCTTGATGAGTCAGCCGCAAATCAATCAGCTTTCCCTGGTCAACGTCACGCCCAAATTTCTGGCTCAGCCAGACCAGGAATTGCCACAACCGTAGGGGAATCGGTTTCCGATGGATGATGTTGAGCAGTTCCTCAGTCTGTTGGATGTGCAATAATATCGCATCCAACGCTTGCTTCCACAGCTCAGACGGCAGGATACTCATCTCTACACTTGTCAGGCACTCAATTTGGTAGGGGTTGAGTCGAGACAGGGGGTAGCCTACTACGTCCCCCGGCCCCCAGTACCCCAAAATGATTCTTGTGCCGTCATCGCTCCAAGTTAATGTGCGAACAGCTCCGCGCTCGATTCGCCACAAGACATTATGCCGTGATGGGATCTGGTCGCGGCGGTTGAACAACTGCTGAGTTAACGGTTCGGTTGAGATTCTTAGTGGAGCAAAAATTGACATTAGAATTACTTTTCGGGCTATTTACCGTTGCCAGTTGCCAACGCCGTTTCCGCTGAGCTGACTGGCATAATTGCCTGTAATTGAAAAGACGTATTGATGCTTGCAGGACCACGTACCGCCATGCCTTTCGCGTCAGCCAGGGGCTTGGGTGCCAAAGTGGATTGATGGTCTTTGACAATCAACAAAGGCTGCAAACTGTCGATATACTTTAGGATTGATTCAGTTTGTTCACCTGTTGCCTCAAATCCGATATTAACCACCCGAAGTTCGAGTTCGTTATCGAGCAAAGACTCCAGGGAGGCATTAGCGATTACTTCAGCCGGTTGCTCCGATAGAACAAACCTGGTTAGTTTCGTGCCGACTTTAATCATCTGGTAGAGATCCAGCATCAACATATCAAAGGATTTTTTGTTCGGCATTGAGAGTGGGAGCTGTGCCAGGCGATGTTCTGCTTGGGTGAAAATTTCTGCTTCCCCACTCAGCTCCGGGATAACTTGGAGTTGGTATTCCATTGCGTTTCGGCGCTTCTTACCAACTGGGATCACCTTCCTAAGAAGCAAGTATAAGAAGCCAGCGGTTCCTAATGTTGCAATCAGAGCGCTACCTAACGCTGGCGTGAGTGCAAGGCCAAAGACACTAGGGTAGGCAGATGCGGCTGTTTCTGAGCGCTCTTTCTTTGGCGCAGAAACAGATTTCCTCAAACTCTTATTTAGCGTTAAGACGGAATTTTTAAGTGTTATCTGTTGGCGCTCAGGCTTATTGCTTGAGCGTGAGATTCTAAAGTCTCTCCCTGCGCCTGAAGGAGAGCCAGACTTTTGAATGTATGGATGGGGCAAAGCTTTTCGTGTAGGTTCCCCCTTTAACTGGAGTGCGTGAATCCGGGCAACTAAGCCAATTGCCCCATCATGCTCCAGCTCTTGGCTCAACTTGTTAGCCGGGGTGTCGCTCAGGCTCGCTTGAATGGCATATTGAACGATTTGGGGAGGCTTGACCACCTCAGATTTAGCTGTGCGGGATACATCACCTGCTACCGGTATCGGACTATCGATTAACTCTGCCGTAACAATTTTGATGTCTGCGGGCTTAAATAAAGCAGATTGTTGCAGAGTAATTAAGAAATCGTTCACGTCGTTAAACGTCGAAGCCATACCAGAAATCTCGATCCCACCAGCCGCGTTTGAGGCTGATGCGACTTGCGCAGAGGCAGGCGACGCCGAATTTGAGGTTGATACGACTTGCTGAGGAACAGCAGACGATGCAATTTGCTTGATGGTTTCAATTTGCACCGCAGCGGGAATGTGATCGCCCAAGTCTTGTAAAATTGCTGACCAAGGGCGGAGCCGATTAAAGACGCTTGTTAGTGCTTGGGTTTCCCGATTAACCTTGTCCGTTTCTACCTGAACTGCTTTGGCCTGCTGTAACTGACTATCTAATGAATTCAACTGCACATCCAAATTTCCACTGTTTTTCTCTAGCTGGGCGCTTTGATTTTGCAGTAGCAACCATCCAACTGCCACTAAAACTGGCAAAAGGGTGCTGGATGCCAGGGTGAAGTATAGAAGCTTGCCTTGAAGAATAGGTAGAATTCTTTTTGAGTCTCTATTCGAGTAATATTCAGGGCGATCACGGAGGAAATTAATATCTAATTCGTACATTCGTGGCATCCTCCCATAGGAAGCATTGGGAACTAAAGCGAGCCGATACTAAGGCAAGTTTTTGAACATAACTTTTAGCAGCTCTGCTTGGCTAACAGGCTTGTGCAAATATCCCGAGGCTCCTAAAAGCATTGCTCTTGCCCATTCGAATATTCCTCCGTCTTCCGTCGCCATCATGATCATGGGTATGTTTCTAAGCCGCTGGTGATTTCTGATCAGTCGACATAGTTCGTAACCATTCACCTTTGCCATCCTTGTTTTCAACAAAATCAAGTCTGGATCAACGCGAAGAATTTGGAATAAAGCTTTGAATGAATCACTTACAGGGAAAAACGAAAAAGTTTCGCTATCTAGTAACTCACTAATTTCTCTTAAAGCTATTGAGCTATCATCTACGCAAACAATATTATACAGCAGATTTCAAGTAAGCGGAGTACACCGTGGAGCCAGAGAATCAGAGCTCACAGGTTGCCACTGTACTTTATCAAGCTGAAATCCGCTGTATTTGTTCTTATTGGTTGCATGAGATAGGGCTTTACCTAAGTGATTTGCGGCTTTAGTTGTTACAGTCGGAATCGCACGTTTTGACAATCCAAGCGATTCTATCCGAGGCGGAATCCTTGGCAATTGATCAAAAGGTGAATACGGATCGTGCAACAGGATAGTCGCATCTAATATGTATGGGTGTAGTTTTTGAGCAAGTTCAAGTTCATCTTGTCTCATTAGAACGGCAAGATGATAGAAGCTAGATTTTCCTTTTAGGAAGGAACTCATTCTTTGCTCTATTTGCGACAAGGATTGCTGTTTAGAGCTGTGGCGATTCCAGATGAAGGGCCGCTGGTATGGTGAACAGATATGCGGTCCCAAGACCTGCCAATTCTGCAACCGCTCTTGACAGTACTTAACCAGGGGCTCTAGAGGAAACCTACAAACTTCAGGAATCGGTTCTAAGTTCTCTTTAATTTCGTATGTCCCTTGATTCAACCATAAAAATGATTCAATGACTTCTTTTATCATTGCCTCCAGGAGAATAGCAGCATGGGCAGACTTAAGGACCTGGCAATTAACAAAGTGGCAGATAGCTTGGTAATCAGGATCTTGAGTATCTAGATCAATTACAAAATTGTTTTGTAATTGCCCATCGATTCCTTGAGATAACGGAATCTGGTGTTTTAGCCGATTCAAGTGGCGATCAAGTCTTTCCATGGGAACAATGGAATTCGAGGCATAAATTATTTGCCCTTGATCTAAGCAAAACGACCAGTAAACCTCTTTGAAATAGACTCTTAAGTGAACCTTTTCATAAGAGGTAGCTGCCTGAATTAACAAGCTAACTGGAGAAATGTCCTGTAAACTTCCGCGATCCTTCTGTTTTTGCATTTCTCGTTATGATAAAAAGTAACTATTAGATTAGCAAAGCTCGTTTAGGCGGTGAATCTCTTGCTGTATTTGAGAGCGCGAGGAGTTGCTATTCGGGAGAACAGCTAGTGCCTTGTTAAAGCAGTTTCTAGCTTTCTTTAGGTTTTTCTCTTTACTTAACTTACGTCCCCAACCTAAATAAGCCCTGGCCTGCCATTCACGGACTTGTGTGTCATTAGGTAAGCGTTGAGCTAGGCTATCGATAGAGGCAATAGCGTGAGGGAAGTTTTGTTGCTTGAGCAATTGCTGCAATTTGTAGAGTGAACACCACTTAAGCTGGCTGAGTTCAATTTCCAATTCCTCAATTTTCAGGTGCTCAATCTCAGCAATCATCTGTTCATCTTGAAGACGCTCAACCTCAGTAATTAGCGTCTCTTTTCCAAGCTCGTATTCATTGGAGCAAGCCTCTGCATCAATATCAGATTGAAGTAGGGATATGCTATCCCTCGTCTCTGATTGTGTATCTGAACTGTACATTCGATATAGGTCCTATAGAATTAGTTACGGTTGTTACAGACTTTTAAAGGTAGTTCGCTATCTGACCGCAGGTTAAAAATGGCTGAGAAAACTTTGTATTGAACTAATTATAGATTAAAAAAGAAAATATTAATTTCTTACCGTGCGGCTTTACGCCGACTTGATAAATTCGTTGACTCTTAAGAGCAAATTTTCTGAAAGGAACTGTTTATTTACAAAAGCGTTGGCCCCTAGATCCATTGCCTGATGAGTATAATTATCAGTAGACCGGGAAGACAAGATAATCACAGGCAAAGTAGATTGAGGACGAACTTGCCGAATCTGTTGCAGAAAGGCGAAACCATCAACGCGAGGCATTTCAACATCAGAAATTACTAAATCAATTTCTTCGCTATGCCGAAGAAATTCTTCCAAAGCCTCCTGTCCGTCGTGGCAACAGATGACATCAAAACCTTCTTCTTTAAGGAGTCCTTCAATTAAAATTCTGGTTGCCTGGGAATCCTCTGCTACTAAAATTATTTTGTTTTTCGTCTGTTGAATTGGAGGACTAGTACTTTTCTGAGTGCTTAAAGAGTCCAGCTTTTGAAGTAATGATCCGAATTTTTGGGGAAGCAAGACTGGCACAATCTCCCCAGTTGGCAAAATGGTACAGCCAGCAAGATAAGGTGGGCTTTTTACAATTTGAGCCAAGGGCTTGACAATTAGCTTTTGCTGACGGATCAGGGTATCAACTATTGCTATTAAAGGGGCGTTAGGTCCATTTAAAACAACTGCTCCCGTTACATCTGGTAATTGAGAAATATTGGTTATTGTGTTGGAATATTGAAGCAGGCTCGATAAGTGAACTACGGGGATGTCGCTCTGTTTCCAGTGCGCTAAGGGAGGATTTATAGAGCTCCATTTTAGCTCTGCGTAAGAAAGAATTTCTAAAATACTGGTTGATGGAATTGCCACAGTACGTTTTTGAAGCTGGCACAGTAATAATGGCAAAAAGCTCAAGCTCGGAGGTAATTTAATAATAAAAGTGGTCCCTTGGCCTACGATAGTCTTGATTTGTAGTGTGCCTCGCAGAGAACTGACTTGATCGCGAACGATATCCAGCCCCATTCCTCTGCCGGACAAGTCATTCGGATTGGATGCGGTAGAAAACCCTGGCTGAAAAAGGAAAGATAATATCTCTTCCTGGCTAAGTTCACTCATAGGGGATTGGGAGGTAAGGCCCCGTTGGAGGGCGCGGCGATAAATTTTTTGCGGCTCAATCCCGCGCCCATCGTCACTGACAGAAAAGATTAATTCGTTTTCTTGAGCCGTAACTTGTAAGATAATCTCTGCTCTCTGGGGTTTTTTAAGGGCTATACGCTCTTCTGTCGGTTCAATGCCATGATCGAAAGCGTTGTTTATCAGGTGATTTAAGGGGGGTCGCAATTCTTCAAGGATTGATTGATCCACCAATACCTCTCCTCCTCGAATGGCTAACTTAACCTCCTTCCCATAGCGCTGATTGAGCCGACCTACATATGGTAGGAAAAGTTGTGCTAACTTCTTGAAAGGTACTAGTCGGGAGCGGGTCAAGGTGGTATAAAGTTTTTCTAAATCCCGTCGTGTTTCTTTTTGATTTTCAGTTAGGTTAGAAGCCACTAATTTAATATCGGACTTAGCCTCTTGGAATAGAGATATTAACTCTTGCAGCACCTGTATGTTTCCATGCAAGGTAGTGATAGTATCCAAATCTGCCGGGAGAGTAGGAGAACTGCTAAAGTTCAAACCGTCTACCACGGTTTGCAGACTGGACCGAACTTGCTGGAACTGCGGAGCTAAGGTTTGTAATCGTAGGTTAGCTTGCTCCAGTTGCTGGTGTTGCAGACAAAGCTTTTGATTATAGGCGATCAGCTCTTCAGCAGTTTCTGTCATCTGGTCTAACTGTTCCAGTGGCAGTCGCAGAATCTTCCCCAAGTTTGGGGCAGCTCTTGCCGGAGAAGGAGCAGGAGGTATAGGTCTCTCTGGATTCTCAATTGTTGAAGACTGGTTAATAAATTGAACGCAACTCTCTTCTTGAATCTGGATCAAATTTTCATTAAGCGCATCGATCGCCGTGTCACCAGGTGGGGAGTGAGCTTCGCTATTATTAGAATCTACTGCTCTCTTGAATTTAGCTACAGCTCTTTGGGCTGTTTCCCAGACCCGCTTCCCGACTTGAGATGCTGTCGTAATCGTGTTGCTTAGAGTGAATCGGGACTTGAATGACTCTTCTCCGGGCTTAGAAAAGGATTGGTTAAATTCCTCTAAGTCTTGCAAAAGCTCCAGGCTAATTGTCAATCCCTGCCCTAGCTTGAAAGCATTATCAATTTCTTCAGTTGCACGGATAAATAAACTCCATGCCAATTCCTGATCCGTGCAGGATTTATCTTGGAGTGATTGGATCAGATCTTCAAGGCTGTGGGCTAACCTTTGCAAGCTGTGGAATTGAGCGATCCCGGCTCCCCCTTTAAGAGAATGCAACGCGCTCAAAAGCGAAAAATAATCAGCATCACGATAACTATGTTGTAGCCCTGCTCGAAGTGCTTCTATGTACCCTGGAGCATCCTCTTCTAGAAATGCAGCACGAACTTTTTGCGAGATTGTATCTAATTCGTCAGGAGAAATATTCATTTTTTAACTTTAAATTTGCTAAGCAGTAATTGAAGACTTTGAATTTGATTTGACAAAATTTGTAAAACACCTGTGTTTTTTTGATTGGCGGATAAAGTTGTTTCTAATGTCAGCTCTATTGTTTCTAGCATGTCGCTAGTTTTTTGCGAAATCTCAATTTGGGACTGCGTTCGCCCAGAAATAGTGTGTAAACGAGAAATGATATTATGAGCTGTATTTGTCAATTCTTGTAATTCAGAACTGTTGTTCTTGAGTAAGCTAGACTCATCATCTATTTTAGTCTTTCCTATTTCAATGGTTTGCAAAATTCCAGAAGATTGTTTTTGAATACCAGTAGTTAAGCTTTCAATACCTTTAATTGAGTCCGCTAGCTGTTGAGCAAAACTGCGAATCTCGTCAGCAATTATGCGAAGACCCTCGCTATTATCGCCACCGGCTTTAACAGCTTCAATTGAAGCATTAAGGGCCAAGATATTAATTTTTTCAGAAATATTAGGAATGACGTGTATTATTTTTGAGATTTCCTGAGAAGAAGCATATAAGCAGTTCGCCTTTTTGGCTGTATCTGCAATAACAGTTTTAATTCTATCGATCCCAATTACTGACTCATTAGTACTAGTACTAGTCTGCTGTAATCGAGTTAATGCTTGGGCTGCAAGAACTGCGGTATCCTGCGACGATTGGTATAAAATTGGAATTGATGCCCTTATTCCCTTAAATATCTCTTTAATTTGAGCAATCTCATCATCCTGATTTGACATTGCATTAGAAGCTTTATATAAAGAGATTACATTGTTTTCAATAGTGTCTTCAGCTTCTTTGGCTATAGCCTGAGCATCTGCAATTGTTTGGCGCAAATAAACAACGGTAGCATTAAAGGCATCGGCAATAGAACCAATTTCGTCCGTACCAACAGAAGCTTGAACGGTTAGATCCCCGGACTTTGCACCTTCAATTTCAAGTAAAAAGTCAATAATTCTTTGAGCCTGCTTTTCTCTTTCCTGCCGCTGCTCTTGGGCTTGAATCTCGTATAGATGGGAGCGCTCTATTAATCGGGTGTCAGACATGTCACGCTCCCTGATCACTGCTTCAGAGCTGACGATATTATCAGCCATTTGGTTAAAGGCGATCGCTAGTTGCCCGACTTCATCTGCACCAAAGACCTCAGCTCTGGCTCTGCGATCACCTTGAGAAAATTTCTTAGTAATCTCCTGAAGTTGGCTTATTGGCTTTGTTATCAGTTGACCAAGTTGGAGGGAGAGAACAACTGTTATTATTATTAATATGACGGCAGACAATGCCAACTTGTTCAGACTGTCTTCAACTAAAGCGTTAATCTCGTTCTCTGGAGTGCCTCGCACTAAAATAGTAACAGGATTGGCAGAGTAACCAGGAAGCCAGCCATTGGCTACTTTTTTAAAAGTAGTGGGTAAGCTTTTGGCTGCCATAGCATAGGTTTGCCCGTCTAGTTCAACCTCAGATGTGACTGGTTCTCCGTTTGCCGCTGCTGCTGATGCAATCAGAGATGTTGGTGGCAATGGCTGATTTAGTTGTGGGGCTTCTGACAATTTTGGTTTTGTGAATGCTGAAGCCAAAATAAATGCTCCTGTCGATGTACGCGAGTAAATGGCGCTATAACCGGCTCCGAAAGCCTTCACGGTTTCTTGTGAGATCAAAGGTTTGCCATTGACAATATCGCCCGATACTAAGGCTCCGACAACCTCTAGAGTAGCTGGATCTCTAACGGGTGTGACAGTATAGCGAATAAGAGCATCCTGATTGCCAAAATCAGGAGGTAATGGAGAACCTTCTCGCACTAGTTCGGCTGAGCTAATAATTTCACTGGCTTTAATTTGCCTTGGATCACCAATAACTTCTGCTACTAAGTTGTTGGGGTTGAAGATCTCACCTTGTCGTTGAGCATTCGCACTAGCAACAATTCGCAGATCCTTTCCCACTAAGGTGGAATATTCAATCTTCAGGGTTTTGAGCTGATTTTGAAGCAGCTGTCTAGCTTCATCTTGTAATTCAAGATAACCAACACCATTTCTCCCAAGGGGAGGAATTTTAGCAAGATTTATGATAGCGGGATTTTCCGACTGCGCCTGAAACCCGACTGCCATCTGGCTAATTTTTGCGTTGTAATTAATCTCGGAAACGGCTAATTCAGATTTGGCCTGATTGAAGAGTTGGGTTTTTAGCCCATCACGAATTAACTGCGAACCAATACCAGCAAGCGCTAAAAATAATAGCTCAGAGGTAAGCAAGATTAGTAAGTGTTTTTTAGTGATTGATAGGTTTAAAAACCATTCTAAAAATAAATGTTTTCGCTTCTGATCCTGCTTCTGATCTTGGTGTGGTGTACTGTCGGTCGTTGTATTTAGCGCATTTTCATGCGTTTGGGCAGGAAGTAGCAAGTCCGATGGTCTAGAACTATCAATTTCACGGACCGCTTCCTTCGCGGACTGCCCACAGGCTCCATCTGGATCTAATGCAATGACCTGCTTGTAAATTTCTAGAGCTTGTACAGCATGGCCTAGTTGCTGTGCAGAATGAGCCTGCATCATCTTACCTACTAAATCGTTAGCAGAGATGTTCTTTTCTGGCTGCTTTCCAAAATTAGATAAATTCATCTAAAACATTCTTTTTGGTTGTATGATAAATTGCTACGTCGATAAGCTTATTGGGAGAAAAAGGCTTGACTATATAGTCGTTTGCTCCCTGGCGTAAGGCCCAGAATCTATCTTGCTCCCGCTGTTTTGAGGTACAGAAAATGATTGGAGTCTTACGGAACTGAGAAGTTTTCCGAATTGTTCGACAAAGGGCTAATCCACATACTTCCCCCTGACGCATAACAATATCAAGCAGAATCAATTGGGGAGGCGCGTGAGTTTTTAGCCATTGCCATGCTGCCTCTGAGGTGTAAACAGGAACAACGTTAAAGCCTCCGATAGATAGAAGCCCAGCAATTAATATTTGGTCAGCGTGAGAGTCGTCAACTACAAGGCACGTCTTTAATTTCATACCGCAAGTAGTTGCTGGACTGAGCTTAATAATTGCACGGAATCCAGAGGCTTAGTCATGAAAGTTTTGACCCCCTTGACGTGAGCTTTGATTTTATCTATTAGCCCATCACGTCCTGTAAGCATAATGATAGGAATATCTCTTAAATATCCAGATTGCCGTAATTCATCACAAAGTTGAAAGCCATTCTGCTCAGGCATATTAATATCCATTATAATTAACTGAGCCCTTTTGTTGTTAAATTTTAAAGTATTTAAAGCATGTTTTGGTTGGGTAATACCCAATACTTGGTATCCTGCTAACTGCAGGGTCATTTCAACTTGAGTTTGTACAGCGAGACTATCATCTACGCAAACTACAAGCGGTTGCTCAGGGTTTTTCGACTTGTTGTAAGCCAACGTTGTCAAAACTCCTGCTCTCATGAAAGGGAGTAGCCATTGCGCCAATACTACTGGGTTGGAGCGCAACCTTAAAGCAGCTTGATACAAGGGTATTTGCTCGTTGAGAAGGCAAACAAAATCAGCCATTTGATCAGGGGTGACTAAAGCATGTGGACTAGAGTCATACTGATTCCTCTGCCAGAAGTTGAAGAAAAAGTCAATATTGCTCGGGCTGAGATAAAGCCGTGTGAAAGGAGAAGAGAAATAGGGACGCAGGCACTGCCAGGTGATAACGGAATTGCGTACCTGGTGCAGAAGTTCGGGTAACGGTTTACTCCAAAAGATTGGCCCCTCAAGAGGGAAAGAATGTCGAAATTCTATTTGAGTATTTTTGATAGACAGAATATTGCTCAAAGCTTCCTGGGTAAGAGATGATAATATTTCAGTAAATTCAGTCAACAACATCTCACCTTTGCCCAGTAAATCGCAAAGATAGCCATACTCATCAAACCCCTTTCGCCACTGCAATTCAGACGAATTTTGTCGGTATTTATCAACTAAATCCGGGCGACACTCACGCAGCAAGCAAAATAGTCGGTCAGCTGACTGTGTAGAGCTGCTGGCGTAGCACAACTGATTTGACTCTACATGTAATATCCAGGAGACAGAACTGTCTTTAGGATCATGGACTACAATGCTGGCAAGGTTTGCCAGCGTATTATGATTGCTCAGGGTTTGCAAATATTCAAGGGGCGAGCTGCGGATTACCTTGCTTTGAGGATGGCTGTTGCTCATTGTTAATCAGATGGGGGGAGAGCTGAAGGAGGAAGTAAACTGCCTTCTAAATAAGCTTGAGCGAGATTTGTGTATTGCAAACTAGCTCTGGTAAGATCGGCTTGCGATAAATCCGCGTTTAACAGTTTTGCAGCCCGAAATGTTGCGTATGTAAAAGTTGCTTGGCTTAGAATAGCATAGCGCAAATCGGTGCAATCTAATCTAGCTTTTGTCAGATTTGCTCTACACAAATGAGCTTCAGCTAAGTGTGCAAACCTAATACAAGCATTAGATAAATCCGCATCTACAAGTATTGCTTTCTCTAAATGGGCCTCGTCTAAAATTGCAGATTTCAGGTTAGCTTGGGTGAGATCGGCTCCACTTAAATTTGCTCGGCTCAGATCGGCTCCTTGCAGGTCTGCACGGCAGAGATTAGCTTGAAATAAATTAGCCTGCACTAGGTTTGATCGGATAAAGCTTGAATCGGATAATAGGGTGTTTGTGAAATTTGAATCAGCAAGTTGGGCCCCATTCAAGTTAGCTTGGGTCAGATAAGCCTGGGACAAGTTAGCTTTGATCATGTTCGCCCCACACAAATCAGCTCGGCTCAAGTCTGCGCCACTTAGATTTGCCTCGCAAAAATCAACTCGCCGGAGGATCGCTCCGTTAAGGTCAACCCCAGATAGATCAAACCCGTAGAACTTCTCTCCAGAGAAGTCTCGTCTGCCGTGTTGATAGAGCTTCAGAAATTTGTCACGGTGCATTAGGGAATTGTTCCTTGTCTAATCGATCAAAATTTGGTGAACTAGCTAAAATATTTGTCTGTGTCTCTTAGTAGTGAATCTAGCTTTGCTCTATTTGTCTACGTATGAAGTTACAAGGGGAGGGAAAATTTTTTTAAGCTAAGTCTTAGCATTTATGTTTGTATAATACGTTTAAATCAGCCAAAAGTCAAACGGTTTTAAAGTAATGAGAATTAGCGAAACAAGCTTAGTTTTAGCAGCTCTATTTCTAGGTGTGAATAGTGGATCTGTTGGGGCAATTCAAGCACGACACAGTATGATCGAAAAAAGGTGCAACCCAATTGGACGACTAATAAGCAGTGCTGGCAAAGGCTTGCCTGATGGCTTGTTAGTTTGCAATGGAGATAATCTGAACCTATCTTCTGGCAAAAAGGTAGGATTTTTGTGCTACCTGAACAAAAACATTCTAGCGCTGAAAAAGGGAGATATTTTATCTAAAAAATGCATGCCGCAGAGAGAAGCAATGGTAATGCGTTGCTCTCCAGAATATAGAAAATCGTGTCGGAGCATGAAAGGTGCAGGAGAAGAAAATAAACCTGAACTAATCCGGCCTTATGACAGCGTTCTACTGGACAATCGCCCTACTTTATCCTGGTATGCTATGCCAGGTGCGGACAGCTATACGGTAGAGGTTAATGGGGTTGGCTTACACTGGGAAGAAAAAGTAAAAGGTACTACAGTTGCGTACCCTCCTGAACAGCCAAGTATGGGGTATGGGAATGCCTACAAAGTGACTGTTATTGCTAATCGGAATGATTCTCCTCTGAACGACTACAGTTACAGTCAGAGAGTTTTTAACTTGCTGCCTGATAGCAAGGCAAAAGAGATTACGACCCTTGTGAAGCACATTAAGAGCCTAAACATTCCCAAAGACGAAGCTGTTTACTCGGATTTGGACACGATCTATATGGGGTCTGGACTGCTTAACGAAGCGATCAATGCCTTGAAGGCTAGGGTTGACGAGGGCAGCAATAATCCAGGTGTCTATAGGCTATTGGGGGATAGATTTTTAGAAGCCGGACTGCCCGTTGAGGCGAAATCTCAATACGAGCAAGCTACTAAGTTAGCAGAAAATTCTAGCGATTCAAACGAGTTGGCTAGAGCTTTATCTGGCCTGCAATTCGTTGAGCAGCATCTGAAGGAGATTCCTACTCGGCTTGACAGCGAGTGACAGATTTGCATCTAGAAAAGCTGCATCGTCCAACAGGAAATTCTTTACGCTAGCCAAAACAGCGCCATATGTAAGCCGCTGTTTTGGCTAAATAGTGACGGTGAACTACCAACCCGTATTCCCCTTCGCATTCACTATCGGTTCTGTAGCGATCGCAATAGGCTGGCGGTTTTCCCTGCTAATAATAAATATTGAAAAACTAATGATATTTCTTGCCAATCTCCAAAGGTCGTGCTTTAGACGGAAGGGAAACGCTGATTACTCCTGGCGTCTCAGGTCGCGAAACTTCTGTCTTGCTGACGATATGATCCGTTTCATCTACCAGCAAAAAGGTGACGGAAACGTTCGGAAACAAGGAATATAAAGCCAGAAATTGGGATAAATTAGGCATCAATACGGTCTGGCAGAAGACGCAAAACTTAACGACTTCTCTTGTAATTGATTCTTGTTAGAAAATGCGTCTTGGAGAAAGACTTTCCATGCTGCCTCGCCGGTGTAAACTATGTTACAGCAGATTTCAAGTAAGCAGAGTACACGGGTTGTGCCAGGGTATCGGAGTTCACAGGTTGCCACTGTACTTCATCAAGCTGAAATCCGCTGTATTATTTTTGCTGCGATATCCCTCCGGTCCCCATCCCGCTATCCCACACAGTTCCAGTGCTGCGCTTAATTCTTCAGTTGGTACTTCTAAATTTTCGGACTTGCTAGATACTTGGTCTTCAGCATTGTTGAGATCTGAAGATGCTTTTTCTTGTTGAGCTATTTTTTCTAGTTCTGCGTTTTTCTCTAGTAGCGCCTTAATCTCTTTTCTCAGTTCTGCATTTTCAGCCAGGGCAACCTCTTGCTCACCTAGATTTTTCTGTTCCAATTGTTGCTCTAAATGCTGAACCCGCTCCTGCCACTGCTTAGCCTCAGCCTGAATCGATTCCAGTTGCTGAGCTTGTACCCTGGCTTCCTCTTGTTGTTCTTCTCGCAATTTTTGCTCCTGCTCTCTCTGCTGCAATTGCTGTTCTTTTTGCTCTATCTCCTGCTCTCTCTGCTGCAATTGCTGCCTTACTCTTTCATCTATAGTTGCCTGGAGTAACGCGATTTCATCGGCTTTTTCTCTTTCTAGCCTCTCTTCTAATTTAGCTAATAGTGCCTTCTCTATTTCTTCTTCTGATCGAATGGTGGGTTGAGGAACCAGATCTTCTTGCTGGAGAAAACCTGACTCAATGACTGTTTCGTAATGTTGTAATTTTTGCTCCTTCTCATTTATCTCTTGATCAACTGGTTTAGAAACAGGCTTCACATCAGAAATTTTAAACGCCTCTTCCGGTCCATCAGGAAAAAACTGTAGAAATATATTATCATGCTCGTCAGGAGTATACATTATTTGTCCAGTTTCTCCCTCTAGCCGGTGGCCAGGAGTAATTACTTGTGCGTAACCCCTTTTGCGTAACTTAAGCTGTTTCTCCTTAGGTGGAGAAACAGCCGCAAGTACTTTATTGACGAGAGCTGGTGTTAATTTCTCGTTGCTCGTGAGAAGCTCTTCGATAAGATCAGAGGGGAGCTTGATAAGTTTTTTCAAAATATTTAGATTAAATGCCGGAACTTTTTGGAAAATTAAGTTTTGGACAGACTTTTCCAAATTCCGGAACCAAGGAGAAAAATCTTTGGCAAACCCAAGCATATCCTTGGGGATTCCAAATGTTTCACTTTTTATCCAAGAGTTAAATTTTGCTTTTCCTTTTTTAGGGCCAAATTCTCGGATGCACTGTTCGTACGCTTCGTAGAATTTGTCGCAAAATTTCAAAAGATAATTATTGATAAGTTCCCTTAATGCATACGATTCATTTCTTGCTCCTAGCGCTTTTTCCTGAAGATCGTCGGACCCAAGTATGTCTCGGCAAGTAGATGGATCGACGGGGATGGAAAGCTCGGTCATTAAAGGGTAATCAGCTTGGGTAGCGTTAGTCATGATTTTTACCTTTCTATTTCTTAAGTAGCAAAATTTTGCTCGGGCAGGTTAGCTTCGGGGATGCGCGGATCTATATATACGGGGCCAGCGCATAGACGAAAATCGTCTATGGAATTTGGAGGGGTAACGGTAGCATCGTAATCCAGGTCTCGGGTTAAACTTTTGGATGAGGGTTGCCAACATTAGTGGGCAGAGAATAAAGGAAGCTCGCGAACGTAGGGGCTGGGATCAAATTGATTTGTCCGCTGCACTAGAAGTCGATTTTGACATTAAGCTAGAGCAATCCGATATTTCTGAAATCGAGCGCCAGAAGCGAGGAGTCAAGGATTTTGAGCTTGATGCGTTCTCTCGTTTGTTGCGGGTGAGTCCTGAGTGGCTCCTAAGGTGAGATGAGAAGGTAGCCTCGCTCTACTAAACCGACAGACCTTCGGCACATTAGCTATTCCTAACATAAGCATTTATGGGACACTAGGATATTGCAGCGGAAACAAAGCGTTTCCGTTTTCTTGTTGTGTTGGTTTCATCGTAAATCAATATAGAGTCACCGTCAACTAATTTAAGAAGACGAATGTCGAACAGATTGAATGAATCACCTCTTATGAGACTCAGAAAACTGCGCGGCATTAAACAGAAGGAATTAGCAGAAGCATTAGGCGTCTCAGAGGCCACAGTGAGAAATTGGGAAAAGGGACGGGCTATACCAGAATTAACCATTTCGCAAACAAAGATGTTGTGTCAAATCCTACAATGTGGCCTTAATGAACTTCCTGATGATTTTGCTCCGCCAAAGGAGCCCGAACGAGAATCGCCATTGAAGATACTGCGGCAACGAGCTGGTTTAACTCGGTCTGAGTTGGCTAGGGAACTTACTAGCACAAGTGGAAAACCGATTTCAGAGAGTGCCATCCAAGATTGGGAAGAAGAAAAGTATCAAGTAGAACTGTCTATCCCACAATGTAGGGTTTTATGCCAGGTTTTCAGAATGACCATTGAGGAGTTAACTGAATATTTGGAACAGCCACCGGCAGGATAAGCGGCTTTTCTTCGTCTGAAATTCCGTTCTTCCCCCCATCTGGATGATTACCACGTGCCTGAAAGACGATGAAGGAAAGGCAAGATAGGAGCTACAGCCGTAACTGAGTTATTTACTGACGGAGAAAGCGCTATTGGTTTATACACTTGTTTTGCGCGAGATATGTGTATTTCGGTAAGATACCTGAAAATTAATGCCGAGTCAACTAGGAATTAGGTTTTTTTGTAAACTATGCATGAACATCTGGATAGGAATCTTATGTTGGAGAGCAGGGGGACTGTTTGTTCCGTCCAAGAATATTTGAGCGGATTAGGTTGCTTGCCCAGCTAGTGCGGAAGGCTAGTATGCACCTAGCTATTGTGTTGCCAAGACGCGCTAGTTGCCTTCAACTCATGGGGCTGTAGCGCGAATCGGCTACTTCATCATCCCGTGAATACAAGAGCCATAAATCCCAGCAAGGTGATACACTCAATCAGTGATTAATCTACAACCCTCTAGCGAGTAAAACGCTAATCCAGCATTCTTTTCACCTGTTTTCAGTATCTGCAGCGCCTAATCGTCCGTAGCCAGGATAATTTTCACAATGGACATGAACCCACAAAAAGAGATAAAATCAATGACAAGTGTACACTTTGCTAAAACATCTAAAAAGTCTTTAAGATTTCAGGAGTAAGCTTTGGCACCAGTAGAATACAAAGAAGCGCTCAAGGAAGTAGATAACCTAGTGTTTGCCAAAGCAGGCAGACGATTAAATCCCCTTGAGAAAATTGTTTTAGAGGCTGCTTGGGAGGATAAAGAATACAGTGAGATCGCATCGGACTTGCCTTGCAGCTTGGATCATCTGCGGAGCAATGTAGGACGTGGCCTGTGGCTCCTTCTAACAGGAGTTTTGGGAAATGGGGAGAAAGTTACAAAGAGGCGGGTGCGGGAGGTGTTGGAGCAGAGGATCACAACCAGCACTGCCAATACTTTATCAGGTATTTCCGAGAGCAACAGGTTTAAAACTTCTGACAAGCTACTGCACATTCTTGGGGAGCAACCCCCTGACGTATCCAGATTCTATGGACGTGTTGGAGAATTAAAAGAGTTAAAGAGATCAATAGTTAATGATAGTTGTGTAGCCCTTATAGGAGTAGCGGGTATTGGTAAGAGCGCTTTGGCAGCTAAATTGATCTCGGACATTGGAACAGACCCTCGTTCAGGATTCGATTGTTTGTGTTGGAAGACTATTAGCCCTGATTTATCACCTCATGACTTAATAACTGACCTGGTCGGCCTTCTAGCTTTACCATCAAAACAAAAGCCAAATTTACCGCCATACACCCAGGGCAGAATTTCTGTTCTTCTCAATTGTCTAAAACTGCGCCGTTGTCTATTGGTATTAGATGGAGCCGATGCAGCTTGGGGGAAACAGAGAGATATTAGGGCCACATCCTACGAGAGATACGAAGAATTTAAGTTTTTTCTCAAACGGGTAACAGAGGAAGACCATCAAAGCTATTTAGTACTTACTAGCCGAGAGCGATTCAAGGGACTGGATAAGCTGAGATCAAGAGGAGGGCCAGTTCTTTCGTTAGAAGTCAAAGGATTAGAACTAGAAGATGCGAAACAAATCTTGCGAGCAAAGGACTTGAGAGATGAAGAAGAGTGGGAAAGATTAATCAAAGGTTACCGAGGTAATCCTCTAGCTTTAGAGTTAATCTCTAGTAGAATCAAAAAAATGTTTAATGGTCGGATAGGAGAATTTGACAAATTTCCCAGCCTAACGATTGATGTTTTTCAAGACATACTCAGCCAGCAATTTGGGGACACTAATCTTTCAGGAGATTTAGAAAAAAGGATTATAGTGTATCTGGCGGAGGAACTAGCGAAACAGGCAGGCCCGCTTACCCAAATGGCATTTTTAAGTGGCCTAAAAACGGAGCTGGAACAATCAGTCTCAACTACTGAATTAATTGAAATAATAGAAGATTTGAGTGAGTTGTCCTTCATTGAAAAGAGTGAAGAAATGGCTACTGGAGAAGTGTGTTTTGATATTCAACCGTTATTCAGAAAATATATAATCAGAAATCGTGAAAGTCTAGTTCGTGGCTCAGTGAAAAATATTAAAACTGCTTGATCTTTATAAAATTTTAAGTGTGATATGTGTTTTACTGTATCAATCCTCGATGTGAACACCGCCAAAATTCTGACAATATAGAAAGGTGCCAGGCTTGTAGTACTCCATTGCTGCTGAATGAAAAGTTCCACTTAGTTCAGCCGTTACGTCCGTTGAACCCTCATGGATACGTCGAGGTTTTTGAGGCAATAGACGAAAGCGGCAATGGTTATCGCGGAGTGTGGGAGCGAGAACCTGGTGCGCGCGTGGTGATAAAAGTATTGAGATTAAGCAATCCCAAAAGAGTTGAAATGATGCAACAGGAAGCCTATGTATTGCAGTTGCTGTCTGAACATCCGGGGTTGCCCAGTAGCTTTTTGGAGGATTATTTTACTTTCACGCCTAATAATAGCTCTTCGGAATTGCATTGTCTGGCAATGCAAAAATTTGAAGGACAGAATTTGACTCAGTGGTTAGAAACTCATGGCCCAATATCTCAATCTTTAGCACTGAACTGGCTCGAACAACTGGTGGGTGTTCTCGATTATGTTCATCAATCCGATTTTTTTCATCGGGACATTAAGCCAGCTAATATAATTATTCAGCCAGGTGGGGAAATTGCGCTGATTGACTTTGGCGGTGTTAGACAGCTAACCCAAACCTATTTGGCAAAAATTGGTGGTGCTCAGAATACTACAGGAGTGAATGAACCACTTGATGTGACCGTAGTAATGACAGCTGGCTATACGCCACCGGAGCAGTTCAATGGCAAAGCGTTACCACAGTCTGATTTCTTTGCAATCGGACGAACCTTTGTTCATTTGATGACAGGCATTCATCCCAACAATCTTCCCTCAAACCCCAAAACTGGAGAACTGCTATGGAGAGACAACGCACGTCAGATTGACAAGCCTTTGACCGATTTTATTGACGAGCTGATGGCGATCGCGCCCGGAAAGCGTCCCTATAATACTCAGATAATTTTACAGCGGTTAAAGAGGATGCCACTTCAACTAAAGTGGCATCGAATAAGAAAATCCGCCCAATTCAGGGCTGGGGCTATTGGTCTAAGCGTCTTAGTAGGGATTGGAGCTTGGAGGGGAGGGACACTATTGGGGGCAAATTACTACTTTGACCAGGGCATTAAAGCTCAAAAGGTAAATAATGCCGAACTTGCTAAAACAGACTTTGAACTAGCAGCATTTTTAAATCCAGGGATGAATTTGACGATATCCAGTTTGTACTTCGATCAAGCTTCTCGAAACGAAGACAATCTTGAATTTGCTAGAAAGAATTATGAAGTAGCGATAGCATTTAATCCTAATGATATAGATGCTTACAATAATTTAGCGTTGGTCTGCCAAAACTTAAATGACTTAGTTTGTGCTAAGTCTAATTATGAAAAGGCGTTGGACATAAAGAAAAATTATTGGGAAGGGCATTTTAACTTAGGAAATTTCTACGATGACCAAGGAGATTATAAAGCGGCTGAGGAGCAATACTATCTCGCCAAACAACCTGACGGAAAATTGTATGTTAAAGCCCTCAACAACTTGTCACGCTTAAAAAACGTTCAAGGAGACTATGGCAAGGCGGCAGAGTTAGCTAATGAAGGTATAAATAGAACTCACGACCCAAGAAAACAGGCATCTTTATATAAGAATTTAGGCTGGGCCTTGCTAAAGCAAAACCACTATAGTGATGCTATCACTGCCTTAGAAACGGCGAGTAAGTTAGACCCAGCAAGAGCAGATACTTATTGTCTTCTAGCCCAAGCAGAGGAAGCACAACATGCTCATTCCGATGATGCCACAAACGGGGATGCCTGTTTAACGAAGAATTACGGTCGTAATCAGCCGGAAGTAAGGCAATGGCAAAAGCAGTTGCTACAGCGCTTGCACAAAAAATAACAAAACCCGGCAGAATCCGTTAGATGTTCTACGGTATACGAAAAAAATATGCTGTAAGATTATATCTGAAAAGAGAAAAGATGAAACAAAGTGATAAGATACAGCACAATTGTGGCACTGCTAGCGCTTTGTATCGAGAACGCTAGCGTAGCCGGTCAACCGCTGTCAAAAGCGGCAGAAGATAATAGCACCACGACGCAATCTCAATGTAACAATCAACCAATTGGACGAATACTCACTCAAGGCGATCGCCATTTTAAGGCGCTGGATTTACTCTGTAAAGGCGATCGCCTTGATATAAAAAAAGGAGCAACAGTCCAGGTTGAGTGCTTTTCAACCGGAGCAAATCTAGAATTCACTGATTCCTCTCTCGACGTTAATACTAGATGCGCTCAAACTCCTCAAGCAGAAATACCCGAATCTTGTGCAGAGGGAGGCAGAAGCTATTGTATGGGCGGTAGTAAGGGACCAGGTAATCAAAATACTCCAATGCGGATTAGCCCATACAATAACCTTTTATTGGATGGCCGTCCTCCTTTGTCTTGGCACTCAGTTTCAGGAGCAACGAACTATGTGGTGGAAGTTCATGGTAAAGGTGTAAACTGGCAAAAAAAAGTAACGGGTACTAATTTAGCATATCCAACTGAGGAAGCAACTATGCAACCCGGAAATGTCTACAGAATTATTATTGTGGCCGTTAATGATAATTTACCTATTAGCTCGCCGAGCGAATCATCGGTTAATTTGTTGGCTTTATCTGAAACCAGGCAAATCCTAGAAATGACACGGCTACTTAATAGCCTAAAAATACCCAGAGATGAAAAGGCTGTTTTTGATTTAGACAGCATTTATATGTCGAGAGGGTTGCTAACAGCAACAATTACAACACTAGAAGCACGGGTCAAGGCTGGTAGTCGGAGCCCAATTGTTCATCGAAAATTAGGCGATCGCTACTTAGAAGCAGGTCTACCTGAACGCGCCGAACCGGAATACAAGACAGCCTCTATTTTGGCCAAGAAAAATGATAATTCAGTCGAGTTAGCCAAAGCCAAAGCAGGACTCAAGTTAATTACTCGTTATCAAGCCACTCCAAAAATGAACATCGGCTTATAGTTCAAAGCCAGCTACCTATCAAAATGAAAGGAGACCAGTAATAGGACAGGCTATATTTAGGATTAGATAACAAGGTTAGTTGAGCTTGTCTCAGTGCTTCTGCTTTGGATAACCCGTTCATCAAACCCTTGTAAAATTCACCTATTAGTAAAGCAGTGCTTTCAGTATTTACCACCCACAAACTAGCTACTGTGCTACGTGCTCCTGCCTGTGCTGCTACCCCGGCAATTCCCAAGGCAGATCCTTTGTCACCCTTGGCGGTTTCGCAAGCACTCAAGACAAGTAACTCAATTGCGTTTTGTTCACCTTGAGTTTTTCCTCTGATTAAATTATTTAATTGTTTAATGTTAACGGCCTTATCCCACGCTAAAATAACAGTTCTTTTAGGGTTGGAACTAAATTGACCATGCGTTGTAATGTGAACTACAGGGAAACTTGATGCATTGAGTGCTTGTTCAAAACGCTTGACAGTAAATTCTTTGTTGAGCAGTTCTTTGGCAGAAACAGTATATTTCTTGATATCTTCTACTTCATTTTCTACTTCTGGTAGAGAAGTCAAGCCTCTAGGAGCATTAGGATCTTTGAAGCTAGGACTTTTTTGAGAAAGACCAGCGATCAGGGCTCTCAATTGCCCTTTTTTCAAGGGTTTAGGTTGTCGCAATCGAGAGCCTAAAGTAAGTGAAATGCTGTAATTCTTTATCAAATAATCGTGCCCATCATGTAAAATCGACATTGGTAGCCCCTGGAAATAACTATCTAAAACAAACACCAATGTCCCAGACTTGGGTAAATATTTTTTGACGGGTGCAAGGAGAAGGTTATAAAGAGTTTGTGACAAGGAAATAATAATCCCTTCATCTTGTTTAGCTCTGTAATCTCTAGGATTATCAACCCGCCTAGTTTGAAGGTTGGTTAGTAGCCTATCAGTATTATCCTTGACAAGATTTGCAGTAACAGTATGGCGGTGGAGGAAGCCATCAGTAGAGCGAACAATTACCTCTATCTGAGCGCCTAAGTCGATGATATGGATAGCAGCAGTTGGAGTAGCTACATTTTGGATTTCACTCAAAGAGATAAGGTCAAGTTTTCCACACTGAAGATAGTTCTCCAATTCTGCTGACTGGAGCTGTCCATTAACTTGAATTACCTGCTCAAGGTTAGGGTTGTGCGTTGATAGCAGCAAGCGCATATATTGCCGATAAACAGGCTCAACTTTCTCTTTAAAAGAAACCTGTACGTCTGGATTTATTGATAGAAGATTCCCTCGAACCTGATCTAAATTATCAATCGCTACTTTATAGGCTTGAATTGCCTTATCATATTGCCCCTGCTTCTGATACAGAATACCTAACTCTTGTTGCCATTGCCAAGCAAGATCTGACGCCTGCACTGCTTGAGCTAAGCTTGCAGCTTTCTCAAAATAGAACTGAGAGCGATCTGCTTGTTTATTTAGATTACCCAAAACCCCGAAACTGTTCGATTGTAGGCGTAGGGAGTTCAATCTTTTGGCTGTTTGTAGAGCGCTATCTGCATAATGGATTGCGACTGTTTGTAATTGCTCATTTTGCATTCGGGAAAGACTGGTGGCAAAATTCAGCTGTGCTAGGACTGACTGATTAGCGGGTAGCTGAGAAAAAGCTGAAGAATTCTGCTGGATTATTTTCACTAAGGGATAAATCTGGCCTTGAATTTGAGAGTGAAACGCTACTAGCTCTTTATAACTCGAAGTGGTCGATTTCAACGACCACTTTTCTGTATCTAGCAATAACTTCAAGTAGCCAAGCTGAGATTTCAATCGGATAAATGCAGGAACATTAGGCTTATTCAATTGTTGATAAAGGGAAAGAGATAGCTGGGCTTTCTGCTGGATTGAGTTGAGAGTTTTATCTCGTTCAATCGGATTTTCTATATCAGGATACTTGTCTTGTAGTTGATTAAAGGTAAACCGTTCTGTATTAGCTAAGCTCAAAAGAATCACATTAATTTCTGAGTAATTATTCAGCCACTTGGCCTGACTTAACGCTTTCTGCAAAACTAATTCTGATTCATTTGATTTACCAAGCAACCGCAAGATGTCACCGAGATTCTGTAAAGCGATTGTATTGACTGGTAGTAGTTCTAAATGAGCAATGGCTAGTTCTAAAGCTTTTATCGGGTTTTCAGGGGATTGATAAAAGGAAGAGTCGCATATCCACCCTTCAGCATTTAACTTTAGCGATTCTAAAAGTGTGCTACAGGCTTGAAGGTTTAGCCCTAAGTCTTGAAGTGCTAAATTTTGATTAATTAAGCTTCCAGTCACCCCTTCTTTAAAGTGCAACTTTTGATAGATTTTAGCTGCCTCCTGCCAAGAAGCTAGTGCTTGACTAGGCTGCCCTTGAGCTAGTTGTCTGTGACCTAACTGCGTTAATGTTTCAGCCTGTCGGCCTAGAGGTGAATCTAGAGTAGCAGATTGAGGAACGCTTTTTTGTCCAGCGATTCCAATTTCTCCTTGTAACAAAATAGGCAGAGCTACACCAAAGCCTAGTAGCAGGTTTCGAAAATTGAACATTTGTTTACCCTAAAAACTGTAGGTGACACTAAGATACAAACCATTTTCCTGAAGAGTTCTTTTATTATTCTGAATTGAAATTATAGGAATTCCATAGTCTAAACGCATGCACAACCGCTCTCCGACCTGATATTCTATGCCCAGTCCTGCACCTACTAAAGCATTTGGATCAGGGTTAAGGCCCTTCACATTAAAGCTATATCCACCATCGATAAACGGAGCTACGAGCAGTTGATTTACTGGATTGGCAATTATTGGAATACGCAGTTCCGCTGATCCTAAAATACCATTATCAGTCAAAAGGGCATCTTGGCGGTATCCGCGGACAGTCGATACCCCGCCAAGAGTAAACTGCTCGAAAGGAGAAAGTGGCCTTGCTGCAAATTGCAAATCTGTTCGCAACAACAGGGATAGATTATGGCGATTTAGGCGACGCAACCAAGCTGCTTGACCTCGCCAGAGAAAGAACCGACTGTCAGGAGCCGTGTGGTGTATGGTGGCATCGAGAGCCCCAACTCCAAGGCTAAACTCGGACCGTATTGATAACACGCCTTGAGCACCGCGTTGATTCCACTCTTGAAAGAAGCGCACGGCTGAAATTCGGGTGCGTCCCCGGTCGTCAGCGCCGGGAGAAACTGGGAAGGGCTTACCTAGTAACCTCTGATCGCCTTCCAGTCTGGAAGCAGTTATCCCCACGGCCAACTCCTTGATCGAAGTCCCATTCGCTCTTTGCAGCAGTGGTTGGCGCAATGTTACTTGGTAGGAGCGATCGGCCTCAGTGATATTCAGCCTATTAAAAGGGCGCTCAATTATGCTGCTGTCGACGATCACGTAGTCAAATTGCAACGTTGTGTTATGAGGATTGAGTGGAATGGAGTAACTTGCTTGTCCGGCATTGCTGCCCAATGTGTTGCTGTACGTCAAATTCAGTCCATCGCCTAAGCCAAAGACGTTAGAGTCACTGAACTGAATCCGTTTCTCGAATGACCCGACGCTAGGTGAGCGGTTGTTATCCAGAGTTGCCTGAGTGCGAATAGTTTGATTAGCTGCTACGCTGACATTCAACGTGGTTTCACCAAGTACAGGGGTTAGCGCTAGATCAGCAGTGATAGTCTTGATCAGGGGATTGATCTGCAAAAGGCTCAGCTGTTCAAGTAGTCGGTTCTGGTTGAATACTGGAGAGACTGCTAGCCTTAAACGAGAACGAATATACCGGCGCAGGCGATAACTGCCGCTAATGTTAATTTGCCCAATTTTTCCCTCAACAATTTGGATAACGATTGCTCCTAACCCGCTCTGAAAATTTTGAGGCGGAATCAGTGCTTCAGAATTGATATATCCATTGTCAGCATATAGCTGTGTAACAGTTTTACTAACTTCAAGTAACTGAGAAAAAGTAAGATTTTTTTTGTCCAGAAAGGGGGCAACTGCTTTTCTTAACTGCTTAGGTTTAAGAACAGTATTGCCTATGAAGACAAAGCGCTTAACTTTGATAATCCCTTGCTGGCTGACTTCAGGACTTTGAGGAATTTCTTGTTCTGGGAAATAAGGAGTGAGAGGAGGTTTTAAGAGCGGTTGTGGTGGTAGGGACGGCGGAAATTGAGGATTAGGGTACGGAAGTGATGGAGGGATAGGCCGAGGGAGTTGTGGTAGAGGGATTGTTCGCGCTTGTAGAGTTGAAGCTGTTAAGTTAAGAAATGCCACAGCAATAACAGCTTTCTTGGTACTGATTAATTTACTCATTTCAATCGTAGAATATTTTGCTAAGCAACCTAATAACTAGCATTATGGATTTAAAAGGGAGGCTTGTTTTAGGTTCGCCATACTTTAATCTTACCACCACCAAGAAATAAAACTGTAACAACGAAAAACTCGGGAGCATCTCACTTTTGCAAATATAGGTATAGGTGAGGGAAGATAGTTACACTAGCAACATGAGTAGCAAGCGCAACTACTATGACTCCTGAAGACTCCCAACGTCTAGAATCATGTTTGCTTGAAGCAGCAGAAATTCTTTATCGGAACACCCAGACTGAAGAACTAACAAGCTTTGAGAGTTTAGAAAAAGCGGTACGAACCAAGGTACTAGAGCAAGTAAGTCCAAAAATTGCTGTTTTTTTATTAAACAAGTCACAGGGACAGAAAAAGGTAGAGAAAGAGTAGTAAAGAGCGTCATGGGTCAGGTAAAAGTCACAGATAAGCAAGCAAAAAGATTGGGGTTAAAGCCTTATAGCCAATTAAGCCCACTATTGGAAAAGAACTGCCTGCTGCTAAGTGGGAATGAATCATTTCAAGATTGTGAAAAAGATCTCGTTGCTTTGACAGGGATAAAAGTGTCTCACAGCACCTTGCAACGACTGGTTCATCGACAGGAGTTTGAGGAGCCGCAGGCTCTACAAGGGATATCAGAGGTGAGCATTGATGGAGGAAAAGTCCGCCTCCGTTCTCAAATCAAGGGCGTGGAAAGTTATTGGCGGGACTACAAAGCTGTCCGGTTACAGGGTATTTGTTACGGTACGTTCTTCCAAGACAACCTGTCTTTGAGCGATTGGGTTAATAGTCAACGTCTTCTTTCTCCCCTTGTTTGTTTGGGAGATGGTCATGATGGGGTATGGAATCTGTTTGCAGAAATTGGCAGCACTGCTATTAGACAGGAAATCTTAGACTGGTATCATCTCAAAGAGAATCTTTACAAGGTTGGTGGGTCACTAAAACGTCTTAAAGCCGCAGAAACATTTCTGTGGCAAGGTCAGAGCGAGTTAGCGAGCGCGTTATTTGTCGATTTGAAAAAAAAGCCTGCCCAAAACTTCATCAACTATCTTAAAAAGCATTCAGAACGAATTGTTAACTACGAGTATTTTTCTCAAGCAGGCTTATGTTCTATTGGTTCTGGTGCTGTTGAATCGGCTGTGAAACAAATCGGTAAACGTTTAAAAATTTCTGGCGCACAGTGGAAATTGGAAAACGTACCTCGGATGCTACAACTTCGCTCTGCTTATCTCAATGGTCAGCTTACTACCTGATATTTTTGCAAAGGTGAGATGCTCCCAAAAACTCTCCCCGCTTTTGATAGCAGAGAGTTTAGGCTAGGACACCAAAAAGCCTAACAAACTGGACATATCCTAACATCTTTTCTATACTGAAGAAGTAGTAATTCGGACATAAAATGTCAGTAAGCTATGTACCACCAAGGGTCGCTGCTGCCAGATTGGGAGTTAGTACAAAAACACTCGAAAGGTGGCTCTCGGAAGGGAAAATTGAAGGGATCTTCACCCAAGGTGGACAGAGAAGATACAACCTTGATTCAGTTATCCCTGTTCGAGGCAGTAAACCCACAGATGAACGAGCTACTGTCCTTTATGCCAGAGTTTCAAGTCGCGGTCAAAAAGCTGACCTTGAACAACAGGTTAACTTTCTTAAGTCTCGTTATCCCGATGCAGAAATCATTACCGACATCGGAAGCGGACTTAACTTCAAGCGAAAAGGTCTTCAAACCTTATTGGACAGAGTTCTCACAAACACTATCAAACTTGTTGTCGTTGCCCACAAAGACAGGCTTTGCCGCTTTGGGTTCGATCTTGTCGCATGGCTCTGTAGTAGGCAACAAGCTGAAATATTGGTTCTCAACCAAACGAACCTCAGCCCAGAACGAGAGATGGTCGAAGATATTCTTGCCATCATTCACGTCTTCAGCTGTAGATTGTACGGACTTAGAAAGTACAAAAAACAAATTGCTGAAGACAGTGAGCTACCGAGTATACCCAATAAAGGAACTTGAGAGCATTTGGAAGAAGTGGGTAGCCGCAGTTCGGCAAGTCTACAACATCGCAATAGCTTATCTAAATGAACATCAAGGTTTTGACAAGGTAGGGAAAAAAGGTGGAAAGCTAGGTTTTAGAACAATGCTTAAGGCATCTGGTCTAATTCCGCAATGGTGTTTAAACCTAAATGTGTCTAAGATTCTTGATAACGCTTCGATTGAGGCTTACACTGCTTGGGCTAAGACAGCAAAAAAGAATGGTAAAAAGCTAGCTAAGTTCAGAAGCGTTCGTGACCAGAAAATCACTATTCAATTTGACCCTACTGCCTACAAAAAAGGTCGTTGGATGGTGTCTGCTACCAAGCATCTACCTCAGCCAGATTTTAAGGGGCATGACTTTTGCGTCTTAACTGACGGGTCTACAGAACTCACGTCCAATAAAGGGCGGTGGTTTGCACATTTCCCTGTAGAAATGGAAAAAACTCCTATCTCTAATAGTAAGGTGATAGCACTTGACCCAGGTGTCCGAACATTCATGACTGGGTTTGACGGTAGTGATTTCCTAGAATTTGGTAACGGAGATTTTAACAAAATAGCTAAGCTTTGTTCTTACCTGGACAAACTGAAGTCTAAGCATGATAAAGCCAAAGGATCAAAATCCAAGCGTCTTAGGTACAAGCTAAGGCAAGCTATGGAAAAACTTAGAACAAGAATTAAAAACTTACGTTCTGAGTGCCACAAGCAAGTTGGGTCTTTTTTGGCAAAAAACTACGATGCAATTATACTTCCGACCTTTGAAACATCAGAAATGGTGGCTAAGAAGAAACGTAAGTTGAAAAATAAAACAGCTAGAGCGATGATGACTTGGGCATTCTACCAATTTGCTCAAACTCTTGAGCATTTGTGTAACCGCTACGGTTCCAAATTGGCAAGAATTACCGAGGAATATACATCAAAAACTTGTACAAAATGCGGACAGGTTCATAGAAAACTTGGTAGTTCTAAGAACTTTAGATGTCCGCACTGTGGTTACGAAATACCACGGGATTTTAATGGAGCCGTGGGGATTTTCCTCAAGGCAATGTGGGATACCACCTTCATCAACTCGGTTGGTGATGTTGTACTGGATGTTCAGGATATCTCAGATGTCCGAAGATGTCTCGGTTAAAAGTATCAGAGGAAAATTGTATGCAAAAACTCAAAAATTCATCTGTCTACGATAATATCCCCTCGCGATTTCTCTACAAAAGTATTCCTTCGCGATTGCTCGAAACAAGGAGAGGAAGGACTAAGGATGGTTCCAGGAGGGGCTGCAACCAAACTGACAATGCCATTCGGACGCCTGACCCAACCCTGAGCCTCCACAAATTGCGGCGGGTTCTTGCGATGCCTTAGCGCATGTTTGGTGGATTGTTCAGTTACTTGACTTTGAGTAGGAGCGGAATGTCTACCCCATCCGGCATCGGTGCCCTGAAAGTCATTGGAATCAGGTGGAGTTCCCCCAGTGCCAGCATGGACTAGGCTAGCTTGTGGCGAATCTGATCGCCCAGAGCAAAGTGAGGAAAATTGCGGGATTGGTAGGGGAGTGACTGGTAGGGCTGCGGCACGGGCGAAATCAATATACGGGACGTTTATTTGCACGGTGCCATTTAACGCAGGTGTTCCTCCCTTGGCAGTGATACTGCTATCTGGTGAAAGAAAGAAGCCTTGAGCATTGATGAAGACCTTCCCGCCTATACTTTGGCTAGCATCAGCTTTGATATTGCTGTTTTCTAAAGCTGCTAATGTACCTGTGTTGATATTGATGTTACCACCATTGCCACTGCCGCCAGCGCTAGCAGTGATAGAGCTGTTATGCTGTAATTGCAAGTTCTGTGCATTTAAGAAAATATTGCCCCCTTCACCAGAAGCGGTCCTGGCTGTGATGCCACCTTTGTTGTCTAGAAAAATCGAGCGTGCATTAATTGTGAGACTCCCGGCCTTACTACCTAATCCCTGATTTTGGATACTAACTAAAGCGCCATCTGTAACTTTCAAGAAAGAAGTATTAATCGTCACGTTTCCAGGTGTTCCACTTGGTAATGGAGGCAATCTGTATTGCTTTTGTAAAGCTTCGCTCAAAATGGCAGCAGATGAATCTATAGCACTAGGAGATCCGGGACTTCGTAATAGTTTACCCCTAATATCTACATATTCAGAAGCGTTAATGGTAAGGCTTCCGGCTTTACCGCTTGCTAAAGTTGCAGTACTGACATCTCCTCCATCTCTAGCCACCAATTTTTGTGTATTCACTATTAAACTACCAGCATCCCCACTACTGAAAGTTATAGCATCTAGTGAAGAACCGGCTTGTATTGCTCCAACTATTTCCACAGAGCTATTTGCATTTATGGTTACATCTCCTCCTCTGCCACTTCCAAAGCTCAAAGAACCCACACCACCTCCGTCTTTAACACTCAATTTTTCTGTTGAAAGTGTGAAATTTCCTGCCTTTCCAGAACTATAATTTGTAGTAAGCAAAACAGTATTAAATAGGGGAGGACCGGGTAAATATCTCAGTATTTGAGTAAATTCAGAGGCATTTACAGCCAAATTACCTCCTTTACCAGCACTATAAGTTGCAGTAACTATTCCTGCTCCATCCTGGGCAGTCAACCTTTTGGTTGAAATCGCAATTCCTCCTCCATTTCCGACGCCCACAGTTTCATTAAGAAATCCGGTACGAATTAATCCATCTGAAGAAGTTCCATTGATCTCCAGAGACTCGGCAGCGTTAACATTTAAATTTCCTCCCGGCTGAGCCCCTTGATTTTGAATCAAAAGCACTGAACCATCCGTTAGCATTACGTGAGCACCTTGCACATGGATAGAACCGCTATTAACACCACTGGCATCTGCTAATGCCCGTTGAGACAAGTAGATATCGTTGAAATTTGCCACTCCTTGATAACTAAAATTCCAGCTAGAGAGAGTGGGGCTGAAGCTAATTGATCCGTTACCAACACTACCCAATTCAATCAGTCCCCCTGGTGCCGTCAAAATGCCGCCCTCTAAAGTGACATCACCCCCTACCAGAGCCAGAGTTTTACCTGCTTGTACCCTAAGACCTGTTAAGCTGCTACCAGCTCCTATGACTGGTGAAGCTCCAGAATTTGTTGCTATTAAATTGTGTCCAGTGCCTTGCACACGAATTGCACTAGGAACTCCCCCAAATTGCAAACCAATAGGCACACTAATAGTCAGCAGTGGTGTGGTTTGCGGAGCAGTGGCACTGAAAGTTGTCCCATCAGCAAATTTTAGACTACTTGCTGTACTCCCTAAGAAGGAACCGCCAATATTTAGCCTTGCATTTGAACCAAAAATAATCCCATTGGGGTTAATCAGAAACAGGTTAGCTGTGCCGTTAGCTCGAATCAACCCATCAATGTTAGAGACAGATGATCCTGTTACTCGGCTAATGATGTTCTGAATATTTAAGGGGTTATTAAAGAGAACTGTCCCACCTGTGGGAACAGAGAACTGTGCAAAGCTGTGGAACAGATTGCCGCCTGCTCTAGTACCTCCAGTAATAGAACTAGAGTTACCCTGAGAGGTAATGCTCGAATTGTTAGGTAGAGTTCTATCAGGAACAATTTGTGCTTGGGTAGGGCTGGTAACGATGAGACAACAGAAGGTAATACTAGAAAAAAGCCAACTTTGAATACTCTCTTTCATCTTTTCTTCATTATTATGGAGAAAGTGATTGTAATGCTCACTACTTTTTCTTCACCGCTAAGTAGTTTTTAAACGTCAGGCATAAGTATCATTGTACCAAATAGCTATATTCTCAAATATTCGCTCTCCAAGCTTTCTTATTCCAGAGCTTGCGGCCCACAAGTCAATAGACATGCAAGAGGATAAAAGGCAAGGGAGTTTTTATGTCAGAGCGATAATGATTGATACAACATAGTTAATCTAAACTAGATATACCAAGAGCAACTACCATTTGTCAAGCAGCATATAGTTAGAATAGGGTTTAATAGCTAAAATACGATTGGTATAAAAATAATGTTGTGTGGTGAACTCTTGCTTGGATCGCAATAAATAATAACAATGACTCGTTTTGCTATTCTTTGTCTCTTCATTCTCCTGTTATTGAACATCTTGAGTGGCCCTAATCTCCAATCTGCGCTACAAAAGACGGTACGGCTGTCAGGTGGGTGAGCCGGGCCTCTGATATTTTGGAGCAGGTTATATCCACAGGCAAAATAGTGTAAGTAGTCACATTTATACTATCTAAATCATTCTTTGCTTTGCTTTGGCTGTAAGCTTTATGCAGAGAGAGGTGATCCCTTCACCGCTAGAGCGAGAAATACTTAACGAGAGTTTCCTTGGAGCAAAATAGATGGCTCGTTTTCTCATCAGTACAGTCCCCGTTGCTGGTCATGTCAGTCCTGCCTTGCCCATTGCACGCAAACTAGTAGAGCGAGGTCATGAAGTATGGTGGTATACCGGAAAATACTTCCAATCCATAATTGAGGCTACTGGCGCACGTTATACCCCCATACTCACTGGATTTGATTTATCTGACCCGGAGAGCATCCCGGACTATTTGCTAGAAAAAAGGGGAAATCTCCGAAAACTAGCACAGTTAAAATTTGACATTAAGCACTTTTTTTCTGACCCTGCTGTTGGGCAGGTGAGAGACTTAACAAATATATTGCGCGAATTCCCAGCAGATGTTATCTTATCTGATTCTTTTTTCCTAGGAGCCTCCTGGGTTCATGAAAGAGGTGGGCCACCATGGGCTGGATTTGGCGTCAGTAAATTGCCCTTCAGTAGTAGTGATACAGCTCCTTTCGGATTAGGGATACAGCCTAGCACTTCATCAATTGGTTGGCTGCGTAATGCTTGCTTAAACTGGACGTCTGATTGGTTTGTGTTTCGTGATCTAGCTATCCACATAAACGCCGCACGCGATATTGTTGGGTTGCCTCCTTGTCGAAAAAGATTTTTTGATTTAGGCTTATCGCCTTTCCTATATCTGCAGGGAACAGTTCAGTCATTTGAATATCCTCGCAGAGATTTACCACCGCAAGTACATTTTGTTGGTTCGTTTTTATCGGACCCACCTGTTTCTTTCACACCACCTGTTTGGTGGGACGACTTAAACAGCGATAGACCAGTGGTTCACGTCACCCAAGGTACAGTAGCCACCAAAGCGGATGACTTGATTGTTCCTACGCTTCAAGCACTTGCTGATGAAAACCTGCTAGTTGTTGCAACAACTGGGGGCAAACCAATTGAAAATATTGGGCTCGAATCGATTCCAGAAAATGTCAGGACAGAAACATTTATTCCGCATTATCATCTCCTGCCACATATTGACATCATGATTACGAACGGCGGCTACAACGGCGTGCAAATGGCTTTGGCGAATGGTATACCAATGGTTGCAGCTGGTCAAACGGAGGATAAGCCAGAGGTGTGCGCTCTGATCGAGTGGTCTGGGGTGGGGATTAATCTGAAAACCAAGACACCCACGCCAAAGCAGGTAAAAGACGCTGTGAAGAAGATTTTAGTATCATCTAGCTACCGGCAGAAGGCTCAACTTTTCCAAGCTGATATCGCCCACCATGACGCACCGACCGAAGCTGCTATCCTGCTTGAGCAATTGGCAACAACAAAACAGCCAGTTATCAAAAGACCTTTCTAATCGAAAGTATTAGTTCTTGGTTTACGTTGTGAAGGGGAACTTTTCGAAGACACAGATTCTCCTTTCCCATTTGAACTTTTGCATTTTGGAAAATAGAAGGAACACAAGTCATGCTCAGCTCCCACAAAACATGGTTTATTCCGGTAGCTCTCACTTTAGTCGGTTTTGCACCAAGTGCGGCTACGGCGTTCACACAGGCTCCTTACACATTCAATGCTAGCTACGACACATTGAATACATCTGAGATTATCTCTTCAAATGTCTCAAAGGCATCTATCTCAGGCGAGAGCAGCGACGCTCCCTACGGTTTAAACAAAATTAATGGCTCGACTTACACTCAGATTGACCTCGCTACTGGCATGTTCAGCTTTAACACAGACCCAACAAAGTTTGGCTTGAAGAGTATCCCACTTGGCTCAATCGTGTTTTCTGGCAGTGGTGATGACAAGTTGTTTGGAACTGATGACGCCACCGGGATCATTGACTTAAGCACGCTTACGGCAACAGCCTCTGGAACTTTTACTATCACTGGCGGTGAAGGTATATTCAGCGGTGTTACCGGCACATTAGCTTTTTCCGAGGTTGATGCACTGAGTCTGAACTCAGATGTTCCCTTCAGAGGAAGGGCTTCAGTAAACGGGACCATCCAGACAGTCCCAGAACCAAAAACCGACATTATGCTGCTCAGTATGGGCCCAATCATTGGAGCCAGTGTCTTGCTGTACCGGCGTCGCCTTCGCTCTATTTCCGCCTTGCCTGCCCTTGGCAACTCAGTTGCTCGGCGTGACATTGCCTGCTAGGAGTTTGGCAACATTATTGTAAGCTAAGAGATTTCTTTAATTAGGATTGTCAATCATGTTACAGGCATCAACGAGACAAATAACTGTATTGTTAGCCATCTGTTCCATTGTTTTCTGACTAATTGAAGGTTCAGAAAAAATGAAATTTAAAAACATTTTTCCGGCAAAGGTTGAAACAGTAGCAAGCAAAGCTCCTCCAGTTACTGCTGCCGCTGAAGCGAAGTTGATTTCCTCAAGCTTGAATGAACCGTAAACTTGAGGAATGTTAACTCGACCAATATTGGAAAGAGCCACACTTACGGGTATTTCTTTCGGGTGGGCAAGAGAAAATTCAACTATTTTTCTTAAAATTAACATGATGCTAAAGATATCGTTGCACTCCAAACTAGCTTCTATCTGTTGTTTTACATCCCGTGCTAAATTCCAGAAAGATGAATTTTCACCTATGGTGTGATATGAGATAATAGACGAAGCCAGCATCCCCAGATTTTCATTACCAATTATTGGTTGCAGACGTTGACGCAAGCTCACAAAAGACTGACAGCTTAGACGTACATTTAACTTTTTTTCATCAGTAATTTTTTTTGCTACTACCAACATCATCGCCGTACACAAAGCAGCTTGTACGGTTGTTTTTTCTTGGCGGCAGCAATTTACTAATCGTTCAGTTATTTTTTCGCCTAATTGTCTATGAATCATGCTACTACGGCGGGAATCAATAGGTACGTACTTCTCAAAACCTAATGTTTCTGGTCGATACCAAACTTGCTGGAACTTTAGTTGCAACAAGCTGAAGACGCCGCTTATCAAACCTTGCCATCCTTGTAGCGGTTTTGGTAGTAGCTGTTGGATAGGTGGGATTGGAGGCAAGCTAACGACTTTGCTAATTGGTTCACTGCAAGCTATTTTTTGGCAGTACGTCAATATTTCTGAGTGAAGTTGGACACTTGATAAACCATCTGATATGGCATGGTGCAAGGTTATGATCAAATAATTTAAATTGTTTTCGCACTCAAAACGAACTAATACAGCTCGCGCTAAACCTTGGTAACTGGCAATTTTTTGATTCAGTTCCTCTAAAACAACTTCTTGCCACTGGAAACTGTAGTTTTTTTTCACAACTCGTAAAGGGATACTTACTGCACCATCTTCAAAGCGTAAACTGTTCAAACTCCCCACAATACGAGAGCTAAGACGAGGGTGGCGCTTTTGCAGCAAATTAAGGGCTGGTCTAAGGATCTCTGCAGTAAGTTGTCCAGCAATGCGACTAGTCGTTACTACATGTAATGAGTTGGCGCAGCGATTCAAAATTTCCAAAGCTTGTTCGTTGGAATCAAGCTCTCTATCATTTTTCATAGGCTACTCTGATTTGATACTTACTACCAACATATCTATTCAGGAAGGAAAATTACCTAGCCCTTCCTAATTTCTAATCTTATCCTGCTTAGTTACGTCAACTGCAGCGCGATCACTGCCCCTTCCCAATCCCCGGTCGCCTCGCTCCTGCTCATGCTCCCTAACAATTACCTGCCTGAGTCCATTTGCCATAGAAGGCGCGTGAGCCACACCTAATCAACAAGCCTAGATGGCGACATCATGACGCTAACGGGCTTGTATCTAATCTTGGTTTCAGTCCCAAGTCACTCCTGGCTAAAAACCTACCCAAGACAGAAACGCCCTAGCTCGTAAAAACCTACCCAAGACAGAAACGCCCTAGCTCGTGATCAGGGCGTTTCTTTATGAGTTAGCCGTCTCTCTCTGCTTTTCCCGTTCTAATTTCTCAGCGATCGCTTCCCTAATCCATAAGCTCAGTTGGTCCCCAGCCACTTCACGCACACGAGTATCTATACTTGCTGGTAACCTGACGCCAATGACTTTTCTTGCCAATGGCTCTGGATTAGGGGAGCAGAATTTTCCAGTTGACTCGTTGTGCGTGTAGTTTTTCATGAATTCATCATAACACCGAGTTAACACGTCGTCATCTATAAGCAACCCGTATCAATGCAAATAGCCAAACCCTGCTAATGACGTGTTAACACGTTAAAATAGTTAGAGATAAAGAAAGACCCGGCTGTCAACCGGGCATTAATTAAAGGATTTCCTCAATTATGACGTATCTTACTGCCTCTGAAGCTAAGACGACTAAGCAGCAGACCTATCGTTACTTGGTAGAGCTTGCCTCCAATCAACTTGACCACAAAGGAGTACCTGTGAGCTACCACACCGTTGATGTGGTGGTGCTGGAAAACACATTGAAGGCAATAAAAGCTGTAATCACAGCAGCAGGATGGCTTTCTAACTACACCGTAATGGCTTACTGGCTTCCCGAAGACGATTGCAAGGAGTTCTAGACCGAGTGGGTTGGAGACTTATGGCTCCAACCCTGAACTTCTTGTAGTCAGTAGAGGAAAAAGCAATGAACTCAAATGCGCTTGAAAAAGTATTGATTCAGGGAGACTTATCTCCATTATCAGAAAGCGATCGCATTATCTACTATTCCCGTGTCTGCAAAAGCCTGGGACTTAATCCCTTGACTCAGCCTTTTGCATACATCAGGCTTCAGGGAAAGCTGAAGCTGTATGCACTGCGGGAAGCAACAGAGCAGTTGCGGCAACTACATTCAGTCAGTGTCAAGATTGTTTCGCGGGAGCTATTAGACGACATTTATGTAGTGACCGCCAGAGCCACACTACCAGACGGGCGTTGTGACGAGTCGATTGGGGCTGTTTTTCTAGGACAGTCCCAAGGGGAATTGAGAGCAAATCTACTCATGAAGGCGGAGAGCAAATCTAAGCGCCGCGTGACTCTCAGCGTTTGTGGACTAGCTATGTTGGATGAGCTGGAAGTTGAAACCATCCCCAATGCTGTAAAGACACAAGTTCCAGAACTGGCACCAACTAAACCTGAAATCTGGTGCAAGTGGGAGCAGGTTGGAGATGCGCTGGTTTGGGCTAGTTCAATCTTACCTGATAAGAGCATGGCGGAGTTACAGAAACTTTTCGACTCTGTACCATCCGTTAATGGCAAGAAAGCACCGGCTTTTGTCGAGAAGGTTTTAGAAGTAGCTACCAACTTTTAGTTATCGAGAAAACCCTCCAGTGGTACTTACTCCACCACTGGAAAACAACAACAGCTTGTAATTATCATCATGACACCAATATCAACTTGGGAGCATCTAACCGTTGCTCACCGTCCAGCTTTAGCACCTCATCAGCAGTACATTCAGTGGACAGAGCACCACCAGCATCAAGCTCAAGGTTTGCCACCATGTGCAATCCATTTGTGGCAATATCTGCTCTACAAATACCCAGGTGGAGTGCCACAAGAGATTGATTTAGAAGAAATTCGGGTTGAAATCTCTGAGGGCAGAAGCAAGATTTACTGCGTTCAATCTTTGAAAAACGCCCTCTGGAAATATTTGGTTCCTGGAGGTTTGGTTGAAGTTGTTAAGCAATTTACAAAGCGAATTATGCGGGTTGTTGCTAACCACGCTGGACCGACTAAAAAGATTGAAAAAAGATTTGAGCCAACTAAATTTAATTTGCCCTCTAACAAACAAATTTGGGAATCTGAGGCTGAAACCCTGATTAATCCATCCTCTATACAGAGGAATTCAGGAGACACGCAAACTCCAGGTGAAGGAGAGGGTTGTGATAACGAAGGATTAGAGTCAATCCAAACCGCGATCGCCAATGCCCCCTTCATGCAGGATGACAGTGAGTCGTCACCTTCACCACCCATTGAGCCAGCGGTTGAGGATAAGTTTTCCGCACCTATCGCCCGAGCGATTTTGGAGCGATTGCGAACTCTTGGCATTTCCCTCAGCTCTGAAGTGCGATCACTTGTTACAAAAACTCCAGAAGCGCAACTAGAGCGTAACGTTTCTGCCCTAGAGGAGGAAGCTGCGACCAAGGGGCTGAAATCACCTATTGCCGCGTTCAAGTACTTCGTTCTCAACAACTGTCAACCGCGCAATG
>JAABUQ010001685.1_pt1 | contig 46475 bp, 45 predicted proteins | sample 5560001 | NCBI WGS metagenome assembly JAABUQ01 (sample SAMN10711888, study PRJNA513371) | rock metagenome | isolation source: Antarctica rocks | place: Antarctica: Victoria Land, Finger Mt nord | collected 2015-12-18 | reverse complement strand
GGCCGAGCGCGGTCGCTAAGCAGGGGCTTGCCAGTCAAGCTGTCTTACTTCAATAAGACGGCGAATGCTAGTCCGGGGACTTTGATGACGCCCAGTTTCGAGACGCTGCGCGCGGCGATGATCGACAGCCAGCTGCGGCCGACCGGTGTGAACGACGTTCGCGTGATCGAGGCGTTCATGCCGGTCCGGCGCGAGGCGTTCGTGCCGCAAGCCGCCCGCGCGCTCGCCTATCTGGACGCGGCCGTGCCGATCGCGCCCGGGCGCGTGCTGATGGAGCCGATGCTGTTCGGTAATCTGGTGATGCGCGCCGAGCTGGACCCCGCCGATCATGTGTTGCTGATCGGTGCCGCATCGGGATACGAGGCGGCGGTTCTCGGGCGGCTGGTGGCCAATGTGATCGCGGTCGAAAGCGATCCCGCGCTCGCCGAAGCCGCGCGCGCGGCACTTGCGGTCCAGGGTGCCCGTAATGTGCGCGTAGTCGATGCGCCGCTGGCTGACGGCTGGCTGGAGGACGCGCCTTATGACGTCTTATTCCTGAACGGCGCGGCGGAGGAGCTTCCCCCCGCGCTGATCGATCAGCTGGCGAACAATGGGCGGTTCGTCGGCGTGATCCGCGCGCAGGGCGGCATCGCCCATGCGACGGCGGGGCGAAAGGGCAACGGTACGATCGGGTTTGCGAGCTTCATGGAGGCGGGCGGAGACCTTCTGCCGGGGTTCGAGCGCCCGCGCGGCTTCCGGTTCTAGGCCAGATGCTGCGCTCGTACAGCCTGGGCCTGCTGCTTGCGTGCGCGGCCACGATGCCCGCGCTGGCGGCTGCGCGCGCGCCGACGCGCGCGCAGGCTCCCGTCGTCGCGCCGCGCGCCAATCCCGACAAGGCGGCGGCGCCCGCGCCCGTCGCCTTGCCGACCGAGACCCTGCGTCAGGCGCTGGCGTCGGCATACCTGACCAACCCCGAGCTTGCGAGCAGCCGCTCCAGTTTGCGCGCGCTCGACGAGGGCGTGGCGCAGGCCGAATCGCTCAAGCGCCCCTCGCTCAGTGGCAATATCGGCGTGAACCAGGATTTCGGCGCGATCGGAACGTTCTCTAATAACGGTCGCAACATCAGCGGTGGCATCACACTGCAGTTGCCGTTGTTCCGCGGCGGGCTGATCCGCAATTCGATCCGCGCCGCCGAGGGGCGCGTGTCGGCGGGCACCTATGACCTGGCCGCGCTGGAGAACGACGTGCTCACCCGCGCGACGTTCGCGTACGAAGACACGCGCCGCGACGCCGGGGTGGTCGACCTCGACCGGAACAACGTGCGCGTACTGCAGGAGCAACTGCGCCAGTCGCGCGACCGCTTCGAAGTGGGGGACCTGACGCGCACCGATGTCGCCCAGTCCGAGGCGCGGCTCGCGAGCGCTCAGGCGACGCTGCGTGCCGCCGAGGCGCAGCTTGTCTCGAGCCAGCAGGCCTATGTGCGCGTGATCGGCCATTCGCCCGGCGTGCTGGCGTCACCGCCCCCGCTCGGCGTGCTGCCGGACAGTTCGGAAAAGGCGGTCCGCCTCGCGCGCGACGGCAACCCCAATCTGCTCGCCGCGCGCGCGAGCGAGACCGCTTCGGGCTATGACGTCGGTATCGCGCGCGCGGGGCGGCGCTTCTCGCTTTCGGGGACCTCGAGCGCGAACTACATCAATTATCTGGGCGCGGCGGGATCGCCGCTTGGTATTTCCAACAATACGCCAGGCCTGCGCAACGATCGCACCGCGCAGACGGTGGGACTGAGCGTGACGATCCCGCTGCTACAGGGCGGCTTCACGTCGTCGCGCATCCGGCAGGCGCAGGCGCTGCAGGGCCAGGCGCTGACCAACATCGCGCGTGTCGACCGGCTGGTGACCGAGCAGGCGCGCGATACGTTCGAGCAGCTATTATCCAGCCACTCGCAGGTGCAATCGGCGCAGGTTGCGGTGCGCGCTAACAGCCTCGCGCTCGAAGGGGTGCGCGCGGAGAACTCGGTCGGGCTGCGCACGATCATCGAGGTGCTGAACGCCGAGCAGGAACTGCTGAACAGCCGCGTCCTGCTCGTGCGCGCGACACATGACGAATATGTCGCGGGATTCAATCTGTTGGCCGCGCTGGGCCGCGCCAATGTGCAGGATCTCGCAGTGGACGTGTCGCGCTACGACACGGCGGCGAACGGGCGGCGGGTGCGGCGCATCTGGAACGACTGGCAGAGCGACCCTGCGCCGACGAGGCCCGAAGACGAGACCCGATTGCGCGCTCCCTCTCCCTAGTGCTTCGCGCCTGTCCCTCCCGCCTGTAAGGGGAGGATGGGGCTGCGCGCTCTTTCCACCCTCCCCCGGAGGGGAAGGAAAAGCGCAGCGAGAGGAGAGGGAGCGCCATTGCAGGAGGGAGTCAGCCGCGTCCGCGTTATCCCGTTGCAGCCCGGCCTCGGCGCGCTCGACTATGCCGCGCCCATGCCGCTTGTGCCGGGCGACATCGTCGTCGCGCCGCTCGGCCCGCGCGACATACTGGGCGTGGTCTGGGAGGCCGACGCCGCGCCCGCGCGCGTGATCGACGACGCGCGGCTTCGACCGATCGCGCGGCGGCTCGATGCCCCGCGCGTCGCGGGACCGCTGCGGCGGCTGGTCGATTGGGTGGTGGACTACTATCTGGCCCCGCCGGGCGCGGTGCTGCGCATGGCGCTGCCGTCCACCTCCGCGCTCGAACCCATGGCGCAGACGATGGGCTGGCGCGCGACCGGGACCGCGCCGGGCCGCCTGACACCCGCGCGTGTCGCAGCACTCGAGGCGATCGGGGAGGGAGCGGGCACGGTCGCCGATCTCGCGCGCATCGGGGGTGTCTCGGACGCGGTGATCCGGGGGCTGATCGGCGCGGGCGTGCTCGAACGCGTGGCGCTGATCCCGCCCGGCACCTTTGCTGCGCCGGACGCCGCCCACGCACCGCCCCACCTCGAACCCGCGCAGGCCGAGGCCGCCGCCCGGTTGGCGGACGCGACGCGCGCGGGCGGTTTCGCCCCGTTCCTGCTCGAAGGCGTCACCGGCTCGGGCAAGACCGAGGTGTATTTCGAGGCGGTGGCGGAGGCGCTGCGTCGGGGCAGCCAGGCGCTCGTCCTGCTGCCCGAGATCGCGCTGACCGCGCCGTTCCTGGCACGCTTCGCGGCGCGCTTCGGCGCGGCCCCGGCGGTGTGGCATTCGGATCTGACGCCGACGCTGCGCCGCGCGACCTGGCGCGCGGTGGCGTCCGGCGAGGCGCGGGTCGTGGTCGGCGCGCGATCGGCGTTGTTCCTGCCCTTCCCCGCGCTCGGGCTGATCGTGGTCGACGAAGCGCACGAGCCCAGCTTCAAGCAAGAGGACGGCGTCCCCTATCACGGCCGCGACACCGCAATCATGCGCGCGCGGTTCGAGGACTGCCCGGTGATCCTCGCCACCGCCACCCCCGCGCTGGAAACGCGCGCGCAGGCCGAGGCTGGGCGGTACGCGCACCTGACGCTCCCCTCGCGCTTCGCGGGGGCGGCGATGCCGTCGGTCGCCGCGATCAATCTGCGGCGTTGGCCGCCGCCGCGCGGGCGCTGGCTCTCGCCCCCGCTGGTCACGGCCCTGACCGAGACGCTGGCGGCGGGGCAGCAATCGCTGCTGTTCCTCAATCGGCGCGGCTATGCGCCGTTGACGCTCTGCCGCGCGTGCGGCGAGCGGATCGGCTGTCCCGATTGCTCGGCGTGGCTGGTCGAGCATCGGCTACTCGGGCGGCTGATGTGCCATCATTGCGGCCACACGGTTCCCGTGCCGCCCGCGTGCCCCGCGTGCGGTGCGCAGGGCACGCTCGCGGCGTGCGGCCCGGGGGTGGAGCGCATCGCGGACGAGGTGGGCAAGCTGTTCGGCCAAGCGCGCGTCGCGATCGCCACCTCGGATACGATCGGCTCGCCCGCGCGCGCCGCCGCGTTCGTGACCGCGATGGAGGCCCGCGAGATCGATATCGTCGTCGGCACGCAGTTGGTCGCCAAGGGCCATCATTTTCCCGAGCTGACGCTGGTCGGCGTGATTGACGCGGACCTAGGCCTCACGGGCGGCGATCTGCGCGCGGCCGAGCGCACCTTCCAACAGATCGCGCAGGCCGGGGGGCGCGCGGGGCGGGGCGCGAAGCCGGGCCGCGTGCTGATGCAGACCTACGAGCCGCGCGCGGCCGTGCTGCGCGCGCTGATCACGGGCGACGCGGCGCGCTTTCACCAAGCCGAGGCGGCCGCGAGGCGCGAGGCGGGGATGCCGCCTTATGGCAGGCTGGCCGCGCTTGTGATCTCGTCGCCCGATGCCGCGCGCGCCGAGGCAACCGCGCGCGCACTCGGCCGCGCCGCGCCGGAGGTGGACGGCGTGCGTGTACTCGGCCCCGCGATCGCGCCGTTGGCGATGCTGCGCGGCCGCCATCGCTGGCGATTGCTGGCGCAGGCGCGGCGCAGCGCGGATATGCAGGGTATGCTTCGTGGCTGGCTGGCGAGCGTACCGGTACCGTCCAACGTGCGCGTAGCGGTGGATGTCGACCCGTACAGCTTCCTCTAGCGCAGGATCATGTCGCCGAACGCGCGCAGCAACAGCGCGAGGAGGCCCGCGAGGACGAAGCCCATCATCCATTTGAGCACGAGCGTATCGGCCCGGATCGGCGCGGTCTCCTTCAGCAGTTCGAGGCGAAGCTGATCGCCCTGCGACTTCATCTCGCTGCGGATCGCAGTCGTTTCCACCCGAACGTCATCGAAGCGGGACGTCATCTCGGCGCGTAGCTGGTCGGTCTGCCCCTTGGTCTCGGCGCGGATGGCGTCGGTTTGTGCGCGCATGTCAGCGCGGAACTCGGCGAAGAGCGCACGGGTCTCGGCGCGGGCGAGCGCGAATTCCTGCGCCATCTCAGCGTGCGTGACGGCGTGATCGGCAATCTGCCCCGTCGCTTGCAGCACCACGCGCGCAACGGCTTCGGCCTGGGGCTCATCGAAGCCCGCCGCGCGCAATTCACGCGTGTAATCCAGCTTATCGATCGGCCGGCTTGCCATGGCATTACGTTAGGCTCGCGCCCGTAACGGCGCAAGCGCGGGTGGCTGACCGGCGACTTAGCCACTGACGTGGGGGTTAGGCGGCTTGAGCGTGCTCGACGCGCAGGCTCTGGGCGAGTTGCAGGCCCACACGCGCAGCGGCGGTCTCGAAGGCGGTAAGCACGCGGGCGATCTGCTCGGGCCGGTGTTCGGCGCAAAGCGAACAACGCAGCAGGAACATGCCAGTGGGCGTCGCGGGCGGGCGAGCCATATTCGCGTAAACGCCGAGTTCGAGCAGCGTCGCCCACATGCGCGCGGTCGTCACCTGATCGGGCATGATCACCGCGATGATCGCGCTCTCGGGCGTATCGGTGGCGATGTGGAAGCCGCGTTCCTTCAGGCCGCCGTGCAACGCGCGGGTGTTTTCCCACAGCTGCTGGCGCTTGGCGTGGCCGTGCTTCAGCTTGCCGATCGAGGTCGCGGCCATCGCAACCACGGCGGGGGGGAGCGAGGCGGTGAACACATAGGGACGGCTTACCAGCCGCAGGATGTCGAGCTTGGGATGATCGGACACGCAAAAGCCGCCGACGGTGCCGACGGACTTGGAAAAGGTGCCCACCACGAAGTCCACCTGATCGGCGACGCCCTGGTCCTCATACACACCGCGCCCGTTCGGCCCGAAGAAGCCCATCGCGTGCGCCTCGTCGACCAGCACCATCGCGCCCGCCTCCTTGGCGGCGGGAACCATCTCGCGCAGCCGGCCGACGTCGCCCAGCATCGAATAGACGCCTTCGAGCACCACCAGCTTGGCCGCCTCGGCGGGGAGGCGGCCCAGACGCTTGACCATGTCCTCGGGGCTGTTGTGCTTGAAGCGGATCGTGTCCGCGGTGCCCATCGAGCAGCCGTCGTAGATCGACGCGTGACTGTCCGCGTCGAGGATCACGTAGTCGCCGCGCACCGCAAGCGCGGAGATGATGCCCAGATTAGCCTGGTAGCCGGTCGAGAACACGATCGCGCCGCTCGTGCCGTAGAAGTCGCGCAGCGCCGCCTCGCACTCGGCGTGCGTCTGGTAGGTGCCGTTCAGCACTCGGCTGCCTGTGGTACCCGCGCCGTAGCGCGCAATCGCGTCTTGTCCGGCGCGCATCACGTCGGGGTCGAACGTCATTCCCATGTAGTTGTAGGTGCCGACCAGGATCGTCTCGCGCCCGTCGATCACCGCCTCGGTCGGCGAGCGCACCTCGCTCATTACGATCGAGAACGGATCGCGGATGCCGGCCGCGTGGAGCGTTCCGCGTTCGGCGGTCAGCGCGTCGTATTTGGAGAGCAGATCGTTCATTTGTTCGCCAGTTTGGTGACTGCGTTGGTCAGTTGCCCCACGGTTTCGAGTTCGGGGAGCATGTTGAGCGGCAGAACGATGTTCCACTCGTCCTCGATCCCCGCAACCAGATCCATCACGGTCAAGCTATCGAACTCAAGATCGTCGGCGAAGCGCGTGCCCTCGTCCACCGCCGCGCCCGCCGTGTTCAGCGGCGCGATGAATTCGACGATGCGGGTGTGGACCTGGGCGTGATTGGGCATGAACATGTTCAACCCTCCATGGACGCGCTTGGCAAGGGGTCGCAGCGCCACGTGGTTGCGGAACGTGTCGCGGCATCACCGGTTAGCGCACCAGAAGGAGACATGCGATGAACACCGAACCCAAGAAGGGCGATCACGTCGAGTGGGGAACCAGCCAGGGAAAGACGCAGGGCGTGGTCGAAAAGAAGCTGACGACCCCGATGGACATCAAGGGGCATCACGTGGCGGCTTCAAAGGACAATCCCGAGTTTCTTGTGAAGAGCGACAAGAGCGGCAAGGAGGCCGCGCACAAGGCGGAGGCGCTCAAGAAGATTTAAGCGGCCGAAGACTGGTGACGTCAGTCCGACAATGCCGCGAGCATTGCCGGACCGTAGGCCTCCAGTTTGCGCGCGGTCATGCCGGGAACGGCGGCCATCGTCGAGAGTGTCGCCGGCCGAAGCGCCGCCACTGCGCGCAGTGTGCTATCGTGGAAGATTACGTAGGGCGGTACTTTGGCGGTTGCCGCCAGGTCGCGCCTTGCCTTGCGCAGGCGCTCGAACACGGGATCATCGACCGGATTGGGCGCAGGTGCGCCTGGGGCGGCGCGACTGCGTGAGGGTCTCGGCGGGGTGGCGGCAGGTTCGCGCATCGCGAACGGGACATCGCCCTTCACGATCGCGCGCGCGGCGGGGCCGAAGCTCAGGCCCTTGTGCTCGTCCAGCCGGAGCGCGTCGGTGGCGATCAGCGATGCCCCGAGCGCGCGCCAGTGGGTGGCGGGGCGATGGGTGCCCAGCCCCCAGACGCCGAGCTTGTCGTGGCCCAGCCGCTCGGTGCGATCGTTAGGCTGCGCAAGCAGCACGGCGGTCAGGTGGCCCAGGCCAAAGCGCTGGCCAGTACGGTAGGCGGCGGACAGCAGTTTGCGCGCATCCTCGGTGACGTCGATCAGCGCGGGCGGGTTCAGGCAATTGTCGCAATTGCCGCATGGGGGTGGCGCAGGTTCGCCGAAGTGGGTGAGCAGCGGCGCGCGTCGGCAGCCGGTGTGTTCGGCGAACGCGATCAAACCGCCAAGGCGGGCGTGCTCCTCGGCCTTGCGCTCGTCCGATGCGTCTCCGCCGTCGATCCAGCGGTGCATCCGCGCGATATCGTCCGCGCCCCACAACATATGGGCGACGGCCGGGTCCCCGTCGCGCCCGGCGCGGCCGGTCTCCTGATAATAGGCCTCGATCGACTTGGGCAGACCAAGATGGATCACCCAGCGCACGTCGGGCTTGTCGATCCCCATGCCGAACGCGATCGTCGCCACCATCGCCATGCGCTCGGCGGTCGCGAAAGCGTCCTGGTTGGCGGTACGCGCGGCCTCGTCCATGCCCGCATGGTAGGCGCGGGTTTCGATCCCCTGCGCACGGAGCCACTCGGCGGTGCGCTCGACGAGATCGCGCGTCGGCGCGTAGAGGATACCGCTGCCGGGCTGCTTCGCGATCACCTCCAAGATCTGCGAATGTGGCACGGTCTTCGCGCGCACTTCGTAGCGGATGTTGGGGCGATCGAACCCCGCCACCACCAGACGCTCGGGCGCGATGCCGAGTTGGGCGAGGATGTCGGCGCGCGTCTGCGTGTCGGCGGTGGCGGTCAGGCCTAGGCGGGGTACGCCGGGGAAGTTGTCCGCAAACGCGCGCAGCTTGCGGTATTCGGGGCGGAAATCATGGCCCCACTGGCTGATGCAGTGCGCCTCGTCGATCGCTATGAGCGCGAGGGGCACATCGTCGAGCCGATCGGCAAAGCCGGGCGAGGCGGCGCGTTCGGGGGTGAGATACAGGATATCGAGTTCGCCCGCCCGCGCGGCGCGCAGCACACCCGCAGGATCGGGCTCGTCTCCCGAGAGCGAGGCCGCGCGCACGCCGTTGGCGCGCAGCGCGCGGACCTGATCGCGCATGAGAGCCTTGAGCGGCGAGACGACCAGGCCGGTTCCGGGGCGGACAAGCGCGGGCACCTGATAGCAGATCGACTTGCCCGCGCCCGTGGGCATAACCGCGAGCGCATCGTGCCCCGCGACGACCGCGCGAACGACTTCGGCCTGACGACCGCGAAAGGCGGGATGGCCGAACACGTCGCGCAGGACGAGTTCAGGGAAAGGCGTCTGGGGCTGGGGAGCGGTCGCCATCGCGGACGGGTAGCACGGCCCCGCCCCCGCCCTGCAACCCCGCTTGTCGCGTGCGGCCGAACCGGGCATGATCGCGCGCACAAACATACGAGGATTTGCGACGATGGACCTGGGCTCGATCCTGCAGACGGTGGAGGGCCTCGCGGGGCCGCACATGGCCGAGATCGGCGCGCGCGTCGGCCTCACGCCCGATCAGGTGCAAATGGTTGTCAGCCACATGGGCCAGCAGGCCGCAAACGGTCAGACCGATCCAATGGCGGCGGCGCAGGGGACGGCGGCGCACACGGGAATCGACACGGGGATTATCCAGCAGCTGATGGCTCACCTCGGCGGCGCGGGTGGTGCCGGGGGCGCGGGCGGTCTGCTCGGCTCGCTTGGCGGGATACTCGGCGGGCGGTAGACACGGTCCACCATCCTTGGTCCGCTCGCTCGGGCTGAGCGGTTCCAAGAGGTCGCGGCTACGGTTGCCGCTTCAGCTCGGCCAGGATTTCGCGCAGCACCAGCACGTCGTCGGGCGTCGGCGGCACCACCGCCTTCGCCGTCATCGCCATGCGGAACGTGCGTTCGGCGATGCGGATCAGCATGAAGATGATCGCGGCCAGGATGACGAAGCTGACCACGCTGGTCAGGAACGCGCCGTAGCCAAGGAGCGCGACGCCGCCCTTCTTGAGCGTATCGTAATCGGTCACTCCGGCGAGCTTCGCGGGGGCGCGGCCAAGAACGAGATAGTAGTTCTTGAAATCGAGCCCACCCGTCAGCGCGCCGACGATCGGCATGATGACATCGTCGGTCAACGATTTGACGATCGTCGCGAACGCCGCGCCGATAATGACCGCGACCGCGAGATCGAGCACATTGCCGCGCATGATGAACGCGCGAAATTCTTTAAGCATCAAACCCTCCACCCAGTTTATAGCTATTAGACTGCGCCGGGCGGACGGGGACTTCAAGCGCGTTTTAACCTGACAGGCCACCGTCGCGTCCGCAGCGCAGGATCGTAGGTTGCGGTATCGATGCTGGTCCGGGATCGGTCATCACGGGTTCCCCGGCTTTCAATCCAACCGATCGGACGCGTCGCCGCTACGGCCTTGCGTGGTCGTGCGCAAACGCGTAACCCGCGTTTCCCGGGGCCGTAGCTCAGCTGGGAGAGCGTCGCAATGGCATTGCGAAGGTCAGGGGTTCGATCCCCCTCGGCTCCACCATCGCCTGTTTGCAATCGCGCCGCACACTATTGCGGCTGCGTAGCAACTTTAACGCATTCGACGATGATTTGATACGGTTCCGGAGCTATCCCCAAGTTTGTTCACTGCGGAGGGGGGCCGATGCGACGCGCGAACGTAACAGTGGTGATGGGTACACGGCCCGAAGCGATCAAGCTCGCGCCCGTGGTGGCCGCGATCCAAGCTCGCGGCGAGCTCGCGGCGCGCATCATCGTCACTGGCCAGCACCGCGCGCTGATCGATGGCGTGCTCGCCCATTTCGATCTACGGCCGCATCTCGATCTGGATCTGATGCAGCCGGGGCAGGGAACGGGCGATCTTGCGGCGCGCGTGATGATGGGCGTGGGCGAAGTGCTGGAGCGCGAGCGTGCCGAGATGGTGATCGTCCAAGGCGATACCGGCAGTGCGCTCGGCGGCGCGCTCGCGGGCTTCCACGCCGCCGTGCCCGTTGCGCATGTGGAGGCGGGGCTGCGTACCGGCGATCTGGCGTCGCCTTTCCCCGAAGAAGGCAACCGCCGCGTGATCGGCCAGGTGGCGAGCCTGCACTTCGCGCCCACGACGCAGGCGCGCGCGGCGCTCAGGCGGGAGGGGATCGCGGCGCATGCGATCGAGGTGACGGGCAACACCGGAATCGACGCGCTGCTCGCGGTGGATGCGCGGGTGCGGGGCAACGCGCGCGGCGCGGGCCTGCCCGATCTCGCGCCCGGTCGCCCGCTGGTGCTGGTCACCACGCACCGGCGCGAGAATCACGGTGTGCCGCTAATGCGCATCTGCGAAGCGGTCGAGCGGATCGCGCTTCACGAGGATTGCGCGATCGTGCTGCCCGTCCATCCCAACCCCGCGGTCGCCAGCGTGCTTCGCTCCCGCCTGGGCTGGGTGGCGGGGGTCCATCTGGTCGAGCCGCTGGCTTACGATACCTTCGTTTGGGCGCTTCGCCGCGCGGCGCTGGTGTTGACCGATTCGGGCGGCGTCCAGGAGGAGGCACCCGCGCTCGGCACGCCCGTGCTGGTGCTGCGCGACACGACCGAGCGGCCCGAGGGGGTGAAGGCGGGCGTGGCGATGCTGGTCGGCACCGATCCCACACGCATCGCGGGCGCAGTCCGCGCGGTGCTGCGCGATGCCGAGGTGGCGAAGTGGATGTCGCGCCCGCTCAAGCTGTACGGCAAGGGCGATGCCGCTCCCCGGATCGCGGCACGGCTGCGGCCTTCGGTCGAGGCGCAATCCCCGAACCCCGATCGTTATCCCGCCATCGTGTCGGGACCCCGAGCAGAATGAGGTCGTCGTGGGACGCAGGCGCAAACGCGTCCCGGAGTTCCGGCCAAAGGCCGGAATGACCGACGGGATCGTCAGGTTGCCAGCCTCGCCAGTCCCGCCACCGTATCCGCCTCGCTTGCAGGCTTGTCCGTCCTGATCCGCGCGATGCGGGGAAAGCGCATCGCCAGCCCGGACTTGTGCCGCGCGGAGACATGCACCGAATCGAACGCAATCTCGAATACGAGCGATTTTTCCACCTCGCGCACCGGCCCGAACCGCGCGACCGTGTGCGCGCGCACCCATTTGTCGAGCCACGCCAGTTCGACGTCGGTGATGCCGCTATACGCTTTGCCAACGGGCGAAAGCGTGCCCTCCTGCGTCCAGCAGCCGAACGTGTAATCGCTGTAGAAGCTCGACCTTCGCCCATGCCCGCGCTGCGCATACATGACGACGCAGTCCGCCGTCAGCGGATCGCGCTTCCACTTGTACCACAGCCCCGCCTTGCGCCCGGCAACATAGGGGCTGTCGCGGCGCTTGAGCATCAGCCCCTCGATCGCGGCGTCGCGCGCGCCGCCGCGGATGTCCGCCAGATGATCGAGGTCGCGCGCCTCGACGACCTGGCTCAGATCGAACCGCTCGGGCGGCAGCCGCGCGGCGAACGTCTCCAGCCGCGCGCGCCGCTCGGTCCAGGGCAAGCCGCGCAGATCCTGCGTGCCGTCGAACAGGATGTCGTACAGCCGAACGAACGCTGGGCTTTCCGCGAGCGCCTTGGCGGACACGGTCTTGCGATTGAGCCGTTGCTGGAGCGCGTTGAAGCTCCCCGCCTCGCCCGCCTGCGCCTCGCCCCGCACCATCAGCTCGCCATCGACCACGCCCGGCCCCGCGCAACTCGACACGATCTCGGGGAACGCCGCGCCGATCTCCTCGCCGCCCCGGCTGAACAGCCGCGTCTCGCCGCCCGCGCACGCGACCTGGACGCGGATGCCGTCCCATTTCCACTCGGCTACATAGTCGGCGAAATCGATCGTCTCGCCCTCGAGCGGATGCGCGAGCATGAAGGGCCGGAACACCGGGCGCTCGGTATGCTCGGGCCGGGAGCCGCGACCCTCCCCCCAGGCGAACAGCGGCGCATAGGGTGGGGTAAGGCCGTGCCACGCCTCCTCCACCTCGTCGACGGGCAAGTCGAACGCCTGCGCCAGCGCGGTCTTCGCCAGCCGTGCGGACGCGCCCACGCGCAGCGAGCCCGTCACCAGCTTGAGCAGCGCGTACCGGCCCTGATCGTCGAGCGCGTCGAGCATCCGCTCGATGAAGCGCGGGGCGTCGGCGCGGCTCAGCCCCTGTAACGCGTCCACGACCCGCGCCAGCGACGGCTGCCCCTCGCGTGGACCGGGCACGGCGGGCCAGATCAGCGCCACGGTCTCCGCCAGATCGCCGACATAATCATAGGACATGCCGAACAGCACCGGATCGACCCGCGCCTCGACCGCCGAGCGGATTTGCCCCGCCTTGACCGTGGGCAAGCTCAGCTCGCCCGTCAGCGCCGCCATTGCCCAGCCGCGATCGGGATCGGGCTGCGCGCGTAGATAGTCCGCGATCAACTTGAGCTTGGCATTGCGCGAGCGGGTATAGCCCAGTTGATCGAGCAGTTCGGCGAAAGCGTGCATAGCGCCGATTTAGGAGTACGAAGCGAAAGGCGCTATCGCCGGGATGTAATCCGGATACGCGAAGCGAGCGGCTGCAGTTTCGTCCTGCCTGCGGACGGCCGTCACGAACCTTTGCAGGGCGTCATCACGCGGCGGCTTATAGTCGTGCAATACGATTATCGGCTCGTGTCCCGGTCACCAAGATTGTCAAGCAGGCCGGAACCGCCGACCGTCTTTAGGCTGCGAACCGACCCTCACCCAAACCGCCCCGTCACATAATCGCGCGTCTTAGCGTTTTTCGGGTTGACGAAAATCTGCTCGCGGTCGCCGATCTCGATCAGGTGGCCGTCGAGCATGAACGCGGTCCGGTGTGCAAGCCGCGCGGCCTGCTGAAGGTTGTGCGTGACGATGATGAAGGTGAAGTCCTTCGCCTGCTCCACCAGCAGCTCCTCGATCTTCGCGGTCGAGATCGGATCGAGCGCGGAGGTGGGTTCGTCGAGCAGTACCACCTCGGGGCGCACCGCCAGCGCGCGCGCGATGCACAGCCGCTGCTGCTGTCCGCCCGATAGCGCGAGCGCGGAGACGCCCAGTTTGTCCTTGACCTCGTCCCACAGCGCCGCCTGGCGGAGCGACGTCTCTACCCGCTCGGCCATCGCCGCATGGCTCAAACGCTCGTAATGGCGCAGCGCGAAGGCGACATTGTCGTGGATGGAGAGCGAGAAGGGCGTGGGCTTCTGGAACACCATGCCGATGCGCGCGCGCAGTTCCGCCAGGCTGAAATCACTGGCGAGAATGTTGCGTCCATCCATCGTGATCGTGCCGGTCGCGCGTTGGCCGGGGTACAGTTCGAAGATGCGGTTGATCGTGCGCAGCAGCGTGGACTTGCCGCAGCCCGATGGCCCGATGATCCCGGTGATCTCGCCATGGTTGAAGCCAAGCGAGATGCCCTTTAGCGCATGCGTGCTGCCGTAATAGAAATCGAGATTTTCCACGCCGATCTTTACCGCACCCTTCTTCGCGGGACGGGGCGGCGCGTCGGTGCTTGTAAAGGCGATTGCGTTCACCCTTGTGTCCTTGTGCGGAGGAAGAAGCGCACGACGATGTTGAGCATCAGCACGAACGCGGTGATCACGAACGCTCCCGCCCAGGCGAGCACGTGCGCCTCGTCCTGCGGCGCGTTGGCGTAATTGTAGATGGCGACCGGGATGCTCGCCATCGGTGCGCCCAGCTTCGCGCTCCAATACTGGTTGCCAAGCGCGGTGAACAGCAGCGGCGCAGTCTCGCCGCTGATGCGCGCGACCGCGAGCAGGATACCCGTCATGATCCCGGTCACGCCCGCGCGGTAGATGATGCGCGTTGTCACCTTCCACTGCGGCACGCCCAAGGCCAGCGCAGCCTCGCGCATCGGGTTGGGCACAAGCCGCAGTGCCTCGTCGCTGGTGCGCACCACGACGGGGATCAGGATAATCGACAACGCGATACCGCCCGCGAGCGCGGAGTAGTGGCCCTGCTGCGCCACGACCAGCTCGTAGACGAATAGGCCGATCAGGATCGACGGCGCGCTGAGCAGGATGTCGTTCACGAAGCGGATCGTGTTCGCCAGCTTCGATCCGCGCCCATACTCGGCGAGATAGGTGCCCGCGAGCACGCCGATGGGCGTCCCGATCACCACGCCCAGCAGCACCATGCCAAAGCTGCCGAACAGCGCGTTGAGCAGACCGCCCTTCTCGCCCGGAGGCGGCGTCATCTCGGTGAACAAGCGCGGAGAAAGCGCGGCTGCACCCTCGCTGAACGTGGTCCACAATATCCACGCCAACCAAAACAGTCCGAATACGGTCATCGCGGTCGCCACCACGAGCGCGACGAGGTTGATCGCGCGGCGGCGCTGGACGAGGCGCTTATCGAGGATCATGCCGCGCGTCCGTCGCCACGCGACAATCGCGCCAGCATCAGCTTGGCGGCCGCGAGCACGATGAAGGTCACCACGAACAGCAGGAAGCCGATCGCGATCAGCGCGGATCGATGCAGCCCCTCCGCCTCGGCGAACTCGTTCGCGATCGCGGACGCGATCGAGTTGCCGGGTGCCAGCAGCGATTTCGAGAAGTTGAATGAATTGCCGATCACGAAGGTGACCGCCATCGTCTCGCCGAGCGCGCGCCCCAATCCCAGGAAGATCGCGCCGATCACGGCCGAGCGCGTATGCGGCAGCGTCACGCGGCGGATGATCTCCCACGGAGTCGCGCCGAGTGCAAAAGCCGACTCGCGTAATTCAGGCGGTACCGCCTGGAACACGTCGCGCATGACGGACGAGATAAACGGGATGATCATGATCGCGAGGATGATCCCTGCGGTCAGCATCCCGATGCCGATCGGCGCGCCCTGGAACAGCGGGCCCAAGATCGGCAGCGGCCCAACATGCGCGACCAGCCAAGGCTCGACACGCGCCGACATCACCGGCGCGAAGAAGAACAGCCCCCACATTCCGTAAACGATGCTGGGTACCGCGGCGAGGAGTTCAACCGCGATCGCGATCGGCGAGCGCACCCAGCGCGGCGCGACCTCGGCCAGGAACACCGCAATTCCAAAGCTGGTCGGCACCGCGATCAGCATCGCGATCGCCGAGCTGACGAGCGTGCCGTAGATCGGGATCAGCGCGCCGTACTTATTCCGCCCCACATCCCACGCGTCGCTGAACAGGAAGCCGAAGCCGAACGTCTGGAAGGCCTGCCGGCCGCCCCACAGCATCGATGCCGCGATGCCGATCAGCAGCAGGAACACGCCCCACGCCGCCGCGCGCGTCAGCAGCGCGAATGCCCAGTCTCCACCGCCGCCGCTCAATCGCCGCAGCGGCATCGCCGTCGGCCCCGGAGCGGGGCCGACGGCGGAGGCCTGCACGGTTGCCGGGCCGGGCGCGGTTGCCGGGCCGGGCGCGGTGGCGGCGGACGCGTCCATCGGTGCCGCGCGCGTGCCGGGATTACTTGACGTTGGCGGCGAGGTACGCGTCCACGCGCTGCACCAGCGCGGGCGGCAGCGCGACATAGTTCAAGGCGGCGGCCTGCGCTTGGCCCTTGCTCATCGTCCAGCGGAAGAACTTCATCGCGGCCGCCGCGGTTGCCGCCTTGTCTGCCTTCGGCTGCTTGTGGACCATCACGAACGTGCTCGCGGTAATCGGCCACGCGTTCGGCCCCGGCGCGTTCGTCATTACCAGATTGAAATCCGTAGCCCGCTCCCACGGTGCCCGCGACGCGGCGGCGGCGAAGGACGCCGCACCCGGCTGCACATATTTGCCCTCGGCGTTCGCTACGAGCGCATAGGTCATCTTGTTCTCGACGACATAGGCGTACTCGACATAACCGATCGAGTTCGCGGTCTGCTTGACCGACTGCGCGACGCCGGCATTGCCCTTGCCGCCGATCGAGTTCGCGGGCCAGTTGACCGTCTTGCCCTCGCCCGGGCCGGTTTTCCACGGCTGGCTGACCTGGCTCAGAAAGTGCGTCAGGTTGAACGTCGTACCCGAGCTGTCGGCACGGTGCACCACGACGATCGGCGCGTCCGGCAGCTTCACGCCCGGGTTCAGCCTGGCGATCGCGGTATCGTTCCACTTGGCGATACGGCCCATGTAAACGTCCGCCAGCAGCGCGCCGGTGAAGTGCAGCTTGCCCGCCGCGACACCCGGTATGTTGACCACGGGTAGGATGCCGCCGATCACGACGGGGAACTGCACCAGCCCTGACGACGCGAGATCGGCCGAGCCGAGCGGCTGATCGCTCGCGCCAAAATCGACCGTGCCCGCCTTGATCGCGGCGATGCCCGCGCCCGATCCGTTCGCCTGATAGTTCACCCGGTCGCCGGTAACTTTGTTATAATCGGCGGACCAGCGCGCCATGATCGGCTCCACGAAGGACGATCCCGCCCCCGTGATGTCGGCGGCCTGGGCAACTGTGGTGCTCGCGGCGATCGCGACGAACGCCAGTGCGGTGCTTGCAAATTTCAGCATGGCCTCGGGTCTCCTGTTAGCTTCGATTTCGCGGCATCGTCCAACCGCGTATCGCACCGCTGTAGGCGTTTTGTGTGATAGTTTTGTGACGACATGCCGGTTAACCGCACTTGGCTTTCAACCTGCCGCGCCTGTCGCTAAAGCGCAATCGCAAGCGCGTCCGGCAGGGGTCAACGGCATGAGCGAACCCATCTCGCACACAGTCAAGTCGTTCGACGATGATCTGGCCCAGCTGCGCTCGCGCATTGGCGAGATGGGCGGGATGGTCGAGGCGCAAATCCACGCCGCGATCGACGCGCTGGTGCGCCGCGATGTCGACGCCTCGATCCAGGTGGTCGCCGACGACCGAGCGATCGACGCGATCGAGCTGGACGCCGAGCGACTCGCGATCACCACGATCGCGCTGCGCGCGCCGATGGCGGACGATCTGCGCGACATTATTGCCGCGCTGAAGATTTCCAACATGCTCGAGCGCATCGGCGATTATGCGACCAACATCGCCAAGCGCGTCACCGTTCTCGCGCAGTCCTCGCCCGTGCAGCCGAGCGTGATCATCCCCGAGATGGGTCGCGCGGTCGCGGGCATGGTCAAGGGCGCGCTCGATGCGTATGCGGACCGCGATCCCGATCTTGCCGCAGAAGTGTGCGAGCGCGACCGTATGGTGGACGATCTCTACTCTTCGCTCTTCCGCTCGCTGCTGACCTACATGATGGAAAACCCCCATCACATCACCGCCAGCGCGCATCTGCTCTTCGTCGCGAAGAACCTCGAGCGCGTCGGCGATCAGGCGACCAACATCGCCGAGGTCGTCTACTTCAACGCGACCGGGCACCACATCACCGAACGCCGCAAGTACGACGATTCGCCGTATGCGCTCGCGCAAACCACCGAGGTGCAATCATGATCCGCGAGCTCGAAGCGCCCGTCTTCGCCGATCCGCAGCCGTCGAACGCGGCGAGGCCGAAAATTCTGCTGGTGGAAGACGACGTCAACCTCGCCGAACTCGCGACTTACAATTTCGAGAAGGAGGGGTTCGATGTCGTCCAGACGCACGACGGCGAGGAAGCCCTGCTAATGGCGGAGGAGGACAAGCCCGATCTAGTGATCCTCGACTGGATGATCGCCAACCTGTCCGGGATCGAGGTCTGCCGTCGCCTGCGTCGCGGCGCGGCCACCGCCAACCTGCCGATCGTGATGCTGACCGCGCGCGCCGAGGAGGCCGACCGTATCCGCGGACTGGAAACCGGCGCGGACGATTATGTGACCAAGCCGTTCTCCCCGCGCGAATTGATCGCCCGCGTGCGCGCGGTGCTGCGGCGGCTGCGCCCTGCACTATCGGGCGGTTGCCTCGAGTTCGCGGACATCTCGATGGACACGGCGGGTCACAAAGTGGTGCGCGGCGGCGTCAGCCTCGCACTTGGGCCGACCGAGTTCCGCCTGCTGCGCCACTTCCTTGAAAACCCCGCGCGCGTGTTCAGCCGCGAGCAGTTGCTCGACGCGGTGTGGGGGAGGGACGTTTATGTCGAGCAGCGCACGGTCGACGTGCATATTCGGCGGCTGCGAAAGGCGATCAACGGCGATGATCTGCCCGATCTCATCCGCACCGTGCGTTCGGCGGGCTATGCGCTCGATTCGGACGGCGCCGTCGTAGCGAAGGCGGCCTGAGTAGGCGGCGACTTACGCCGCCATCAATCCCTCGAACAGCAGGCGTCCATCCACGCCGCCATGCGCGGGATCGCTAAGCCGCTCGGGGTGGGGCATCATGCCGAGCACGTTCCCGCCCTCGCTCAGCACGGCCGCGATGTCGCGCGCCGAGCCGTTGGGGTTGTCCCCCGCCGCGTAGCGAAAGGCCACGCGGCCCTCGCCCTCCAGCCGGTCGAGCGTGGCATCATCCGCGAAATAATTGCCGTCGTGGTGGCCGACGGCGATGCGCACCGTCTCCCCCGCCGCATAGGCTCGCGTGAAGCGCGTGTCCGTATTGATCGGCTCGAGCCGCACATCGCGGCAGACATAGGCCAGCCCCGCGTTGCGCAACAGCGCGCCCGGGAGCAGGCCCGCCTCGGTCAGCACCTGAAAACCGTTGCACAGGCCGAGCACCAGTCCGCCCCGCGCCGCGTGATCCCGCACCGCCGCCATCGCGGGAGCGCGCGCCGCCATCGCGCCGCAGCGCAGATAATCGCCGTGGGCAAACCCGCCGGGCAGCACGATCAGGTCGGCTTGCGGCATTTCGGCGTCGGCGTGCCACGCCATCGTGACACTGGCGCCGACCTCGCGCAGCGCGACCGCGACATCCCGGTCGCAGTTCGAGCCGGGAAAGACGATCACCGCCGCCTTCATGCGATCTCGATCCGGTACGCCTCGATCACGGTGTTGGCGAGCAGCACGCGGCACATCGCATCCACCCGCGCGCGCGCTGCCTCGGGATCGGTGTCCGCTAAATCGAGCTCGATCAGCTTGCCCTGCCGCACGCCTTGCACATCGCCGAAGCCGAGGCCGCCCAGCGCATGAAGGATGGCGCGCCCCTGCGGGTCGAGCACGCCGGGCTTGAGGGTGATGGTGACGCGGGCGATCATGGGGTTGGGTTAGGCGGGTGTGGGGTGGTGGGCAAGTTTGTTTGAAGCCAACTTTGACGAAGCTCCCAGCCATTCGCCCGAAGCACTCCACGACTCGTGGATCCCATGTGGGCCCTTCCATCCTCGACGGAGTAGCCGCTTCAATTTCGCTCCACTGAGAAGCCATTGGTGGGGGTTCGCTGCATCCTGGAAAGCTCTGCATTGCTCGTCAGTGTATTTCAGTCTCGCCCTCGATAGATATTCGCCCTCAAAGGATGCTTGGCGCGGTTCGCATTATCTAACCTATCAAGCCGCCCTAGCCGAAACCCCCAGGAACGCCGGCACCGGCCCTTCCCACACGCGCTCGCCATTGCCATTCGCGGCAGGCTTGGGCACCGCGCGCACCACCGGCGCCGCTCGCACCTCGGGTTCGCGCCTTGGCGCTCGCGCCTCGCGGGGTGCGCGTTCGGGGCGAGGTTCGCGCGGCGGGCGGGGATCGCGCGCCTTGGCGGGTTCGGGGGTGCGCTCGGGCTGGGCGCGGCTCATGACAGGCTCGACCGCGCGCTCGCCCGACTCGCCCCGCGCCTTGGCTCCCGCGCGACGACGATCACCGCCACGCGGCGCAGTCTCGGCCAACTCAGCCACGGGCTCGGCCTCGGCAGCCACCTTTACCGGCGCGCCCGCCCTAGGAATCGGCTGCCCGATCAGCTTTTCCACCTCGGCCACCTTCTCGGCATCGTCCTCGGTCGCGAGCGTGATCGCGATGCCCAGATTGCCCGCACGCCCGGTGCGGCCGATGCGGTGGACATAATCCTCGGCGTGATGCGGCACGTCGTAGTTCACCACGTGGGACACGCCCTTGATGTCCAGTCCGCGCGCGGCGACGTCGCTCGCCACGAGCACGTTGATCTCGTCGCCGCGAAACCGGTCGAGTTCGCGCAGACGCTCGGGCTGTTCCATGTCGCCGTGGATCTGGCCCACGCGCACACCCGCCTTCTTCAATGAATCGTACAGTTCGCGCACGGTCGTCTTGCGATTGCTGAACACGATTGCGTTGGTGACCGCGGGATCGAGCAGTATCCGCCGCAGCGCCTCGCGCTTGCCGCGCGGGGCAACCGGCATCAGCTGCTGCGCGATGTTGGCGTTGGTCGACGCAGCGCGGCTGGTCTCGATCAGCTTGGGTTCGCGCAGGAACTTGTCCGCGAGCTTCTTCACCGGGCCGGGCATGGTAGCGCTGAACAGCATCGTCTGACGCTTGGCGGGCAGCAGCGAGCAGATACGCTCGACATCGGGGATGAAGCCCATGTCGAGCATCCGGTCCGCCTCGTCGATCACCAGGATTTCGACACCGCTGAGCAGGATCTTGCCGCGCTCGAACTGGTCCAGAAAGCGGCCGGGGGTGCAGATCAACACGTCCACGCCGGTCTGCAACGCCTTGTCCTGATCGCCGAACGCGACACCGCCAATCAGCAATACCATCGTCAGCTTGTGATTGCGCCCGTACTTGACGAAGTTCTCGCTTACCTGCTGCGCCAATTCGCGCGTGGGGGCGATAATCAACGAGCGCGGCATTCTTGCCCGCCCGCGGCCCTGACCCAGAATGTCGATCATCGGCAACACAAAGGCGGCGGTCTTGCCGGTGCCGGTCTGCGCGACGCCGATCACGTCCTTGCCCATCAGCACCGCCGGGATCGTCTGCGTCTGGATCGGCGTGGGCGTGGTATAGCCCGCGTCGGTCACCGCGCGCAGCAGATCATCGGACAGACCAAGTTGATCGAACGTCATGAAGTTCCTGTAACGCGCACGGATCACCGCACTGCCCCGCTCGACATAGTCTTTGTCAGGTGATTACGCCAGCTATTAAGGGCGTTTGACGCGGTGTCGGCGAATCCCTTCGATCGCACACGCGCTGCCTGATCGATCGATAACGCTGTCGCGCCCCGCGCACAACCGCCCCGCGACCGATCGGCGATAATAAAAACCCTGGTAGAAGCCCAGAAACGGACAGTCCTGCGCGAAACTCATGTGCAGTCGGTCCCCATTGGCGAGCAGCAGCTCGATTATGCGATCACCCAGCACGGTCGCGCCGACGATGTCGTTCGCAGCGATGCAGTGCGGGCCGGGGACGGCGGCGGCATCGGGTGTGTCATGCTCGGCCAAGGTTGCGGGAGCGACGGGAACGCGACCCATCGGCACGCCCGAAAAGTGACTGGTGCGGGGAGGTTCGGCACGCGCGGCAGCGCACGTCAGCGCGATCGAGGTGGCCAGGATCGCGCGGGCGGGATCGAACACAGGCGCGGTCGTGCGGGCGCGGGATTGAATAGCGGCTGAATTGCGGCATGGAAGGACGATGGATTTGGCCCGACTTTCGTCCCGCGCCCGCGAAGCGCTGATCGCCGCCGCAGGGCCGGGTGGCGCGAGCGAGGACATCGACCTGATCGTGCCGAGGCTGACCGACTGGCGCGGACGCACACTCGGCACGTCCGCGCTGCTGCTGCGCCCGGCGAGCAGAGAGGCGGTGCAGGCGATCGTGCGTGTCTGTGCGGCCGAGCATGTGGCGATCGTGCCGCAGGGCGGGCGCACGGGGCTGGTGGGCGGCGGGCTCCCCGCGATGGGACGCGCCGCTGTGCTGCTCTCGACCGAGCGGCTCGCGCGCATCCGTGTCGTCGATGGGGACGGCCTGACGCTGGTGGCCGAAGCGGGCGTCACGCTCCACGCGGTGCACGAGGCGGCGGCGGCGGCGGGACGGCGTTTCCCGCTCAGCCTCGCGGCGCGAGGGTCGGCCACCATAGGTGGGCTGGTCTCGACCAATGCGGGGGGCGTGCAGGTGCTGCGTCACGGGGTGATGCGTGCGCGCGTGCTGGGGCTGGAGGCGGTGATGGCGGATGGATCGCTGCTCCGGCAGCTCGGGCCGCTGGCGAAGGACAATACCGGGATCGACATCAAACAGTTGCTGATCGGCGCGGAGGGCACGCTGGGCATCGTCACCGCCGCGGCGCTTGCGCTCGCCCCCGTGCCGCCCGGGCGCGCGGTGGCGTGGGCGGGGGTGGCCTCGCCCGCCGCCGCGCTGGCGCTGCTCGCGGCGCTGAGGACGGCGGTGGGCGACGCGGTCGAGAGTTTCGAGTTGATGCCGGGCGAGGCGGCGGCGCTGGTCGCGCGCACGATGCCCGGCCACCGCGATCCGCTGCCGAGCCACGCGTGGGCGGTGCTGATCGAGCTGGGCGGCGTGGCGCTGATGCCCGGGCTGGAAGCCGTGCTGGGCGACCATGCCGACGACGCGGTGATCGCATCCAGCGGCGCGCAGGCGGACGCGCTGTGGGCGATCCGCGAGGCGGTGCCCGAGGCCGAGCGGCGTGATGGGTCTGCGGTGAAGCACGATATCGCGCTGCCGGTTGCGGCGGTGCCGGGCTTCATGGGAGAGACGCAGGCGGCGATCGCGGCGCTATGCGTGGGCGCGCGCGTGTTCGCGTTCGGGCATTTGGAGGACGGCAACCTCCACTACAATGTTCGCGCGCCCGAGGGGGCGGGGACGGAGTGGCTCGCGGCGAACGGTGCCGCGATCACGACACTGGTGCACGACCGGGTGGTGGCGCTCGGCGGATCGATCTCGGCGGAGCATGGGATCGGCGCGTTCAGGGCGGACGAATGGGTGCGTGTCGGCGATCCCGCAAAGCTGGCCGCGATGCGCGCGGTCAAGCACGCGCTCGATCCGCTGGGGATCATGAACCCAGGGAAATTAGGGCTTAGGTCGGGGCTGTAGGGCGGCGGGAAGAGGAGTTTCGCTCCGATGGCCCGCAGCGCGCGGCGGACACCGGCGCCTTTGTGGCTGCCCAGATTGTCAGATCGGCCTTGGCGTTCAGCCGCGCTCCCCGTGTCGCGCAGCCGCGCCGACCACCGGACCGCGCTCGCAGCGCTCGCCCCGAACAGCGCCGCCGTCGCCCGGCACGACGGCCGCTCATCACCGACGCCGCCGCCCGCTCGCGCAAATCGCCCGAATACCCCTCGCCATCCCATGCCAGCCTCCATCCCCGGCCAGCAGCGTGAAACGGAACCCAGCGCGCTTGGAATGCCCCATCGATTCAAGCAGGACGAGTCAGACCCTAATGTACACTGTTGTTGATGCGTCTCACGGCAAATATACGTCGGGTCTGAGCATCAAAAGAACGACTATCGACATAAGCCGCTTCAGCTCACGCTATAATTCTACTATGATCAGACGTCCTTTAAAAGATTGCACGTTGAATAATCAAGCCGTCGTCCTAATCCGTCCAACTCTCGGGCTAGGGATCTTGGGCGTTGATTATCACTTAATAGTCGGCGAGGACAGCTTTCGCGATAATATTCCAGTCAAGGTGATCGCGGACGCTTCCGCGCGCCCCCTGCGCCAGCCGCCGCCGCAACGCGCCATCGCTAGCGGCACGCCGGATTGCCGTAACGAGCGCGGCGGAGTCACCCGGGGGCACAAGCAAACCGTTGACTCCGTCCTCGACGACGTCGGGGATTCCCCCCGTTCGGCTGGCGATCACGAACCGTTCGTTGGCGAGCGCCGCGGCGAGCACGCCCGACTGGGTCGCTTCGAGATAGGGGAGGACGATACAATCGGCCGCCTGGATGAAGGCGATGAGCTCGGCCGAGGGGATGAAACGATCGTCGACCCGAACGTTGGGTAAAGCGCGCAACTCGTCGCCGAGGCGGTCAAGTTCGGGCCCGCGACCGGCGAGGTGGAACTGCGCAGGACGCTCGTCGCGGCTGAGCTCGGCAGCCGCATCGTGGAGGATGCAAACCCCCTTGTACGCCTCCATCCGTCCGAACATCAGCACGGTGAAGGGCTCGCCGTCGCGCGGCTCGATGTGGTCGCTCTTAAGGATGGCGCCGTGGACGGTGAGCATGACTCGCTGACCCTTGGTGCGGGTTGCGTCGAGATACTGGCGTCGGCAGAAATCGCCGTGAACGAACACCGTGTCGGCGCGCGACCAGCTACCGAGCCTTAACGCGACCGACTTCAATCTGCCGATCGCCGCAGTCGTCGCCGCTGGAGCTACACACCAGTTGACCGCCTTTGGATCGGCGTGGAACGCGTTTGGCTGGTACGTCGTCAACAATAGCTGGGACGAGACGCTGGCCAGCGGCAGCTATCGCCTGGCTAGCGCCTTCAGCGATTTAAACCTGACCAAGGGGACAAGCTTCAGCTGAGCTTATCCAGTCGTGGCCGACGTCGCGCCGACGATCCTCACGTATCCCGAGGTCATTTTCGGGGCGAACCCGCTAAACACTGCCGGGGGCGACCCGACCGACACCGCGCACGTCTTTCCAGTGATGGTCAGCGATTTGCGCGGCCTAACCGCCGCTTATGATATCAGCTTTGGCGGTTACGTCGGTGGGTTCAACGTCGCCTACGACATCTGGCTAAGTAACAGCGCCACGGCAACCGGCCGCAGCGCGGTGTCGAACGAGGTCATGGTGTGGCTACACAAGGGCTCGTTTGACGAGGTGGGGGCGGTGGTTGGCACCTATAGCAAAGGGGATCTCAGCGCCAAGATCTACCATTCGGGAACCTACACCGCAATCGTCGCCGAACACGATCTGCCAGCCCGAACGATCGACATCGCCGACATATTTGCCAAGCTGGGGTCGCTAGGCATCCTGTCGAGCACCGAATACCTTCGTTCGGTCGAATTGGGCGCGGAGGTCGTGTCCGGTAGCGGCTATCTGACGGTAAACGATCTCAGCCTTCAGGTTACGAAGGCGAAGGTGTCTGGAGGGACGACCCTCGATACTGTAACCGGGGCTGGAACAAATGTCATCGATGTCGCGGCACCTTTTCTGTAATCGTTAATGCAGACTTGTTGCTTCCGCGACGATCGATGGAATTTGAGGAAGCATGAGAAGCAATCGGGCCGACATCCTTCGTCGATTGGACACGCTCGTCGGAGCGGCAGAAGGGCATCCACGACCTGCTGGATTCGCGATGCAATCGGCTACGAGCACTGCGCCCGCGCACAGCCACGGTGCCCGGTCATGGTTGAGCGACGCGTCTGCCTGCTTCTTGCTCCCGCTACGGCGGGAGCGCGGCTCTTCAACCGCCTCGAACACGCCCGCCGCCTCGCTACCCAGTGCGACAGGACCGCGCTCTCCGTCAGTCGTGAGCTTCCTCATGCTTGCCGCAGCCCGGGACCGGCTACCCATTTGTGTCGAAATCGCCTATTCAGCCGTCCTCTGGAGTCAACTACTCAACTTTAGTGTGCGACGTGCACAGTGTCATCAAAGCGTAACAGGATAGTTGGCTGCACACATAGTGACATCATGAGTAGCGTTGCGATAAGTAGCTGTCCAAAATAGCTGATCGAAATCAGTTTCGGTTGATTCGCAACGTGTAAGAGTGCATGGGATTGGAGTGCGGTGCCCTCTTCTCGCCATGATAACAGCTAATCTTTGATGTGCTGGTCTTCAACGGCAACCACGAAACGGAGACGGTTATGAGAAACGACATTCCTACGACCATGATCCGTCGACCTTTTCCCGTGTTTCGGATGGTTTTCGGACTGGCGGCCGCCTGCTTCGGCGGCGGACTGGTCACCGACATCGTTTATGCCGAGGTGCCGAACATGCAGTGGTCGAACTTCTCGATGTGGCTGATCACCGCCGGACTGGTCGTGGCCGCCTTGGCGGCAGTGGTCGGCATCGTCGAATTGGTCGTCACCCGTCCCGGGCGGTGGTTCCGCACCGGTTGGGCTCTGCCGTTTGGTGCCGCGGCGGCTAGCATCGTCTCGGTGTTCAATGCCTTCGTCCACAGCCGCGATGCCTACCAGTCGGTGGTCCCGACGGGGCTGACGCTGTCCGTCGTCGCGGTGCTCGTCCTACTGCTCATCCCGATTGTCGAGCGCGGCACCCGCTTCTCTGAAGGTCTCGCATGAAGGATCATCACATGAACGCGATCCGCCCGCTGCTCGTCGGCGCAAGTCTGTTCGCGCTGGTCGCCTGCGGCAACAAAGCGACAATCGATCCCAAGACGCAGATCGGAGCCAATCCCGTCCTGCCCGAACCGCAGGCTTACCTCCTGCCGCCGATGGACGTCCCCAGGGCGATCGGGTGGCACGGCGCTGAGAAGCCGGTCGTGCCTGCCGGCCTGCACGTCGAGGCAGTAGCGACGGGGCTGCTCCACCCGCGCACTATCACGGTCCTGCCCAACGGCGACGTGCTGATCGTCGAGACGAACGGCCCCAAGGCACCAGTCTATCGCCCCAAAGACAAGATCGCTGGCATGATCAAGGCGATCGGCGGGGCTTCGGCCAAAGGCGGCAATCGCATCACGCTGGTCCGCTATGGAGCCGAGGGCAAGCCAGCGCTGCGCACGATTTTTCTCGCCGGACTGCGCTCCCCCTACGGCGTCGTGCTGGTCGGACACGACCTCTACGTCGCCAACACTGACGCCGTACTTCGCTTCCCCTATCGCGAGGGCGACACCCAAATCACCGCCCCCGGCACTAAGCTGACCGATCTGCCGGGCGGCCCGATCGACCATCACTGGACCAAGAGCATGGTCGCCAGCGCCGACGGGTCCAAGCTCTATGTCGGGGTCGGCTCCAACAGCAACATCACCGAAAATGGCCTGGCGGTCGAGCGCGGGCGCGCCGCAATATGGGAGATTGACCGCGCCAGCGGTGCGGCCCGGCTATATGCTACCGGCATGCGCAACCCGACCAACTTGACGATGGCCCCTGGCGGAAAACTGTGGGCGGTCGTCAACGAACGCGACGAGCTCGGCCCCGACCTCGTCCCCGATTATATGACAAATGTTCATGACGGTGCCTTTTACGGCTGGCCCTACAGCTATTACGGGCAGCATCTCGATCCGCGCGTCGTGCCGCAGCGCCCCGAACTCGTCGCCAAGGCCATCAAGCCCGACTACGCGCTCGGCTCGCACGTCGCCGCACTCGGCATCGCCTGGTACGACACCAACGGGCTACCAGCCGCGTACCGTGGCGGCATGTTTGTCGGCGAGCACGGCAGCTGGGACCGCACCCCGGTCAGCGGCTACAAGGTCGTATTCGTACCGTTCAAGGACGGGCGACCGGCAGGCATGGCGCAAGATGTCGTTACCGGTTTTCTTGGCAACGCCAATACCACGCACGGCCGTCCAGTTGGTCTCGCCATCGACAATGCGGGTGCGTTACTCATCGCCGATGATGTCGGAAACACGGTGTGGCGGGTTACTGGCGCTACTCAGACGGCGCTCAACAATGTCCGGCACTAAGGCCGTCGATGGCGTAGCTCGAGATTGTCACCGCGTATAGACTGTCAACTTGATAGGGCTACGTAGGATCAGCATTCGAGCTCATCATAGATACCAACGCTGATGTTAGCCGTATTCACACGCGTCTTCAGCGTCCTGTTCACCGTGCCGTTCTTCGGCGATTTCATACGTTGCGCCATGCCGGGAGATTTAGGCTTTTGTCGACCGGATCGGGCCGGAAGCAGTCCGGGAAGTGGACGAGACGCCGAAGCGGTCGCGTGGACTCCCGTTCTCTGGTTATTCAACTGCGGCAGGGGGTCGACAGTATTTCCCGCCGAAGCCGTGGGTAGACTGGTTTTGCGGGCGGTGCGACGCAAGGTGGCCAGCGGCGCTGGCGGTCGTTAAGCGCTCGTGATGGATATACCGCATCGAGCACGCGGAGCGACGACGAGCCTCGCGCTGCTTGCCACGCTCGCCAGCGGCTTCACGCTGTTCGCGCTCGCGCGTATCCTTACTCCGCTCGCGCTTGCGGTCTTTCTGCTCATCAGCATCGGCGGCCTCGCGCGCACGTTGACCGGGCGCGTCGGCGTGCCAAAGTGGGCCTCGCTCGCCGCATCGATCGGTGTGGTCGTCGCGCTGTTCGCGCTCGCGATCTGGCTCATCTCGAGCAATGCCGCGCAGATCGCGCGGGATTCAGGACCCTATGTCGATCGGCTGAATGCGTTGCTGCAGGCAGGCGCTGCACGCCTAGGAGTGCACGAGGTGCCGACCATCAACGGCCTCGTTCACCAGCTCAATCCGGCACGCTACACCGGCGTGATCGCGGCGGGTGTCGGCCATCTGCTCGAAAGTGCGGTGTTCGTGCTTGTGTACCTGGGCTTCCTGCTCGCGTCGCGGCGCAACTTCGAGGGCAAGCTCCGCCGCGCCTATACCGATCCCGCGCGCGAGGGCGAAGCGCTACGTATCGTCGACCGCGTCCGGCGCGGGGTCGAGAGCTATATTTGGGTGCAGACCGTTGTCGGGCTGATCATCGCGGGCGCGTCGGCGCTGCTGATGTGGTCGGTCGGGTTGTCGAATGTATTGTTCTGGACGTTCCTCATCTTCCTGTCGAACTACATCCCCGCGATCGGCGCGGCGATTGGCGTCCTGCTTCCCGCCCTGTTCGGCCTCGTCAACCTCGATAGTGCCTGGGTCTCGGTCGCGCTCGTGGTGGGACTGGAAGCGATTCACTTCACCGTTAGTCACGTCGTGCAGCCACGAATGCAGGGCAAGAGCCTCAACCTCGACCCGATTGTCGTGCTGCTCGCACTCGCGTTCTGGGGCCTACTGTGGGGGCTACCGGGCGCGTTCCTGTCGACGCCGCTCACCGTTATGGCGATGGCGATCCTGGTCGAGTTCCCGGCCACGCGCGGTATTGCGGTGCTGCTGTCGGCGGACGGACGGCCCTATGCGAGCGAGACTACCACGGCGGCCATATAGGACCGCTGCTCAACTTGGCGGCGAAATGCAGCATGACTTCGCCGATTTCGTCGCCCGCGTCTTCTCCCGATGCTGCCAGGCTGTAGTGTGCATGGCCTGAACCGGGCTACTCGCCCCCAAAGTCCCGGAGCATCGTTCATGACCGCGCCCCCTGTCCGCCTGTGCATCGCGCAGGCGGCGTCCGTCTTCTTCGACACCTCCGCCGGTTTGGAGAAGGCGTGTGCGCTGATTGCGGAAGCGGGGCGTGCGGGCGCGAGCCTGGTCGCGTTCGGCGAGAGCTGGCTGCCGGGTTACCCCTTCTTCATCGATGCCGCGCCGGATGCGCTATGGTGGAAGGCGGCGGCTACCTACGCAGCGAACGCGATCGCCGTCCCCGGCCCCGAAACCGAACGGCTGTGCGACGTGGCGCGCGACGCCGGGGTGGACGTCGTCATCGGCGTCGCCGAACGGGAGGTCCGCTCGCCCGGCACGCTCTGGTGCACATTGCTCTTCATCGGCCGTGAGGGCGTGGTGCTCGGCCGGCACCGCAAACTCAAGCCGACCCACAACGAGCGATCGATCTGGGCAGACGGCGATGCGCAGGGGCTTGTCACGCATCCGCGCGCCTACGGGTGGTTGGGCGGGCTCAACTGCTGGGAGCATCAGCTGCTCCTACCCGCCTTCACGCTGATCGCGCGTGGATTGGACGTGCATGTCGCCGCCTGGCCCGGGCGCGAACCCGCGAAACCGCCCGCCGAGCCCGTCTGGGCGCGCCAGCTGCTGCTCAGCCGGGCAATCGCGTCGCAGGCCGGTGCCTATGTGCTGTGCGCGGCGGGGTTGCGGCGGTCCGAGGATGTCGATCCGCGCTGGCATTCACTCGAGGCTACCGCGCACAACGGCCGCAGCTGCATCATCGACCCGTGGGGCGAGGTGATCGCCGGGCCGCTCGAGGGCGAGGGACTCCTGTTTGCGGATCTCGATCCCGTGCGCCTCGCGCAGGCCAAGCTCGCCTGCGATCCGGCCGGCCATTATTCGCGGCCCGATCTGTTCGAACTTCGGGTAGCGGGAGAGCATGTGTTCGGCAACGAGCGCGCAAAGCCCGAGGGCACGAAGTAACCTCCAGGCGGTTGCGAGCGGAAGGCTTTACGACCGCGTGCCACGGCGCGGCCTTTGTCGATCAGGAGCCTGCCATCATGTCCCACGCCGCAGTCATCGCCCGCATCGGCGGCGCGGTCGCCACCGCCTTCGCCGCCTTCGCGGGCATCGCCGCGACCACGGTCGCGATGAGCGGTACTGCGATGGCCGCCGACGCCGCGCATCCCGTGGTCATCGAACTCTACCAGTCGCAGGGCTGTTCGTCATGCCCGCCCGCCAACGCCAATGTACTCGCGCTGTCGAACCGGCCCGACGTGCTCGCGCTCAGTTTTCAGGTGACCTACTGGGACCAGCTCGGCTGGAAGGACACTTTCGCCTCGCCCCAATATACAGCGCGGCAGTGGGAGTATGCGCGCGCGTTCCGGCACGGTGAAGTCTGGACGCCGCAGGTCGTCGTCAACGGCCGCGTCGATGTGGTCGGTGCGCGCCACGGCGAGGTGGAAGGCGCGATCGCACGCGCCGATCGCGGCGTCGGCGGTCCGGTGGTCGACATCGCGGACGGCCGCGTCACGGTCAGCGGCACGGGTTCGGCCACCCACGCGGATGTGTGGCTGGTGCGATACGATCCCAATGTCGTCCAGGTAGCGATCCGCGCGGGCGAGAATGGCGGGCGCACGCTGCCGCACAAGAATGTCGTCAGGCAGCTCGTGCGGCTGGGCGACTGGTCCGGATCGACGCGCAGCTACGCGCTTCCGACGTCGCAGGGCGGCCTGAAAATGGCCGTCCTCGTTCAGGACGGGCGCGGCGGGTCAATCCTAGCGGCCGCCCGCGTCTAGAACCTTCGCTTTCACCGGAGTCGCGGCCGCGTTAAGTGCACAGCTCCGCTCGGGAGCAAAACGCTTGGGCAGCAGCGATACCGAACTCCGCGCTTTGATGATCGCCGCGCTGGTAGGCGACGCCGGGGCATACCGCGCGCTGCTCGGAGATCTGCGTCTCCGATTGGCAAGTTTTTTCATCCGACGGCTCGCCGCGAGGCCCGCCGAAGTCGAGGACCTCGTGCAGGAAACGCTGATCGCCATCCACGCCCGCCGCGCCACATACGACACGGACCGACCGTACTTACCGTGGGCATACGCGATCGCGCGCTACAAGCTGATCGATCACTACCGGCGCCAGGGTCGCCGCGCGACCGTGCCGATCGAGGACCACGAATCCGAGATGGCCGTCATGGACGAGAGCGCCGCCGTGCACGCGCGCCGCGACGTCGAGCGCGCGCTGGCGATGCTGCCTCCCAAGGTGCGCGCCTTGTTCGAGGATCACAAGCTCGGCCAACTCTCGGTCGCCGAGACCGCGGCGCGTGCGGGTATGACCGAGACCGCGGTCAAGGTCGCGGTGCATCGCGGCATCAAGCTGATGGGATCGCGGATGCGGGGCGAGGGACCGGATCGATGAGCGCCGACGACGCTTTCCTGGACCGGCTGTCCGCCGGTCTCCGGCCGGTGCCGACGCACGCGGTCGCGCGGCGGCTGGGCTTCGCGCTGATCGCGGGCGGTGCGGTCGCGTTCGCGGGCGTGACCATCGGCATGGGGCTCCGGTCCGATATGCGCCATGCACTTGGCACGATGATGTTCTGGACCAAGCTCGGCTACACGGGCGCGCTCATGGCGGTGGGCGCGTGGGCGATGGACCGGCTCGCGCGGCCGGTGGGCGCGGCACGCCAGAGGCTCGCATGGGGGCTGCTGCCGCTCCTGTTCATCGCCGCGATCGCGGTTTGGCAGATAATGGCCGCACCGCCGTTCCTGCGACGGCTGCTCGTTATGGGCGAGACGGCCGCCTTTTGCCCGTGGCTGATCCTCCTGACCGCCGTGCCGCTGTTCGGCGCGCTTGTCTGGGCTCTGCGCGGCCTCGCGCCCACCCGGCTCGCGCGCGCGGGCGCGGTTGCGGGCCTGACCGCGGGGGCGGCGGGCGCGGCGCTCTACGCACTGCATTGTCCCGAGACGGGTGCGCCCTTCGTCGCGATCTGGTACACGCTGGGCATCGCGGGGACGGGCCTTGTCGGGCGGCTGACCGGACCGTGGCTGCTGCGCTGGTGAGCGCGTTGATTGCTCAGGCCGGTGCTTTCGTGCTGCCGTCATCCGGGCGCGGCTCTGACCGAGTCGCCCTCTATTGCGGCCTTGCTCCACACGCAACTAGGAAATGCCATGGCAACAATCGCTGAAACAATGCCGCGCAATGATGCCGCCGCACCGGGCGGTCGGCGTCTCGCCTACCGTCACCCGCTCTCGCGACGGGTTGGTCACTGGGTCAATGTGGTCGCGGTGATGCTGCTGCTGATGACGGGGCTGAACATCTTCAACGCGCACGCTTCGCTCTATTGGGGCAAATATGGCGCGGACGCGGATACGCCCGTGCTCGCGATGAAGGGCGATCATGGCCATGGCACGCTGACGATCGGCCACCATACGCTCGACACCACGGGCGTGCTCGGCTGGTCGGGCGGGGAGGAGCGCGGCTTTCCCGCGTGGGCGACGATGCCCAGCTTTCGCGACCTCGCCGCCGCGCGCAACTGGCATCTTTTTCTCGCCTGGGTGCTGATCCTGAACGGGCTCGCCTATTACGGGCTCGGCGTGTGGAACCGGCATCTGCGGACCGACATCGTGCCCAACGCGACCGATCTCGCGCCCCGCAATTTCGCGCACGACATCGGCCAGCACGCGAGGCTGAACTTTCCCAGGGGACGCGACAGCAATCGCTACCACATCGTCCAGAAGCTCGCCTATGCAGCGCTCGTGTTCGTGTTCCTGCCCGGCATGGTCGTCACCGGCCTCAGCCTCTCGCCCGGCGCGGACGCGGTGCTGCCCGGCATCGTCGACTTGCTCGGCGGACGGCAGTCGGCGCGCACGCTGCACTTTGTCTTCATGACGCTGACGGTGGGCTTCATCGTCGTCCATGTGCTCGCCGTGCTGCTCGCGGGTGTGCTGAACCAGATGCGATCGATGATCACCGGCTGGTGGGCGTTCGACGATGACGGCGTCGATCCCGGCGTGCCCACCACGCTTGCGCGCAGGATCGAGCGATGAGCGGCTTTGAACTTTCCCGGCGCGGGTTGATGGTCGGCGGCGGCGGGCTGCTGCTCGCGTCGTGCGACCGGATCACTTCGGCGCCGAGCACTACGGATTTCCTGCGCAGGAACGCCGAGGCCGCCACCTACGGCTGGCAGCGGCTGATCCAGGGCGGCGGCGCGCTGGCGCGCGAATACACGCTCGCCGATCTTTCGCCGACGTTCAAGCCCAACGGCTCGACCGATCCGCAGGACGACGACTATGTGGACGCGGTCGACGCGAACTTCGCCAACTGGCGGCTCAAGATCGATGGCCTTGTCGCGCGCCCGATGGAATGGTCGCTGCCCCAATTGCGCGCGCTGCCCGCGCGCACGCAGATCACGCGGCACGACTGCGTGGAAGGCTGGAGCGCGATCGGCCAGTGGAGCGGGCCCCAGCTCGGCGGGCTACTCCGCGCGACCGGCCTTCAGCCCAACGCACGCTACATCGTCTTTCACTGCGCGGATACGCTCGACGGCGAGCCCGCCAAGGGCGGCGACCAGACCGCGGGGCGCTATTATGAGAGCATCGATCTGATCGACGCCTTCCACCCCCAGACGATCATGGCGCATGCGATGAACGGCAAGCCGCTGAGCGTCCCGCACGGCGCGCCGCTGCGGCTGCGGGTCGAACGCCAGCTCGGCTACAAGCATGCCAAATACGTGATGCGGATCGAAGCGGTCGACCGGCTCGACCGCCTCGGCATGGGCAAGGGCGGCTACTGGGAGGATCGCGGGTACGAATGGTACGCGGGTATCTGATCTTGCTGTCGCGCTCGCGCTCGCATTGACCGCCGCGCGCGCGCAGCCCGCGCCGCCGAAGTACGCGCCGAGCGCATCGCGCCCAGGTCGGTGCCCTTGGGACAGTCCTGGCACAGCTTAACGGTTGCGTCCTCAAGTGATCGGTTCAAACGCTGCTTGGCCGCTGGTCTGAAGCCCTACCGGACCGACTCGTGCGGGTTTACCGTGCTAGCATTCACCCGATGAAGGTGATCGCATCCGCGGGCGACTACCCACAGGATCCCGCTCCCCATTGCCCACGCAACCGCGAGACGATCGGTTTACACTTCTTGCGCGATTACCTCGAACTGGACGAGATCGGCCCAGCCAAATGTCATGGTGATCGCGACATCGCGGACGTGGACATCGACGTCCGTGTCCAGACATTCTTCCGCCTTGCCCATTCATGTGCCGCTGAGTGGCAGCGCCTGGCACGGATCGCGCGCGACCGCCACCCCAACCAGATCGGTCGAGCCGACGATGCCGTTTGTGGAACCACGGCGTCTGTCAGGATTTCGCCCATATCATGATCGCCGGGCTACGCGGCCTCGGCCTCCCCGCTGCCTATGTGAGTGGGTTCATCCGCACTATTTCCCCACCGGGCAAGCCTCGCCTGGAAGGTGCGGACGCCACTCATGCGTGGGTGAGCCTGTGGTGCGGCCCAGACCATGGTTGGGTGGGCTTCGATCCGACCAATGCGCTCGTCGTCGCGAACGATCACATCCTTGGCATCGGCCGGGACTATGCCGATATCACGCCGATCGGTGGTGTAATCGTTGGACCAGGCAAACAGAAATCGACGTCGCCGTTGACGTTGTGCCAGTGGAGGACTGATCCTGGTGCTCAAGCCGCGCGTATGATCGCGCCCAGCCGACTTCCGCCCGAGCGTGACGATGCACCTTTTCAACCGAGAAGCAGCTACCGCGCCCACGCCTCCATATCCGCCATCGTCAACAGACTGACCTGCTCCGCCCCAGGCGCGATCCGCTTGCCCATCGGCCCGAGCACCTTCGCGCCAAGCTCGACGAATCGCTCCACGCCAGCTTCGGCCATCACGCCCACGCCCTCGCGCCATCGGACCATGCCCGTCACCTGCTCCACGAGCAGCCGCGCGATGTCGGCGGGCGCGGCCACGGGCGCGGCGGTAACGTTGGCGACGAGCGGTACGAAGGGGGTGTGGATCGTTTCGCGGCCAAACGCCGCCTCCATTGCGCGCGCGGCGGGCTCCATCAGCGCGCAATGAAAGGGCGCGCTGACCGCGAGGCGCACCGCCTTTTTCGCCCCCGCCGCCTTGGCGAGCAGGATCGCGCGTTCGATCGCGTCCGCATGGCCCGAGAGCACGACCTGCCCGGGCGCGTTGTCGTTCGCCACCGCGCAGACTTCGCGTTCGGCGGCGTCGACGGCGACCGCGCGCGCCGCGTCCAGGTCCATACCCAGCAGCGCCGCCATCGCACCCACACCGGGCTTGACCGCCGCCTGCATCGCATCGCCGCGCACGCGCAGCAGCCGCGCGGTCTGCGTCAACCCCAGTGCGCCCGCCGCACACAACGCGCTGTATTCGCCCAGGCTATGCCCCGCGACGAACGCCGCGCGTTCGCTCAGCCGCACGCCGCCCTCGCGTTCGAGCACGCGCAGCACCGCAAGCGAGACCGCCATGATCGCGGGCTGCGCGTTGGCGGTGAGCGTCAGTTCGTCTTCCGGCCCCTCGCGCATCAAGCGGCTGAGGTTCTGACCGAGCGCCTCGTCCACCTCCTGCAATACATCGCGCGCGTGAATAGAGGCGGACGCGAGATCGGCCCCCATGCCGACATGCTGAACTCCTTGGCCGGGGAAGAGGAAGGCGGTGGTCATGCATCGTGCCTAAGCTGACCAGGGATCGGTGTCACGACCTCCTCGCGCTTGATACGATAGTGAGCAATGACGCTTCTAGCTTTAACGGATAGAGGGTTTCGTTTCGTCGTTCTTGAACGCCTACGGGCCCTGGAGCGTGGCTACCGCGAGCGGCTTCAAACTGCTCGCACGTCGGCGCTCATGCTGCGGATCATAGAGCTTGCTTTCGAGCGGCCGGTTCGCTCGATCAACGATCTCGCCCAGGCGCTCGGCGTGACTTACGCGGGCGCAGTCAAAAATGCGAACAAGCTCGTCGAAATGGGCGTGGCGCGCGACGTCGACACCTATCCACGACTCATTCATCTTTCCTGAAATCATCACGGCGCTCCAAGGCTGACCGGGTGTCCCGTTGCCGCGTCGCACCATATCCCCTATGAGCGCCGCAAACCCGCCCACCCCAAGGACCACCACCCCATGCGCCTGCGCAATGTGGCCATCATCGCGCACGTCGATCATGGCAAGACCACGCTCGTCGATCAGCTGTTCCGCCAGTCGGGGACGTTCCGGGACAATCAGCGCATCGCCGAGCGCGCGATGGACTCGAACGATCTCGAGAAAGAACGCGGGATCACCATCCTTGCCAAATGCACCTCGATCGAGTGGTCGCACGACGGCGGCGAGCACACGCGCATCAACATTGTCGATACGCCCGGCCACGCCGATTTCGGCGCGGAGGTTGAGCGCATCCTGTCGATGGTTGATGGCGTGATCCTGCTGGTCGATGCCGCCGAGGGTCCGATGCCGCAGACCAAGTTCGTCACCGGCAAGGCGCTGGGGCTTGGGCTGCGTCCGATCGTGATCGTCAACAAGATCGACCGCCAGGACGCACGCGCGCAGGAGGTGCTCGACGAGGTGTTCGACCTGTTCGTCACCTTGGACGCGAGCGAGGAGCAGCTGGACTTCCCCGTGCTGTTCGCAAGCGGTCGCAACGGCTATGCAGGCCTGACTAGCGACGTGCGCGAGGGCGACCTGACGCCCTTGTTCGAGAAGATCGTCGATCATGTCCCCGCGCCGACGGCCGATCCGGACGGGCCGTTCAAGATGCTGGTCACGCTACTCGACCGTGACAATTTCGTCGGGCGCATTCTGACGGGACGCATCCAGTCGGGCACGTTGAAGGTCAACGCGCCGATCAAGGCGCTCGCACCCGATGGCACACTGGTCGAGGCCGGCCGCGCATCGAAGGTGTTTGCTTTTCGGGGGCTGGAGCGCGTTGCGGTGGAAGAGGCGGGAGCGGGCGACATCATCGCGATCGCCGGGCTGACCGAAGGCACGGTCGCGAACACCATCTGCGATCCGGCGGTGACCGAGCCGCTCCACGCGCAGGAGATCGATCCGCCGACGCTGGCGATGACCTTCGGCGTAAACGACAGTCCGCTGGGTGGCCGCGAAGGCACCAAGGTCACCAGCCGCATGATCCGCGACCGGCTGCTGCGCGAGGCGGAGAGCAATGTCGCGATCCGTATCACGATCTCGTCCACATCGGACGTATATGAGGTCGCGGGGCGCGGCGAACTGCAGTTGGGCGTGCTGATCGAGACGATGCGCCGCGAGGGGTTCGAGCTGTCGATCAGCCGCCCGCGCGTGCTGTTCCGCGACGGGCCGGGCGGGCGCGAGGAGCCGTACGAGACCGCGGTAATCGATGTCGATGATGAATATTCGGGCGTGGTCGTCGAGAAGATGTCGCTGCGCAAGGGCGAGATGGTCGAGATGCGCCCCAGCGGCGGCGGCAAGACGCGGCTGGTGTTCAGCGCCCCCTCGCGCGGACTGATCGGCTATCACGGCGAGTTCCTTTCGGATACGCGCGGCACGGGGATCATGAACCGGCTGTTCGACAAGTACGGCCCGCACAAGGGCGCGATCCAGGGGCGGCAGAACGGCGTGCTGATCAGCAACGGCGGCGGCGAGGCGGTGACCTACTCGCTCGTTAGCCTCGAAGAGCGCGGCCAGCTGATGGTCGGCCCCGGCGAGGCGGTCTATGAAGGCATGATCATCGGCGAAAACGCCAAGCCCGACGATCTCGACGTCAACCCGATCAAAGCGAAGGCGCTCACCAACTTCCGCGCGAGCGGCAAGGACGACACCGTGCGGCTCACCCCGCCCAGGCGGCTGACGCTGGAGCAGGCGATTGCGTATATCGACGAGGACGAGTTGGTCGAGGTGACGCCCAAGAACATCCGGCTACGCAAGATCCACCTCGATCCCAACGATCGCAAGCGCGCATCGAGGTCGAAGGCGGCTTGAGAGCAGACATCTATTGACCATAGCCCGGCCCTCGCCGACTTCGATGCAGACACACACGGCGGGCAAGTCGCGCGAAAAAGGGCTGAATCGATGGAGCTGAAACGTGAAGCGTGCCTGATCGGCGGCGAATGGGTGACTGGCGAGCACTGGATCGACGTTGACGATCCCGCTACTGGCCAGATTATCGGTCGCGTTCCCGATCTGGGTGCGGCGGAGACCGAACGCGCCATCGCCGCCGCGTGCGCCGCGCAACTTGCCTGGGCGGCCGCCACGGCCAGGACGCGCGCGGGCGTGCTGCGGCGCTTCGCCGACCTGATGACCGTGCACCAGGAGCCGCTCGCGCGCCTACTCACGCTCGAACAGGGCAAACCCTTGGCCGAGGCGCGCGGCGAGATCGCTTATGCGGCGTCCTTCCTCGAATGGTTCGGCGAGGAAGCCAAGCGCGTCTACGGCGAGACGATTCCCGGCCACCTGCCCGACAAGCGGCTGATCGTACTCCGGCAGCCCATCGGCGTCGTCGCCGCGATCACGCCATGGAATTTTCCCGCCGCGATGATCACGCGCAAGATCGGCCCCGCGCTGGCGGCGGGTTGCGCGTGCGTCGTCAAGCCCGCCGAGCAGACGCCGTTCACCGCGCTGGCGCTGGGCGTGCTCGCCGAAGAGGCGGGCCTGCCGCCGGGGCTGCTCAACATCGTCACCGGCGACGCGCCCGCGATCGGCGGCGCGCTGACCGCGAGCCCGGTCGTGCGCAAACTAAGCTTCACCGGCTCGACCGCGATCGGCGCGCTGCTGATGGCGCAGTGCGCGCCCACCATCAAGAAGCTCAGCCTTGAACTTGGCGGCAACGCGCCCTTCCTCGTGTTCGATGACGCCGATCTCGATGCGGCGGTCGAGGGCGCGATCCTGTGCAAGTTTAGGAACGCCGGGCAGACCTGCGTGTGCGCCAACCGCATCTACGTCCAGGCGGGCATCTACGACGCGTTCGTCGGACGCTTTGTGGCGCGGGTGGCGGCGATGAAGGTGGGCGCGGGCGACGAGGAGGGGGCGCAGGTCGGCCCGCTCATCGATATGGCCGCGATGGAGAAGGTGGACGCGCACATCGCCGACGCGCTTGCCAAGGGGGCGACGCTGCTGACCGGCGGCGCGCGGCATGCGCGCGGCGGGCGCTTCTACACGCCGACCGTGCTTGGCGGCGTGACGCCCGCGATGCTCGTCACGCGCGAGGAGACCTTCGGCCCGCTCGCGCCCGTCATCCGGTTCGAGACCGAGGCGGAGGCGATCCAACTCGCCAACGCGAGCGAGTTTGGGCTCGCGGCCTATTTCTACGCGCGCGATCTGGGGCGCGTGTGGCGCGTGGCCGAGGCGATCGAGGCGGGGATCGTCGGCGTCAACACGGGCATCATCTCGACCGAGGTCGCCCCGTTCGGCGGCGTGAAGATGTCCGGCCTCGGGCGCGAGGGCTCGCGCCATGGGATCGAGGATTACCTGGAGATGAAGTATATCTGCATGGGAGTGTGAGGTGGGGCGGGACGCGCGGTTGCCTGGCACCAGCGCCCGCTGGGCAAACGGCCAAGGCAGCAGCCCCAAGCCAGGTTCACTCGCATCGTGCTCCAAATTATATGGATCGGTCTCTGAGACGAAATCGCTCTTGACTACGGGTGTGGGCGTGATACCTACAAGCGTAGTCGTCAGGAGGTGAGACGCCATGGAGCGCATCAGCGATGCCGAATATGCGGTGATGACGGTGCTGTGGGACACTAGCCCGTTGACCGCGCAGGATGTGGCCGAGCGCGTTCCTCGCGAACGCGGCTGGTCGGTGAATACTGTCAAGACGTTGTTGTCCCGCCTTATCGCCAAAAAGACCATCGCGCACGACGAGGACGGGCGGCGCTATCTCTACCGCCCTCTGGTCCTCCAGGCCGACTATGTTGCGGTCGAATCGCGTCGTTGGATGGACCGCCTGTTCGGTGGCAAGCTCACGCCGCTCGTCGCGCACCTCGCAGAGCGGGGTGCGCTCAGCCCCGATGAGATTGCCGAGATCGAAGCCCTACTGAAGGGTTTGAAGGCGTGAGCGCGCTCGCCGATTGGGCCGTGAGCGCACTGCTCGGCTCCACCGTCCTGATGCTTTTCGTGTTTGCCGTTCGCGTCCCGGTCCGTCGCTGGCTCGGGCCGGGGCTGGGATACGCGTTGTGGGCATTGCCCGCAGTACGGATAATCATCCCGCCGCTTCCTGCCGATCTGTTTGCAGCGAAACCATCGGCGGCGAACGCCGGGGCGAAGCTGTCGGTACTTTTCGTCGGCGCGCAGGCGACCGGCCTGTGGCAAGACCCGTCAGCCCAGCATTGGCGCATCGGCATGCTGTTGCTTGTGGCGTGGTTGTCCGGTGCGGCCATGCTACTGGGACTGCTTGTTGGCCGCCACGTCCGGTTCCGCCGACGCTTACTGGCCTCGGCAACGGACCTTGGTCGCCACGGTACGGTCCGCATCGTTGGAACGCATGTCGATGGCCCGCTCGCGTTCGGGGTGTTCCGCCGCTATGTCGCGGTGCCGCGCGATTTTGCCGACAGATATGACGCGCGCGAACGGTCGCTCGCGCTCGCGCACGAATGCGCTCACCATGCGCGGGGCGATCTGATTGCGAATTGGGCGTCGCTGGCGATGCTCGCGGCGCACTGGTGGAACCCGATTGCGTGGGCGGCGATCCGCGCCTTCCGCGACGACCAGGAATTCGCTGTCGACGCGCACGTGCTCGCGCGTGCCGATCCGGGCGCACGGCCCTATTATGCCCAGGTCCTCGCCAAGGCCGGAGGCTTCGGTGCGCTCCCCGTCTGCAACCTCAACGCTCGCTCCAACCTGAAGGGAAGACTGATGATGCTCGCCCAACAACGCCTGCCCCTGCGCCGTCGGATGGTCGGCGGCACCGCACTCACGCTCCTTGCCGCAAGCGCGCTCGCAGCGACGGTGTCGATCACCAGCGCGGCGGTGCCAGCGGTCGGTCGACAAGCCGTGACGATCGGCGTCAAACCCGATGGCGTGGGCAGTTATGCGCTGATCGTGGCGGGCAAATTGGTTGCTCCCGGCGCTGCCCTGCCGGGCGGGGCGACGCTGCCGTCCGACTTTTCCCCGCACGGCGATTGCCATCTTCAACCGTCGGCGGAACCCCACGCGTATGTGATCAAGGGTGCTGGCGGCAGCACGACCTATACGGTGATGTGCGCGATCGCGAAGCCCGCATCGGTCCACGCCACGCTTGCCGAGGGGCTCGCCAGCCTGAAGACGATGCGCGGCATGATCGCCACCCAGCAGACGACGCCAAAATTTCCCGAGACCGAACGCAGCCATGCGCTCGGCGCGGTCGACCGGTCGATCCGCGAAGTTGAAGACACGCTGGCCAAGGCAAACTGATGAGCGCGCGCTTCCCGTCGAGCTGCCGTGCTGCGCGCGGTAGCACGGCCCTGCCAGGCGACGCGTCGCTTCCCACCCCCCGCGTTGACGCTCGTCCGCGCGCCCGCTAGGCAATGCTGCGTGCGGGCGTAGCTCAATGGTAGAGCACTAGCCTTCCAAGCTTGTGACGCGGGTCCGATTCCCGTCGCCCGCTCCAGTGCTTCGCCCCCATCGTCTCGCCCATGTCCAGACCGCCTGTCCCTCCTCCAGCGCCCGGCGCCCCCCCAGCGCAAGGCCGCCGCGCACCGCGCCGTCCGCCGCGCCCGCCCGCGCCCGAGCCGACCGGCCCGCAGCGCCTGCCCAAGCTCCTCGCGCGCGCAGGCGTAGCGTCGAGGCGGGATATTGAACGCATGATCGTCGACGGGCGGGTGGCGTTGAACGATATCGTGCTCACGCTGCCCGCGCCGCTCGTCACCAGTCTCGTAGGCGTGACCGTGGACGGCAAGACCGTCACCGCCCCCGAAGCCGCGCGGCTGTTCCGGATGCACAAGCCAGCGGGCGTGCTCACCACCAACTTCGATGCGCGCGGACGGCAGACGGTGTACGATCTCGTGCCCAAGGACTATCCTCGCCTGCTCGCGGTCGGCCGCCTCGACATGACGAGTGAGGGGCTGATCTTGATGACCAACGATGGTGGACTGAAGCGCACGCTCGAACTGCCGACCACGGGGCTCGAACGCCATTACCGCGTGCGTGCCTACGGGGCCGCCACGCAGCAACTACTCGACCGCGTGGCCGAGGGCGTCGAGATCGAGGGCGTGCGTTACGGTCCGATCCGCGCGTTTTTGGAGAGCAAGCGCGGCGACAATGCCTGGATCGAGGTGATGATCACCGAGGGCAAGAACCGCGAAATCCGGCGCGTGATGGAGTGGCTGGGGCTCAAGGTGAACCGGCTGATCCGGGTGGGCTACGGCCCGTTCGCGCTGGGGGACTTGGCCGTTGGGCGGCTGGACGAAGTCGATCCGCGCGTGGTCGCCGAGTTGCAGCGCAACCTCGCGCCGCGCGCGCCCGCGTCCCGGAGTCCGGTTGCGGCGTGAGGATCATCGCCGGGCGCTGGCGCGGTCGCGCGCTCGAAGCCCCGCCCGGCCTTGGCACCAGGCCCACGGCGGCGCGGGCGCGCGAGGCGATGTTTTCGATGCTGGCATCCCGGCTCGTCACGTTCGAGGGGCTGCGCGTGCTCGACCTGTTCGCGGGCTCGGGCGCGCTCGGGCTCGAGGCGCTCAGTCGCGGCGCGGCGAGCGCCTGCTTCATCGACGCGTTCCCCAGGCCACTCGCCACCCTCGCGCGCAACATCGCCTCGTTGTCGGCGCAAGCGCAGTGCGAGGTGATTCGCGCGCCCGTTGAGAAACTCGGCCCCGCGCGCGCACAATTCGACCTCGTGTTCGCCGATCCGCCTTATCACATGGGCCTCGCCGCCGCCGCGCTCGGCGTGCTCGCGTCGGGTAACTGGCTGGCTGGGGGCGCATGGATCGCGGTCGAGACCGCCCGCGACGAACCGCTGCTGGGCCGGGAGCCCGAGGCGCAGAGCGATCACGGCAAAGCGCGGTTGCGGCTGTTCCGTGCGGATTAGGGTCTGACTCGTCCAGCTTGAATCGATGGGGATGCCAAGCGCGCTGGGTTCTGTTTCACGCTGCTGGCCGGGGATGGAGGCTGGAATGGGATGGCGAGGGCGTATTCGGGCGATTTGCGCGAGCGGGTGGCAGTATCGTGCTAGGCACGTTCGGACTACCTCGTGTCGTGAGCCCGGTTAGGCACCATCGTCCTTGGAATGTTAACTGAGTATCGGGAAATTTTACAGTTTCTGACTTTTGTTCTCTTGCGTTACAGTAACACAGGCTCCAGTCGGCTAGATTGTATAAATTGGCATAATTCTTGCTTCCAGTGGTCGCGCATACGATTCAGGGTGCGGCCATAAAGGGGTCAATTGTCGTGCCTCGTAAGCTCACCATCGCCGCGCTCGCGGCTTCCGCCGTCATACAGGCACACGCCTTTATAATTAGCCTCATTTGCCTCGACCCGAATGTCTACTGTCAATCAGCAGCCGCATGAAACCCGGAAACTTACTCAGGACTGCTCCAGTATCCGAGCTGTTGGCGGCCGAACGGCCATTCCCAATCTTCTCGCTGTCTCACGAGCGATGCGGATTTTTCTCTATGGTAAACTGGCGTTGATCGACTTGCTGGCGCTGCTCACCGGGCCTGTGCTCGGCGCTGCGCTGCTTAACGCAGCTGGTAAGCCGCGCCCAGCGCTGACGGTCTCGCTCGCCATCGTGCCGATCTACGCCATACTCGCGCTCAACAATGGCGGCTTCTCGATGGAGTCGCTTAAACGCTCGATTGAGTCGATCCGCCGCTCGGTTGGGGCCTATATGCTCGCCGTCCTGCTGATCGTGACGTTCGCCTTTGCCCTCAAGAGCGCGCAGGACGTCTCGCGCCTAGCGTTCGGCATCAACAGTGCCGTGACGCTGGCGCTGCTGGTCACCGGCCGGGTTTTCTTCTCGCGCATTGCCTTCCGCCGCACCGGAGGTGCGTTTATCGACGAGCTCCTGATCGTTGACGGGCGCCCCATTCGCTCGAGGCACTGCGGCGGCGCGGTGATTAGCGCGCAGTCGGCGCTGCTTCGCCCCGATCTCGCCGATCCGGTGATGCTCGACCGCTTCGGCCGACTCGCCGCCCGATATGACCGGATCGTGATCGACAGCGTCCCCGAGCGCTCGCGACAATGGGCGATGATGCTCAAAGGCGCGAACACCAATGGCGAGATCGTCCAAGACAAAGTCAACGCCATCGGCGCGATCGGCGTGGGCGCGTTCGACGGCCGCGAGACGCTGCTCATCGCGCGCAAGCCGCTGAGTGTCAGGAGCCGGATGCAAAAGCGGCTACTTGACCTCGCGATTACCGTCCCGCTGCTGATCATCATCGCGCCGACCCTGGTGCTCGTGGCAATCCTGATCAAGCTCGACTCGCCCGGCCCCGCGCTGTTCCGGCAGGACCGCGTCGGGCGCGGCAATCGCTGGTTCAAGGTGTTGAAGTTTCGCAGCGTGCGCGTCGATGGCAGCGATTCGCGCGGCGATCGATCGACCGCGCGTGACGATGCCCGCATCACGCGGGTCGGCCGCTTCATCCGCGCAACGAGCATCGATGAGTTGCCCCAGCTGATCAACGTGCTGCTCGGTAACATGAGCCTCGTTGGGCCGCGTCCGCACGCGCTCGGGTCGCTCGCCGGCGAGCAGCTTTTTTGGCTAGTCGACGAGCGCTACTGGCATTGCCACCAGCTCAAGCCGGGAATTACCGGCCTTGCTCAGGTTCGGGGCCTGCGTGGCACAACGGCACGCACAATCGACCTCACCGACCGGCTCCACGCCGACATGGCATACATCAATAACTGGGACGTCTGGCGCGATATCACGATCCTGTTCAACACCTTTCGCGTGCTGATCCACCAAGACGCCTATTAGGATCACCTCACGATATGTGTACGGGCGTACGCTAAGGCTGAAATGGTGACGAACCGGCAGACCGTTATGGAGCCGGAGACGCGCTCGGATTGAAAACGCGGCCATGCAGGTGATGTGGTGCGCACGCCGAGTGCTGCACGTGGACGGAGTTGAAGTGGCGCGCGGGATCGAGGGCGAGGCTGCGGCCGCCAGATCTGGCGTATTCGGGACATTGATGCACGTGCGTGACCACGCGTTCTAAAGGCGGGGTCGTGGTGTAGTTGGGACAACTCCATACCTGGCCTGGTCATCTATGACCGGCGGTTCGCGCCCGGATCGCTCATTCTGCGGCCGACCTTTTTCGTCGGCGCAAGGTCGGAGTCAGCGTGGTGGTTCACCCACCACCTCGGCCTCTACGAGCGCGACCGGCACAATCCCCGCCGCCATCACCCGCTTGATTAAGCCGCGCATGTCGAACGGCCGCTTGGCGACATCGTCCGCGTGGCTCGCGTCGGCGATCATGCGGTCGAGCTGCATTTTGCCAACGATATAGCTTGGTCCGTAGCCGGGCTGGCGCGCGTAGAGCAATTGCTCGAAGCCCACCAGCTTGCTTTTAGGATCGGACCAGTGGCGCGGCGTCCAGCTCGCATGAAATTGCCCGGCTTCGGCAAGGTTCATTTGGTTCGCCTGTACATACAAGGACGCGAGACCGCGCGCGGCGCGGTTGGCGAGCATGATGTAGACCAGCTCGCGGCCATGCGGGACGTCGTCGTACAACCCCGCCTGCATGGTGATCTCTTCGAACGCGGTGGCGAACCCCTCGGAGCGGTTGGCGTAGGCGTTGAACATCGGCGGTCCGCGCCGGATTGGGCTGCCATGCGGATCATTGCGCATTCGCGCGAGGTCCATCCAGTGCGTAAAATGCGCGATCAGCGGCAGCGGGTCGAGCGCGGTTACGTTGGCGAAGAAGCTGCGCTCAGCAGGGGCCGCGTAATCGACCGACTGGTTGGCGATCGCGGCGTGCATGTACGGCTCGCCGGTTGAAAGCCCGGTCGCGTCCATGAACGCGCTGAACCGCGTCTCCTTCGCCACCACCATCGCCCGGTAAGCGGCGGGATTCTCAATCGGACGGATCGGCGGCAGGTCGCGGCTGCGCACCTCCTCCAATCGCAGCGACGCGACCGAGCGATCGAGTTCGCGCCGTAGCAGCGTGACCTGCTGGTCCCAATCAATGGGGGTTCAGGTCGACGTATCTCGCGTGCCAATTATAGGCTCTGTTACAAAAACGGCGGAGGGCCACGTCACCCCGACGATGATCGGCGTCAGCTTGTATAGATGCCGAAATTCGGCTCGATCAGACGCACTTCACCCATGATGCCACCGCCGTACTGCCAGAG
>JAABUQ010001684.1_pt1 | contig 46477 bp, 46 predicted proteins | sample 5560001 | NCBI WGS metagenome assembly JAABUQ01 (sample SAMN10711888, study PRJNA513371) | rock metagenome | isolation source: Antarctica rocks | place: Antarctica: Victoria Land, Finger Mt nord | collected 2015-12-18 | reverse complement strand
TCGCGGTCACGCGGACGCGCAGCAGGGCGGAGGCATTGACCGACCCGGCCATCACGGGATCGCCGGGTCCGCGCGCCACGGGCACGCTTTCCCCGGTGACGGGGCTTTCGTCCACGGCGGACTGCCCCTCCAGGATCACGCCGTCGCACGGGATGCGGTCTCCCGGCCGGGCCTGCACGATGTCGCCGAGGGCGAGCTGGTCGGCCGGCAGGTCCACGGACGCGCCGCCGCGCTCGACCCGCGCCGTGCGGGGCATCAGGTCGGCCAGGGCCTTGATGCCGGACCGGGCCTGCCCGGCCGCGACGCCCTCCAGCATTTCGCCGATGGCAAACAGCACGACGACCATCGCCGCTTCCTCCGACGCGCCGATCGCCACGGCGCCGAGGGCGGCCACGGACATCAGCGTCTCGATAGAGAACGGGCTGCCGGCGCGGGCCAGCGCCCAGGCGCGGCGCGCGAAGGGGAACACGGCAACCAGGGTGGCCGCGGCGAACACCCATCCGCCTGCGGCCGGAACCAGCAGCGACCCGATGTAGGCGGCAACGACCAGCGCGGCCAAGCGCCATGCCAGCCGCGCCTTGCCGGTGCGCCACCAGGGCACGCCCGGCTCGTCGTCGTGCCCGTGCGGGCCGTGGCCGTGCCCTGAATGGTCGTGGCTGGCGCGGGCCTGCGGCGGCGCGTCCGGACCCGGCCGGAGTGTCGCCGTGTAGCCCAGGGCACCCACCGCGTCCACGACGGCCGCGGGGTCGCCGCCTGCAGCGAGCCGGGCGGTCAGCGTTTCCGCCATCAGGTTCACCTGGATGTCCCCTACGCCAGGCAGCCTGGACACGGCCCGCTCGACCTTCGCGGCGCAGGAGGCGCAATCCATGCCGCCGACGCGCCAAACCTCCGTCTCGCCCGCGTAGTCCGCCCCGTCCGGCATGATGCTTCCCTCCAGCCACCGGGCGCCCGCATAAGACCTGTAGCCGCTAGAGGTGCAAGGACTATATCAGGCGACATTGCACCGTGATGGAAAGGAGGAAGCGAACGATGAGTGCGGCCACCTATGCGATTGGCGACCTGGCCCGGCAGACCGGCACCAAGGTGGAAACGATCCGCTGGTACGAGCGGGACGGCACCATGCCGCCGCCCGCCCGCACGGAGGGCGGGCACCGGGCCTACACGCAGGCGCACCTGGACCGCCTGGCCTTCATCCGCCATGCGCGCGAGCTGGGCTTCGCGCTCGACGACGTGCGGGCGCTGCTGCGGTTGTCCGACGACCCGGACCGTCCCTGCGACGAGGCCGACGCCATCGCCCGGCAGCATTTGGCCGCCGTGCGCAGCCGCATCGCCCGGCTGCAGGCGCTGGAGGCGGAGCTGGCGCGCATGGTGGATGCCTGCGGGCACGGCAAGGTCGGGGCGTGCCGGGTGATCCAGGTGCTCGCCGACCATTCGCACGAGCATTGCCTGCACCCCGGCCACGGCGGCACAGGGCTTTAGCTGGCCTGCGGCACCGGGCTCTAGCCGGCCTCCAGCGCCAGCACGGCGAAGCTCGCCAGCCAGTGCTCGCCCATGTAGTCGCCGCTGACGTGCGGCAGGCTGGCGTCGATGTGCGCCGCGGCGGTGCGCCGGGCCATGTCCGGGTCCGGCGTGAACTCGGCCAACGCGCGCCAGCACCAGGCGCGGCTGAGGTTCAGCCCGTCGAGATGCGCAATCTTGCCGTCGCTGCGGTCGCTGACGGTGGCGGGGGTCAGCAGCGTCGCCGGCTGCCCCTGCGCCAGCCGCGGCAGGAAACGGGCGAACCAGGGGCCGAACTCCTTGCCCGGCAGCGCCGCGCGCATGCACTCCGCCTCGATCAGCGCGGGCGACAGGAACTCGTCGCCGCCGGGTTCCCAGGCCTGGCAGTCGGCGTCGTCCCCGTACCAGCGCCGTGCTGCGTCCACGAGCATGCCGCGGAGCGCCGCGTCCGGGTAATCCAGCGCCAAGCGGACGGCGAACGCCGTGCTGCTGTGCACGCCGGCGCGCACCGGGTAGGTGGCGAGCGGCAGGAACATCTTGAAGCGCGCGGCGAAGGCTTGTGCGAGCGGATGCAGGGCGGCGGACCAGGCCCGCCCTTCCGGCGTTTCGTGCAGCGACAGCTCGGACGCGAGCTTGAGCAGCCAGGCCCAGCCGTAAGGGCGCTCGAACCCGCGTGCGCCGGGGCGGTCGAGGTAGGCGCACTCGCCGGCCACCCGGTCCGGCGCCAAATGCTCGTCGAACAGGGCGCGGATCGCCGGCGCCCGCGGCATCGCGGGGAAGCGGCGGTAGAGGGTGGCCAGCATCCAGTAGCCGTGCACGCAGGAATGCCAGTCGAAGCTGCCGTAGAACACCGGGTGCAGGTCGCGCGCCCCCCTTGCGTCCGCCGGCCCGGCCAGAACATGGTCGAGCTTGTTCGGATATTCGCGGGTGACATGGCCGAGCGCCACGGCCGCGAAGCGGTCCGCAAGATCAAGAGCGAGCCGCGTCATCGCGGAAAGGCCAGGACGCACATGGGCACGATGTTCCCGAGCAGGAAGATGAGTGCAGTCGGCTCCTGCACCCGGATCACGGCCTACGCGCTGCCGATCAGGATGCCGGTGGCGAGGACCAGCGCGCCGCCGAGCATGACCTTGGCCGTCGCGGCAAGCGGCGGGGTGTCCATGTACTTCCACTGGATCCAGGCAATCGTCGCCAGCTCGATCACCACCACGATGCCCGCCACAACGGTCGCGGTGACGAAGTCCTGAATCAGGTAAGGCAGCGTGTGGCCGATGCCGCCCGCGACCGTCATCAGGCCGCAGACCACGCCGCGCAGCAGCGGCGTGCCGCGGCCCGACAGCTTGCCGTCATCCGCCAGCGCCTCCGCGAATCCCATCGAGATGCCGGCGCCGAGCGAGGCCGCCATGCCCACCAGGAAGGCGTTCCAGGAGTTGTGGGTCGCAAAGGCGGCGGCGAACACCGGGGCGAGCGTGGATACGGAGCCGTCCATCAGCCCGACGAGGCCAGGCTGGATGATCTGCAGCACGAACCGCTTGCGGGCGTCGTCGTCCTCGGCCACGCGGGTGTCGCCGGGCAGGCGCTTCTGCTCGATCTCGCCGGCGGTGTGCTCGTGCGCCAGCTCGGCTTCGGCGAGGTCGCCGAGCAGCTTGCGGACGGCCGCGTCCGAGGTCCGGGTGGCGGCTTGCTGGTAGAAGCGCCCGGCGTCCTTTTCCATCTGCTGCACGTGCCGGCGCACGGCCTCGATGCCCATGGCGCGCACCTGCCAGGGCGGCTTGCGCTGCACCCAGCCCCGCACCTCCTGGCGCTGCACGAGCGGGATGTGGGAGCCGAACCGCTCGGCGAACACGTCGATCAGCTTGCGGCGGTGCTCGTTCTCCTCGGCCGCCATGTCGGCGAACATGTGGGCGCTGCCGGGGTATTCCTCCCGCAGGTCGTGGGCGAAGTCGGCGTAAACGCGGCCGTCCTCCTCCTCGCTGGAGATGGCAAGGGCGAGCAAGTCGCGTTCGGTCAGTTCAGAGAAGTTGCGCATGGGCCAGCAATTAGGGCCAAGCGCCTTGCAGTCAAGACGGGAGCGCAATGGTGTAAATGATTAGCATTCTCATCTACATCCGGGCCTGCGCTGCATGGAGTGCACGTCTCAAGGTTCAGCCCACGCCGCATGCGGCGCGCAGTGCTGTGCGGGCCGCGTCCGTCCTTGAAACTTGACACCAGTCGTCGTGCCCGAGATCGCATGAGCGGCCACGCAGGCTGGGCGCCGCTCCGGGGTCAATGGCAGTCGTTGCCGCTCCGGTTGAACGCCCGCACGCGGCCGTCCGCGATGACCACCTCGGTCCTGCACCGGAAGGAGTAGCCGAACAGGCCGAAACCGCCGGGTCCGCCGGCGCGCGTGTTCCGCCCGCTCACACCGCCGACCCGGCCAGTGTCCAGCGTCTCATAGAACAAGCGCTCTCCGTCGATGGTCTTGACCGTGTCGGCAGGCTGGCCGAACCGCTGGATCAACTCGGCCTTGCTGTGGCCGATGAGGCGGGACAGCGTGTCGTAGGCATCGGCCGGCGCGGCCTGTGCCGGGGCGGACAGCAGCAGCGTCAATGCCGCTGACACAGCGCGCCTCGCCAACGCAACTCGCGCCATCCTTGATCTCTCCAAGACTGCCACCCATGCAGCCGGGTTTGCATCGCACCTTGATAAACCACCGGCCAGCGGTTAGGGAGGACATCAAGCGATATGGATGGGTGGCCGAGCGGTTTAAGGCAGCGGTCTTGAAAACCGCCGTGGGTGCAAGCCCACCGTGGGTTCGAATCCCACCCCATCCGGAGCGGCCGGCGCCGTCCACCCGGCCCCGCCTCGTAGGCCAGGCTGACGACCGGGTCCTCCGCCGTGCGATAGATGGCCACCGCGGCGCCGGGGCGGTGGAACGCGGTCAGGTCGATGTCCTCGACGGCGCCCGCCCCGCTCCAGTTGGTCGCCACCAGCACCAGCCGGCACCCGTCCGGCGACAAGGCCGCGAGCGTGTCCCCCTAACTGGACAGCACCGTGAACCCCGGGCGGATGGAGCGGGTGTATTGCGCGATGGCGAGAACTGCCGCGTGCGGATGGCGCTCGCCATATACAGCGCCTCACCCACCCGAACCCGCCCCATCCGGCACGAGATCAACGAGGATCGGCCGGTGGTCGGACGATCCATACGCGAGCGCCGCGGCTCCCTCCCCCCGCAGGCCGCGCACCAGGCAGCGGTCGAGGCGAAGCGGCACGATGCCCTTGGCCCGGTGCGTGGCGCGACGCGGTCCGGCATCGGCGAAGCCGGGCAGCCGCGTTGCCCCCAGCGCGTTGAAATCGCCGATCACCGCATGGAGCCGCGGGCATCGGTCGAGCAGGTGCCGAAGCTGGCGGCGGTTGGCGAGCTGGCCGTGGTCCAGGTGCACGTTGGCAATCTCAACGCCGTCGAGACGCACGAACAAGGCGATGCGGCGCGTGAGGCGCCGCCGCACCGGAACCGGAAAGTCGAGCCGCGTGGCAATCGGCAGCGGCACCGGCTCCGCCGCGAATGGGCGCAGGCTCCAGGCAGCCGGGCCGTGGCCGCGCCCCTCCATCTCACGGCGGGCGTAGCTGCCGCCGAGGGCATCCGGCAGCGCATCGATTCCGGCTGTCGCCTCCTGCAGCAGCACCAGGTCGGGGCGATGCGTCTCAATCAGGCGGCAGATGTCCTCCACCCCCGCGCCGCGCCGCCGCAGCAGGTTCCAGCTCAGCATGCGCATGAGGCGGTCCAGGCGGCTTGAGGCCGGACAGGTCGGCACGGATTGCTCAAGGCCGCTTGCGATGCTGCTTCCCTTGGGCTGCGCCTTGCCAACGGCGACGCCGCCGGAGTCGCACTTGGGATCAGTGGAGTCGGCCCCAAGGGGATGGAAACGCCTGGCCGAGGCACACTCTTGGATCGCCTGCTCGTGGTCTGCCAGACTTCACCGTACGGCATCGCCCGCGTCAACGACAGATCCCGTGACAAGGCTGGCCTGGTGATTGGCCATGGCCGCAACGCCCCGGCGGGTGATAGCCTGGCCGCCTGCCCGCGCCCTCCCGCGCGGCCCATCCATCCGGAGGACACCGCATGACCCGCTTCTCGGGAAAACCGTCATCGTCACCGGCGCCGCCACCGGCATCGGCGCCGCCACCGCCCGGCGGTTCTCGGAGGAGGGCGCGAACGTGATCGTCAACGGGCGCCGTGCGGATGCGCTGAGCGAGTCCATCGCCGCCCTGCCCGCCGCGCGCACGCTCGCCCACCCGGGCGATGCGTCGGACTCCAAGGTCTGCGCCGCACTCGTGCAGGCGGCGGTGGAGCGGTTCGGCGGACTTCACGTGCTGGTCAACAACGCCGCGGTGTACGCAGGCGGCGACATCGAATCGACCAGCGAGGCGGACTTCCGCCAGGTGATGGACGTGAACGTCGGCGGCTACTTCCTTCTGGCCAAGGCGGCGATGCCCGAGCTGAAGAAAAGCCGCGGGTCGATCGTGATGACCTCCTCGGTGTCGGGGATTGGCGGCGACTGGAACCAGTTCGCCTACAACACGTCCAAGGGCGCGGTGAGCAACATGGTGCGCGCGATGGCGCTGGACCACGGCAAGGACGGCGTCCGGGTCAACGCGGTCAACCCGTCGATCACCGATACCCGCATGACGGAGGGCTTCAAGAGCGACGCGGTGCTGGCCGGGTTCAAGAACCGCATCCCGCTCGGGCGCATCGCCGAGCCGGAGGACATCGCCGCGGTGATCGCGTTCCTGGCGAGCGACGGCGCGCGCTTTGTGACCGGAGTCAACTTCCCGGTCGATGGCGGGCTTTCGGCCTGACCGGCCAGCCGCATTTCTAGCCGCCCTCCGGCTCAGCGCGGGACGGGCGGCAGGGACGCGACGCAATCGCGGAACCAGCGCTGCGCCGGGTGGGCGTCGTTGCGCCGGTGCCAGGACATGACGAACGGCATCGGGTCCAGGTCGAGCGGCGGCTCCAGCACGCATAGCTTGTCCGCATGGCCCGAGGCGGCCACCACCCCGCCCATCACCGTCGCGATCATGTCCGACCGCGCGACCAGCATCGGCACCGCATACATCTGAGGCAGCGTGAGGGCGAGGCGCCGCTTCAGGCCCTGCTTGGCCAGGGCGGCATCGACATACCCGAAACCGTCGCCCTCCGGCGACGCCAGCAGGTGGGACAGGCCCAGGAAGGTCTTGACCGCCCGCCGCCGCGTGGCCACGCCGGACGATGCACACGAAGCGCTCCTCGAACAGCGGCCGGATCAGGATGCGGCCCGAGGCGGCGGTCGGGGAGGACGCCGATGGCCAGGTCGGCCTCGCCCGCGTCCAGCATCGCCACCGCGTCGTCGCGGGCCGTGAAGCTGCGGATGCGCAGGGTGATGGCCGGCGCCGCGTCCCGCAGGCGCTCGACAAGCCGCGGCAGGAAGGAAGGCCGGGTGCTCCGACAAACCGAGGGTGACAGCCGCGGCCGAGGAGCGGGGGCCGAAGGCCTGGGTGAACTCAAGCGTGCGCTGGATGTCCGCGAGCGCGCGGCCGAGGAGTTTGGCGAGGTCCAACGCGCGAGGCGTCGGCTGCAAGCCCGCCGGGCCGCGCACGAACAGCTCGTCCCGCAGCAGCGCCCGGAGGCGGGACAGGGCCGCGCTCATCGCCGGCTGGGTGCGGCCGATGCGCGCCCCGGCCCGGGTGACGCTGCGCTCGGCCATGAGGGCGTCGAAGGCGACGAGCAGGTTGAGGTCGATGCCATGCAAATCCATGAAATGGATGGCTGCACATAACGTCAATCGATTTCAACCATGCGCAGCGAACGCCTACTTCCTTTGCAGACGCCCCGGCAACAGGATGAGGACAACAGCGATGCAGAGCGCAGCAAACGTCAGCAAGCTGACGGACGTCACTGGGCTGACGGAGGAAGATCGCCTGGCCGTCGAAACGATCTACCGTGCGTTCAGCGAGGGCAGGCCCGACCTGCTGGATCAGGCGGTGACGCCAGATTGGCAGGACATCCCGCTCGCGCCGGGCCAGGCGCCGGGCCGCGAGGGCATGAAGCCGCTGATCCAGGGTTTCCTGGCGGCGTTCCCCGACACTCGGATCGTGATCCACGAGATCATCGGCACACCGGGCCGGGCGGCAGTACGGGCCGAGATCACTGGCACCCACACAGGCGAGTGGTTCGGGGTGGCGCCGACAGGCAAGGCCTTTCGCATGGCGCTGCACGAGTTCCACCACATCGAGCGTGGCCGGATCACCCACACCTGGCACCTTGAAGACTGGTTCGGCTGGCTGAACCAGGTCGGCGCGTGGCCGATGCAGAAGGAGACCGCATGATGAAAGCCGCCCGCATCCACGACTACGGCGCACCGCTTGTCCTCGAAGAAGTGCCGGTCCTGGAGATCGGCCCCGATGAGGTTCTGGTCCGCGTGAAGGCGGTCGCCCTCAACCCGCTCGACGTGCAACTGCACAGCGGCAGGATGCACGGCTTCTTTCCCCTGGCCTTCCCCTACACGCTGGGCACGGACCTCGCCGGCACGGTCGAACGCGCCGGCGCGTCCGCCACGCGCTGGCGTGGGGGCGAGGCGGTGGTCGCCCGCACCGATCCGAAAAAGGGGGGCGCCCTGGCCGAGTTCGCCGTCGTCCCAGCCGCCGACCTGGCCGCCGCGCCGAAAGGCGCCTCACTGGAGGAAGCCGCCGGCCTCCCGACCGCGGCCGGCACCGCCTGGCAGGCGCTGTTCGAGGTGGCGGACCTGCAGCGCGGGCAGACAATCTTGGTCCATGCCGGCGCGGGCGGCGTCGGCAGCTTCGCCATCCAGCTCGCGCGCAACGCAGGCGCGCGGGTGATCGCGACGGCGTCCGGCGCCGGGATGGAGGTCGCCCGGCAGCTCGGCGCGGACCAGGTGATCGACTACCGTTCGGAGCGGTTCGAAGACAGGCTGTCCGACCTGGACGTGGTGCTCGACACCGTCCGCGACGACACGCAGCAGCGCTCGTTCGGCGTGCTGCGCCCGGGCGGCGCCCTGGTCTCGACCACTGCCCCGCCGGACGAGGCACTTGCGAAGGCGCACAAGATTTCGGCGAGCTTCGTGTTCCACAAGTCGGACGGAAGCCGCTTGCAGAAGATCGTCGAGCGCATCGACGCGGGCACGCTGAAAGTCCTGGTGGACCGCACGGTTCCGCTGGAGGCATTGGACGACGCCTTCCGGCACCAGGGATCGGGCCGGGCGCGCGGCAAGATCATCCTGTCCGTCAGCTAAACGGGCACGACGCCGTATGCGGTTGTTTGCAGAAGGGAACAGCGTGATGGACGACCAAGATGGAATCTGTCGGCCTGCGGCGGCGCCCCTGGTGTCGCGGTGCTTCACGTTGGCAGCGGCGGCGGTCCTGGCGGGCGGTTTCCATGCCCGCAAGGCCGCGGCCCAAGTCGCCGACCCGCGCCCCCCGACCGTGGACACCTCGAACGTGCAGGAGGTCGCCCCGGGCGTGTGGGTCTTCCGGGACCACCGGACCTGGCTGGTGCCGAACATCGGCATCATCCTGGGGAACGACGCCGCGCTGGTGGTCGATACCGGCCTCGGGCCGGCCAACGGCGAACGGGTGCTGGACCTCGCCCGGCGCCTCGCCGGCAACCGCCGCCTGCTCCTGACCCTGACGCACTTCCATCCGGAGCACGGCTACGGCGCGCAGGCGTTCCGGCCCGACGCGACGATCCTCTACAACCGCGCCCAGCGGGAGGAGCTGGACGCGAAAGGCGCGCTGGACGGCGCGGAGATCGTCATGCCGCACACCGTGTATGACGGACCCAGCGCGGAAATCGACCTCGGCGGACGCAAGGTGGAGCTGCGCACCTGGGGCACCGCCCACACGCGCGGCGACCAAATCGTGTTCCTGCCGCCGGAGCGCATCCTGTTCGCGGGCGACCTGATCGAGGAGCGCTCCTTCCCGATCTTCCCCTGGTTCCCGCCACAGGACCAGGAGATCGACGACGCGCGCTGGGTGGGCATCCTGAACGGGTTCCGCGGCTTCGACCCGGCCGTCGTCGTGCCGGGTCACGGGGACATGGGCGGCATCCAGATCGCCATGAACCTTGCCGCCCACATCGAGGATGTAGGACGGCAGGTCCGAGCCTTGCGGAAGCAGGGCCAGGCCCCTGGCCAAATCGTCGCTGAAATCAAGCCGAAGATCATCGCGGCCTATCCCACCTGGGAGCACCCCGGGCTGATCGACTGGGAACTCCAGTGCTTCGCCGCCCAGCCGGCCTGACGCCGCTTACCGCTCCGGCGGGTGCCGGGTGTGCCAGTCCGTGCGGCTTTGGAACGCATGGCCGGCGCGGCACAGCAGCGCTTCCGACACGGGCGGCCCGACGAGCTGCCGGCTGAGCGGCAGGCCGTCCGCGTCGATGCCGCACGGCAGGGTGATGGTCGGGTTGCCCGCAAAGTTGAACGGCGCGGTGAAGCGCAGCATCCGCAGCAGCACCGTGTCGTCCTGCCCGTACTCCGCCATGCGCTCCAGGTTCGGCACCGGCACCGGCATCGTCGGCATGAGCAGCAGGTCCACGCCCCGGAACAGCGCGGCCAAGCGCCCGGCGAACTCCAGCCGCCCGTGCATGATCGAGCCGAACTCGATCCCGGTCATCCGCCGCCCCTGCTCGATCAGTTGGGCGAGGTCCGGGCCATACTCGCCGGCGCGGTCCGGGTAGTCCGCCTGGTGCGCGATGGCCGTCTCGACGGCGCAGAACGGAATCCAGTCGCGCAGCAACGCGTCCGTCGGCGGGAACGCGACCTCGCGGATTGTAGCACCAAGCGCCGTCAGCACGTCCTCCGCCGCGCGCACCGCGGCCGTCACCTGCCCGTCGATGCCGTCCTCGTTGTAGCTGCGGTCAACCCCGACGGTGATCCCCCGCACGCCTTGCCCCAACGCCGCCAGGTAGTCGGGCACCGGGTCGGAGATCGCCGTGGGATCGAGGGCATCGGCCCCGGCGATCACGCCCAAAATCGCCGCCGCGTCGCCCGCGCCGCGCGCCATCGGCCCGATGTGGTCGAGCGACGCGGCCAAGGGCAGGATGCCATGGCGGCTGACCCGGCCCCAAGTCGGCTTGATGCCCGTAAGCCCGCAAGTCGCCGAAGGAAACCGGATCGACCCCCCGGTGTCCGAGCCGAGCGACCCGAAGCACAGGCCCAGCGCCGTCGCCACGCCCGAGCCGGTCGAGGACGAGCCGACCCAATGCCCGGCGTTCCACGGATTGACCGGCCCGGGGTCGTCCGGGTGGTGGCTGGTATAGGCGCCCTCGGTCATCTTCAGCTTGCCGACGAGCACCGCGCCCGCGTCCTCCAGCCGCCGCACGACCGTGGCGTCGTGGTCGAGCATCACGCCCTTCCGGATCGGCATGCCGCCGGTGGTCGGCGCGAAGCTTGTGACGCACAGGTCCTTCACCGCGAGCGGGACGCCATGCAGCGGGCCGCGCCAGAACCCGGCGGCGATCTCCGCCTCCGCCCGGGCCGCGGCGGCGCGGGCGCGGTCCGCCAGCACCGTGACAAAACTGCGCGCCGCGCCATCCAGCCGGGCGACCCGCTCCAGGGTCGCTTCCAGCAGCGCGGAGGGCGAGAGCGCGCGTTGCCGGATGCGCTCTGAAACGTCGAGCAGCGACAGGTAGTGCAGGTCTTCGAGCGGCATGGCTGTTCCCTCCGTCCGGCAGCACGCCCAAAGAAGCACCTGCGGCGCCCCATGGGAATGCCCGCCGGTCCGGCCGATGACGTCATCGCGTGCCCGCAATCCCGGTCGGAGGACCCGCCGCCCGCGCCCGGTCAAGCCGCTCCCCGACCGCAAGCGCCAACCGTCCCGCGAGGGTCCTGGCCCCCACGAAGGAGGCCAGGTCGAGCCGGGCATTCGCATAACCGTACTTGTCGTCGTCCTCGACGCAAAGCAGATCAACCTCCGTCACCCCGCTGTCAAAGGCTCGGGCCAGGCACTCGATCAACACGAGCGCCTCTGGCTCGACGCGGTCGAAGCGGGGGTCGTGCACGGAGAAGAACACCTGCTCGCGGGCGCCGTCCGCGATGTTGAGCAGGGCCGCCGCAAGCTGGCCGCCGCAATGGACGGTGAACAGCCGGAGCGAGCCTTGCCGCACCAGCTCTCCCACCAAGGCGCGGAAGACCGCGGCATCGTTGTCCATGATGCTGCTGCCCTGGCCCGTGTCGGCGGTCCATTGCTGCTTGAGCGCGACCATGCGCTCAAGCAGGGCCTCGATTGGCTCCCCAGGACTCCACGCCCTCGCCGCGACCGGCCCCGCCTCGCCAAGGGTGCGCAGGCGGCGGGCGTGGCGCCGGGCCTCCCCGCCGAGCCGGCCAAGCCAATCGGCCCCGTCGCTCCGGACCTGCAAGCTTCTGGCCGTGCGATAGCCCAGCCTGAGCCTCACCGGCTGCTGACCCCCATCGGGCAGGGCGTGGAACGCGGCATCGGAACGCACATGGCTGAGGTAAACCAGGTCGAACCGGCCCGACGCCGCCACGGCGGCCCAGGCCTGCTGCAAAGCGGCGCGGCCGTCCTCGGGATCGGCGAGGGCGTCGCAGTAGTCGCTGCAATCCTTGGCTGCCCATTCGAGCACGCGGACGCCGCGATGCCGCCGCGTCGCCAGCGGCAGCGCCGCCGCAAGCCGCCCCTCCGCCCAGCACAGCGCCATGCACGGGCGCGATGCGTCGGACGGCGGACGGGCGTTCCACCACGCGCCGATCCAGCCATGGCTTTGGAAGACGCTCCGGCTGCTCCGTTGCCAGAGCGCGTCCCAGGCCGGGCCGATCTCCGCCCACCGGGCCGGCGTGCCGACGATTTCTGTCCGCAGCGTCATGCGGCGCGCTCCCGTACCGCATGGAACGTTGTCTATCTACAATGAACCGAGGCTTGGAGCAACCCGGACTGCCCGCTACGCCTGGGCACTGCGCGGTGCTGTGGGCGACCCCGTGCGCCCGCCATCCACCACGTAATGCGCCGCCGTCACGCTGCCGGCCAGGTCCGAGCACAGGAACAGCACCACGTCGGCCACCTCCTCCGCCGTGGCGTAGCGGCCGAGCGGGATGCTCGCCCGGTAGCGCGCACCCGCGGCGGCGTGGTCGCCGGGACTGGACTGCTGCTCAAGCGAATGGATCATCCGCGTGTCGGTCGGCCCTGGGCACACGGCGTTGACCCGCACCCCGGCCGCGCCCACCTCGCCCGCCGCGGTGCGGGTCAGCCCGATCACGCCGTGCTTCGACGCGACATAGGCCGACAAGCCCGGCGACCCTACGAGGCCCGCGGTGGAGGCCGTGTTGACCACCGCCCCCCGCCCCTGCCGCAGCATCACCGGCAGCACGTGGCGCAGGCCCAGGAACACGCCCTTGAGGTTCACCGCGATCACCGCGTCGAACATCGCTTCCTCGTACTCCGCGGTGGGCGTCACCGTGCCCTCGATGCCAGCGTTGTTGAAGAAGCAGTCGATGGCCCCGAAGGCATCGAGCGTCGCCTGGACGTAGGCCCGCACGTCGGCGGACAGGGTCACGTCGGCGCGGACGAACCGCGCCTCGCCGCCTTGCTCCCGGATGGCTTCCGCTGCCGCCTCCCCTGCTGCCGCGTCGCGGTCCACCACGACGACACGTGCCCCCCGCCGCGCGAAGCCCAGCGCCGCGGCTTGCCCGATGCCGTTCGCGCCTCCGGTGATCAGCGCCACCTTGCCCGTGAAATCCATGTTTCCCTCCCCCGTTCGTTTTGGGCCGCCATGCAATCCCCATCCAGGGAGCAGCGCAAGCCGGCCCGCCAATGCGCCATTGCCCGGCAATGCACCGCGGCCTTAGCTTCGGCACGAACACGCAGCGCGCCCGCTGCCCAAGCCGCCGGAGCCGAGCATCATTCACGACGTCGCCGTCATCGGCGCCGGGATCGTCGGCCTGGCGGTCGCCGCAGCCCTCCAGGACGACGGGCGCCAGGTCGTGCTGCTCGACCGCCGGGGCGTGGCGCAAGAGGCGAGCCGGGGCAACGCCGGAGCGCTGGCGTTCTCGGACATCCTGCCGCTCGCCTCGCCCGGCATCATGCGGCAGGCGCCGCGCTGGCTGCTCGACCCGCTGGGGCCGCTCGCCATCCCGCCGGCGTACTTTCCAGCGATCCTCCCCTGGCTGGTCCGGTTCTGGCGCGCGAGCCGGGCGGACCGGGCGGCGGCGAGCCTCGCGGCGCAGGCCGGGCTGATGGCGCTGGCGGCGGCGGAGGCGCCGGGGATGCTCGGACGGGCCGGCGCCGGGCACATGGTCCGGCGCGACGGCTCCTTGCAACTGTATGCGGGCGAGGCGGAGCTGGCGGACGCCATGCCGGGCTGGCAGGCCCGCGCCCGGCACGGCATCGCGTTCGAGCACGTGCGCGGCCAGCGCCTCGCGGAACTGCAACCCGGCCTGCACCCCCGCTTCGCCGTCGGCACCTTCGTGCCGGGCTGGCAGACCGTTTCCGACCCGTACGAGGTCGCCTGCCGCCTGGCGGAGCACGTTTCCGCACGCGGCGGACAGGTGGAGACGCGCGACGTGCGGATCGTGACACCGGCAGAGGGCGGCGTCAGCGTGCGCTGCGCGGACGGCACGGCGCTGAACGCCCGCCATGCCGTGATCGCCGCCGGCGCCTGGGCACGCCCGCTGGCACAGGCGCTCGGCGACCGCATCCCGCTGGAAACCGAGCGCGGCTACAACACCACCCTGCCGCCCGGCGCCTTCGACCTGAAACGCCAGATCATCTTCGGCGGGCACGGCTTCGTGGTCACGCCGCTCAGCACAGGGGTGCGGGTCGGCGGCGCGGTGGAACTCGGCGGCCTCCGGCGTCCGCCCAACATGGCCCGCGCCGACGCCATGCTGCGGCACGCGGCGGCTTTCCTTCCAGGGCTGCGGACGGAGGGCGGGCGGCAATGGATGGGGTTCCGCCCGTCCCTGCCGGACAGCCTGCCGGTGATCGGCCCGGCGTCCGCGACGCCCCGCGTGGTGTATGCCTTCGGCCACGGCCACCTCGGCCTGACCCAATCGGCGGCGACCGGGCGCATCGTCGCCGCCCTGATCGCCGGACACCCGCCGCCCATCCCGCTCGGCCCGTTTCGGCCAAACCGTTTCTGAAAGGGGCACGATGTCGCGCCACACCTTCTTCTGCCTGGACGGCCACACCTGCGGCAACCCGGTGCGCCTGGTCGCCGGCGGCGCCCCGCCGCTCCGGGGCGGCACCATGCTGGAGCGCCGGGCGCAGTTCATCGCCGAGTTCGACTGGGTCCGCACCGGGCTGATGTTCGAGCCGCGCGGGCACGACCTGATGTCCGGCGCGATCCTGTATCCCACGACGCGCGACGACTGCGACATCGGCGTGCTGTTCATCGAGACGACGGGCTGCCTGCCGATGTGCGGGCACGGCGCCATCGGCACGGTGACGATGGCGCTGGAGCACGGGCTGGCCCGCCCGCGCAGGCCGGGAGAGCTGTGGCTGGACACGCCCGCCGGCCCGGTGCGGGCCGAATACCGGCAAGAGGGCGAGCACGTCGAGGAGGTCCGCATCACCAACGTGCCGTCGTTCCTATATCGGAGCGGCCTTCTCGTCGAGTGCCCGGGGTTGGGCACCCTCACCGTAGACGTCGCCTATGGCGGCAACTTCTACGCCATCATCGACCCGCAGCCTGCCTTCCGCGGCATTTCCGACGAAACGGGGGCCGACGTGCCGGGGTCCGACCTGGTGCGCTGGAGCCTGGCGCTGCGCGAGGCGTTGGCCACGCATGAGTTCGTGCATCCCGAGCGCCTGGAGATCCGCGGCCTGCGCCACCTGCTCTGGGCCGGCGCGCCGCGGCACCCGGAAGCCACCGCGCGCAACGCCGTGTTCTACGGCGACAAGGCCATCGACCGCTCGCCCTGCGGCACCGGCACCTCGGCGCGGATGGCGCAATGGGCGGCGCAGGGCCGGCTGCAACCGGGCGACGCCTTCGTGCACGAGAGCATCATCGGGTCACTGTTCCACGGCCGGGTCGAGGCGCGGGCCAGCGTCGGCGGACTCGATGCGATTGTGCCGTCCATCGCCGGCTGGGCGCGGCTGACCGGGCACAACACGGTCTTCATCGACAGCCGCGACCCCTTCGCCCACGGCTTCCAGGTCGCCTGAACGCCGATGAAACCGCGTCAATGCCCCCTTGGCTTGCTGCCGCCTCCGGTGCCGCCCGACATCAGGAAGCAGAACGGGATGATCAGGAAGGACATGATGGCGGTGATCATGAACACGTCGGTGTAGGCGAGGACCGACGCCTGCGCGTGGAGCTGCTGGTACAGCCAGTTCGTCGCCTGCTGGGCGGTCCCCCCCGCGGGGTTGCCCTGGGCCAGGAAGTCGCCCTGCAATCGGTTCATGGTCATCGTGTAGCCGCGGTCGAGCAGCGAGGTATGCGAGACCAGGTGCGCCTGGCGGATCTGGCTGCGTTCCGTCACCAGCGCCGTCGCCGCGGAAATGGACAGCGAGCCGAAATAGTTGCGGAACATGGTGAACAGCGCCGAGGCGTCGGCGTTCGCCGACTGCGGCAAGGTGGAAAAGGCAATCGTGCTGATCGGCACGAACAGGAATCCCAGGCCGGCCGTCTGCGCGGCGCGCATGTAGGACAGCGTCTTGAAGTCGATGTTGGGCACCAAGTAGTGCGAATAGACCAGCGAGCATCCCATGATGAAGAAGCCCATCGCGATGATGTACTTGAGCGGCACGACGCTGGTCAGCTTGCCCACGATGGGAATGAGGATGATCACCACCACCCCGCCCGGCGACAGGATCAGCCCGGCCCAGGTCGCGGTGTAGCCAAGCTGCTGCTGCGCGAACTGCGGGATCACCACCGCGCTGGCGTATAGAACAGCGGCCATGGCCGCGACCATCAGGCAGCCCAGCGCGAAGTTCCGGTCCTTCAGCACCCGGAGATCGACCACCGGCTTCTTCGTGTACAGCAGCCAGGCAATCGCCCCGGCGATGCCGAGCATCGCCAGGATGAACATGAGGACGATGAAGTTGGACCCGAACCAGTCGTCGTCCTCCCCGCGGTCGGCCACCACCTCCAGGCAGCCCAGCCCGACCGTGATCAGCGACAGCCCGATGTAGTCCACCCCGCGCGGCCGCGCCTTGGCCCAGGGCGGGTCCTCGACCAGCGCCTGCACGGCGAAGAATGTGGCCGTCCCGATCGGCACGTTGATGAAGAACACCCAGCGCCAGGAATAGGTGTCGGTCAGGAAGCCGCCCAGGGTCGGTCCCAGCACCGGGGCGACGATGGTGGCGATGGCGGTGATCGCGAACGCCTGGCCGCGCTGCGCCGGCTTGAAGGTGTCGAGGATGATGGATTGCTGGTTGGGCTGCAGCCCGCCGCCGAAGAAGCCCTGGGCCAGGCGGAAGACGATCAGCTCGGGCAGGCTGGTGGACGCCCCGCACAGGAAGGAGCAGACCGTGAACCCGGCGATGCACAGCAGGAAATACCGCTTGCGCCCGAACACGCTGCTGAGCCAGCCGGAGATCGTCAGCACGATGCCGTTGGCCAGCAGGTACGACGTGAGCGCCCAGGTCGCCTCGTCGTAGCCGACGGCGAGGTTGCCGGCGATGTGCGGCAGGGACACGTTGACGATGGTGGTGTCCAGCACCTCCATGAAGGCGCCGAGCGTCACCACCACGGCGACCAGCCAAGGGTTGTGGCTGGACTTCCACTGCGGCTTCTCCCCGTTCTCCTTGTCGCCCTGGCCGCCAGCGGCCTCGCTCATTCGAAGAACACCGTGGGCACGACGGACAGGCCGAGCGGCAGGGGCAGATTGGGGTCGAGGCCTGAGTCGATCACCACTTTCACCGGCACGCGCTGCACGATCTTCACGAAGTTGCCGGTCGCGTTCTCCGCCGGGAAGGCGCTGAACCGGGAGCCGGAGCCGAGCTGGATGGAATCGACGTGGCCGCGCAGCTTGAGGGTCGGGTAGGCATCGACCTCGAACTCCACACGCTGGCCCGGGCGCATGCGGGCCAACTGGCTTTCCTTGAAGTTCGCCGTCACCCAAACCTCCGGCGTCACCAGGGCCATGATCTGGGTGCCGGTCTGCAGGTAGTTGCCCATCTCCACATTGCGCCGGGTCACCCAGCCGTCCTGCGGCGCCACGATGTGGGTGTAGTCCAGGTTCAGGTCTGCCTGTTCAAGCTGCGCCTGCGCTTGGGCGACCTGCGCCTGCGCCTGCTCCACCTGGGTCTGGACCAATTCGATGTTCAGCGGGACCGGGCGGTTGATCTCCACGTTGGCCTGCTGCGACCCTGTCGTGGCACTGGCCGAGCGTGCCGCGGCCACGGCGGCGTCGATGTCCTGCTGCGTAGTGGTGCGAGGGTCGATGTTGCGCTGGCGCTTCAAGTCCGCCTGCGCCTTGTCCTGCTGGGCGCGGGCCTGCTCGGCCTGCGCCTGCGCCTGGCGCAGGCGGGCCGGGAAGGTGTCCTTGGCCAAGTCCAAATTGGCCTTCGCGTTGTCGAGCTGTCCCTGGGCCGCCAGGAGCTGTGCCTGCGCCAAGTTGCGGGTGGCGACGTAGGGGCGGGGGTCGATCTGCACGAGCAGGTCGCCCTTGTGGACGAACTGGTTGTCGTTGACGGCCAGGGTCACGACATAGCCGCCGACTTGCGGGCCCATCAGGACGGCGCGGCCTTCGGTGTAGGCGTCGTCGGTGTTGGTCTGGTTGCGGTGCAGGAACCACCAGATGCCGCCGCCAATCGCCGCAATGACGACGACGATGGCCAGGATGATCAACGGGAGGCGGGAGTTCTTCTTGCCTTTGCCGTCTCCGTCATCCTTGTTTTCGGCTTCCTTGTCCTGCTCGCCTTCTTTCTTGTCTTCATCCTTCTCATCGGTCTTCTTCCTGCCCGGGTCGGCGTCGCTGGCGGGCTGGACTCGCGATCTCGGGGCGGCGTCCTGTTGATCCTCGGGGCGCCTCGTGATCTCGCGCTGATCGTCCATGAATTGTCCTGACTGCCCTGTCGTTGCGGCTAGCCCGCTATCGTCGGGTAAGATAGGGTTTACGCAACAGCCATTCCACTACCCCGCAGCCGGCGCAAAATCGCCCGTTCAGGCGGCGTGCGTCGTGAGGGCGCCGCAGGCAGACGGCTATGGCCAGGAGGGCTGCGCCGCCGCAGCCACCCCGGGACGGCGCAGGACGGAGGCGTGCCAGAACAGAAAACCCACCCCTGCGGTGAGTTCAACCGCCATCGCGGTCGTGAGCACCGGGCCGGGCAGGCCGTAGGCGAACGCGGCGCCAAGCCGGGCCAGGCCGCTGAGCGCGATGGTGCCGCACAGCAGGCGGAACAGGTCCGCCTCCTCCCGCAAATGCGCGCTTGCCCGCCAAAGGACGATGCCGAAGCCAAGCCAGATCGCGCCCCAAAAGCCGATTTGGCTGTTCAGGACCGGGTCCCTTGCAACACTCTCCAAATGCGCGCCGCCCAAGATGAGGAGGCCCACGCCGTCCAATATGTCGGCGACTCCCGTCACGAACGGGATGATGCAGAGCGCCCGGACGGCCATTTTCAATGCTTGCACGGCGCGTACTCCCCAATGTGCCGGCTGTCGGCACCGGGTGGGTTTACCGGGCCGTTGCCGGGGGTTGTAGCCGCCGTCCAAGCAGAGGCAGTGTTGACGCCGTGTCAACATCCCCCACGCCCACTTCGCTGCTCCAGCTCATGTGCTTCGTCCGCGTGGTCGAGGCGGGGTCGTTTGCCGAGGCGGGCCGCCGCCTTGGGATGACCACGTCGGGCGTATCCAAGGCGGTCAGCCGCTTGGAGGCGGAACACGGCGTGCGGCTCCTGCATCGTTCTACCCACGCCCTCTCCCTGACGGACGAGGGCGAGCAGGTGCTGGACGACGCGCGCGACGTGCTGCGCGGGTGCGAGCGGCTGGGACTGGCGCTTTCGCAGGCGGCCGACGGCGGACGGGCCGGGCGCGTGCGGATCAGCGCGCCGCCGGGCTTCACGCGCGCTTGCCTGCTGCCCGTACTGCCCCGCCTGCTGGAAGCCCATCCGGAGATCCGCGTCGAGATCCAGGCAAGCTACAATCTGGTCGATCTGGCCGACGAGGGCGTTGATCTTGCGCTGCGCACCGGCGCGCTCGCGGGTCTGCCCGGCCATGTCAGCCAGGCGCTGTTCTCCTCCCCGTGGTGCGCGTACGCGACGCCTGGCTACCTCGCGCGCCGCGGCACGCCCTCGCGCCCGGACGATCTGGCCGGTCACGACCTGATCGGCTTCCGCAACAGCGGCGATGGCCGGGTGGTCGCCTGGCGCTTCCAGGACCCCGCTGCCGGCGGCGAGGGCGGGGCCGTGCGCCATGATGCCCAAGCCCGCGTCGTATTCGACCCTCGCGCCCGCGTCGTATTCGACCCTCGCGCCCGCGTCGTATTCGACGACGGCCCGGCGGCCTACGGCATGGCGTGCAACGGCTACGGCATCGTTTGGGCGCCCGAGTGGCTGGCGCTCGGCGACGTGCGCCGCGGGCGCGTGGTGGAGGTGCTGCGGGAATGGCGCTCGGGCGAGATGCTGATGTCCATGGTGCGCCGCGAGCGCCGGCTGACGCCGCGCCGGGTCAAGGTGGTGATCGACTTCCTCGGCGAAGCCGCCAAGCTCTGGCAAGCCTGATCGGGGCCGCTTCCTACTCCGCTGCGGCCCGGGCCGGCCCGCCCTGCATCTCGGCCCAGGCCGCGTCCAGGCCCCGGCCGAACCGGGCGCACAGCTTCGCCGCCTCCGCGTGGTCCAGGATCAGCGGCGGGGTGAAGGCGATGGGGTCGCCGATGGCGCGCACGATCAGGCCGTGGCGCTCGCACGCCGCCTGCACGCGCCCGCCCACCCCGGCGGCGGCGGGATAGGGCTGCCGGGCCGCCTTGTCGGCCATCAGCTCCACCCCGGCAATCAGCCCGACGCCGCGCACGTCGCCGACCAGCGGGTGGCCGCGGAACGCTTCCAGCCCGCGCAGGAACGTCGGCGCCACGTCGCGCACGTGGCCCACGATGTCGCGCTCCTCGTAGATCTTCAGCGTCTCGATGGCGACGGCGCAGGCGACGGGATGGCCGCCATAAGTGTAGCCATGGCCGAAGCTGCCGTAACGCCGGCTGCCCTCCAGCAGCGCCTCATGCACGCCCGTGCTGACCAGCAGGGCGGAAATCGGCTGGTATGCCGCCGAAAGCTGCTTGGCGCAGGAGATCATGTCCGGCTCGATGCCGTAGGTCTCGCAGCCCCACATGCTGCCGGTGCGGCCGAAGCCGCAGATGACCTCGTCGGCGACCAGCAGGATGCCGTGGCGCTTCAAGACGGCCTGGATCGCCGGCCAGTAGCCGCGCGGCGGGGTGATGGCGCCGCCGCCGCCCTGCACCGGCTCGCCGAAGAAGGCGGCGATGGTCTCCGGCCCCTCCGCCTGGATCAGCGCCTCCAGGTTCGCAGCCATGCGGGCGCTGAACGCCTCCTCGCTCTCCCCCGCCTCATAGAAACGGTAGTAGTTCGGGTTGTCCGCATGCACGAAGCCCGGCAGCGGCAGGCCGAACCCCTGGTGCATGTGCGGCTGCCCGGACAGGCTCGCGGTCGCCACCGTGTTGCCGTGATAGCCGCGGACCCGCCCGATGAACTTCCGCCGCTGCGGCTGTCCCTGCACGCCCCAGTAGTTCCAGGCGAGCTTGATCGCGGCGTCGTTCGCCTCCGACCCGCTGCACTGGAACAGCACGCGCGCCATGCCGGGCGGCGCCACGGCCAGCAGCCGCTCGGCCAGCTCCACGGCGGGTTCGTGGCCCTTGGCGAAGAAGGTGTGGTAGTACGGCAGCTTGAGCATCTGCCGGTGCGCCGCGTCCGCCAGGCGCCGCTCGCTGAAGCCGAGGCTGGCGCACCACAGCCCGGCCATCGCCTCGATGTATTCCCGCCCCTCGGTGTCCCACACCCGGCAGCCCTCGCCGCGGTCCATCAGCACCGCCCCCTCGCGGCTGTGGCGGTCGAGGTCGGTCTGCTGGTGGACGAGGCTCGCGATGTCGCGGGCGTGCAGTGAGTTGGGTTGCATGAGGGGTCTCCAATTCGGGGCCTGGTATCCTCAGGCCTCAATTATCGGCCATTTCCCAAATTAAGGACAAGACTTCCTCGCGCGCCGCCACGAAGTCCGGGCGGCTCTTGACGGCGCGGATGCTTTCCGCGGCGTGGCCGCGGGCAAAGGGCATGGGCAGGCGGGCGACGATGCGGCCGGGCCGGGGCGACATGACGACGACCTCCGTGCCGAGATAGACGGCCTCCTCGACGCTGTGGGTGATGAACACCACCGTCATGCCGGTGCGGCGCCAGACGGCGTGCAGCTCCTCCTGCATCCGCTCCCGGGTGAGGGCGTCGAGCGCCCCGAACGGCTCATCCATCAGCAGCACCTTGGGCTCGTTGCACAGGGCGCGCGCGATGGCCAGGCGCTGCTGCATCCCACCTGACAGCTCGTACGGGTAGCGCCCGCGGAACTCCCACAGGCCCGTGGTGCGCAGCCATTGCTCCACCCGGGCGTCCGCGGCGGCCGGCGCCTCCCCCCGCATGCGTGGGCCGAAGCCCGCGTTGCCGGCGACGGTCATCCAGGGGAACAGCGCCGGCTGCTGGAACACCACCCCGCGCTCCGGCCCCGGCCCCGTCACCGCCTGGCCATCCAGGCTGACCACCCCTGTCGTGGGCGGCAGGAACCCGGCCAGCGTCTGCATCATCGTCGTCTTGCCGCAGCCGGAGGGACCCACGATGCAGATGAAGTCCCCGCGGGCGAACCCCAGATCCGCCCGTTCCAAAGCCTGCACCGCCGACGCGCCGGCCCCGTAGCGGACCGAGACGCCGGCGAACTGGACGAAAGCCTCGCTCACCCGACCGCCGTGCGGATGAAATCGGTGTTGATCGCCTTCTGGAAGGCGTCCAGGCCCGGCGCGTTGCGGATGCTGCGCTGCTCCACCAGGAAATCGGCGGTGTTCTTCAGCACCTGGGCGAACTTGCCGGGCACGCCGGGGGCGCCCAGCCATTGCGGCCCGGCCTGCTGGCTGAACGGCACGAAGTCGTACTCCTTCATGTCCGCTGTAGCGACCGCGGGGGTGACGCCGGCTTCCTTGGCCACGATCACCGCGGCCTCCTCCGGCTTGTCCTGCCACATGGCCAGCGCGCGGTCATACGCCTTGAGGAAGCCCACCACGGCGTCCGGGTACTGCTGCGCGAACGCCGTACGGACCACGATCAGGTCGGCGATGACGTAGCCGGCCTTTTCCAGCGTGTCCCAGGTCTTGTAGGGGGTGCCGCCGTTCTCGGCGATTTTGCTGCGCGCCGGCGGCCAGACGTAAGCCGCGTCGATCTCGCCGCGCGACCACGCCGCCTGGATGGCGGCGGGCTTCATGTCCAGCACCGTCACGTCCCGTTGCGTCAGGCCATTGGTCTTGAGGAAGCCCAGCAGGCGGAAATGGCTGGTGGAGCCGAACGGCGTCGCGACCTTCTTGCCGCGGAAGTCCGCAGGCGACTTGATGTTGGCGGCAGTGCGGACGGTCATGTCCTCGCCGGGTCCGATGTTGTCGACGATGCCGATCAGTTGGAACGGCAGCCCTTGGCTGATCCCGGCCGCGGTGGCGACGGAGCCGGTGGCGACGCCGATGTCGCAGCTTCCGGCGGTGATCGCCGTGTTGATGTCGGCGCCGCTGCCCATCTCGGTCCAGGCGAGCTTGGCGCCGGCGCCGTCCTCGAACCAGCCCAGGCCCTTGGCGATCATCGTCGGCTTGGTCTCGGTGAAGAAGCCGATGTTGACGCCGGGCGGCGCCGCGGCCCGAGCCGTGCGCGCCGCCAGCACGCCCGCGCCGGCGCCGATCAGCGCGCCGCGCCGGGTCAATCCCATACCGTTCATTGCAAATCCTTTTGTGCGGTTATCGTCCAGCCCAATGCACCACGCGCCGCTCGACCAGCACCAGGATACGGTCAATGGCGACCCCCGCCAGCCCGATCATCGCGATGCCTGCGAACACGTAGTCCGACCGCAGGAAGCGCCCGGCGTCCATGATCATCCAGCCGATGCCGTTCGACCCGGCGATGATCTCGGCGGCGATCAGCGTGCCATACACGATGCCGGCGGCGAGCCGGGCGCCGATCAGCACCTCCGGAAGCGCCGACGGCAGCACGACGTGCCGCAGCACCTGCCAGTCGCTGGCGCCCAGCGCGCGCGCCACCTGCAGCCGGTCCGGCGGCACGTTGCGCACCCCGTCCCGCGCCGCCACCGCCGCGACCGGCAGCGCCGCCAGGAACAGCATGGTGATCTTGCTGGTCTCCCCGATGCCGAGCCAGACGATCAGCAGCACGAGGTAGGCCAACTGCGGCAGCGGGCGCAGGAACTCGATGAACGGCGATGCCGTGGCATCGAGCCGCGGCGCGTAGCCCATGCCGAGGCCCAGCAGCGTGCCCACGACGGCGCCGGTCAGGAACCCTGCCCCGACCCGCAGCAGGCTCATGCCCATGTGCTCAAGGATCGTGCGGCCCTTGTAACCTTCCTGCATCAGCTCGGTCAGCCCGTCCCACAGGTCGAGCGGCCCCGGCAGGAACAGGTCCCGCACCAGCCCGCCGCTGGTCACGCCGATCCACAGCGCCAGCAGCAGCGCGGCGCTGAGGCACGTGATGGCCCAGGACGGCAGGGTCCGCGGCGTCAGTCGCGTGCGGCGCATCAGTCCCGCCCGCGCCAATGCACCAGCCGCCGGTCCAGCACCCGCATCATCCACGCGAGCGTCACGCCTAAGCCCCCCAGCACCAGGATGCATAGCACGATCAGGTCGTTGCGCAGGAAGCTGCTGGCCGAGATCACCATCCAGCCCAGCCCGTCCGTCGCGGCCAGCAGCTCCGCCGACACGACGGTCGAGAACGCCGCCGCTAGCGCCACCTGCAGCCCCGTCAGCACCATGGGCGCGGCCGACGGCAGCACGACATGGCGGAACACCTGCGCCGGGCTGGCGCCCATCGCGAGCGCCACTTGGATGCGCTGCTGCTTCACCCCGCGGACGCCCGCGGCGCTGGCGGCCACGATGATGGGGAAGGCGGTCAGGAACAGCAGCGCGGCCTTGGACGAGTTGCCGGTGCCGAGCCACAGGATCAGCAGGATCATGTAGGACAGCGGCGGCAGCGGGCGCATGAACTGCACGATCCAGTCGAGCGCCGCCGAGGCCACGCGGTTGACCCCCATCCACAGCCCGAGCGGCACGCCGAACAGCGCCGCCAGCCCGAACCCGGCGCCGAGCCGCCCCAGCGTGGACAGCGCGTTGCCCCACAGCGTGGTGCCGCGATACCCGTCCCGCAGGATCTCCGCCCCAGCATCCCAAACGTCCGTCGGCGAAGGCAGCAGCTCGCGCGACACCGCCCCGCTCGCGGCGATGGCCCACCAGGCCAGCACCATGCCCGCCACCGACGCCGCGCCGAACGCCGGGGCCGGCAGCCGGAAACGCCAGCGCGCCGGGACCGGACCCGGCGGCGCAGCCACCGCGATCCCGTCCGCTTGTCTGCCTACGGCACTCACCACCATGATCGGCTGTCCTGCAATGCCTGTGCCGTTCAACGCAAACAGTCCGCCTGCTTACTTCGCAGCACCGCTCAAGCACAAGGCTGCGTGCCGCCGTCTTATGCCAATCGCCTTTAAGGCGACCGGCATAAGAGTCGTTTTTGGCGCGCGGCCGCCCCGCCAAACCCGCGCGCATACCGGCAGCCCTTTGGGCTGCCGGTATTACGCCATCGAGCTGGGCCGGTAGAACGGCTGGTGCTGCGCCGGGTCCATGTAGCCGGCGTAGAACCGCTTGATATGCGGCAGCAGCGCCTTGGACAGCTTGCGGCGCTGCACCTCGTCGTCGGACAGGGCGTGGGCCAGGTCGTCGTGCAGCGCCTTGAGCGCCGCCGCCTGGTCCACCCGGGTGAAGCGCCCGTCGGCGTAGATCGTCTCCCCGCCGCACATCACATGCCGCACGCCGCCCGTCTTCGCCCGCTGGATCACCGCGTCGAGCACCGGCGTTTCCTCGTCCAAGTACGGGTAGCTGATCTGCTGCCAGTCCAGCAGCACCAGGTCCGCCGCGGTGCCGACCTCCAGCGTGCCCAACTGGTCCCCGAACGCCGTGGTCCTGGCCCCGCCCACCGTCGCCATGGTCAGCACTTGGTCCATGGTCGGCACGTCATCGTCCATGCCGGGCACGCGGTGCGCGCGCAGCACCAGGCGCATTTCCTGCAGCATGTCGCGGTCGTCGTTGATCCCGGCCTCGTCCAGCCCGATGGCGACGTTGACGCCCGCCTGCGTGAACCGGTTCAGCGGCGCGACGCCCGAGCGCAGCCGGAAGTTGGAGCTGCAGTTGTGGCAGATGCAGGCGCCGGTTTCCGCCACCCGGGCGATGTCGCGCTCGTTCAGCCAAACGCCGTGGCCCAGCGTCATGCGCTTGTTCATCAGCCCGAACCGGTCGAGGTACTCAACCGCCGTGCCGCCGCCCCGGCGCTTCGCATACTCCTTTTGGTAAGCCGTCTCGACCAGGTGCATGTGCAGCGGCACGTCGTAACGCTCGGACGCCTCCGCCAGCCGGGTCAGCGCCGCGTCGCTGCACCAGTGCAGGTTCGCCGGGGCCAACTGGACGCGCACCCGGTCCTTGCCGGCATGGGCGCCATGCATCGAGGCGAACATGTCCATGGCGCCGTCGAGCGACAGCCGGAATCGGTCGAACCACGCCTGCATCGGCCCGCGCAGCTCCGGCGGCAGGGAGGCGACCAGCTCCGCGTCGTCCTGGTAGGCCAGGCGGTTCTGGTCGCGCACCGCGTAGCAGTAGGACACGCGCATGCCGATGTCCTCGTAGGCGCGGACGACATCGTTGGCGCGCGCCTGCACCTCGTCCGGCGTGCCCGGCAGCCAGCCGTGGATGTGCTGCACGGCCGTGATGCCCGACCCCACCATCTCGAACGCCGAGTACAGCGTGTCGAGGTAGAGGTCGAGGTTGCGCGCCACCATCCGGGTCACGAACCACAGCTCAAGCGGCATGTCGGGCGAGCCGAGCTGCACCGGTGTCAGCCCGACATGGTGGTGTCCGTTCACGAAGCCCGGCAGCAGGATCTCCGTCCCGGTGCCCACGACCGGGGTGTCCGGGTACTGGCGGTGCAGCGCCTCAAAGGTGCCGACCGCGGCGATCATGCCGTCCTCCTGCAGCACGGCGCCGTCCGGCACGGTCTCGACGTGGGTGCGGCCCGGCTTGGGCAAGAGGGCGGCGCGGCTGCGGATCAGCGTCGTGGCCATAAGCAGGTCTCCGGAGGTTCAGGCGGGAAGGGCTTCCTGCTCGGCGAAGGCGCGGTCCACCTCGTCTTGCAGCAGCCCGGTGAGCTGGCGGCGCAGCGCCTCGGCGGCCGGGCTGAACGGGTCGCGCGGGCGCGGCGTCTCGATAGGCACCACGGCCTTGATCCGACCGGGCCGCGAGGTGAACACCACGACCCGGTCGGCCAGCGCCACCGCCTCGTCGATGTGGTGCGTGACGAACAGCACGGAGGCACCGGACGCGCGCCACACCTTCAGCAGGAAGTCCTGCATCTTGCTCCGCGTCTGCACGTCGAGCGCGGCGAACGGTTCGTCCATCAGCAGCACCTTGGGCCGCATCGCCAAGGCACGCGCCACCGCGACGCGCTGCCGCATGCCGCCCGACAGCTCGTCCGGCCGTTTGTCGATGGCCTCCGCCAGCCCCACCCGGGCCAGCGCCGCCTGCGCCGCCGCGCGCCGCGCATTGGGTGCATCGCCGCGGATCGACAGCCCGAACGCCACGTTCTGCCCCACCGAGAGCCACGGGAACAGCGAGGTTTCCTGGAAGATCAGGCTGCGGTCCGGCGACGGCGCCGCCACCCGGCCGCCGAACGACCAAAGCTCGCCCGCCGTCACGTCCTGCAGCCCGGCAATCAAGTACAGCAGCGTGCTCTTGCCGCACCCGGACGGCCCGAGCAGCACGACGAACTCGCCGGGCGCGATGTCGAGGTCGATGGCCCGCAACGCCTCATGCGCCCGCGGCGTGCCGGGCGCCCACACCTTGCCGAGGCCTCGGCAAGAGACGGCGCTAAAGGCCACGCAGCGCCTCCGACCCCTTCGGCACCCAATACAGCACCCGGTTCTGCATGAGGCGCAGCGCGAAGTCGAAGGAGAACCCCAGCACGCCGATCAGCGCGATGGTGAAGAACACCAAGGACGGGTTGAAGGTGTTGCGCGCCAGCATGATGACCTGGCCCAGCCCATAGCCCACGCCGGTGGTCTCGGCGATCAGCACCGCCATCCAGGCGGCGAACAGGTTCATCCGCAGCACCAGCAGCATGCCCGGCAGGATCGCCGGCACGATCACCCGGGCGTAGATCTGCCGCTTGCTGGCCCCCATGGTGCGGGCGACGTGGATGAAGTTGCGGTTCACCCCGTCGATCTGCGCGATGGTGGACAGCGTCATGTGGAACAGGAGGGCCACGACCACCATGAACACCGCCGGGCGGTTGCCGATGCCGAACATGAAGATCGCCACCGGCAGCCAGGCGATGGGCGACACCGGCGCCAGCAGGGTGATGGTCGGCAAGGTCAGCCGCTCGAACAGCAGGAAGTAGCGGATGGCGACGCCGAGCGTGACCGACAGCACGGAGGCGATCACCAGGCCGCTCAGCACCCGCCCGATGGTGGCCCCGGCCGTGTAAACCACGGCCAGCGCCGGCGGCGGCCCGGCGTCCATGCCGGCGCCGACCTGCCAGCGGCTGATGGTATTGAAGTACTTGGCCTGGCCCGCGATGCTGCCCAGGAACACGTGCGGCGGGGGCAGAAGCCGCGGGTCGGCCAGGCCCGCCGCCCACAGCACCTCCCAGATCGCGCAGAACATGCCGATGCTGACGAACGCCCATCCCACCTTGCCGACCCAGGGCGGCAGGCTGGGACGCCTGAGTGCTACGGCCGGGGCATGGAGCGCGGCGGACATGACGCGACTAAGCCGCCTTGTATTTCAGCTTGCCATAAAGCTCCGGGTTCTCCGTGATCACCTGCTCCAGGAAGGTCCAGTCGATCGCGTCGCGGCCGGGCTTCTTCTTGATGTAGCCCATCTCCTGGATCGAGTTCACCCGGTCCAGGATGAACTGCGTCTGGCTGCGCGCATCCACCACCGACGGCTGCTTGCCCATCGCGATGCGCGCGTTCTCCATGCTGGTCTTGTAGTAGCGGCCCACCAGCGTATCGAGCGTCTTCTGCGGGTCCTGCTCCGCCATCATCTGCGCCGTCATCATGCCCTTGATCAGAGCGCGCAGCCCGGCCGGATTCTTCTTGATCAGCGTGTCGCTGACCGCCAGCACGCAGTCGGTGTAGCCCGGCCCGTAGATGTCGAGGCCGTCCGACAGCTTCACCGCGCCCTTCACGTCGTTCAGCAGCGCCGTGCCGTACGGTTCGATGGTGCAGATCATGTCGAGCGACCCGGCGCGGAACGCCTCCACCGCCTCCGGCGTGTTGCCCATGTAGCGCACGGTGACGTCCTTGAAGGACACCCCGTTCTTCTTGAACCAGTCGTACGGCAGCACCTCCAGCGTATCGAGCTGGAACGTGCCGAGCGTCTTGCCTTTCAGCTTCGCCGGGCTGTCCAGCCCCGGCTGCGCCACGAGCACGCAGCCCTCGATGCCGCCGCCCGCCACGATTTTCACCGGGGCGCCCGCGTCGTACAGCGCCACGAAGCTGGTGTAGGGCATCAGCCCGGCATCCACTTGGCCGGCGCCCAGGAACGTCACCTGCTCGGCGAAGGTCGGCGACGGCACGAAATCCAGGATCAGCCCGTCCGCCTGCGCCGTCTGCATCGCGTTGGTCAGATAGAAGTTCAGGTTGCAGAAGCCGGACCCGAAGGTCGAGCTGATATGGCTTTCCGCCGCCCGCGCCCCGTGGCTGCACGCCATCAGGCTGACCGCGCCGAGCGCCGCGCCTTTCAGCGCCGCCCGCCGGCTGACCGGCCCGTTCCATACGGAGTTGCAAGCGAGAGCGCTGGCCATGGCGGACCTTCCACAAGTTGGCGAGGGGGACCCAGCAAGCGCCGTGCCATCACCCGCCCGCCAAGGCGCGCTCCATGGCCGCCGCCGCCGTCAGGACGCGCCAATCGGCCAGGCGCGGCCCGACGACCTGCAAGCCCACCGGCAGCCCGTCCCGCCCGGCGCCGCACGGGATGCTGATGGCAGGCGTGCGCGCGTGATTGAACAGCGGCGTGGCCGCGATGCGCCGCCGGACGCCCGCCCACCGTCTCCGGGTCCAGCCGGTCCGCAGCCCAGGCCACGCAGGCGATGGTCGGGCACAGCAGCAGGTCCCAACTGGCAAAAAAACGGGCGATGCCTGAGGCGATGCGCAAGCTGAAAGCATGCGCGCCCGCGACCTCGGCGCCGGTCCGGCGGAGGCCGCGCTCGATCTGCATGCCGACATGCGGGTCGAACAGCTCCGGCACGGCCCGCCATTGCGTGCCGAACAGGTCGGCCAGCCCGGCGTCCGCGACAGGTCGCGCGGGTTGAGTGTCCGCCCGTAAAGCCGGTTGTCCGTGACCTCCTTCGCGCCGAACTCCGGCATGTTGCCGATGCCGATGACCACCGCGCCCGCCTGGCGCATCCGCTCGACCGGCAGCGCGTCGCGGCCGGGCCGGAACTCCCGGAACAGCGGCGAGCCTTGGGTGATCCGCCGCCCGGCGACCCAGATCGAGTCCTTCACCACGACGGGCACCCCGGCCAGCGGCAGCGCCTCGCCCGCCGCAACCCGGCGGCGCACCTCCGCCGCCTCGGCCCGCGGCGCGGCCTCGTCATGGTCCACCAAGGCGTTCACCGCCGGGTTGGCGCGCCGGATCTGGGCGAGAAAGGCGTCGACCACCTCGACGGGGTCGGCCCGCTTCGCCCGAACCGCCGCGGCGATAGTCGGCGCGTTCCACCACAGCGGGTCAGAGTCGGGCATGGCTTCCTGAGTCGAAGACCTCTCTTCCATGATGGAGCGCTGCCCATCCGACGAGACGGGCAGATGGAGGGCGGCCATGAGGCGCGGCTGACGCAAAGCCTTCACTGACTTTCTCCTGACGGTTGCGCTGTGTGTTTCGGATCACAGTGCAAGGATAAATCTCTCCGACAAATTGTACTCTAACGCTCCGTGTCGTGACTTCCAGCCGTCTTTGGTGGAAAACCATAGGAAGTAAGAAAACGGGGGAAACACATGGGCACCATCACGCGCCGCGGATTGTTCGCGGCCGCTGCAAGCACGGCCGCCGTCGCCAGCCTCGGGACGGCTTGGGGTGCGGATCTCGCACCTTGGTCGATTGACCGCGCCAACCGTTGGTACGGGGCGCAGCCCTGGCCGGTCGGCTGCAACTTCGTGCCGTCCACCGCCTCCAACCAGCTTGAGATGTTCCAGGCCGACACCTTCGATCCCGCAACCATCGAGCGCGAGCTGGGGTGGACCGCCGGCATCGGCATGAACACCGTGCGCGTGTTCCTGCACAACCTGTTGTGGCAGCAGGACGCGGCCGGGTTCAAGTCGCGCATCAACCGCGTCCTGTCCATCGCCGCCGCCCATGGCATCCGGCCGATCCTGGTGCTGTTCGATTCCGTCTGGGACCCGGCGCCGCAGCTTGGCCCGCAGCGTCCGCCTGTGCCGGGCGTGCACAACTCGCGCTGGGTGCAGGCGCCGGGTGCGGCGGTGCTGCAGGACCCCGGCCAATACCCCGCGCTGCAGGCCTACGTCGAAGACATCGTGGGCAGCTTCGCGCGCGACCCGCGCGTGCTGTTCTGGGACGTGTGGAACGAGCCGGACAACCCGAACCCCAACTACGCCGATCAGGAGCCGTCGAACAAGGTCGCGCTGGTGAACGGGTTGCTGCCCCAGGTGTTCCGCTGGGCGCGCAACGCCTCCCCCACCCAGCCGCTGTCGAGCGGCCCCTGGGAGGGCGACTACTCGGAGCCGGGCAACCTCAACCAGACCCAGGCCATCCAGCTCGCGCTGTCCGACATCACGACTTTCCACAGCTACGGCGTGGTCGAGGACTTCGTGCAGCGGATCGGCTGGCTCCGGCGCTATGGACGCCCGATCATCTGCACGGAGTACCTGGCGCGCGACGCGGGCAGCCTGTTCGAGACCAGCCTCGTCGCCGCCCGGCGCGCGAACGTCGGCGCGGTGAACTGGGGCTGCGTGGCCGGCAAGACCCAGACCACCTTGCCGTGGGACTCGTGGCAGCATCCCTACACCACGGCGGAGGCGCTGGGCGGCACCCAATTCCGCGTGCTGATCGAGCCGGACCAGAGGTGGCCCTATCCCTACGCTTCGGAGGACCCGATCATCTGGCACCACGACATTTTCCACCCGGACGGCACGCCGTATCGGACCTTCGAGACCGACCTCATCCGCCAGTTGTCCACCCGCGGCGCCTATCCCTGATCGGGCCGGCCGCGGAAACGGAGGCGCCCTGGGCTGCAGGTGGTTTCCGCGGCCCGCCTTGGTCCGGAGGCCGGAAAGGAAATTTCTCCAAAGACAGCCTTCAAAGCGCGAACAGGCTGCCCCACCCGGCGATCTCTGCCGGATTGCCGCCGGCAAGGCGGAGAGCTTTCCAAAGCGCTGTGGCGACGGAGTCATAGACCGGGCACCGCAGCGCCGCTTCCAGCCCCGGCGCCAGCGGGGCCGCCCGCAGGTTGGTGCAGACGACGGCGATGGCCTGCGGCGCCGCGTCCGCGACCTCGTGCGCCATCCGCTCCAACTGCGCCTCGGTCACGGCGGCGAAGGAGAAGTTGTCCTGCAGCCGCAGATGCCGCTCCGCCACGCACGCGATGCCGAGTTCAGCGTAGTTGGCGACAATGCGCGCCTGCACGTCATCCCGGTACGGCGTCACCAGGCCCAAACGGCGCACCCCGGTGCGGGCCAGCGCCTCGTTCAGCGCGAGGACGCTCGACGTGGCGGGAATGCCGGTCGCGTCCTGGATGTCCCGGCAGAGCAAGACGTCCCGGTCGAAGCCGAGCCAACTGGCCGCCGTGCCGCTCCAGGCGATGGCGTCCACCTTTGCGTCGGCCAGCAGCGCCGCCGCGTGCAGCACGGGCGCCGGATCGAACTGCGCCAGCGCCGCGTCGCTGAGGGCGATCTCCGTCACCCGGAACCGGCTGAAATGCAAAGTCACGCCGGGCAGCCCGGCCACCATGGCCGTCGAAAGCGGCTCCAGCACCGTGTTGGAGGATGGGGTGAGCAGGCCCAGCCTAATAGGGCGGCTCACGGTCCGTCCGTCCCGCCGAACAGCCGCACCAGCGGCGCCGGCAGCCCGGTCATAGCCTTGGCGGCAGGTCGCCGGAAGCTGCCCGCGACCGCCTTGCGCGGGCGCAGCGCCGCAAGCGTCTCCGCTTGGCGTACCGCCGCGGCCACCCCGTCCACCAGCGGCACGTCCACTTGCCCGGCGATCTGCTCCGCCAAGCCCGCCAGCGGCGCGCCGCCCAGGATGCATACCTCCGCCCCCACGGCCACCGCCGACGCGCACAGCGCCACGATCCGGGCCGCCTTCTCCTCCGCGACCCCCGCCACGTTGGCAAAAGCCTCGTCGAGCCAGTGGATGCCGGAGCAGCGGGCCGCAAGGCCGTAATGGTCCACCGTTTCCTGGTACCACATGCCGAGCGCCGGGGCGAAGGTGATGATGGCGAAGCGGCGCCCGAGCATGCAGGCGGTCAGCATCGCCGCCTCCGCCATGCCGACCACGGGGATGGGCAGCAATTCCCGCGCGGCGCCGAGGCCGGGGTCGCCGAACGCCGCCACAACCGCCGCGTCGGCGCCGTCCGCGTGCTCGGCGAACAGCTCCAGCACGGCGCGCGCGCCGATCACCGCCTCCGCCCGGGTCGCGATGTAGGGCACGCCCGCCGCCGCCGTGACCGCCTGGACCACCGTGCCGGGAGAGGCGTAGGCGCGCGCCACGGCGGCGATCCGGTCCGTCACCGCCTGGCTGGTGTTGGGGTTGGCGAGCAGGAGCCTCATGCGCCCGCGCCCTCCGACCCGATGATGCCGCGCAGGCGGGCGGCGACCGCGGCGAATGCGGGCGTGCCGGCCACGCGCGGGCGCGGCAAACCGACGGCAACCTCCGCAGCCAGCCGCCCCGGGCGCGGCGTGAGCACCAGGACGCGGTCGGCCAGGAACACCGCCTCCTCGATGCTGTGGGTGACGAACAGCACGGTGGTGCGCTGCCCGGCCCAGATCGACAGCAGCTCCGCCTGCAGATGGCCGCGGGTCTGCGCATCGAGCGCGCCGAACGGCTCGTCCATCAGCAGGGCCTGCGGCCGGGTGGTGAGCGCCCGGGCGATGCCGACCCGCTGGCGCATCCCGCCCGACAGCTCGTGCGGGTAGCGCCCGGCAAATTCGAACAGGCCCGTCAGGTCCAGCATCTCCTCCGCCCGGACCCGGCGCGCGGCCCGGGCGACGCCGCGCGCTTTCAGGTTGAACTCGACGTTGCGGCGGACGGTCATCCAGGGGAACAGGCCATGGTCCTGGAACACGATGCTGGTCGTCGGCGACGGCCCGTCCAGCTCCCGCCCGGCCACCACGATCTGCCCGGCCGTGGGCCGCTCAAGACCTGCGACCATCTGCAGCAGCGTGCTCTTGCCGCAGCCGGACAGGCCGAGCAGGCAAACGAACTCGCCTTCCGCGCAGCGCATGCCGATGCCGCGCAGCGCCTCCACCTGGCCTGCCTTGCCTTCGTAGGTCTTGCCCACGCCGATGCACTCGATGAACCCGCTCAAGTGGGAGCCGCTCAACCTGGACTCGCGACCAGGCCTTCCTGCCACCGGCAGGCGCGCGCCCGCAGCCGCCGCACCGTTTGGTCGGCCAGCAGCCCGATGGCGCCGATCACGGCGATGCCGGCGAAGATCAGCTCGGTGCGGAACGTCATCTGCGCGTTCAAGATCATGTAGCCGAGGCCCGACTTCACCGCGATCATCTCCGCCGTCACCACCGTCAGCCAGCCGCCGCCAATCGCCAGCCGCAGCCCGGTGAAGATCGACGGCAGCGCCGCCGGCAAGATGATGTCGCGCAGCACCAGCATCTCGCCCGCCCGCGCCGACGTCGCGACCTTCAGCAAGGTGCGCTCGATCCCGCGCACGCCGAAGATGGTGTTCAGCAGCAGCGGCCACAGCGCGGAGACGAAGATCAGGACGATGGCCGGGGTGTCGCCGATGCCGAAGAACAGCATGGCGAGCGGGATCAGCGAGATCGGCGGCACCGACCGGAACGCCTGGATCGACCAGTCCGTCAGCCGGTCGAGCCGCTGGTAACGCCCGATCAGCAAGCCAAGCGGCACCGCCACGACGAATGCCAGGCCCACCCCGATCAGCACGCGCAGCACGCTGGCCCCCGCGTTGGCGGCGATCAGCGGCCCCCATTGCACGAACGCCCCCGCCACCTTGCCCGGCGACGGCAGCAGCACCGGCGGGTAGAGCTTGGCACTCACGGCGACTTGCCACAGGCCGATCAGCGCGAGGATGGGCAGCAGCCCGACCAGCCGCCCGGCGTGCCGCGCCATTCAAAGAAAGCTCGTGTTGATGAACTCGGCCCAGTTCGGCGCCTGATCCAGCATCTTGTCGGCCAGCATCATGTCGGCAAGCGACCGCAGCCCCGTCTGGAACACGTCGCCGCTGTCCGCATTGAAAAACAGGTTCTTCGTGCTGGCCTCGGCGATGTTGCGGTCGATGTTGAACTGCTTCACCGTGGTCTCGACGGCGATGGCCGGGTCGGTCCGCATCCGCTCCGTCGCCTTCACGTGCGCGCGCACCAGCGTGCGGACCAGGTCCGGCTCCCGGGCAACGAAGCCTGTGCTGGCGACGAAGCCGAGGTTGGTCTTGCCCATCGGCGTGTCGTAGGGCACCCACAGCTTCTGCCCGAACCCGTTCATCTCGGCGAACGTCGCGTACGGCTCGAAGCAGCAGATCGCGTCCACGCTGCCGCGCGCCAGCGGCACCGGCTGGTCCTGGTTGTCGAGGAACAGCAGCTCGACCTGGTCGGCGATGCCCTCGTGCCGCAGCTTCCAGTTCAGGCTGACCAGCGCGATGGAGCCGTTCTGCACGCCGATCTTCTTGCCGCGGAGCTGCTGGAAGCTGGTGACGCCGGGCCGGGCCAGCATCATCCAGCCGCCGTCGCAGCCGTTGGCCAGCACCGACATGGGGAAGCCCTTGGTCGCCACCTGCATGGTGGCCGACAGCCCGCCGTTGCCGACATCCACGCTGCCGGACGCCACCGCCTGCATGCGCTGCACGAGGCTCGGGAAGGTGATGACCTCGGCGTCGATCCCCTCCGGACGCAGCAGGTCGGGCATGAGGAACATCGCGTTGGTCGTGGTGGTGAACGCCGATCCCAGCTTCACTTTTCGTAATGCCTGGCCCAGGGAAGCGCGCGGAACGAGCGCGGGCGCCGCCAGGGCTGCGGTGGAAACGAGAAGGGCACGGCGGCGGAGCATAGATAAGTCCTTGAAGCTGCGGAAACCGTCGAGGGCGACGGTCTATCGCCGCAAGACATGCAAGCCTCTTGCCATCAAGCCGACGACCTGCCTAACGAAACGGCCCGTTCAGCCGGACAATCGCGAGGTTGAGCCAGGACGCAAAGCTGACCCAAAGCAAGTAGGGCACGATCAGCACGCTGGCCCAGGTGGAGAACCCGGCCAGCCCGATGATGAGCGCCAGGCAGGACAGCCATAGGAACGCCACCTCGAACAGCGCCCAATCCGGACGCTTCAAGCGGAAGAACAGCGGACTCCAGAGAAAGTGGAACAGCCCGTTTGCAGCGAACAGCACAACAACCTCCAACCGTCCGGCGGCGTCGGGCGCCGCCTCCCAGGCGAGCGCGCCGGACCAGGCGGCCATGCCGAGAATCAGCGTCCAGGCCGGGCCGAACGCCCAATCCGGCGGCTGCCACGTCGGCTTGCGCAGCGCCCGGTACCACGGCCCGATCTCGGTGGCCAACCCGCCGGCCCCGGCCAGCAGCAGGGCCGACAGCGCCGCGACGGCGACGGTCCAGGTCATCGCCGCCCCTTTATCAAGGCCGCCAACGCACGCACGCGCTCAAACTCCGGCATCCGCGCCGTCTCCCCGCCATCCATGATCGCCAGCGCCGCAAGCTGCGCGTCCCCGATCACATGGGAAAGCAGTGCCTGGAACAACAGGCCGGCCTGCGGGTCAGGCGAACACGTCCCGCGGGCTGCCGGCGCGCAGGCTGTCCCCGAGTTCCAGCGCGGCCCGGCGCACGTCCGCCCGCAGGCATTCCAGGCTGCGCTTCAGCAGGAAGCTGCCGTCGGCGCGCGCCACCAGGCCCGTGAGGATCACCCGGCCGTCCGGCAGCAGCTTCGCGTAGCCGCCGATCGGCGTGCGGCACGACCCGTCGAGCGAGGCCAGCAGCGCCCGCTCCCCGGCGGCCATGCAGCGCGCGTCCACGTCCTCGATGGCGCCCAGCAGGTGCTGCAATTCGGTGTCGCCGGCGCGGACGGTGATGCCGACGATGCCCTGGCACGCGGACGGCACCATGACCGCCGGGTCGATCACGACGGAGGCCTCGTCCTCCAACCCCAGCCGCTTCATGCCGGCCAGCGCCAGGAAGGAGGCCGCATAGTCGCCGCGCCGCACCTTGTCGAGCCGCCCGTGCACGTTGCCGCGGATGTTCTGGATCACGAGGTCAGGCCGGGCATGCAGCAGTTGCGCGGCCCGGCGCACGCTGCTCGATCCCACGGCGGCGCCATGCGGCAGGGCGGCGTAGGGGTCGCCGCTCGCAGTTGCCTCACCATCGGCGGTCTCGCAATCCGGCCCCAGGATCAGCGCGTCGCGCGGGTCCTCGCGCTTGAGCACGCAGGCCAGCACGATGCCCGGCGGCAGCTCGGTTTCCAGGTCCTTGAGGCTATGCACCGCGAAGTCGATGCGGCGGTCGAGCAGGGCCTCATGGATTTCCTTGGCGAACAGGCCCTTGCCGCCGATGTCGGCCAGGCGCTCGCCCGTGCTCTGCGTCGCGTCCCCCGTGGTGCGGATCGCGTGCTCCTGGAACACGTCCATGCCGCGCAGCACCGGGCAGAACTGGCTGAGCAGCGCCAGGAACGCCCGGGTCTGCACCAGCGCCAGCGGCGACGCGCGGGTGCCGACGCGCAGCGGCAGGCCGGGGCGGTGCGGACGGACGGACGGGACCGCCCGGGAACGCCGGGCCGTCGCCGCCTGGGCCGCCGATGCCTGGGCCGCTGCTTGGGCGCGCAGGCAGGCTTCCGGCCGCTCGGCCAGGGAAGCGGCGTGCCTGTCGTCGAGTTGGTCCGTCGAGTCCATGCTCACTCCCCTAAGCGCGTTTTGTTGTTGCAGCGGGCGCTTTCGCGCCGGCATCGGTCAGGCACGCATTGGTCAGATGGGCGCATTGAGGCGCACCACAGCAAGGTTCAGCGCGCCCGCAAACGTCACCCAGGCCAGATACGGCACCAGCAGCCATCCCGCCGCATGCGAAACCGGGGCGGCTGTGACAATCAGCACAACGATGGACAGCCAGAACGCCACGACCTCGACCAGCGCCCAGTCGGGCCGGTGGAAATGGAAGAACAGCTCGCTCCACGCGACGTTCAGCAGCGCGTTCAGCGCGAACACGCCGACGATGCGCAGGCCCTGCCGGCGGTCCCGGGCGGCGTTCCACGCCTTCACGCCCGCAAGCGCGATCAGGCCGTAGATCAGCGTCCAGGCCGGGCCGAACAGCCAGTCCGGCGGCTGCCACCACGGCTTGCGCAACGCGTAGTACCACGGTCCGAGATCGGTCGCCGACGCGCCTAGCCCGGCGACCACGACGGCCGCCAGCGCCGCGACGGCAACCGGCCGCCAGGCGCGGGCGCGCGGCGCGCGGCGCGGTAGTTCCTGAAAGCGGGGCCGTCATGCCCGCGCGATCCCGAGGAGCTGCGCCGTGTCCTTCAGGAAAATCCGCACGTGCGCCATGGGATCGCGCCGCACCAGCTTCTTGTTCATGTAGGATTCCCAAGTGAGCCGCTGCACGTCCGGGTCCCGGCACATCTTGACGAACTTCTCGCGACGGCTGTCGCTCGAATACCAGAACCACTGCATCATCCCGAGGATCCAGAACACCCGGCCGTGCGCCGCCATGAACCGCTTGCGCGCCAGGCGCAGCGAGCGCACGTCGCCGGTCGCGCACAACGCCTCCACCGCCTCCGCTGCCAGCCGCCCGCCGAGCATCGCGTAGTAGATGCCCTCCCCCGACGCCGGCGCCACCACGCCGGCCGCGTCCCCGGCCAGCACCACGTCGCGCCCGTTGTCCCAGCGCCGCATCGGCCGCAGCGGGATCGGCGCGCCCTCCCGCCGGATGGTCTCCAGCGCGTCGAGTCCCATGGCCTTGCGAAGCGCGCCGATGGCCGGGCGCAGGCCGAACCCCTTGCGGGCCGACCCGGTGCCGACGCTCATCGTGTCGCCGTGCGGGAAGATCCAGGCGTAGAAGTCCGGCGACAGCGCGCCTTGGTAGAACACGTCGCAGCGCGAGCGGTCGAACTTGGCCGGGTCGGGGGCGCGGATGATCTCGTGATACGCAAAAACGTATTTCACGCGCTCCCAGCCCTTCACGCACTGCTTGGCGACATTGGACCGTGCGCCGTCCGCACCGACCACCGTGCGGGTGCGGACCTCTCCTGCGCCGTCCGGCCCGGTGAAATGCACCACCGCGGTGCCATCCGCGTCATGGCTGATCCGCTCGAACGTGCCGGTGCGGCGGGTGGCGCCGGTCGCCACGGCGCGCTCCCGCAGCCATTCGTCGAACGTTTCGCGGTCCACCATGCCGACGTAGCCCTCGCCGTCGATGGGCATGTCGGCTTCCTTGGCCGAGGGCGCGACGATGCGGGCGCCGGTGGCGCGGGCGACGATCAGGCTGTCGGGGATGCCGAACTCCCGCACGCAGATGGGCGGGATGGCGCCGCCGCAGGGCTTGATGCGCCCGGCGCGGTCCAGCAGCAGCACCGAGCGCCCGCCGCGAGCCAGGTCCGCCGCCGCAGTCGCGCCCGCCGGGCCGCCGCCCACCACCACCGCATCGAAGACTTCGGATTGGGTCATCATCGCCTCCCTCAACCTGCCTGCGCCCGGCGGCCGACCGCCGGGCGCAGGGCCGGCTGATCGTCGCGCGTCTGGAACACACCCACCGCCAGCACGGCGGCGGCCAGGAACAACGCGGCCTCCATGACGAACACTGCCGCGTAAGCCGTCGCGGGAGAGCCGAACACCAAGCGCGCGAGATCGCTCGCCGCCGTGCCCGCCAACCCGCCCGCGCCGAAGGCCAACGCCTGCGCGGCGCCCCACAGCCCGACCCGCGTGCCTTCCCGCGCGGCGCGTCCGTTGCTCGCGAGGCCCATCATCGAACCGATGGCCGACACCGCGAACGCGCCGTTGGCGACGCCCAGCAGCACCACGCCCTCCCGCAGCGGCCAGCCCAGCCCGAGCGGGCCGGACGCCGCCAGCAGCAGGATCGCCGCCGCCGAGCCGACGCAGCCGCCCACCGTGCTCGCCCGCATCGCCCGGTGGCGGAAGCCGCCGGCCAGCGCGCTGCCCACGGCCACCAGCGCCATGCCGCCCAGCACCCCCGCATGCTGCAAGCCCGTCAGCCCCGCGGACTGGCCCGGCGTCAGCGCGAACACCGCGCCGGCGAACGGCTCCAGGATGAGTTCCTGCGCGCTGTAGGCCAGCATGCTGACGAAGACGAAGATGGCGAAGCGCCGCGCCTGCGGCTCCGCCCAGACTTCTTTCAGCGCCGCGAGGAACCCGCCGGCCTGCGGGGCTGCCGGTTCGGACGCGCTCGCCGCGCCTTCCATGCCCCACGCCGCGAGCGCCGCCACGGCAAAGGCGGCCAGCGCCGCGGCCGAGGTGACGAGCACCAGGCGCCCCGGCGAGAACGGGTCCAGCAGCTTGCCCGCAACCGTCGCCGTCACCGCGATGCCGGCGATCATCATGAGCCAGACCACCGTGGCCGCTGCCGCCCGGCGCCCCGGATCGACCCGCTTGGCCAGCAACGTCAACAGCGCCGTCCCGGCGGAGCCGACCCCCACGCCCACCAGCGCGAAGGCCGCGACCGCAACCGCGATGCCTGCGGCCAAGTGCGTCGCCATCAGCGCCGTAGCACCCGCGGCCCCGATTCCGCCAATCGCCAGCGCCGCCATGCCGCCCACGATCCACGGCGTCCGCCGCCCGCCCAGGTCCGACCCGTAGCCCATCCGCGGGCGCAGCACCTGCACTCCGTAATGAAAGGCGATCAGCGCCCCCGGGATCAGCGCCGGCAACGCCAGTTCAACTACCATCACCCGGTTCAGCGTGGAAGTCGCCAGCACGACGACCGACCCCAGCCCGGCCTGCACCAAGCCCAGCCGCAGGATGCCGAGCCAGCCAATGGCCCCCGTCTTCGCACCATTCCTCATGCCAGTCCCCCGGCACGCAGGGCGAAGGCGGCAACCAGCATGCCGAGCACATAAAGCGTCGTCCCGGTGCCGTTGTACCAGGGCGCCCGGCCCCGCGGGTCCCGCATGAACCGGTCCATCAGCCCGGCCTGCGCCAGCAGCAGCACAGCTACCGCCGCGGCGTGCCCGACATGCCCCCATCCGAGCAGCAGGCCGATCACCACGATCTGCGGCAGCGCCATCACCAGGCAAGCGAGCGCCGCCGCGCGCTCGACGCCCAGCAGCACCGGCAGCGAGTTCACGCCGGTTTGCCGGTCGCCCTCGACCGACTTGAAATCGTTCAGCGTCATGATGCCGTGCGCGCCGACGCTATAGGCCGCGGCCACCGCGAGGATGCGCCAGTCCGGCAGCGCGCCCGCCATGATGGCGGCGGCGGTGAACCACGGCAGGCCCTCGTAGCATGCGGCGCAGGCCAGGTTGCCCCACCAGCCGTTGCGCTTCAGCCGCACCGGCGGCGCGCTGTACGCCCAGGCCAGCACGAGGCCGAACACCGCGGCGCCAAACGCCCAGCGTCCCAGGTTGGCCGCCACCAGCAGCGACAGCGCGGTGCAGGCGACCGCGATCATGAGGCCGGTCCGCCCTGGCAGCCGTCCGGACGGAATGGGCCGGCCCGGCTCGTTGATCGCGTCCACGTGCCGGTCGAACCAGTCGTTCACCGCCTGGCTGGTGCCGCACACCAGCGGCCCCGCCAGCGCCACCCCGGCCAGCACCAGCGCCCACCGCCCGCCGACCGGCCGGCCGGACGACACGACGCCGCAGCCGAACGCCCACATCGGCGCGAACCAGGTGATCGGCTTCAATAGCTCCAGCACCGCCGCCGGGTTGGGACGGGCGGGCTGGACGGGAATGGCGAGGGCGGGCATCAGCTCGGCTCCACGGCGGTGAGGTCGCCCAGGCCGTAGCGGCGCAGCTTCACGTACAGGCTCTGCCGGCTCAGCCCCAGCATCTCGGCCGCCGAGGCCCGGTTGTCGTTGGTCAGCTCCAGCGCCGCCTCGATGGCCAGCCGCTCGATCACCTCGGTCGCTTCCCGCACCAGCTCCTTCAGCGACACCCGGCCGATCAGCTCGGTGAGCTGCTCGACGGAGCGCGGCAACTGCCGGGCGGCGCGGGTGTCCGTCTGCAGCCGCGGCCCGACGTTGCGGATCGCGTAGCCGTATGACGGGTGCCCGCCGTTGCGGATCGACACCGCCGAGATCTCGACCTGCGCCACCGTGCCCGCCTCGCCGCGCATCGTCGTGGTGAAGAACCGCACGGAGCCGCGGTCGCGCAGGTTCGCCGTCAGCACGTCAAGGTCCACGCCGCTGGCGCCCACCCAGCGGTCGAGCGGCTGGCCGCGTGCCTGGTGCTCGTCCAGCACCTGCGCCATCTCCAGGAAGGCGGCGTTGGCGGTGATCACCGCACCGTGGTGGTCCGTCACCACGAAGCCGTCCGGCGCGCTCTCGACGGCGCGGAGCAGCTTGGTCTTCACGTCCGGCAGCCCCGCCATGGCGGAGGCCGCCGGGGAAATCCGCATCAGGAACAGCGCCGCGTTCTCCTGCCGGAACAGCGACACCTTGACCGACACCGGCTGGTCGCCGCGCACCAGCCGGGCCGGCGTGTCCTCCGGCCGGGCGCCGGCGCGGATGGCGCCGAGGTGGCCCTGCAGCACCGGCAGGCTGTCGGGATGGAAGATGTCGGCCATCGCGCGGCCGACCACATCTTCCGACCCGGCGCCGAACAGGCCCTGCGCCGCCGCGTTCGCCTCCAGCACCCGCCCCTTGAGGGGATCGAGGATCAGCACGGCCTCCGACGACAACTGGAACAGCAGGCGGTAGCGCATCTCCACGTCGCGCAGCTTGGAGTAGTCGCGCTCCATCGATTGCTGCGCGTTCATCAGGCGCTGCTGCAGGGCGGACATGACGCGCAGGTCGCGGCCGAACACCACGATCCGCCCATCCCCGCCGATCTGCACGCCGCAGTACAGCACGGGCACGGAGCGGCCCTCGGAGGTGATGTGGTTGATGTGGCGCCATTTCGGCTCGGCCGTCGTCGCCGCCTCCCGCAGCAGGGTCTCGACCTTCGCCCGGCTGTCCGGCGCCACGGTCGCCGCCATGGGACGGCCGACCCACTGGGCGCTTTCGTTCAGCTCGTCCAGCAGTTCCGTGCTTTGGAACGCCATGTCGCGGATCGTGCCGTGCGCATCGACGATCAGGGTCACATCGGACGACGCCGCAATGAGCGACGCGGCCGAACCGGCGTCGAGGTCCCCCAGCGACGTCTGCGGTGATACGAAAGTTTTCACGAGTGCCGAGATCCCCCAGTGCACGCCCCGTTTCCCCGCCCCAGCCCTAGTCTCGTTGCCGCATGCCGATAGCGGCATGCAGGTCGTCATCGCCGAGGCGGCAGATCCGTTACGTGCGGGGACCGGCCGTCATCGGCGCTTGGCCGCCAGATCGACTAGCGCCTGCGCCTGCAGCACCGCCTGGCGGCCATCGGTCGCCGTGCCGTCCGCGCCCACCTCGGCCGCGAGCAGCGGGTTGGCGGTGAAGCCGGGACCGCCCACCAGGACGGCCAGGCCGGGGTTCATCGAAGCGCGGCGCACCGAGCGGATCTCGGTCCGGACGGCGTCCAGCTTCTCGTCGCAGGCCAGCGAGAAGCCGATCACCTCGACCCACTCGTGCCGCACCAGGCCGCGCAGGTCGGCGCTCGAATCGACCGGGCCGCTCCAGGCGTTCCAGCCAGCCCGGCGGAAAAACTCATAGACCATCGACAGGCCGAAGGTGCGGTCCTCCCCCGGCAGCGGCACCAGGAGCGCCCGCGGGCCGTTGCTCCGGGTGTTTGCGGAGCGCAAGAAGTTCGGGCTGAGTTCCCGCATCGCGTTCTGCAAGCGCCACAGGCCGATGGTGACTTCCGTGAAGTCGCAGGCGTCGTCCTCCCACATCTCGCCCAAGCGCCGGGCCGCGGGGGCGAGCAGGTCCAAGTAGAGCGACTCGGCCGCGGCGCCCTGGCCATGCATGGCCTCGACGAACGCGACCGCCTCCGGCTCGCCGCGCGACAGCACGAGGCCGACAAGGTCGGCGACATGCTCGGCGGACACGAGCAGGCCCGCCACGGCCGGCGCCGCCGGCAGCGAATGGGCGATCAGCAGGCGCGGGATGACGTCCAGCTCCACCGTCCGGGTCAGGATGGACCGGCGCCGCTCCCCATCCTGGCGATCCGGGCCTTGCCAGGCCGGGTGCGGCCGCGCGGACTGCCGGCGGGCCGCGCCCAGCGCGTCGGCCTCGGTCCGGAAGTCCTGAATGGCGAGCGGATATCCCATCGTTCCCGTCATCTTGCGTCTCTCCCTAGTTGAAGCGGCCTGACATTAAGTGTCAAGCTTGATTTACGTAACGCCGGCTTGACACATCGTCCCGCCTGGCTCTAGCGTTGGTTCAACACGCAATCCCGGGTCAACACGGGATCGAAAAGTGGAAGAACGTCACGGCGTGGCCTGAAGCAGTCGGTTCTTACGCTTGCGCCCCATGGCGCGATCACGGTCGCGATGGCCAGGCAACGGACCTCGTCCGGCTGCACCAGGCCAGCGCACCTTCTAGGGAAGGGATTGTCAAGCGATGTTTACTCAGCTCATCGGACGCATGGTGGACTCGCTGGATTGCAGCCCCTGGGGCGGCGCCACCGGGCGGGGCATCAGCCCGGCCTTCCGCCAGCCGATCCGCCGCGCGCTCTACACGCCGGACGAGCGCCAACGCCGCGACGCCTCGCCCTGGACGGTGGTGCAAGGCATCCTCGCCCCGGCGCAATTCGTCGTGTTCCTCGTCAGCCTGTGCCTGGTGTCCCGCTATCTCAGCACCGGGCTGGGCGAGCACGCCGCCATCGCGTCCGTCGTGGCCAAGACGCTCTGCCTCTACGCCATCATGGTCACCGGCTGCATCTGGGAGCGGGAGGTGTTCGGCCGCTACCTGTTCGCCCCGGCCTTCTACTGGGAGGACGTGTTCAGCATGCTGGTGCTGGCGCTGCACACTGCCTACCTCGCGGCGTTGCTGTCAGGGGCGCTTGACGCCCACGGGCTGATGCTGCTGGCGCTCGCGGCCTATGCGGCCTACGTCATCAACGCCGGGCAATTCATCCTGAAGCTGCGGGCCGCGCGGCTCCAGAGCGACGGCTGGCACGCCGCGGGCATGGGCCTGACCTCGTGAGCGCCGCCGCGGCACTCGGCTGCGGCGATGCGCCCGTGCTGCGGGAGCGCAGCCAGCGCGAGGTGTTCTGCGGCCTTACCGGGATCATCTGGCTGCACCGCAAGATCCAGGATGCGTTCTTCCTGGTGGTGGGGTCCCGCATCTGCGCCCACCTGATCCAGTCGGCGGCCGGCGTCATGATCTTCGCCGAGCCGCGCTTCGCTACCGCCATCATCGACGAGCGCGACCTGGCCGGCATCGCCGACGCCAATGACGAGCTGGACCGGGTCGTCGACCAGCTTCTCGCCCGGCGCCCGGAAATCCGCCTGCTGTTCCTGGTCGGCTCCTGCCCGTCCGAGGTCATCAAGCTCGACCTGTCCCGCGCCGCCGAGCGGCTGTCGGCCACCCACATGCCCCAGGTCCGGGTGCTGAACTACAGCGGCAGCGGCATTGAGACGACGTTCACCCAAGGCGAGGACGCCTGCCTCGCCTCCTTGGTGCCGATCCTGCCGCGGGAAGCGCCGGGCGCCGGGCAGAGCCTCCTGGTCGTGGGCGCGCTGGCGGAAGTCGTCGAGGACCAGCTTCGCCGCCTGCTGGACGGCATGGGCATCGCGGACGTGCGCTTCATGCCGCCGCGCAGCGCGCTCGCCTTGCCGCCGGTCGGGCCGGGCACGCGCTACTTGCTGGCCCAGCCGTTCCTCGCCGACACCGCCCGGGCGCTTGAAGCGCGCGGCGCCGTCCGCCTCCCCGCCCCCTTCCCGCTCGGCGCGGAGGGCACCACCGCCTGGCTGCAAGCCGCCGCCGACGCCTGGGGCGTGCCGCCTGAGCGGTTCGAGGCCGTGACGGAGGCGCCCCTCCGCCGCGCCCGCCAGGCCCTCGCCCGGCACCGCGAGCAACTTGCCAGCAAGAGCGTGTTCTTCTTCCCGGACAGCCAGCTTGAGATCCCGCTCGCCCGGTTCCTGGCCCGCGAGATGGACATGCGGCTCGTCGAGGTCGGCACGCCCTATCTCCACCGCCAGCATTTGGCCGAGGAGCTGGCGCTGCTTCCAGCCGGCACCGCGCTGAGCGAGGGCCAGGACGTGGACCGCCAGCTTGACCGCGCCCGGGCGGCGCGTCCGGACCTGGTGGTGTGCGGCCTCGGCCTCGCCAACCCGCTGGAGGCGGAGGGCATCGGCACCAAGTGGTCCATCGAGCTGCTGTTCACGCCCATCCAGGGCTACGACCAGGCCGCCGACCTTGCCGAGCTGTTCGCCCGCCCGCTCAACCGCCGCCTGCGGCTGAGGGTGTAGGCCCATGCAGCTCACGCTCTGGACCTACGAGGGACCGCCGCACGTGGGGGCCATGCGGATCGCGACGGCGATGGAG
>JAABUQ010001683.1_pt1 | contig 46481 bp, 27 predicted proteins | sample 5560001 | NCBI WGS metagenome assembly JAABUQ01 (sample SAMN10711888, study PRJNA513371) | rock metagenome | isolation source: Antarctica rocks | place: Antarctica: Victoria Land, Finger Mt nord | collected 2015-12-18 | reverse complement strand
TGTAATTTATATTGCTTAGTAAGCTCTTATATTGTCTTTTTTAGACTAGTAGATCTGCTGGATCTGCCAGATCTGCTTGAACAAAAGTCTCGAAAAAATGTCTTCTAGATCTGCTAGAGTTACGTTTCCGAAATGCGGATGAACGTGAATTAATTCAAATTGCAAAGAAAGAGTAGAGAAAATTAACATTAAAAAACTCTATGAATCTAGAAAGAAAAATGCGTTCGAAATTGTTTCGTTCAAGACGTTGACGAAGTGATTTTTTTTAACGAAGAAGTTAACGAGATGATTGAGCGACTTTCTTGCGAAGAACGCGCGCATTGACATGATCTCGATGCTAAGAAAATTAAAAAGAACAATTAATCGACTAAAAAAGATAAAAGACGCGAGAAGAAACACACAAAAGATAGACACATAAATCGCAATAACAAGAGACTCATTATTAACAAAGTAAACAAGAAATCGAATGAACGTCGTTTAAACACTCTCGATGCGAAGATCGATTAAAAAGATAAAAATAATAACATAAATTAAAGAGAAACAAAAGATAAAAAGAATTTATAAAATAAATACAATAAAAGTGATAACGTTGACATGCGATTTCGACATCGTTAGAATCTTGATAACGCGAAAAAACATATAAAGAATAAAATGCTTTAAAAGAATAATTATCTTTCGAATAAATAACGAGAACAACAAAAGAATTTTAGAATCAAATCATCTTTAAATTAAAAAAGTATTTAACGCGACAATCTTACGTTGCGAACGTGCGAACGTAATAATGCACAAAATTAGAATTAAAAGTATGTCGAAAAACATAAAAAAAAAGAAGCAAAAACGATAAAAAAGTCGTGCAAGACAATGCATTAAAACATAAAGATTGAAAAATTAATTTAATTTACAAAAAAAAACAATAAGAAAAAACATGTTTCGATCGTAATGTAAATAAATAACGCGAAAACAACGAATACGTTAATACAATTAGAAATAATTTACAAATCGAATATAAAAATAGTAAAATATTACGACATAAAGTGCAAAATAAAGCAATGCATAAAGTGTTAAAAGTACAAACATCTTATATACGAATTAGATTGATCGTCGAATCGAGTTATGATATCACCTCTCTAGCTCGACCCGACGCCAAGAATGGGTCGTAACGATTCTTTGAAATCGAATCGCTCAAAGTAGTTTAGCGCGAAGCGCGCTAAACTACTTATAGTAATCGACTAAACTACTTTGAGCGATTCGATTCTTCGAAATTTTTTTAACTTGGATCTTGGCATTTGCACGTGACATTTTCGAGTTAGCGCGACTAGTCTAATACGAATGCAAGAACGAACAAAGATGCGCACATTATGCGCAAGATTATCGCTTCAAATATTGCTTTTATTAAAGCAATGCTTCTTAATAAAAATGCGAAACTTGCAAAGAAACTTACAAGACATTCGATTTCAAATGTTTTAAAAAACAAAGAAAAAAAATCAAAATCAAAAAAGCAACGAAGACGAAATCACTATATTACGTCGTTAAAGCGACGAAAACAAGTAAAGCGTTTTGTTTTGATATTAATAATTCTAAAAAATGCAATCACGTTTACGCAAACGTCAAAAAAGATATTAAAACAAAAGACGTCGATAATAAGACGTTTGACGCAAGCAAACCTTATGCAAAGCATTCTTATAACGACGAAGAAAAGCATAGTTTAACAATTGATCAAAAAGAAGCGCTTCGACAAGTCGATAACAAGTTAATTTATTCTTGTAGAATAGATTAACGACAAGATGATAACGTTTTCGTTATTAAATATGTTTTTTACGCAAAAAATAAATAACTCAATACAAATAAACACAAATGTCGACAAGAAACTTTAATGAAAATACGAAACGAACTTCAAATATTATAGTATAACGTTTATAAATTAAGAAACAAAATAATGATAACATTATTGCAAGAAAAAAAGATAAAAAAATACGACATACTAGTAATACAAGAATTATGACAACATTACGTTGAAGCGAAAGCATATAATTTTAAGCGCGTAGACTTCACGATAATAAATAATGAAAAATGTACATATTTTTACGTTAACTAAGGCATCGATAAAAACAATTAGCATAGCATATAATATAGCGAAGATGTAAAGATTATAACGATGCGACTATGTTTAAAAGACAACATTACAAGATAAAATTTAATTAATATTTATAACGTCTATAATTTATTCTTTAACAATTATAACGATATAGCAAATAAAGATAGTTTTAACGCGATCAAGAAAACATTACGCATGCGAAAAAAGAGCGTCATAATAAACAACTTCAATTTGCATCATTTCTCGTGAGCGAGTCTCTTATATTTTAGACAACATTTATTATTTGACGAGTTATTAAACATAATGCGCTTAGTTAATATTACGCTAACTCTCTCGCGAGAAACTATAACGAGAAATTATTAAAAAACACAAATTATTATTGACTTGTCGTTTGTCACAAAAGAAGTAACAAATCGTCTAATATATTGCGATATAGACAAGAAAGTAAAAATTTCGTTAGATCATTTATTAATTAGAACGATGCTAAATCTTAAAGCGCAAAAGAAGCTTATACGTCGTTTTAAACAAAATTGAAAAGTTATAAATGCAAATAAATTTAACAATATATTAAGAAGACTTTTATTAAAATCATTGTTAAACAATACGATAAAATAAAAAGACACCAATAAGTATACAACTACGCTAATGAGAGCTTTAAAGAATATTATCGAAGACTTGATTTTATGAGCGAGATCGTACGAAAAAGTTAAATTTGAATAAACGCAAAAATGCATCGACGTAATTAAGAAAACTAGAAAACTACGACGTCAATGTTGTATTTCTTGTGATTAAAAGACGTACATTTAAATATACGATAAAAAGAACAAGATTTTTAAAAGACATAAAAGAAACGAATTTCGTAATTAAATGCAAACTTTAGAGAGCATCTCTAAGAGCTTATTTAAAATAATTAAGTAAATTAGAAACGCAATAACAAACACATTTGTCAAATTTACGATTTCGTTATTTAGAACGAACACGAGAATAGCGACAATAACGAAGAACAAGATAAAAGCAATGTTTCGTATTTATTTTTTCTCTTTATCTATTGTTTCGATCGACAACATAAAGAGATTCTCTTATTCATTTTTAATTAAGAATAATAAGAAAACTATTAAAACGAGATTTAATAAAAGTAGCGCACAAAGCAACTTTAGACAAGACATCGAATATTAACGACGTAATTAATAGAACGCTTAAGCAATTAGTTTGCGTCGTTTCAAGATAAATAAAATCTTTATTTGACAAATGCATCAAGAAGAAAATGCAATTATTTTATTTTAAAAAAACGATCACGATAATGTTGCGCAAATTAAGTAAGAAAAATTATTTTAAATCGTCGTTCTTTAGATTTATTGTATTGTTCGACACATTAAATAAGATGTTAAAGTTAATAATATTGGAACGTTTTCGCTACGTCGTAAAAACATATGACACTTTATTACGCATTTAAATAAGAATTAAAAGACAACGTTGAATAAATACGACGTTGCAACTAATTACGAAAAAAGTGCACATTATATAAAGTAATTAAAAGAAGAGAGTAGCATTTTTACTAAGTTTTGACGTATTTGACGCGTTCGACAATGTGTCGCACATTCGACTATTTCACAATCTAAAAAAAAGAAGAATCTTAACTTGATTGCTTAATTAAATGAAGAACTTTTTAAAGAAACAACGTATCACATTAATTATTAAAGACTATACAATAAAGAAGCGCGAAATCAACGTAAATATATCGTAAAGATTCTCTTTGTTTTTAATGCTATATTTGTTTTATAACGTGAATTTACTAAAGCAATGCAATAACATTAGATTAAAAGTTAGCGTTACGAGTTTTATAAACGACGTAAACATATTAACGTACAAAAAATTAATCGAACGCAATTGTAGAATGCTAAATTAAATATACGATAAATGCGAACAATAAGCACGAAGTTACGACTTTAAGTTCGCGAAAAAGAAGTATAAGCTAACTTATTTCTCACGCATTTTAAAGAGATTCGACATAAACGTTGACGTCACATTGATAAAACACAAGATAATTGTTAAATTCAATATTAAAGTATTAAAAGTTTAATTAAATTTTACACTAAAATAAAAAGCGCATTTGCGACAAATAAAGACGAAATTAGTAATTAAACATAAAGAAATTTTGATAATCGAAAGCTCTATGTTTGGCACGTTAATAAATGTCAAAAAACGAAAATATATAACAATAGAAAAATTTGTGATAGTACACAACGTTGCGACATAATACACTTTGACAATTATTAAAAAAATAAAAAAATAAATTATCGCAAAATTGCGATCAATACAAGAACGAACGCTTCGTCGCATTATTGACGTTTACAAGACGATATTTACGAAAATTTTACAAGTTAAGATTAACGTATTTTTTATCGACATTTATTTAGAAAAGCTAGTACAAAGATTAATAATTATTATGAACGCAAGAAAATTTAAAAAGATTATTGACGCGACAATACTACGTATACGTAACGAGTTAATGTCGAAAAGAGAGCGCAAATTAAGATTAAAAATAACATTATTGCAACTTAAGAGAAAATAAATGCGAACAACATTAGAATTAACGACAACTTTGCAACAACAATTATATATAACGATCTTATAAATGAAGTTTCTTAGAACGATCATTGTTTACAATAAGAAAACAACTAAGAAGAAATACAACGCAAATCGTTTAAACTCGTATTGATAAGTCTATTTTAATAAGAGCGAACGCAATGAAGACGTTATCGCAATTTCGATAAAAGTAAATTGAAGCATTAAAAAGCGCTTAAAAAAAGTTAATATAACGTTTATTTATTATGACAAACTCGAGAATTTTACAAGAGCGACGAAAAGACTAACAAAGCATTGCGAAGTAATTGTTAATTTGAAGAAACAAATTTACAAAATGTATTCGAACAATTAAATCTTGATCAAGATCGCAAAAAAATGAAATTGACGTCAAATCAAATACAATTAAGACGCATATAAGACGTTTGCGAGACAATTTAACGACGCAAAGCAATATTAAAATTGCATTGAATACTTAAACACAAGAACATAGACGACAACGAAGTAGCGAATAAGATCGTAAACGAAACATATAAGCAACTTCTTTTTTTCGCGAATTAAATGACGTGCGAACTCGTCGCCAAAAAGGCACTTATTTAGGATAAAATTTGTAAGAAATGACAAAGCAAATAATTACAAAACAAGAACGACTCAAAGTATTGCAAGATCGTCTTCGACGTTACGCATAAGTATATGTAATTGCACTTAAATCGTTTTAAATCGCACAACTCACTTTTCGTTTAATTAAGAATGAGCAAAATTAAGTTTAATTAATTTCTATGCGAACGTTGCGTTTTAAAGATGACGACGAACACATGCGATTGCAATTAGAGACGAATAACTATTAAGCATGTTCTTTTAGCATGTTTTACATGGCGACAAGAGAGAACTCAAATGTAATAGAAAGTTAATATCATGAATCTAAAGCGACTACTAGACGAAGCAAGACTTGCTATTGTGACAATACGAATGATTTTATTTATTAACTTGCTAAAACAATTTTAGGCAACGACGTCGTCAAAAATGTCTAGATTTTTCTAGATTTATAGAATTCTCGTTTGAAGAATTTTTTTGTAAACGAATATCACGATAAAGGAGGCGAAAAGTATCGCGAAGTTAAGGCGACATCAAAGCATCGTTAAGACAACGTTAGAACAAAGTGATGCAAAAGAGAGATAATCGTTGATTTTGATCAATTAGGCGTTGACGAGTAGACGCTAGTGCTATTCGTTAAATCGTAATTGATTAGATTTCGACCCAAAAACATATAGTCTCGCATAGGTCCTTAGGGATGTTAAATCGAGTATGAATTAAAAAAAAATCGAGATTTATTTTATTGTTTTAACTATTATAAAGATATATCTTGTATCAATAAAAATTAACTTTCAAATATCAAATTATCGAAAAATCGATTTTGTATCTTCTTTACAATTATTATTCTTTATCTCGAATTATTATTTTTTTATAAAATTAGCTAAATTGTATTGTTAGAATAAAAATAAGATTGTAAACAATAAGTATAAGTTTAACAAACTTAATATTTATAAATTATATTTAATTATTTAATTATTAAATTTATAATAATTAAGAATATCTGTATATATTATATATTTAATCGATATTAAAAATATTGTTAAATATATCTTTATATTTAAAAATATAAGAAAGATATTAGACTTGATATTTCTAATCTTTTAATACAATCAATAAGCTAAACAATATTTCTATTACTTATATAAAGTTGTTGCTCTTATTATTTATAATATTAGACAATTAGATCGAAATATTGCTTGCACAACTAACAAATAATAATATAAATTGTTGTTCTTATTATTTAAATTAGTTGTTGCTCTTTTGTGCTTTAAAGGTTTTGTATTATATATTGTTAATAACAACTTAGTTGTTAAACAACAATCTTAATTATCGATTTATTTGTTATTTTCTTTTTTGTCTATAGTAATAATAAAAAAAGTACGAACAAAGTTGCTATTATTATCTTCTTATATATAGAGCAAAATAGTATTTTGTAATTCGATTTTATTATTTTTGTTAAATTTACTTTCTTTATCTTCGACTTCTATATATAAAGATTTTATTTCGAGTAAATACTATACAAGAGAATAGAATAAAAAGAGACAAATATTAAGTTAATTATTGTTATATAATTTAATAAATAAAACTTTAATTAAATTATTTTCTTAAGAGTTCGATAGCAATAATATAGTATTAAATAAGACTAAATTGTAAAATTATATTACTATTAACAACAATATATCTAGATTGCTATATTTTGTAAAAAAAACTTAATTATATATTAAAACAAATAATAATATTAATTTTAACAATAATAAAGCTAATAATCTATTAATTTTTGTATTCGAATATTTATATTATATTATAATTAGTTCTTTTTTTTAGTTTTGTCAAAATATGTATATCTTAACCTCTTTATTAATTTCTTTTTATTTAAGATTGTTATTTTCTAAGTTCTATAATATTTAAGCAAATTAATATTATTGCAAATTGTATAAATAGTTAAAATACAAAACTACAAAAATCTTTAAAAAGAAATATCAATTTTAAGAATTATATATTAAGTATTATTTAACAAATATCTAGTCTTGTCTATTGTTTTTTCGATTAATTATTTTATAATTATCTTGTCTAAATCTTAATTAAATTTTAAGTTTTCAAAAATTATAAATTTTTAAATTTTTTAAAATTAATTAATTCTAAAACTTTACTATTTTATAAAAATTCTTTTATTAATATAAGTAGAATTTTTATTTTTGTTTTTGTTTTTAATATTTATACTAAAAATTCTATTATTAACGCAATTAAAAATATTAAATATACTTTAATCTATATTAATCTTTTTGTTGCAAATAAAAATAATAACAATAAGAAAGAAGCAATCTCTTTTTGCGCAATTGCTCTTATAACTAGCACTATTAAGAAATATAGAAATTGTATCTTAAATTTTGCGTCTCGAGAATCTATCTTTTTCTCTAGTTTACACACTCTTAATATTAATTAAAATCTTTCGTAAAGTAGATATTCTTAGAGACAAAATTCTTAATATTTAATTTAAATGTTACGCTAGTACTTTCGTAAAAGATATTAGAGAAAGTTATGCTATTAAAGAGATTTGTAAACGTCTTTACGCAATGCAAGCAATCACTTGATAACAAGAGTTGCAACTATAAACAATCTTATATTTAATAAATTTTCACAAGTGATTCAATGAATCAAAGTAACAATAAGTAAAGACTTAAGATAAGTTAAATACGATTTATAAGAAAGTCGTATTTCTAGTTTCTATATACTAAAAAAATATAGATTGCTCGTCTTGCTCATTTGTTAAACATGATGACAAATTCGCTAATAGCGCGTAGAACTTAAATCACTAATATAGCTTAAGTAAACTCGTAACTTAATTTTTTTTTTAGAGTTTTCGTCTCGAAAATTTGATGTCTTCTCACAATGTCTTGTTACGAGTCGCGTGCTAATAGATACTATTCATCGCGCATTGCTCTTCACAAGATAATTAGAAAGAAAAGATTTGCCAACAAGATTAAGATAATCAAGATAACTTGATTCTTGAGCATCTTGAATTTCGAATTAAGATAATTAAGATAATTAAGATTTTAAACATCTTAAACATCTTAAATTCTAAATAATGAAAAAGTATATAACTTTCGAACGCGACTCTTTTATGAATCGTATTTAACTTATCTTAAGTCTTTACTTATTGTTACTTTAATTCATTAAATTATCTATAAAAATTTATTGAACATAAGATTGTCTATAGTTGCAACTCTTGTTATTAAGTGATTGTTTACATTGTTTAAAGACGTCTACAAATCTTTTTAATAGCATAATTCGCTCTAATACTTTTTACGAAAGTACTAGCGTAACACTTTGAACACTTTAAGAATATTTGTATTAGATCAACACTCCTCTATCTTAAGCAATAGCTCAATAGTATCACGTTAACTCTTTATTAATGAAAACGACAAAATAAGAATTAACAAATTTGACGTCTATTATAAAGATCGTATTGATTTAAAGAATTAACTTATGCAAATAAATATTTATTTTATTTTTTATTTTGTTCTAACGAACAAGAAAACGATTTTCGCATTAACATTTCTTAAAGAAAGAATTTAGCATTAATTCAAATCAAATTTACGCAAATATTTAAAGAATTATAACAAAAATTCTTGTACAATGTTTACGAACTTCGATAACTTTAAGAAAGAACTTCGAAGAATTTTCGAAACATTTAACGAAAAACAAATCGCAAAAAGAGTGATTTAGCACTTAATTTAACGAATTTTTGCAACAAATTACGCAATAAAATTCTAAAAATATGTTAATTTTATCAAATAAAACGATGTCGCATTTATAACAATGTTTTAACAAAATTTTAAAAACAATTTTAAGAACGAAATTATGCGCGATAACAAATTTATTAGCGAAATGTTTAATTTTATCGAAGTAGTTATCAATTTCAACGACAAACTATATGAAAGAACTATGAAAAAGCGATACAATTAATTTCACAAAAAAATCAAAATCTTCTTTGAATCGACAATCGAATATTATTAGAAAGAATTTCGTTTTAATTAGAGATACAATAATTTAAATTATCGTAAATTTGCATTTATAAAATTGAATTTTATTTAACGACGCAAAGAGAAAAACTTTAGAGAAAAGCAAGATAACAAATTCTAAAAAACGTGCTATTTATGTAATAAATTAACTCACTTCGCAAGAGATTATCGATCACGAAACTTAATAAATTGTTGACAAATTAATGTTATGTTAGAAAATATATTTGATAATTAAGACAACATTAGAAAGTAAATTGACACAAAGATAAACACTTTTAAAACTAAATCGAACAACAATTATTATTTGATAAAGAATTCAAATTAATTATAGAAAGTTTTAGATAAAACATTATTAAACAAGGCATTCGCATTTACGCAAGAAGTTAATTAAGCACTTTAGAAGACTATTAAATCTTATAGTCTAGTTATCGACTTAAACAAAAAATATAACTAGAAGAATTTTTACGAATGTATAAAAGACATTACGAATCATTTCAAGACTTTAGTTAATTTATCGAAGATCATAAACAAATGCGAGAAGAAACTAAAAAGCAATATTATTACAAAAAAGAACATATTTGACAATATAATAAAACAATTGAATTTTACAATATATGCAAGTCTTAATTAAATAACTTGTTACAACAACTTATGTTAAACTCATTTAAAAGAAAAGAACGAAATTAATTAATTTCCTAAAAAGTCAAAATTAGCAATCTAGTAACAAAAGAAAGCTTAACGCAAATAGACGTTTAAAGTAAAAGTTACAACACAAAAGCAAAGAAAAGTTCAAATTTCTTAATAAAGAATATATTAAAGAAATGTAATATATTAGCTTAATAACAACAACTAAACTTAACAACGTACGCACAATGTTTTATCACATTAATTAAAATTAATGATCGTCGACTCATAGCAATGATTAATTTTGATGCGATAAATAATTTTATAACTAAAGCTTTTGTAAAGAGAGAAAAATATTTTATTCGAAAAAAGCTTAACGCTTACAATCTAGTAATTGCAAATAAAAACTTATTATTCGCAAAAAATAAAAAAGTAGTGTGATCGTCAAGTCGAGTTTCAATTCGATCGAGTTAACTCGCTCAATTTTGACTCTAAAATCAAGCAAATTTCTTAGCTTAACAAAATAAGACGAATGAAGAATGCGCATCGAATGTTTAATTCGATTTATTTGATCACGTGACGTCACGTGACGCGCTAACTATATGCGATTAGCGTGAACTTTGCGCTAGCTTAATCGAGTTAACGTTAAAATAAAATAAGATAAGATATGCGAATGTTAACGCGACGAAGTTAGCTTAAGTTCTTGACATTGATTCGACGAAATTCGACTTTAAGATCGAGTTCGCGTCTTGATCTTAACTTAATTCTACGAAGCTCAAAAGAGTGAATCGAATTAAAAAAAAGTATTCGACTCGACTTAACAATCACACTATAAAAGAGTAAACAAAGAAACAAAGTTATTATCAATAGCTATTTAGCAACATCACGAGAAACTAATCTTTAATATAGTAAGAATAATCACTTATAATATTGTTCTAGAAATGCCTTAATTAAAGCAACACAATTTAGAAGTTAACTAAAATACACAAGTATTTAAATTCGCACAATGTGATTACGCAATTCACATTCAATCTACGTATCAATAACGTTTAATAATAGATAAAAGATTAAGTCAAAATTTGATCGCAAGTAACGAATTTGCATTTTTGCAAAAAAACGATTTAATAAAATTTGACTTAATAAACATTAACAAAGATTAGCTAAATCACAAAATTAAAATAAGTAAAAAAAATTGCGAATCTTTTAAGAGCTTTAGACTATTTAATATAGCGAGAAAATCGCTAAAGCACATATTACGAATATATAACAATTAAGAGTATCTATTTTAAAAAAAGAAAACGATCGAAATTTTATTTAAACATTAATCGTGAAATTACGAGATTAAACTTGAATTAAACAAGTAATTTACGTTTGAATTTATATATATTTTATTCAAGAAAAAGCTAGAAACACTTCGCGAATATCTAACAAAAAGCGAAAAAAAAATTATTAAAAAATCTTAATCACAAGTAGAATATTCGATTCTCTTTGTATTTAAAAAGAACGAAACTCTTCGTTTATATGTTAATTATTAAAAGCTAAACAATATTATAATAAAAAATTAATATTTATTATTTAACATTAGCGAGCTTTAAGATCGATTGTTCGAAGTAAAGTATTTTATCAAATTAGACTTACAAGAAGCGTACAATCAAATTAGAATAAAAATAAAAGAAGAGTAAAAAACAATTTTTCGCATACGATATAAACTATACAAATATACAATAATGTTATTCGAATTTACGAACGTCTTAACAATGTATCAAGAAATAATTAATGATACATTATAACAATATTTGAATTGATTTGTCATAGCATACTTGAACGACATCATGATTTATTCAAATATTTTAAAATTTTAAAATATTTAAATAAAAGAAACTTACATCTTAAATTAAAGAAATGCGAATTTTATTAAAAAGAAATTAATTTCTTTAAATTTGTCGTTGAACGACATAAAATACGCATGAATTTCGAAAAGCTACAAGTAATTAAAGAATAAAAATCATTTATTAATGTTAAAAAAGTTTATTTTTTTTTAAATTTCATAAATTACAACAAGAAGTTTATCAAGAATTACTTCGTTAATGCAATATTATTAACGAATTTTACGAAAAAAAGACGTCATAAATATAAAAATTAGTAAAAAAAAATTATTCTAAAATCTTAAATTAAAATGCTTAAAGAAACTAGTATTAAAAATATACAATTTACGATTATTAAATAAAATTAAAATTGACGTATTAAATCTAATTATCGATGCATGTTTTAATTAAGAGCATAAAGACATATAATACTTAATAGTATATCTTTCGAGAAAACTTTCGTTAGTCGAACAAAATTATAATATTTACGATAAGAAGCTATTTGCTATTGTAGTTTTTCTAAAATTATAAAAAATATACATCGAAAAATTATTAAAACTTATGATTCTTATAAATTACAAAAATTTTCTACATTTCATTATTATTAAATAGTTAAACAAAAGATAAATGCGATAATTAAAGCGACTTAAACAATACAAGTTCAAAATACAATATACATTAAATAAAAATAATAATAAAGTAGACGCACTTAATAAAAGAAATAATTATATAAAAGCGAAGAAATTATTTAATTACAACATATTTAAGATCAACAAGAACGAATCATTATTAGCAAATAAATATGAGCTAAATGTTATTTTACGAATACTTAGAAACAATAAGAAAGAGTTTCTAATAAAGAAAAAAAAAACTTCAAATATTTAGCGACAAAATTAACAAATGTATAAAGAAACATTATGATAAATCATTGCAAAAGCACTTGAAAGTAATCAAAATTCTTTAACTTTTACGCTAATATTATTAGTTTCTTAAGATGAGACAAGTTGTCGAAATATACATTAAACGATGTCTTAATTGTTAATAAAACAAACATGATACACATGCGAACTATGACGAAATTCAATATTAGAAATTACTTGAATTGTTATAAGATGAAGTCACAATGAACTTTATTATTAAGTTGTTCAAATTAACGAATTTAGCAATTGAAGACAAATATAATTCGATACTAGTAATAATTAACAAACTTATTAAGTACTTATATATTATCGCATGCAAAAAAAAGTTCACAATAGAACAATTAAAATACATTGTATTGAATCGACTTATATGATATCACAATATACTTAAAAATTAATTAATAATAGAGACAAGCTCTTTACGTCTAATTATTAAAAGACGCTTCTATTAATGTTAGAAACAAGACTTAGAATGTTCATTGTTTATTATTTGATTACGAATGATTAAATAAAGCGAACAAACTAAAGTTTAAAGCAATATTTAAGACATTACGTTAACAATATTTACAACAATTAAATATTACTTTTATCTATAATTTAATTAGCATTAAATGCAAAGATTTCGAATATCATTAAGATAACTTTATTTTTCGTTAACTATAATAAAGAATTTAATTTCTTCGAAAAAAAGCGAAAGCATCTATCGACTTAATTAGTTATCGAAAGAATAGCGACACTAAAAAAGATACATAACAACATCTTAAAGATGCAAAAGAAATTAATTAAGTACTAAAACAAAAAACGAAAAACGACATCTTAACTAAAAAAAAAAAAAAAAATTTTTTTTACGAAAAATCTTAAAACAAGAAAGTTAAACAAAAAATTAAATTATATCAAAGTTAAATCATTTCTTGTTAAGAAAACGAAGAGATTAGTTAATTACGAACTTGATTTATTTAAAGACGCTAAAGTATTTCTAGTAATTTTATATCTTATTGTTGAAATCAATGAATTCAATTACGTCTTTATAGAACACATTTTATTTTCACTCACAAAAAAAGAAACAATATAAGATTAAGAAAATTTTACGACAAAAATATCAAAAATATCTTATCAAATAAAAAGAATATTTTATCTTTGAAAATACATAAAAGTCACTCAAGAACTTGAAGAAATGCTTTAACAAATTGCGACGATTTCGTTAGCGACAAAATCACTCATAAGAGTTAATAAAGCATTAAGAGACAAAGAAGCGAACAATGAAAAATCAATAATAGTATTAAATAGAGCTTCGAACGTCTCTTTAATACACTTGATTTCTCTCTTATTCTTTTCGATCTCCAAAATATTTTTCGACTTCGTATCATTTATATTTTTCAAACAACAAAGTTAGTGTTTTTTTTGTTTCGTTTTTCGCGCAATTCTTAGGCGCAATTCTATTATTTCATTAATTAGCTTTTTAGTTTTTTAAATAGCTTCATTCATTCTTTAATAGTTAAGAGCTAAATCGCATTTTCGATTCTTTCGATAACACTTTTTACACTTAAAATATTTTTTATTTACTTGGCAAGATACGTCGAATGCGACACAAATTCGACAAGAACGCATTGTGAGAAAAGCGTACTTATAGCGACGATTAGCAACGAAATTGCGACGTTGTTTAGTAATCAACTTAATTAACATAATAAAACAGAATAAATAATTTTGAAATAAAAATTCTTGAAGAGAAAAGATAGTGTTACGAATCGCATGCTAATAAATACTATTCGTCGCGCATCGCTTTTCACAAGATAATTAAAAAAAAATTATTAATAAAATCAAAATAATTAAGATGACTTAACTCTTAAGCATTTTGAATTTCGAATTAAGATAATTAAAATAATTAAGATCTTAAACATCTTAAATATCTTAAATTTCAAATGATAAAAAAGTATATAGCTTTCGAATGCGACTCTCTTATGAATCGTATTCAACTTATCTTAAGTCTTTACTTATTGTTACTTTGATTCATTGAACTATCTATGAAAATTTATTGAACATAAGATTGTCTATAGTTGTAATCCTTGTTATTAAGTGATTGCTTGCATTGTCTAAAGACGTCTACAAATCTCTTTAATAACATAACTCGCTCTAATATCTTTTACGAAAGTACTAGCGTAACATGTTTTCAAGAAAGATTAATATCAAAAATTCTTCTTCTTGTAAAAAAGATCTTTTTGACGTTTTAGATTTTGCGTATTTAGCGATGCGTTCTTGTCGCAATTGTGCGATGTTTAATAAAGTCTATTGTGTGAGCAATAATTTCAAAAGATGTGTGAAATGTGTGCGATTAAGTCGTAATTATGATTTGGCAATCTCGTTCGTTTCGATTAAACAAATTTATAAGAAACGATTACGCTTAAAGAAAGAAATGCGCGAAGCGCGTACTAAGCTAAGTCGCTTAAAAAAACAACTAAATTTTCTAAAAAATAAAGAGAAAAAAATGATTGTATTAAAGTGAAAGAATATTGACGATTTAGAAATAAATAAAGCGTTCTTTGCTAAGTCTATTGCAAAGACTCTCGAATTACTATTTAATATGTTATTCGAACGATTTTAACTTTTGATTAACTAGAATTGAGCTATCGTCTTTTTGTCTAATTTTGATGAAATTTTCTTAGAAGATTTCGACAACGATTAAGATTTTTCTTTGATTCTTATGTATTTTTCGAAATAGAATATTTTTTTCACTTAATAAGATATTTTTTATTTTAGAATTTTAGAATTTTTTCAATCTTATATTGTTTCTTTTTTTATGAAATGAAAATAAAATGTGTTCTATAAAAACGTAATTGAATTCGTTGATTTTAACAATAAGATATAAAATATTAAAAATACTTTAACGTTTTTAAGTAAATCGAGTTCGTAGTTAACTAATCTCTTTATTTTCTTAATGAGAAACGATTTAACTTTGATATGATTTAATTTCTTGTTTGACTTTCTTGTCTTAAGATTTTTCGTAAAAAAATATATTTTATTTCTCTTCTTTAGTTAAGATGTTGTTTTTCGTTTCTTGTTTTAATACTTAATCGATTTCTTTTGCATCTTTGAGATGTTGTCGTATATCTTTTTTAATGTCGCTATTCTTTTAATAATTAATTGTGTTAACAAATGCTTTTGTTCTTTCTTAAAAAGATTAAATTCTTTGTTATAATTGGCGAAGAATAAAGTTATCTTAATGATATTTAAAATCTTTGCATTTAATGTTAATTAAGTCATAAATAAAAGTGATACTCAATTGCTATAAGTATTGTTAACGTAATATCTTAAATATTGTTTTAAACTTTAATTTGTTCGCTCTATTTAATTATTCGTAATCAAGTAATAAACAATGAACATTTGAGTTTTGTTTCTAACATCGATAGAAGTGTCTTTTAATAATTAGACGTAAAAATTTTATCTTTGTTACTAATTAATTCTTTAAGTATATTATAATATCGTATAAGTTAATTTAATATAACGTATTTTAATTGTTTTGCTATAAACTTCTTCTTGCATGCGATAATATATAAATACTTGATAAATTTGTTAATTATTATTAGTATCAAGTTATATTTGTCTTTAATTGCTAGATTTGTTAATTTGAGCAACTTAATAATAAAGTTTATCGTAACTTCATTTTATAACGACTTAAATAATTTCTAATATTAAATTTCGTCATAGTTCGCATATGTATTATGTTTGTTTTGCTAATAATTAAAACATCGTTTAATGTATGCTTCGACAATTTGTCTTATTTGAGAAAACTAACAATATTGACGTAAAAGCTAAAGAATTTTGATCATTTTTAAGTGCTTTTGCAATGATTTATCATAATGTTTCTTTATACATTTGTCAATTTTGTTAATAAATACTTGAAGTTTTTCTTTCTTTATTAAAAACTCTTCTTTATTGTTTTTAAATATTTGTAAAATAGCATTTAGTTCGTATTTATTTATTAATAGTGATTCGTTTTTGTTAACTTTAAGTATATTGTAATTAAACGATTTCTTTGTTTTTATACAATTATTTTTTTTGTTAAATGCGTTTGCTCTATCGTTATCTTTGTTTAATGTATATTGTATTTTAAACTTATATTGTTCGAATCGCTTTAATTATTGCATTTGTCTTTTGTTAAGCTATTTAATAATAGTAAAATGTAAAAGATTTTTGTAATTTATAAGAATCGTAAGTTTTAATGATTTTTCGATATATACTTTTTATAATTTTAGAGAGACTACAATAGCGAGTAACTTTTTGTCGTAAATATCGTAATTTTGTTCGATTAACAAGAATTTTTTCGAAAAATATGTTATTAAATGCTATATATTTTTATGCTTTTAATTGAAGCATGCATTAATAATTAAATTTAATGCGTTAGTTTCAATTCTATTTAACAATCGTAAATTGTACATCTTTAATATTAATTTTTTTAAGCATTTTAATTTAAGATTCTAAAATGATTTCTTTTTTATTAATTTTTATCTTTATGACGTTTTCTTTTTTGTAAGATTCGTCAATGATATCGCGTTAATAAAGTAGTTTTTAATTAATTTCTTGTTGTAATTTATGAAATCTAGAAAGAATTAAACTTTCTTAACGTTAATAGATGATTTTTATTCTTTAATTGCTCGTAGCTTTTTAAAATTTATGCGTACTTTATATTGTTTAATGACAAATTCAAGAAAGTTAATTTCTTTTCGATGAAATTCGCATTTCTTTAATTTAAAATGTAAATTTCTTTTATTTAGACATTCTAATACTTTGAAAACATAATTCACATGTTTTTTCAAAATATTTGAGTAAATTATAATGTCGTTCAAGTATATTATAATAAATTGATTCAAATATTGTCATAGTGCATCATTAATTATTTCTTAATACATTGTCGAGACATTCGTAAATTCGAACGACATTGTTGTATATTCGTATAATTTATATTGTATATAAAAAATTGTCTTTTACTCTTTTCTTATTTTTATTCTAATCTAATTGTACGTTTCTTGTAAGTTTAATTTAATAAATTATTTTGCTTTAAATAATCGATTTTGAAGTTCGTTAATGTTAAATAATAAATATCGATTTTTTATCGTAATATTGTTTAGCTTTTAATAATTAACACATAAGCGAAGAATTTCGTTCTTCTTAAGTACAAAGAGAATCGAGTATCTTGTTTATAATTAAGATTTTTTTATAAATCTTTTTTTTTTTTCGTTTTTTGTTAAATATTCGCGAAGAATTTTTAGCTTTTTTTGAATAAAACATATATAAGTTCAAACGTAAATTGTTTGTTTAATTTAAATCTAATCTCGTAATTTTACAATTAATGTTTAAATAAAATCTTGATCGTTTTCTCTTTCTAAAATAAATGCTTTCAATTGTTGTATATTCGTAATATGTGCTTTAGCGATTCTGTCGTTACATCAAATAGTCTAAAGCTCTCAAAAAATTCGCAATTTTTTTCACTTATTTTGATTTTGTAATTTAGTTAACTTGTGTCGATACTTATTGAGTCGAACTTTATTAGATCGTTTTTTGCGAAAATGCAAACTCGTGATTTGCGATCGAATTTCGATTTAATCTTTTATCTATTATTGAACGTTATTGATGCGTAAATTGAATGTGAATTGCGTAATCACATTGTGCGAATTTAAGTAACCATGTATTTTAATTAACTTCTAAGTTGTGTTGCTTCAATCAAAGCATTTTTAGAACGATATTATAAGTAATTATTCTCACTATATTAAAGATTAGTTTCTCGTGATGTTGCTAAATAGCTATTAATAGTAATTTCGTTTTTTTGTTTACTCTTTTATTTCTTGCGAATAATGAATTTTTATCTACAATTATTAGATTGTAAGCGTTAGACTTCTTTTAAGTAAAATACTCTTTTCTCTTTATAAGAGCTTTGATTATAAAATTACTTATCGCATCAAAATCGATCATTGTTATAAGTTAACGATTATTAATTTTAATTAATGTGATAAAACATTGTACGTGTGCTATTAAGTTTAGTTGCTACTATTAAGCTAACATATTGCATTTCTCTCATATGCTCTTTACTAAAAAATCTAAACTTTTCTTTGCTTTTATATTGCGACTTTTGTTTCAAACGTCTATTTGCGCTAAACTTTCTTCTATTGCTAAATTGCTAACTTTGACTTTCTAGAAAATTAATTAATTTCGTTCTTCTCTTTTAGATAAGTTTAACATAAGTTGTTGTAGCAAATTATTTAATTAAAACCTGCGTATATTATAAGATTTAATTGTTTTATTGCAATGTCAAGTATGTTCTTCTTTATAATAACATTGCTTTTTAGCTTTTTCTCGTATTCGTTTACGATTTTTGATAAATTAACTAAAGTTTCGAAATGATTCGTAATGTCTTTTATGCATTCGTAAAAATTCTTCTAGTTATATTCTTCGTTTAAGTTAATAATTAAACTATAAGATTTAATAGTTTTTTAAAGTGTTTAATTAACTTTTTGCATAAATGCGAATGCCTTGTTTAATAATGTTTTATTTAGAACTTTCTATAACTAATTTGAGTTCTTTACTAAATAATAATTGTCGTTTAATTTAGTTTCTAAAATGTTCGTCTTTGTGTCAATTTGCTTTTTAATGTCGTTTTAGTTATTAAATATTTCTCTTAACATAATATTGATTTGTCGACGATTTATTAAATTTCGTAATTAATAATCTCTTGCGAAGTGATTCGATTTGTCACATAAATAACATGTTTTTTAAGATTTGTTATTTTGCTTTTCTCTAAAATTCTTTTTTTTGCGTCGCTAAATAAAATTCAATTTTATAAATGCAAGTTTACGATAGTTTGAGTTATTATATTTTTAATTAGAACGAAATCTTTTCTAATGATATTCGATCATCGATTCAAAGAAGATTCTTGCTCTTTTATAAAATTAATTGTATTGCTTTTTTATAGCTCTTTCATATAGTTTGTTGTCGAAATCGATAACTACTTCGATAAAATTAAATATATCGTTAATAAATTTGTCATTGCGTATAATTTCGTTCTTAAAATTGTTCTTAAGATCTCGTCGAAACATTGTTATAAGTGCGACATCGTTTTATTCGATAAAATTAACTTAAAATTTTGCTACGTAGTTTATTGCAAAGATTCGTTAAATTAAGTGTTAAATCACTCTTTTTGCGATTTGTTTTTCGTTAAATGTTTCGAAAATTTTTCGAAGCTCTCTTTTGAAATTATCGAAGTTCGTAAACATTGTACAAGAGTTTTTGTCATAATTTTTCAAATATTTGCGTAAGTTTGACTTGAGTTAATGTTAAACTCTTTCTTTAAAAAATATTAATGCGAAAATCGTTTTCTTGTTCGCTAAAACAAAATAGAAAATAAAATAAATATTTATTTGCATAAGTTAATTCTTTAGATCAATATAATTTTCATGATAGACGTTAAACTTGTTAATTCTTATTTTGTCGTCTTTATTAATAAAGAGTCGACGTGATGTTATTAAGTTATTGTTCGAGATAAAGACGCATTGATTTAATACAAACATTCTTAAAGTGTTCAAAGTATTACACTAGTACTTTCGTAAAAAGTATTGAAAAGAGTTATGCTATTGAAAAGATTTGTAAATTTCTTCAAACAATGCAAGCAATCATTTGATAACAAGAATTGCAACTATAAATAATCTTATGTTTAATAAATTTTTACAAATAATTCAATAAATCAAAGTAACAATAAGTAAAGACTTAAGATAAATTGAACACAATTTATAAGAAAGTCGTGTTCGAAAACTATATACTTTTTCATTATTTAAAATTTAAGATGTTTAAGATGTTTAAAATCTTAATTATCTTAATTATCTTGATTTGAAATTCAAGATGCTTAAGAGTCAAGTTATCTTAATTATCTTAATTTTATTGATAGATCTTCTCTTTCTAATTATCTTGTGAAGAACGATGCGCGATGAATAGTATCTATTAGTACGCGACTCGTAACACTAAGCTTGCGAGTTAGTTTTTACAAAACTCGCGAAATATTATTCTAAAATTAAGAATAAAGATGAACTAATATACAATTTCGTTATGATTTTAGATTTCACTCAAAAGTTAAACTTGTATCAAAATTAAAACACAAAAAATGTCAAAAAGTAAAACTTCAATAAGATTGATCATTCTTATTACGACAAATACAAAAAAGAATTTAAGAATTATTTTAGTTGTCATTATAAAAAGAAAATCACGATTTCAAAAGTCGAAACGCAACGAACTAACAAGATTGACAAAATAATGCAAATTAATAATGCAATTGTTTATTTGTTAATAATTATATAGTTTGTTGCGATAATTATATAGACTCTTCTTTAACGAAGTTAACGTCAATCTTTATCTCTAAGCGAGAACGATCGATATCTTCGCATTAACGTCATTGTCGAAAAGACTTCAACATGAAAGTTTTAAAAAAATAACGTTTCGAACTTTTTAAAATTAGCTCAAATAACTAAAGACGTTTTTTCGTATTTAATATTCTTTGTGAGCATCGAAAGAACATTTAGTTTTGCTAAAAGAATTTGTCAATAAAATCGATCACAAATGACTTTAGAATCGATTGAACAAATAATGCTTTTTAAGTATTATAATCGTATTATAAACTTAAATTCTAAAGAGATTATCATCGAAGCGTAAAACATTTATCGAAAAGAAAAAAACAATAATTTAACGATTGAAGAATTTAATAATTTTTTTAGAATAAATTTGCAAAATGTTTTGCGTTTAATTAGTATCTAGAGATTCGATGTCATTATATTTGTTAAAGATTTTGCATTGTTAATATATGTTTTAAGACAATATAGTTAGAAAAATTAAAACAATCTAGTAATGCGATTTAGTAATGCATTTAAATTACTTATATTACGTTAAATTAATGTATTTAACTTTTTAAGAATTATGTTAAATATTTAGAAATATTTGATTTTTATATAATTTTAAATATAATATTCTTAAATATTAAAGTCTTAATGACTTAGTGATAACGCGTTTAATTTGCAACAACAATGATACATTATTTACGATATAATCTACGAGAGCATTATTGTGCTATTTGAGATTATATCGTAGATTGTGTGTTATTGTTATCGCAAATTAAAAAAATTAAGAACTCAAATTCTTTTTAAGATACAATGATTTTTTTCTTTTTGCAATCTTTAATGAGATTATATAGAACGAGATTGTCGAACTCTTTAATTAGAAAAATTAAGTTAATGATTTAATTCTAATTTTCTAAATGATTTGAATGCATTATTATAATGCATTTTTTAATTAATATATTTGATAAAAAAAGTACATAATGTGATTGACATATTTGTTAGAAAAAGTGTATAAATAGTGCACTTTTTGATAAATATATTTGATAGAAAAAGTGCACGAACAATGCATGTAGCAAAACAATGCGTTTGATAAATAATGCAACAAGATAATGCAATTAATGAATTGCATAACTAGATAACTTGAATTCTTATTAACTATTTTTAATCTTAATTATCTTAATTGACTAATTTAAGATCGTTATGATCTTATGCTTAACTTAAATTTTATTGTCATTATCTTCGTCTTTATACTTCGACGATCTATATTCGTTCTTTATTATTTTTGCATTATCTTTGACTTTTTTGTACTTAACTTTAATCTTATTATCATTTACTTTAATCAAATTTTTCAATTCAATATTAATCGAATTAAAAGAATTGAGTATTTCACGATTTGCGACATTTTTGTCGCTAGAAAATGTGTTCACAAACTTGTTCAATTCATTAATTACGTTTGAATCTTAAGTTGCTTTTAGCTCATTTAGTTCTTCATAATGCAAAATACGTTATTAAATGATTTGAATAATTGATATCATGTATTTCGACATATTAATATTAAATTCGTCGTAATTCGTAATAGTTTAACACGTATATTAGTCTTATTTTTTACATTAAACACAATACATACTTGATTAATAAAAGTAGATTTTGTTACGTTTAAATGTTGACTTTTAAATGCTATCTTCATAGCTATCGTATTAATGATTGCTTGTTTCGCAACATTCTTTTTTTTTAATTTTCTTTATTAATTTTGTTTCGAAACATTTAGCTATTATATAATTAGCTTTTTGAACATATATGCATTATCTAAATGCATTATTATGAAAACTCTTTTTAACTCGCTCATTAATAACCAAGTTTTGAACATTGTTCTTTATATTTATTTGCTTGTCTTTAAATGCTTTTTAATAGACGTTTGTAACTCTAAGCTTTGTTAATCGTTTGTGAAAAGCTACTTGATTTACGTTTTGTTTAATGTACAATAATTTTTGATTTACGTCTTATATCATGATACGATTTCGACTAGCAATTGATTAAGAAAGAATAGTGAGAGTTAACATTTTACGCTTTTAATTAGTCTTTATGATAATGTATATAGATAATGCAAATTAATATTTTTACTTAACTATATAAACTATATAATAAGTAATTAAAGATTGTGTTAACTAATGTATAATTTGTGAAAAAGAAAAGTGTCGCAATCATAAAGTGAATTTTCGCGCTCAAAATCAAGATTAGAGTTAAGAATCTTATCTTTATTCAATATTATCACAATTGAAAATTATCACAATTATCACATTATTGCTTCTAATTAAATTATTCTTTTCATTTTATATTGCGACATAATTAAGCACTTATTTTAATTATTTGATCACATTATTGTTCGTTAACTCAATTATCTTTAAGTCGATACAATTCTTTTAAATAATTAACATGAACAACTTTTTATTTACGATTTTATAATAACGCGTATTAAACAAACAAGTAATGCATTCGAATAATGCATTCTTTGTTGCGAATTGCTAACATGCTCAATGCAAAACATAAAAAAATCGAAAAATCAATTCGTAATAATATGACATCACGAGATCGCAACGATGAAGAAACTAACAAAGACAAAAGCAAAACTTTACTTGAAAGTATGACGTCTAAGATTTAAAAAATAATGCAAACAAATAATGTAACAAACTATTATTAGCTAAGTTTTTGCAATAAAAGAAGCGTAAATTTAAGTCTAAGACTATAACTTTAAAAGAAATTCATCGATATTAAAAATTTACGAATTTGTTGATTTCTAAGAGATCTTTCGAAAGACTAATGCGAGAAATTCTTCAAAATGAAGCTTTTAACAACAAATTCAAGAATGAATTAAGTAATAAAAACTATAGAATTTAGACTTTGACATTGAAGACACTTTAGAAAGCTACTAAAGCGTTTTTAACTAAATTCTTTTTCAATAAGTGCATTATTTATTTGCATTATCGTTAATTCTTTACGACATCTACTAATGTTTTACTTTATGTATGTAGATAGCAATCTACCTATTATTCACGCGAAGCGTAAAATTATTTAGTAGAAAAATATGCGATTAATGACGCAATTAATGATCAATTTAGGAATCCACTATAATAATGATTGAAAATAAACATTTGTCGTGATATTCGAAATTCTAAAATCGAGATGTTTTCGTCATATTTAGATGATCGAAATTAAGAATAAATAGCAAGAATACAAGTTATTTAGTTATATAGTTTATTAATTGCATTACCTTGTTGCATTATCTATTAAGCGTATTGTTTCGCTACATACATTAATTATACACTTTTTCGAACAAATGTATTAACGAAATTGTTGTTTAATTATACAATTTTTTTAACAAATGTGTCAACTAAATTGTTGTTCGAACATGCACTTTTTTTAATAACAATGAAGCTAATCGAAAGATTATAATAATCTTAAACTAGTTATTACACAAATATCAAAGAAATTAAATGCATTATTTAATTGCATTACTATGCATTATTTAATTGCATTACTATGCAACATTTTAAGAAAAAAATTATAAGATTTAACATACAATTCATATTTACAAATTCTACTATTAAATCGCTTCATGTCTTGACGAATCAAGTCGAAAATTCGAGTCGATATTCGATATTAACATCATGACTTAATTCGAATACTTGATATCAACATCGTGATTCGAATCGACTTTTCAATATTAAAATTCTAACTTGACCCAAATCTTGACAAGTCGAGAATTCGACTCGAACTCGATAACTCGACCCGACGCGATCAATCTAATATTTATAAAGAATTGTTTAAGATATACGCAATAGTAGTTAAGCGAAACAATTAGAATTGCAATATATATTACTAGAGTCACAATAGAAATTACATTTTGTAATACTAAATATATATTTTAACAAAACAAAGTAAATATAAACTATAAAGTTGTTAATAAAAGAGTATTGCTATTGTAATTAAGAGCTAGTTATTAGTTAATTTCAAGTTATAATAGCAATATCTATATCTTGAAGTTAATAGATTGCTTTCTCGAATTGTTAATATTTGTTATTAAGATATAATATTAAAAGTAGAGTAATTTGTATTAATACTTTGTAACGTAAACTACTCGCATTGTCTTGTTTGCTTTCGAAATAATCTTAATCTTATATTTCTTACAACGTTAAGTATTGCGACGTGTTTTAAGATTTCTTTCTAGTATTCTAGTATACATATTAAGACTAAATTAATCTATTTAATACTTCAAAAAGATATTGCGATAGAAATTTCTTATAAGATTAATTAATATATTCAATGTGTTATTAGAGAGCTTGAGAGATTATTCGAGACAATGCTTGTCAGAACGTTGTTGCGTACTCTCGATATTTATATGTGATAAATTCTAACTTTAGTTCTAGATATATTTAGATCTATTATAACAAAAGTTGCAGTTTTCTTTTACTAATATTTGAGCTTTGTGCAAGATTAAGATTAGAACTAATAAATCTTATATTATTTGCAAGAATCTAGAGATTTAAGTTAAGCTTTACGAGAGACAATCTTAATATTCTTTAATATTGTGTTTGTAAATGCGTCTATTCTATATAGCAATTATAGTTTGTCTACATAGATACGCATATGTTTTCTTAATCTATTAGATTTGTCTCAAAAGTAAAGTTTGCTCGAATCGACAAAATCTAATATTTAAAGCAAAAAATGTAATAGTTTGACGCAACTATACAACTAGCAAACAACTGCAAATGTCTATGCGTATTGCGAATATTAAAATTTTACGCGTCAAAACATAGTCTAACTCAATTAAGATTTTGCAACTTTGTTAAATAATAAGAAACCAAAACAAGTTCTTCGAGTAGATTTTGTCTCGATAATATTGATTTGAGTACGCAGAATAGTTAGATTTGTAAGATCTATAAGATCTTAAGAGAATTTTAATCTATTAAGCTCGATTTGTCTTTCGAAACGCGAATAGAGACTCTTTTTACTAGCTTCTTAACGTTAACGAAAGCCAGTTTTTTTGCTTATTCTATGCTCTTTATCGATATCTCTAATGCTTTTGTTGCGTTTTGATCTAGTTGAAAGAGTCTTAAAATAACGCGTTCGCGCAGACGTATTGTACTTCTTTCGCACGCGCTTTGAATTACGTGGTGTTGCTAGTAGCGATTGTAATTGACGCTTGCTTACTTGTTTGTTTTTTCGAGGCGTTAATAGAGCTATAGATGCGATGAGGAGGTGTGTAGTTTAGATGGTGGAGGTTAGATTTGGTGGGGTGGTGGGGTCGCCTAAAAGGGGTCATGACTTTTGCCGGCACCTGGTGCCGGAGTGACCCGGTCCACTCAATACGGCCCGACGGTAGACTAGTAGCGTGAGATCTGAAGATCTCCATTACTTTATTTGCTCCTGTTCGTTGATGAGCTATCAGATCTAATGCGTATGACTAGAACCTTGGCACATTGTCAGATCCTAGCCTGGAGGCCATTAGAATACTACTAAACCTAAGTTATTAGGGACATTCCGAGTGGATACATACTAGGTCGGATATCCTCCTGCAGAGCGCTCAATTCTGGCCCAGATCTTTAAAAGAAGAAAATGCTCAAGGGTTTAGAAACCAGCTTATGATGCTGTTCATCGGTTTGCGGTAGTTTGTCTTTTTGAAAGTAAACCAGTTATCAATCATAGCGTTGTTCCATATGCAACGCAGTGTGTTTTGGCTTCGCATTATCATCGGTGTTGTCTTCTCTATCACCCAGCACCACTTTAACGAGCTCCAGCTTAGAAAGTTCTTCCCGAGACATCTGAAAAAGGCAAAGCATCGGGGATTCAATTATCATGGCGCACCTTGTCACGCTTGCGACCTGCTCGCTCAATCAATGGGCACTCGACTTTAGAGGGAACACGGCACGAATCATAGAGAGCATCAAGTGAGTGTACATCATTCTTACTCCATAATGTCTGTTTCTATTCCTTTTAGATCCCTCCATGGGTCCCGAAGTCTCCTTACTTACCGAGATTGAGTATGTGATATGCTTCGCCTGTTTACCTCCCTCGAAGAATGATTAATCACTGGTCGATCAGTCCATCGTCATGTCGCCAACATGATCGAGGGTAATGTCTAAGAAAGAGTACACCCTGAAAATACATCTTGTTGACGTAAGGGATATATACTACATTTACTGACATTATTAGGAGAGCCAAAGCAGCCGGAGCAACCTTACGAGTAGGCCCTGAACTAGAGATATGCGGTTACGGGTGCCTCGACCATTTCCTGGAGGGCGACATTTTCGTCCACTCATGGGAAGCGTTGGCGCAAATCATCGACGATCCCGTTTGTCAGGACATTGTCTTAGACATCGGCATGCCCGTTCGCCACAGAAATGTCAGGTACAATTGCCGCGTTATCTGCTACAACCGCAAGATTATCCTCATTCGCCCTAAGAGGTGGCTGGCTAACGATGGTAATTATCGCGAGATGCGATACTTCAGTTAGTATCCACTGAGCTCCTTATGCTTTCTCTGTCATGCACATTGCAGCATGTCCGAGGAGCACTTGTTCGTGTTCTTAAAGAGTAACACTAACTTTGACATGATTTAGCTGGCTGGATGCAGCAAGGGCACATCGAGAGTTACTACCTAGAGAGTATCGTTGGAAGTATCACGAACCAAAAGACAGTCCCCTTTGGTGATGGTATCATCTCTACTGATGATACTTGCTTTGCTTGCGAGACATGTGAAGAATTATTCACTCCCACGGCTCCACGTAAGTTGTAATATCCAAGCATCTTGTCCCATTTGAGAAGAGCTCCAAACAATGTTCAAGCAGAATGCGTTTCAAAGACATGTTTCTTAGCTCAAAATCTTGACTCAAAGACGTAATGCTGACTCCACTTGTTTGTAGATGGACCCATGGGTCTGAACGGGGTAGAGATATTTACAAATTCATCGGGCAGTCATTTTGAGCTAAGGAAACTTCGCACCCGATTGGATCTGATCATCGAGGCCACCAAAAAGTCTGGTGGCGTGTATCTCTATTCCAACCAGAAAGGTTGCGATGGCGATAGGCTGTTTTACGATGGGTCGAGTATGATCATCTGTAACGGAAAAGTCCTCGCATGCGGTAGTCAATTCTCGCTGGACGACGTTGAGGTCGTGACAGCCACCATTGACCTCGAGGAAGTCCGTTCGTACCGTAGCTCGCCTAGCAGAGGCATGCAGGCTCAAAAAGCTCAAAAATACCCGAGATTAGATCTTGACGTCCGGCTGTCGAAGAAGGTAGAGGATCGTGATTACCAGACTACTGGCGCTTCGGAGCCGATCGATCTCAAATACCATACACCAGAAGAGGAAATCGCTTTGGGTGGAGCATGCTGGCTTTGGGACTACTTGCGGAGATCTCATGCTGCAGGCTTCTTCATTCCTTTATCAGGCGGCATTGACTCTTGTGCTACATCCGTTATGGTCTTTTCAATGTGCCGACTCGTCGTTGCAGCAATGCACGATGGCAACAAACAAGTAATAGCAGATGCGAGAATGGTAGCAGGAGAACCAGAGGATTCGGAATGGATGCCTACAACTCCACAAGAACTCTCCAAGCGCATTTTCTGCACGACATACATGGGCTCCAAGAATTCTTCTTCGGACACGAGAAAACGAGCAAAGGACCTTGCTGGGGAAATCGGTGCCTACCACGTCAACATCGACATCGATAGCGTTACGAGTGCCATCGTAAACGTCTTCTACGCTTGGAGCAACTGGATGCCTAGATTCAAGTCTTCTGGGGGCAGCGTCGCCGAGAACCTTGCTCTTCAGAACATTCAAGCGCGGAGCCGGTAAGTAAAATTCCTGAGCACCTCTTTCACCTTTCAGAGGGTCTTAAGGTGCTTGAGAAACCTTTGGCAGCATCCACTCTGAGCGGCTTGCCATGTGATCCGTTGCCCTCGCCCCATGAAGCAATGCTGACTCCGAAATCTACATAGAATGGTCCTCGCCTACCTATGGGCTCAATTACTACCAACCTTCAGAGGCCGGAAAGGCGGTGGTTCTCTACTAGTCCTCGGCTCCGCCAACGTCGACGAAGCGCTGAGAGGCTATCTCACGAAATACGACTGCAGCTCAGCAGACATTAACCCTATAGGCGGTATCTCCAAAACCGACCTAAAGTCCTTTATCGCATGGGCTCGCACAAACTTCGACCTCCCCATCCTCTCCTCCTTCCTGACCGCCGTCCCAACCGCAGAACTCGAGCCTATCACCTCCTCCTACGTGCAGTCCGATGTAAGCAAACTTTTGAGCATCTCTTACCCTTTTGCGAGTTCCAATAAGGGTAAAACATGTCTTGACAGCACCCGCTTTCGAGAAATGCCTCTTGGCTCAACCTATTGACTCAAAGGAGCACTGCTGACTTCGAGATCTTACTTAGGAGGCAGATATGGGCTTCACCTACGACGAGCTCAGCACGTTCGGCCGCCTGCGCAAGAACGACAAGCTCGGCCCCTGGGGCGCCTACTGCAAGCTCCTCAGCACCTGGAGCAAATCCGAATCTCAGAACGGAAGAGGCATGTCAGCGCGACAGATAGCGGAGAAGACGAAGCTCTTCTTCACGAAGTACGCGATTAATCGGCATAAGATGACGGTGCTGACGCCGAGTCTGCATATGGAGCAGTATTCGCCGGACGACAACGTAAGTGGACTGCTCTGGGCGGTGGGACTGGGTGGGGCTAATAGACGTGGTAGCGGTTCGATTTGCGGCCGTTTCTGTATCCGGGGTTTGATTGGGCGTATGCGAAGATTGATCGGGATGTGGAGCGGAGGGAGAAGGCTGCGGGGAGGGAGGAAAGGGCAGAGCCGGATGAGGAGGTCGATTGAACGAGGGAACGAGCTTGGAGGGAGACTTTTATCTGTGTTGCAAGTGGACTTGAATCTTGGTCTTTCGATACAATATGCCCAGGGGGCCGAGAGATCGGATCATGCAGCATTGGCACGAATGGGCACTTTGCGAGCTCCTCTCCCATGCCACGATTGAGTCCCTCGCCTGTGCCTTGCCTCTGGTCTAGCCCTATGATGAGGTGGAACACAACCAAGAAACACGCTTTGCCCCCTCTATCCTCTTTAGTGATGGACACTTTCCCATCAATCAGCGTATTGTCTTCTCCTTAACACGCCTTTTCTCGGATGGGCAATTTGCCAGCGCCTGCTTGCGTTAGGCAATAGCCAAGCATGAGAAGACCGATCTGAACTATTCAGGGGTGTTTTTCTGATTGTGGTGGACGCGTGTATGGATTGCACCCTTCAGCAAAGATGATGTGCTATCGGTAGACTCCGCAAATTTGAGGTTCAAATGTCAGCGAGGCCAAGGTCGATGTCTAGATTATTGACGTGGCCAGGAGAGGCAATGTCACAGAGATAGGGTCACCCACCCCCCTTTTATAATACCCTCCATTCAATGCCATATTCCCGTGATACTCGTCAAACTTTGCTCCCACCATGCCAACCGACCTTAATAACCAACGACTAGCCACAACCACGACCGTAGACTAAGCACGACCGTACAGCCATCTGCACAGCTCCTACTGACATATACGAATATCATCAACTCTCCTCCTAAATCGATCAGCAGTCATGAAGTGTGACATCGACCCTATCACATAACCTAGACGCCTCTTTCACCTCCATGTTGTTCCCCCAGGATAAGCATAACAAGTCTGTCTCGACGCGGACTCAAGCATCTTGACACCATGCTCGCCAGCACTGATCCCGCGAACTGCTCGTTTCCGGGCTTTGGCTTGCCAAGCGGATGAGACGCGAAGATGGGGTAATGATAGGATGATGGTGGACTTGTCGGTGGGTGGAGAGGGAGTGTCGAGGAAAGAAAGCTATTTTGACGGTGAGCGGAATGACGAATGTACTGGAATACAGGGACGTAACGGAAGCAGAAGGAGATGAGTGGGGAGATGGAATGACAATCGGGGAGCTTGCTGAAATAATGAGGAATCGGTGATGCTGGTACATGGGGGCGCTTGTGGTTGTGGGTAGGATGGTGAGCTTGAGATCTTGTCCGTGGGGATAGGGGTCCGCGATGAGAGGAGAGGATAAGGGTATGTGGGGGTCGGGGATAAAGCCATGAATAGAGAGATGGTAGAGACGATATAGAACATCTACGAAGCGAGGTAGAGATGCGTCATGATGTCCCACTGGACGGCATATCCTGCCGGTTTGAACTTGATAGAGGCTACTACTGTACAAGACATAAGAACACACTCCGGGGGGGTGCAGCAGTTGCAGGTTTAGATATGCTGGATAGCACGCGTGCTTTTGTGACTTTGCAACAATTGCACAATCTTGATCGGGTGTCTTGATCAAGCAATATCCCTCTGCCGTCTACTCTCAACAAAGGCCGATCGTCTGGTCTCATTGTCCTCTAGGCGCGCCACTCCCGCGAACTCGCTGAACGTCTCAAGCGCGCCCTGGATACAGCTACTGACGGTGACTTTGAGTAGCGGATCGCGAGACTGCCGATATGGTCACCTTGATTCACACCATGACCTTTTCCAACAACGATCTCGAAGTTATAAGTTCGGCAACCGTCAACTAGCAGCACTTGCCATATCTCGGACACCACGGTACTCAGCGCCGAAATAGAAAAACGACGATGGGCGCCAAACCAGGGCGTAACCACGAGCGTGACGGGGCCAGCTGCGTATGAACATCCTGGAGAGTCATACCCGCCCGCTCAATAAATCTAGTCAACCATCTACGCCTATACACGGGGGGAAGCTCATTAAAACTGACCTCTGGTAAGGCCTATTCCCCAAGAATTGGTTAGGCAAACGCATAGTATATACCTGAGAAGCGTCCAATGTCAATACGTGTAAACGTTGTTTTGTGACCCAGAATCCCATCAGATTTGGTGGGGTCGCCAAGGAAGTGGTCACGACTTTTGCCGGCACCTGGTGACATTGCCGCCTTTTAGATGCGGGTCCCGGGAAGTGTATCGCTTCGAGAACCTCTTCACACATCTCATGCATACTCTTTACCAAAGAGGTTTCCTAGTTCAAGAAAGAACTTTGCATTGTCAGACATTTCGCAGCTGTGTGAGAGATCGCACCTAGGCCTTCGAGCAGCCGACGTTTGAGATGCGATCCTATCGCAGAAAACGCGTCGTCGGTATCAAGATTCTGACTTTGAGGCCAAAATACCTGAGGGGATTTCGCTGCCACGAGTATGAGGCAGACACCAAGCCGCATAGATACTGAGCCGCCAAGCATACCGTCGCGGCCAGCTTGAACCGCTGCGGTGCACCGGGGCTGTCTGAAGATACACGCGTCATTTCGCCAGCTTCGACAGACTGCCAGGTATCTCAGGACTGATGGGATAACAAGTGCTCATCGCAGGAACGTCCTATTACTGATCCCCATGAATGGCCGCGTTAGCTTCTATTGATTTGTTGAGAGCTTCAGTACGTTTGCCAGGAGATAAATTTAAACCTGTTGGTTGCTGATTAAGTAGCGATGAAGTACAATCGTAGAAGCTCTCTCTGTTTAAACAAGAGATCCGAATGTCACACGCAAAGGAGCAATTCTCGATGACAGAACGTATTTGTAATCTTATAACTTGATCAAGTACTCGGGTCGCCAGAAATGGAAATAAGTAAGTTACCTGATACAGTTAGCCGACTACTGTACGCTTGCCGGCCAACCTCTTGATCGGCATTTCATGAAGACACGATCGCACGCATGACCCGAATGGATTGATTGGTCGACAAGCGAGCTGCTGTCGGCTAACCTGATCTGGTAACTAACTTATTTTCTGGTGACCCGAGTAGATGGGCAGTTCGTCAAGAGTGCCTGCTCAGGAAGGGAAGGTGCAGCCAAGCGTAGCAAATCCCCTCAGCCTGAATCGCGATCCCCGTCATTTACTATTCTCTCCGTCACAGGCAGCGCTCGACACCAAACATCAATCCTACATCTCTCGCATTGCGCACAGCGCGCATCCGTACACACTATGGCTGTCTCCTCCCTCCTCCGCCTTGCCCGGCCTCATACGTTCCTCTACCTAATGTCCCTCCGCACCGGCACCGAATTAATAACCCTCTCCTTGCTCCTCAACAAAATCTCCGGTTTCTACGGTCTCCTCGCCCTCCTCACGGGCTTTCACCTGTCGCCTTTCCAACTTAGCATGTACATCTATAGTCTCATCGCTCTCTGCGTCGTCGCTTACCTTGCACCTCACATACGGTCACAAAGTCCCTTCCACTGTCTCGCGCTGAGCTGGGTCTATGTACTCGATTCGGTAATCAATGCGGCATATACGGCTGTGTTTGGAGTGACTTGGTTCCTGGTCGTCAGCCAGCATATGGGCGGAGACAAAGGGGCGGGGCCGCTGGGGCCAGGTGGTTCGACAATAGATGACACTGCAGGGTTTACAAAACCGACATACGAGAACATCAGCCATGTCGAAGTCTCACCGCAGCCAGGTGGCGGTATCGCTACCGAACCCCAGGAGTCTGTGTCATTGGGAAGCCGGGGCTATGTGACGAATCCGGCGACGACAGCGAGCCTCGGACATGGGATATTGCAAAGTGGCAGCATGAGCTCTTTGGTCGTGATTTGCGCCCTTTGGGCTATACGGATCTACTTCGTCTTAGTCGTTCTAAGCTATGCGCGCTATGTGCTGCGACAGCATATCGCTGCCACCTCCCGCCAGAACACGGCGTTGCATACCGGTAGCAAGTCGTCAACGGTTGCAGAAGACCCATTCAGCCCCCATTTGAGTGAGGGCAAGGGCTGGAAAGGGAAGCTGGGAAGAATCATGGTGAGCACTGGCAGAGGGTATTGGTTAGGAGGCGATGACGGCGAGGACGATGCGTGGATGGCTATGGGAGAAGATAGGCTCCGGAGAAAGGCTGAGCCAGAAGCGCCTGGAGTTGTTGAAAGGGAGAGGAGAAGACGAAGTGGGACTGGGCCTCCGCCACCAATGCCACCATTGCAGACTGGACAGTACTTAAGGGTGCAAGAGCCGGATGCACGGTAGAGGGAGACTACCCGTTACGATCAACTCTTGGATAGAATCGAAAGTTCCTGGATGTTCTAGGGCTGGCCCCGTTGTAAAGAATTCTTCATGACGCATTGCGAGGGAGTACTAGGAGGTTGGTGCACTGCGGCGTGTTCTGCACTACTCATATAGAGCATATAGAGGCCTCAATGCAAATTTATGCCTGCAAACAATCGATGATAAAGTCTGAATCGGGATTCGCTATCTGCATGTTCCCAGGAAGTGCTACAATCCCTCGGCAAAACGCCATGCTAGCATGCTAAATGCACAATGTATATACACCTTGCCTCCTGCGAATCCTAGGCAATGCCAACAACGCTGGTATCATCCGCTCTATTCGTACAACGCCTGCAAGCCCGCGCGCACCAACAGACTCCAAAGCTATCAACATTGGCAGCTGTCGTTGGCTTCCGGTTTCGAATTGTTGATATTGACATCGATCACTACGATGTGTATTAGTACCCAGACATCCATAAACCCGCAATGTAATATGTTCCAAAAACGCCCAGCGCAAGGGAAATTTATACGTACTCTGACTCTCCCCACCTGCTCCCCCTTCCCCCTCCATCCCTGGTAAAGCCTGCGCAATCCTCCTAAACAGATTCTTCACATTCGCCCCGACCTTCGCGCTCGTCTCCACGAACAGCGCCCCACACCTCTTCGCCTCATCCTCCCCCATCTGCTGCGTCACCTCCCTCTTATCCCCCAAATCCGTCTTATTGCCCACCAGCACGATAATGACATCCTGCCCCCTCTCGCCCCTGACATCATCCACCCACTTCCTCGTATTTTGAAAGCTTTTGAGAGAGGATATATCGTAGACGACGACCGCTACCGACGAGTCGCGGATGTAGGAGGGGATGAGCGAGCGGAAGCGTTCTTGGCCTGCGGTGTCCCAGAGCTGCAGGCGCACGGTGCGGTCTTCGAGGTACATGGTTTTGGAGAGGAAGTCGATGCCGATGGTGGCTTGGTACATGTTGTCGAAGGAGTCGTACATGAAGCGCGTTATCAGGGAGGTTTTGCCGACTATGTAATGGGATGTCAGCTTGGTATAGGCTCCTACATGGGGGATCACTGGTGAAGTTGTACCGCTTTGCTCGCCGAGGAATACTAATCTGCAAGATTTCGTCTATTAGCGTTCTTCAAAGCCAAAGATCCTCTGAGGCGGCAATATCAAGCTCACTTGAATTTCTTCAGCGGGTTCTGGTAGGACCCCACGGTCGACTGTGTAGCCATTATGAAGGTAGTACGATATAAAATTGGGAAAACCGAGAAATGACCGTCAAGAATTGAAGAGTGGGGTGATGTCTGGGCAAAGCGCAGGTAATAGCCTACGATGCTTCAAGCTTCAGGGGATCTTTCTAGACTCGGCGCACTCAAGAGATCTGCGCCGTCACTCTAGCGCACGGTTCAATCGGCGTGCCAAGACTTCTTGCCTTTCCTCGGCTTCGCTCCTAGAACCAAATATCGAACATTTGCTTCCCTTACTTTGAGACAGAATGGCAGCCTCAATTGGAGCCCCTCAGCAGCTCAAGCAGACTTCGAGGAAGGGCAAAAAAGCGTGGAGGAAGAATGTCGATGTTTCTGACATACAGGCTGAGCTTGAGAACGTCCGAGAAGAAATTCTCAAAGGGTTTGAAGTACATTATTCTTGATCCACGCTCAAGTTACTGATCTATGGTTTTGTCATGCAGTGGTGTCATTATCGAGAAGGAATCAAGCGAGCTTTTCACTGTCGACATAGGCGGGTCTGATCAAATTCAGAAATCATACAACAAGGTGCATAAACCTCTCAAAGCAGATGAAATACTCGCCCAACGCTCTGTTATACCGGCGGTCGACAACCGAAAGCGGCCTGGTGTTACAGAAGGAGTCAAAGAGCTAAGCAGCAAGAGACGGAAGGGCAATGGTGTCAGTCACAAGGAATTCCAACGGCTAAAGGCCATTGCCTATGGCGGCGAATCTGTGCCGAAGGATATCGTCATGGTCGATGACGCACCGAGCCACGATCCGTGGGCTGTTAGCGATATCGATGCCATTCGGGATCCCAGGTTCGACTACTTGGAAAAGCCTAAGCCAGTCAAAGCGCCGAAGACCCTAAAAGAAGCACCCATCTCGCTCGTTGAAGGAGTGGCTAGCTTTCCAGCTGTACCGCGACCGAAAGCCGGCACAAGCTATAATCCGAGATTCGAAGATTGGAACAGCTTGTTGGTTGACGAAGGAGCGAAGGAGGTACAAGCCGAGCAAAAGAGGCTCCAGGAGGCCGAAGAGGAGCAGAAAAGGCTCGAAAGAATTGCTGCTGCGCAGGAAGAAAAGGAAGATGTTCAAACAGAAGATGAGAGCGCTTGGGAGGGCTTCGAAAGCGAGTATGAGGGCTCGGAATGGTTGAAGAAGCGTCGTCCGGAGCGAAAGACACCAGCGGAGAGAAACAAGGCCAAGCGACGAAAGGAGGCCGAGAGGCAAGCAAAATGGGACGCAGAGATGAAGAAGAGAGACAAGCAGGCTCAACGAATCAAAGAAATTGCACGAGAGGTAATCGCCAAGGGCGGGCCGGGAGCGAAAGACATGGAAGAAGTCGATGATCTTATAGATGAGGCAGATGATGATGCAGCGCTGAGACGAAAGAGGCTGGGGAAGACGGCGTAAGCTCGTTATTCCCTTCCTATGAAACCCTTCATGCTAACTGCTCGCAGTATCCCAATGCGACCTTTAGAGCTAGTCCTGCCCGACGAGCTGCAAGACTCGCTACGACGGCTTAAGCCCGAAGGCAATTTCTTCATGGAACGATTCCGTAATGTTCTCGTAAGGGGAAAAATCGAAAGCCGGAAACACATTCATCAGCCGAAGAAGGCGAGGAGGACTGTTACAGAGAAATGGACTTCCAAAGGTTTTGCAATACCTATCTAGAAATGATGCATTGCTTCTGATTTGGCCTTGGTCAGAGAGTCTACGATAGCATCTCAAACGTCTTCAACTTAGTCATGGGGCACTTTGTCAGCTCTTCCCTGATGATCTGAGACACTCAATTGTCGTGAATCTGATGGACCTATTAAAGACAATGGTCAAAGTGCCAGGATACTGGTTCGATCTCACCACAAGCCTGGACGGCTTGGGTGCGCTCAACTTGCATTATCTTCACTAGTGGATGACATGTGTTGTACCAAAGCGTGACGCAATTATCACAATCGACAGAGGTGCGCAGTCGTTGCAATACCATGTGGTGGTCCAGTCCTACTAGGTGATCTGAGTAATCCAACTACCTTAGCTACCCAGTGCTATCGTTGTTAGTTGGCTTTGGAATGTGTTGAGCAACACGGACAACACCTTGAACAGCTTCACTAAAGAGCTATAAGTTTATTTAGTGCTCTTACTTCTTAGGGATGATTATGGTGCAACGCTCTCCTTTGTGACGGACTTCAGAGTTGAGGGCCAAGCCCACTTGTCCGGATTAGGGAGACTCCATCATCTCCACCAAACCTTGAACGAACATCCTCCTTCACCACACCATCCGAGTCATACGATTGACCACGAACCGGCGAGCAAGGACCAGTACCCGGCATCCTTAATAGCTCTGAGCCAGAAAATTATACCAACATATCGACGAACTATACGTATGTCATCTATCGAAAATGATAATGATCGCGAGACTGCCGAAGCATCGGCCGAGCATCCTGTAGCAGACGGCAGCACCGATTACGATACTGAAAGCACCAAACCTTTGGACCTTGAGGACACTGCAAAAGATGTATCGGAAATTCCGCATCATGCTCGCTCAAACTCCGTCAAGAAACCTGCTTCATTCAAGGCAGTGTCGGTGACCAAGAACTTCCTAGCTAAGGCTGGCACTGCTGTAATCCCTAATGCTAAGGTCAACGGAGACAAAGGTGCCTGAAGACTGGTGTAAGTCGCGAGAGTAAGCTGACCAAGATAGGTATGTCTGCCACAACGACCACTACCGCCCCGCCAGCTCCTCGACCTCGGCTTGTCGCAAAGTCGGCGAGTGGTCAACAAGCATCGGCGCCTAAGGCTTCAGGCTCCGGTTATAAGAATGGAGGTAAAGGACCTGATCCAATGCAGGTGTGGAACAAGAACAGAGGTATGACTCGAATAGGCATTTGGTGTTGGGCAAGAATTAATCTCCGCAGCTGCACCGCAAGCACCACCAAAACACTTCACCGATGAGGAATTGAAGCAGCAATACGGCATTCACCTTGCCACGCGGCTACAAGCAGACGCCGATGGCAAAGAAGCCAAGTGGGCCGACATCGACGATGATGAGGACGATTGGGCACCAGACACTATTGAGTGGACTGATGGGACGAAGATAACCTTGTCTCATAATGATCCGGCAGCAGCTCTCGCGGAGGAGCAAGCTGCAGCGGCAGCAGAGAAAGAGAGACAGGAGGAAGAAAAGCGAGCAAAGATGCCTCCCCCTAAACCTACAACCAGCGTCGGCCCTAATGCTAAGGTTTTGAAGCTTGGCGCAAACGTTCAGCCTAAGCAAGGTGGAGTCGCCCTCAAAACATCAAACGATAAACCGACTTTGGTTGCGAAGCCCACGCCCCCACCTCCGGTGAGATCACCATGGGCATCACTGCCGCCCGTGGACAAGGTTCCTCCCATAGAGATTAACCCTCCGATGCAAGTACCATTACCTCGATCACAGCAACGTGATTCGTTCGGCGCCGAGTCAAACCAACCACCAGCACCTTCACCTGCAATGGAAATTGCTGCCGATTCCTTTACCCGGACGCCGCGCGATACCCAAGGTGGGTCGCAAGGTCAGTTGTACAACTCTCAGTCCGGCCGCTACGAGCCTGTCACTTCAGGACGCCGAGGATCTGTACGGCGAGACCAGAATTTCAGACCTCCGTCAGTACTTCAACGACCTTCACCGCAAGATCAGCAGGGACCAGCAGAACCCTCGGCAGCATTCCAAACCCAACGTTCTGGGTCTCAGCAAAGTGGCACTCGGTGGGATCGACGCGCATCTTCCACCGTCAGTGGTGGAAGCGGGCCGCAAGGCCGCAGGATGTCTCTAGTCAAAGGAGCTACCGATCCACAGCAACAGCACATAGACGCCCAACCACTACAATCGCCTTTGACCCCTAGTTCTTCCCAAGCCAAACTTATCCCAAATGGCATTCTCACGTCTCAGGCAGAACAGCTATCTCAGTCTCCTGCGCCTGCGTCGTCTCAGCAAGCAGACGATTCAACCGCAGCCGCGGCGTCTCCCCGCATGGCTAGACCTCAGCCAAGCGATGATATAGCAAAGTCTCAAATTCCGCTGGACATTGATGCTCAAAGGGAAGCTCAAAAACAGTTGATGAAAGAGAAGAGGGAGCTGGCAATCAAGCGCAAGAAGGAGGAGGAGGAAAGGGAAGAGGCTGCCAAGCGAGAGCGCATCAGGATCATGATGGAGGCGCAGGGTATGACCCCGTTGGAGAAGAAGGAACCAGAAAAGAAAGAGTCAGAGAAGAAACAGAGTGAGGTGAAGCAAGTCACGAAACGAGAAGTCAAGCATGAGGTCCCTGAACTACCGATTCCACCGCAAGAGTCTGTGGCTTCTCCCGTAGCTGCGGCTCCGCCGAACCCTCCTGTGCCAGATGCTTCTGGGATGCCCAAGCAATATGGTATGATGAAGGTTCATGGCCCGTCCTTAGCTAATGGCTTATCACCGACCTCTGAACGTCCGACGGAAGAGAAGTCCAAGGCTCCCGCGCCAGAACAACGTGTATCTCCGCCTAAGACTGATCCTGCCACTAGGCCAGACGAGCGCATACCCTCACCGATGGTGAATGGGGACATGTTTAGGAGTCAGCGCGGACCTTCCATACCAGGATCTCCAGAGACTCGAAATCAAAGCCTATACAGACCACAGAGGCAACAACCGTGGAACAATGTACCGCGCGATGCTGAAAACCTTACATCTGGATGGACTGCAGGAGGCATGACTACCCATTCCACCCCTACCGGCAATTTGTGGGGCCCACCTACAAACCATAGATCACTTGGTAACGGTACATTTGACCGGAGTATTCAAAGACCATCCTCTAGGCAGGCACCATACCAAGAGCAGCATGTGCAGCATACACCTCAACCCATTGGACCACCGAAGCGGTCACCGGAGTCGGGGCGTACACCGTTTGCGGGTCAGATACCCACAGCAGAAGACTTTCAGACCATGCCCTCCTACCCATCGTCCGAAACGCCATTAATAGCTGCAAAGCGGGGGGACAATGTCAGCCGACCGATAGACGTAGAACAATCGATTACATCTTCGCAGCCTGGTCCATCCACGCAGCTAAGGCCGCAAATCAGTCCCGAGCGACTACCACACGCGCAAGATGGCCAGACGGCGAGCTTGTCTGCATGGGGCAACTTCCATAGCACATCGGCAAAAGACGATCATGGGAAAAGGCAACATGCCCTTCAGCAGCAAGCAGCAAGGGTGGCGGAAGAGGAACGAACTGGTATTCGGTACGAGCCTCAGATGCCTACGCTCAACGAGACTTGGCGACAGGTTAAGATCGACGAAGAAGCTGGGCAACGGAGGGTAATTGCAGTCGCGAAAGGTCCAAATCAACCAGACTCTGCACCGAGCCATCAAATCAATGGCGACATACGCATTCCGCCATATCCGAATCAAGCTCACATGGGGCCCCTCGCCAGCTCCGGCCGTGGCTCTCGCTTCTTTCCCACTGCGGGCCAAGGCTTTAACAACCAACAACGCGCAGCAAGCTACACGTTAGGCTACAACCGATCTCCTTCGCCCCCGCCACCGGATGGTATACAACACCCGGCCTATGCTCGAAGTCAGCAGCACCCGCTCGTGAACCTACCGATCATGAAGCCGAAGCCAACAGTTAGAATGCCACCGGCCATGGTGACAGCACCATCTACTCCGGTAATGGCTGAAATTCACGCAGCACCTCTGCGGGCAGTATCGCAACCCTTGGTTAACAGTCCGCTCTGGGTAGCAAGAATCAATGGACTTTTCGACAGAAAACCAAATAAATCGCCAGAGAAGAAAGCTGCCGAAGTCGCTGGGTTTTCAGAAACCAAGGTGCCGCTAGAATTGCCAAATGTGACGGTTTCAGCCGCCGTTTCTCTTCCCTCGAAAGACGAGAACAAAGCAATCTACGATGTCGTAGACTCAACGGCTACGAAGGCTGTCGAGGACGAAGAGGCCCTATTCGATGAGCGAGAGTTCGGATCGACACCCACCGTATCTTTGCCCACTCCCGATCCAAATTGGCAGAAGCCGAAGCAGAGCAAACACAACAAAGCTAAACGTGGACCTCACAAAGTGCTTGACCCTGTTATCGTTGATCCTCGGAGTAGGGAAGCTTTTGCGTTTAGCCCAGAGGACAAGGATCAAGTGTTCATCAATCTTCCAGGCATGAAGATCCCGAAGTCAAAGACTATGCCGGTCCTCAATACTTCTAGAACTAATCATGGCGGCAACCGAGGCCACCGCAACTTTTCCGGCCCTATCAGAGGTAGTAGAGGCGGAAGATCTAGAGAAGTGTCCGCAAGCTTTGATGGTCAGAAGCCGGCATCAAGCGGACTGCCTCGGGGACAGACACAGCGGGCCTCAAACATGCAAAGCAGAGGACATTGGGGTAAGGATCAAAACAATTGGGGTAACCAACGTGTGTCACATGTGGCCACGGTACATTGATGTCATGCCCACATTGGTGGGATTCTCCCCAGGCTTGAGGCATCTGCTAACAGCCTCAACATCGTGAGAGAGGTCTTTTCACATGATTGCTAGTCGGGATATGGCTTTTGGCCATTGTCTTTGTCGACAAGCAAGGTGTGCCCTAGCAGCCATTTTCGTCGGCACCTTCAGCGCGATTCTGATCGTGCAACTCATGGCTATGTAGGTACGGTGGCTACATGACTTCAGCATGTTGCTAGCCAGGCGCTTGATTCTTTCCATTCATCTGCAACTGTACTGCTACTACACACATCAAGGTAGCTAGCTTAGCAACCGACATACAAGGCGAGTCCTTACTGTCGAATCTGCATTGTAATTGCAGGGATACCTGAACAATGAAGAAGAAGTCACAGAAGTGCACAAATTCGGACACATTAAATTAGTGCTCTATGTTGGCATCTTTTTCGTTTTGAACAGTCTCTTCTCAACCAAATCGCGGTATATGCAACAGAGAGAAGCATCACGCTGGCTTATTCAATCAGGTTGAGACGAGAAGTTTGCAATTCTTTCTATACCAACTATAGATAGACCGTTGATGGTAGGTACCTCATGCTCACTGGGTATGTACCGTATTGCCCTGGTGTAATTGCACACTGAAGAACACTTTCTTTTGCTTTTACTTGTCTATTGAGCTCAGTGGGAATCTTTATCTTCACCGAGTCCCGTCCTAGTACCTTTTGCATGATGCATTCTACAAATATCAAGCTCACCCGTCTTTTCCACCCGATCTCAAGATGGGCTTTGGCTTTGAGGTAATATAATCTAGGATTGGAACACCATGCTCTGGCCCACGATCCAAAAAAGGCGCATCTCTACGAATTCTGATCACTTACAATCCAACCGACCTTGTTGACCTGTTTTGGTTGTCACTCTCTGCCCGCTTTCTCGGCTGTATATATGAAGACGTAGAGAATCTGGATAGAGATCTGCGGGATTAGACAGAACATGCAAACCGCCATAATATGAATGCTTTGGAGATTTCGAAGTCACACGTAACGCCTTGTCCAACTAGAAACTCTTTTCATTTTCCGGATGATTTCATGGGGAACCTGCCTGTCTTGAGAGGGTTATGTCAGGGCTGTATGTCCGAAGCTCTACCGAGCCGATGCCTCGGCTTTCTATCGATGACCTCTTTCATAAACCCCATTTCCTGGTCTCCGTCGCTGATGTATTGCTTCACTTTACCTACATCTCACGTACATCAAACAAATAATGGTGAACTACCTTTTTCTTCCTCAATAAATTCAGCTAGTAGCCTATAGTTGGAGCCGTTTTCTTCAGTGACGTCTTGATTCCCCTCAAGCTCCGAGCTCATGGGTCAATCGAAGTCTCAAAAACTTGCCTTACTCCCTCTTGGCGATAATGCAGTACTGTTACCAGGTACTTCGCTTCGAGTCCCCGTCGCTGGTCGATCGGATATTCCAGCCATTCTCACATCAGTCTACACCCGCGCAAAGTCGCCCAGGCCCGATGCAGCTTCCATATCCATCGGATGCGTTCCCCTCAAATCGCCGCTCTTGGGTGGGGATGGACAGAATCTCATAGAAGGCATCGAAGAAAAATCCCAGACGCAGCAGGACAAAGAGTCTATCGATCCAGGCGATGCAGACAAGAGCGATCTGTTCACTTATGGCACCGTGGCGCGGATATCCGGTATTCAAGGGCGGAGGACGGATGACCTAGCGTTGATACTCGAGGGCACAAGACGTTTCAAGATTGAGAGGTTCACACAGACACGGCCCTACTTCGAAGCACTGGTGACATATCTAGATGAAGAGCGTACGTTCCACAGGCGTGAGGTCAAAGTTTCAGATGCTGACTGCTTATATAGCTGTTGACATTTCTGACGCTGGAACTCACACACTATTCGATCAATTAAAGCAGCTCTCTCGCGAGCTTCTTTCTCTGGTACGAATATCATCGCTTCTGCCACGCTCAGCCACGAGTCTGTCACCATTGCTGGCTCATCGAATAGCAGCGTTCGTCGACAAGAAGGAACTGGCGGAAGCTGGCATACTCGCAGATTTCATGGCAAGTGTTGTTGGAGCATCTTCGGAAGAGAAGCTCCGAGTACTTTCCGCTTTGAAAATCAAGGATCGGTTAGAGAGGGTCAATGAATTGCTAGCACGTCAAATACAAGGAATGAAGAGAAACACGAGAGTCACTACAATAACGAGCACGTCCATACCAGCATTTGGAATCGATATCAATAATCTCGGCAGGAAGGATAGAGAATCAATCATACGACGGTCGCTGGGCAGTATGGGTGGTTGGCAGGGCCCGGCGGGCTTCCCTGGGGCTACAGGACCTAACGGTGGTGGCGACGATGAGGAGGCCAACGAGATAGAAGAGTTGAAGAAACGACTTGATGGTGCTGGATTGACCCCCGAGGCGCAAAAGGTCGCGGATCGAGAAGTCAAACGCTTGAAGAAGATGAACCCTGCCCAGGCGGAATACGGTGTATGCAGGACTTATCTAGAAACGCTTGCAGAAATCCCTTGGAGCAGGGGGACCGAGGATCAACTTGGCGTGGACACGTTGGCGAGAGCGCGGAAGCAGCTTGATGATGACCACTATGGCCTGGACAAAATCAAGAAGCGACTCCTCGAGTACCTTGCAGTGCTCCGTCTCAAGCAAGCCATTAATGCTGATCTCGACGCGCAAATATTCCAAGCTCAAAAGGAAACCCTTGATCCAGAGATGCCAGACTCCACCGACACATCACCCGAGGATGTCACATCTGAGTCGCCGAAGGTTCAAATCCTTCAAAGCAAGCGTTCAGTTGACAAATCTCCCATCCTCCTCCTCGTTGGACCTCCAGGCACCGGCAAGACCAGCCTCGCCAAATCTGTCGCGACTGCCCTTGGTCGGAAGTTCCACCGCATCTCCCTCGGCGGCGTGCGCGACGAAGCTGAGATCCGCGGCCACCGCCGTACCTACGTCGCCGCGATGCCAGGCCTCATCGTCTCTGGTCTTCGAAAAGTCGGCGTCAACAACCCCGTCTTCCTGCTGGACGAGATCGACAAAGTTGGTGGCTCAAACTTTCACGGCGACCCTAGCGCTGCAATGCTCGAAGTCCTTGATCCCGAGCAAAACCACACCTTCAGCGATCACTACCTCAATATCCCCCTTGACCTTAGCAAGGTTCTCTTCATCGCAACCGCCAACACCCTCGACACCATCCCCCCACCTCTCTTCGATCGCATGGAAACCATCAGCCTAAGCGGCTACACCACCCTCGAAAAACGCCATATCGCCAACCGCCACCTCATTCCTAAGCAAATTACCACCAACGCCCTCTCCCCACAGCTCATCACTTTCTCCGACCCCGTCATCGATACCATCATCACCGCATACACGCGCGAATCCGGCGTCCGCAACCTCGAACGCGAGATCGGCTCCGTCTGCCGCGCCAAAGCCGTCGCCTATGCCTCTGCCAAGGACTCCTCGCCCCCAACCCTGGCTACCTACAACCCGAAAATCAGCGTCGCAGACCTCGAAGACATCCTCGGCACGGAGCGCTTCGAAGAAGAATTGACCGCTCGCTCCTCCGTTCCCGGCATCGTCACGGGCCTCGTCGCCTACAGCACCGGTGGGCAAGGCAGCATCCTCTTCATCGAGGTGGCCGACATGCCAGGGACAGGCCGTGTGCAGCTGACGGGCAAACTGGGCGATGTGCTGAAGGAAAGCGTGGAGGTAGCCCTGACATGGGTGAAGGCGCATTCGTACGACCTGGGCCTGACAGACACGGCGAGTGAGGATATCATGAAGAACCGCAGCATCCACGTGCATTGCCCCTCCGGCGCGATTCCAAAGGATGGGCCGAGTGCAGGCCTAGCACACACCATCGCGCTCATTTCCCTGTTCTCCGGGAAGCCGATCAGTCCGACGATAGCGATGACTGGGGAAGTCAGCTTAAGGGGCAGAGTCATGCCCGTGGGTGGGATCAAAGAGAAGCTGATTGGAGCGTTGAGAGCGGGTGTGAAGATGGTGCTGCTGCCGAGGGGGAACCGGAAGGATATTAAAGACCTCCCGGAGGAGGTCAGGCAGGGGCTGGAGATTGTGTGCGTGGGGCATATCTGGGAGGCGGTGCGGAATGTATGGCCGGAGGCGCATTGGCCGGGCGAGGACCTGGCCGCGGGTTATGAGAGCCGGTTGTGAGGGTTGCTTAGGGTGGGAGGTCCTTGCTGCGAACGAGGCTTGGAAATTTGTACTTTGGGCATTGCGAAGGTAAGGTGGTGAAGGGATATTTTGGCGATTCGGACGGCATGCTTTCTAGTATTTAGCTCGGAGTGACACAGATTGTACATACCCTCCTCTATATCAACAACAATGCAAAACGCCCATCTAATGCATCATCTCCTCCCCTCCTCCCACCCAAAAACAAGATACGTCCCTCCCCCCTTCCCACCCAAAAACAAAATACGTCCGGCCCCCCCTCCCCCTCCCCCCCCTCACTACCCTCCCCCCTCTCCCTCCCTATCCATATCCCTATCCACCCCCCCCCCCCCGCCCCCCCCCCCCCCCCCGCCCCCCCAACAGCCCCCCCCCCCCCCCCCCCCCGCCCCCCCCCCCCCCCCCCGGGGCCGGCGCGGGCCGGGGGCGGCCCGCCCCC
>JAABUQ010001682.1_pt1 | contig 46482 bp, 46 predicted proteins | sample 5560001 | NCBI WGS metagenome assembly JAABUQ01 (sample SAMN10711888, study PRJNA513371) | rock metagenome | isolation source: Antarctica rocks | place: Antarctica: Victoria Land, Finger Mt nord | collected 2015-12-18 | reverse complement strand
TGTTCCTTGACGCGGCCTTCCGGGCTGTCGGCGAGCAGATAGTACGGATATTTCGCCGCCATCAGCCGGGTGCGCGCGAGGGCCAGGGCGACGCGGGAGGTGTCGATGGTGATCCACCGCCGGCCCCATTGCTCGGCAACGGTCGCGGTGGTGCCGGAGCCGCAAGTGGGATCGAGCACGAGGTCGCCGGGGTCGGTGGCCATTAGCAAGCATCGCTCGACAATCCGAGATGCTGTCTGAACTACGTAGATTTTGTCGTCACCGAACCCGCTAGCGCCCGTGTCTGTCCAAACGTTGTTTGTCGGGTAAACGCGAAAGTCGTCCAAGAATCGAACGTAGGAGAGGGTGTTACCAACTAGCTGTAAGCGATTTGCTTTGGAAAGCCGCTCTGCGCCGAGCTCACCGGTCTTCCAATAGCCCTTTGAAGGGGTAACGAAGCGCCCCTCGATTCTTATTGGAAAGCTTCCTGGAGGCCGCTGAGACGTAAAATTGTCAATTCGGAATACTCGGCTACCCTCTGGAAGAGCCGATACATCCAGCGCCTCACTGGCGCGGAGCATGCGCCGGCTCGTATCGTGCTCTTGGATGCGAGTATATTGCCCTCCGCCCTGGCCTCCAATCGCCTTCAGGAGATACGTTTGTCGGTATTTGACGCTTGGCAGACTGCGCAAACCAAAGTATGTAGTCCGATATTCCCGCAAGGAGTTCTGCGGAGGCGCTCGCGGTCTTCACTACTGTAATTTGTGAGCAAAAATTGTCTGGTCCAAACACTTCATTCATCAGAGCGCGGACGCTTTGAACGTTTTCATTGCCGATCTGTACAAATATGCTGCCGCTTTCGCTCAACAACTCCCGCGCCACCGTCAGCCGATCCCGCAGGTACGTCAGGTACGAGTGAATCCCATCCTTCCAGGTATCCCGGAATGCCTTCACCTGCTCCGGCTCGCGGCTCACGTCCTCCCGCTTGCCGTCCTTCACGTCGCGCGAGAGCGTGCTGACCTGCCAGTTGCTGTTGAACTTGATGCCGTACGGCGGGTCGAAATAGATGCATTGCACCTTGCCGCGCAGGCCCTCGCGCTCGGCGAGGCTCGCCATCACCTGCAGGCTGTCGCCGAGGATCATGCGGTTCGACCAGTGCTGGTCGTGCTGGTAAAACTCCAGCCGCGCCTCCGGATCGGTCAATCCATTAAAGTCGGCGAACAGGTCGGGCGCCTCGCTCGCCGCCTCGGCCCGGGCACGCGCCTGCTTCCGCAGCCCGTCGATGATCGCCTTCGGGTGCACCTTCTCCTGGATGTAGATCGGCGGCGGGTTGACGATGAGGGCGGACCAGTCCTGCGCGTCCTTGCCGCGCCAGACGAGCTGCGCGTCGCCGAGCTCGATCTCGCCGGTCTCCTGCAACTGCCGGCGCTGCTCGTCGGTCAGGCGGATGCGGGCACCGCGCCAGATGATCTGCGGGTCGAGGTCGGTGTTGCGCGGCCGCGTCTCGCCATGCGGCAGCGGCGTCGCCCGCGCGTAGCGGGCGGGGCGGACCGGCGCGCGCTCCTCCATCTGATGCGCGAGCGACTGGAACTCCGCCGTCGGGATGTTGCGGCGCATCTCGGCATGACGCAGCACCTCGACCGGGCGCGGACCCTTGGGCGATTTGGGGAGGCGGGGCATGGGGGTCCTCAGAGACACGTTCGAGTGGCGGGGTGGGCGCGGCCCTGGATTGCCGCGCCGCCAAGGGGCGGCTCGCAATGACGGCTTTGGTCGTCATTGCGAGGAGCGGAGCGACGAAGCAATCCAGGGCCGCGCGAAGAAATTTTCACAGGATATCCTCGTACAAATCGCGCCACGTCGGGTTGCCCGCCTCGATCAATGCCAGCTTGCGGGCGCGCGAGCCCGCCTTGATCTGCTTCTCGCGCGTGATGGCCGCCGTCATGTCGGCGTGAAGCTCGAAATACACCAGTAACTTGCAGCCATACCGCGCCGTGAAGGCCGCGCCGACCGCCTCGCGATGCTGGAACACCCGTCGCACCAGGTCGGCGGTCACCCCGACATACAAAGTGCCATTGCGCCTGCTCGCCATGAGATACACCGCCGGCTGCCGTTCCCTTGTCATTGCGAGCCGCCGCTTGGCGGCGCGGCAATCCAGGGCGTTCGCATGGTGCATCGCACGAAGTCCCTCGATTGCCTCGTCGCGAGCGCGCCTCGCGATGAGAGATACAGAAGGTCCTCACGCGACGACCTGCGCCCCGGCGAGGGAGCTGACCAGCCGCGCGAACGCCGCCTCGATCTCGTAGACGTCGGTGAACTCGGCAAACGCCCAGCGGCCGAAGCGGCCGAGGTTGTTGACGCCGGGGACCCATAGCGTCCGCATCGTCTCGGCCTTCAGCTTGGCGTCGGTCTTGCGGAAGCCCTTGATCTCGACGACGAGGTTCAGCGGCTCGGCCCGGCCGTCATCCACCCGCACGATGTAGTCGGGCCAGTAGCGGCGATGCACGGTGCCGTCGCGATACGGCACCTCGAACTGCATGCCCTGGTTCTTGACGTACGCAACGACACGCGGATGCGCTTCCACGACGCGGGCGAACTCCGCCTCCCAATCGCTGTCCAGCACCACGTGGTTGACGTGGCAGCGCTCGGGCGCGGTCGTGTAGAGCGGCTTCGACGTCGAGAAATTGACGAAGCGAGAACTGCCCTGCGGGGTGTAGGGATCGAGCACCGCCAGGATTTCGGAGGGCGAGGGCGCGGCCGGCTGACAGGCGAGGAAGATCAGCTCGGCCGCCTGGTCGGCCAGCTCCCGATACGTCACCATCGCCGGCGTCGTGCCGCCGAGACAGACCAGGTAGCCCTCGTCGATCCAGCGCTTCGCGGTTCCCTTGATCTGGCCGAACAGGTGCATCTTCGGCGGCTCGGATGGATCGCGGAACTGGTTGTAGAGCAGGTGCTTGGCCAGGTGATAGCTGATCTCGCTCGGCCGCACCGCCTCCAGAACCGCCGTCGTCAGCTCCACGCCCTCGCCGACGATGCCCTCCAGCAGCACGCGGCAGGGACCGACGTTCTCGGGCGTCAGCACGAGGCGCGAATCCTCGGTGAACACCGCCTCCACCCGCTCGTCGGGCAGGGCGACGCGATACCCTTCCACACGGGGAAAGCTGATCTCCAGCGCCGCGCGCTCCTTCAACGCCTGCACGCGGGTGGTTGGCTTCGGCGGCGTCGGCTTGGCGACCACGGGCTGCGCCGCGAAGTCGAACGGGATGCCCAGGATGTCGGCGTACTCGCAGTCGAACAGCCCCTCCGCATTCATATCGTAGGATTTCCGCCGCAACGCGCGGCCGACCACCTGCTCGCACAGCAACTGGGTGCCGAAGGCGCGCACGCCGAGGATGTGGGTGACGGTGTTGGTGTCCCACCCTTCGGTCAGCATGGAGACGGAGACGACGCAGCGCACGGTCTCGCCGAGCCGCCCCTTGCGGCCGACCGTGTTCATCACCTCGCGCAGCAGCTCGGAGTCCGAAATGGCGTCGGCTGCCGCGCCGGCGCCCTCGCGCTGCATCTTCTCGCGGCGGAACACCTCGATCTCCGGGCCGACGGCCGTACGGAACGCCGGGTCGAGCGCCTCGCCGGAATCGACCTGCTCGCTGTCGATCAGCAGCGTGTTCGGCCGCGCCAGCCGCGCCCCGTGCTCGTCGTAGTTCCGGAACAGCCTTAAACGGCCGTCGATGAAGGGGTTCTGCTCGCCCTCGCCCTCACGCTCGAAGCCGGAGATCCACTCGTAGACCAGCTCGGACGTGGACGTGTTGTTGCACACGACAATGAACACGGGCGGCACCTCGATGCCGGCGCGCTCCCACTGCTCGAACTTCTTCTCGTAGTGCCCGTACAGGGCGTAGAGGGCCGTCTGCAGCTCGTTCGGCAGCGCCAGCGGGTTGCCGCGGCCGCCCTTGGCGCGGCCCATCTTCGGCATGTCCTTGCGGATATGCTCCCAAAGGTTGCGGTAGATCGGCACGTCGGCGCCGGGCAGGTTGTCGGACACCGGGATGCGCGGCAGCTTGACGATGCCGCACTCGATCGCGTCCATCAGCGAGAAGTCGCTCACCGTCCAAGGGAACAGCGTGCCCTCGCGATAACCCGAGCCGCGCAGGAAGAACGGCGTCGCCGAAAGGTCGTAGAGCGCGGTGACGCCGAGCTTGCGCTTGACCGCCTCCAGCCCGGCGATCCAGAGCCGGGCCGCCTCGCGGTTCTTCTTCGCCTCCTCCCGCTCGTCAGCGGCGAACTCCTCCTCGCTCTCCGGCTTCTCGCGATAGCAGTGGTGCGCCTCGTCATTGAGGACCACGAGGCCCTTGAAGCCGAGCAGGTCGTTGGCGACCCGGTGCAGCATCTGACCGTCGTTCTCGATGGTGTCCGGCGGCGCGTCGCGGCCTTGCAGAAGCGATCGCCCCGTCTTGCTGATCTCCAGCGTCTCGCGCGGCTTGAAGGCGTGGTAGTTGGTGATGACAATCTTCGCGCGATCGATGTCCGGCAGCATGTCGGCCGGCACCAGCTCGCGCCCGCGATAATAGCTGTCGGGGTCGTTGGCCTGCAGCACGCGCAGCCGGTCCTTGATGGTGATGCCGGGGGTGACGATCAGGAAGCCGCGGCTATAGAGATTGCTGCCCGGTGTGCGGACGGCGTTGACCACCTGCCAGGCGATCAGCATCGCCATCACGGTGGTCTTCCCGCTGCCGGTCGCCATCTTGAGCGCGACCCGGAACAGCTCGGGGTTGGCCTGCTCGTTGGCGCTCTGCAGGTGCTTGCGGAACCGCTCGTGGCGCCGGTCCCGGCGGGCGACCTCGGCGAGCCAGATCGCCGTCTCGACCGCTTCCACCTGGCAGAAGAACGGACGCACGGTCTGGAACGGGTGGTCGCGCCAGTGCTGCAGCAGGCGCTGGGTGGCGGGGGTGACGCCCCAATCGGCAGGGTTAGGCAGCGCCCGCCAGCTTGTGACGGCGCCGCGGACATCGTTGATCAGGTTGTTGGTCGTGTATTCCTGCTCGGCGGTCGAAAGGTCGTGCGCGTCCGACAGGAGGAGGCTCGTCTGGCCCGACTTGCTTTGCGTCTTGCGTGGCTTCGGAACCGGCGTGATCAGCTCGGATCGGCGGCGGCCGGCGACGGGCGGCTGGTCCGTCGGCTGCCCGTCGGCATCCAGGGCATGATGCCGGCTCGGCGGCTCGTAGGGCGAGTTCAGGATCGGTTGGTCGAAGAAGCTTGGCGGCATGGTTGTCCTCTGCGCACAACCAACATGGCACATTATCGCGTTCTGGTTGAAGCTTCATCGGTGATCGTCGCTACGCTCTCCTCCGCCGGCCGGACCGGAGAGAGTGTCGGCTCAGCGGGTGCAGCCGCAGGTGCCCTGGCGATCATTCCTCAGCCGTTCACAGGGCGTCGACGTCGATCATGGGATGCCGCGGCATCCCAGTCCGCCCCGAGGCCGCCGCAGCCGTCGCCCGGTTGGGCCGTCGTCTCTAGGCGCTGACGGCGGCAGCCGCGCCGATCATCCCCGGCATCTCGATGTCGATCTCGAGTGTGGACACCGCTTTGCCGCGATCGAGCTTGACCTGCACCTTGTCGCGCTCGATCGCCATGTGCTTGGCGATCACCGCCAGGATTTCCTCGTGCAGTATGGCGGCGAGATCGCTTTGGCCGTCGAGGGCGCGCTCGTGGGAGAGCAGGATCTGCAGGCGCTCGCGCGCCACCGGCGCCGTGCTGCGGCTGCGCGCGAAGAGGCCGAACAGGCTCATGCCATCGCCCTCCGGCCGAACAGCTTGCCCATGAAGCTCCGCTTCGCGGCGGACGGGATGACGACCGGCAAATCCTCGCCGCGCAGCCGCTTGACCGCGTCGAAGTAGGCGCGGGCCGGCGCGCTCGACGGATTGCTGAGCGTCACCGGCGTGCCGGTGTTCGAGGCGCGCAGCACCTCCTCGCTTTCGGGGATGATCCCGAGCAGCGGGATCGACAGGATCTCGAGCACGTCCTCGGTCTTCAGCATCTCGCCGCGCGCGGCGCGCGCCCGGTCGAAGCGGGTCAGCAGCAGGTGCTTGTCCACCTTCTCGCCGCGCTCGGCCTTCTGCGTCTTGCTGTCGAGCAGGCCGATGATGCGGTCCGAGTCGCGCACCGAGGAGACCTCGGGGTTGGTCACCACCACGGCCGTGTCGGCATGGTACATCGCCAGGGTCGCGCCCTTCTCGATGCCGGCCGGGCTGTCGCAGATCACCCAGTCGAACCGGTCGCGCAGCTCGTCCATCACCCGCGCCACACCCTCCGGGCTGAGGGCGTCCTTGTCGCGGGTCTGCGACGCGGGCAGCAGGGACAGGGTTTCCACGCGCTTGTCGCGGATCAGCGCCTGCGACAGCTTGGCGTCGCCCTGCACGACGTTGACGAAATCGAACACCACGCGGCGTTCGGCACCCATCACCAGGTCGAGATTGCGCAGCCCGACGTCGAAATCCACCACGACGACGCGCTCGCCCGCCTGGGCGAGCGCCGCGCCGAGTGCCGCCGTCGACGTCGTCTTGCCGACGCCGCCCTTTCCGGAAGTCACGACCATGACTTTGGCCATTCGGATCAACCCTCCTCGCGATGCGTCAATCGAGGCCTGCCATGACAATGGAGTCGCGGTCCAGCCAAGCCTGCACCGGACGACCGCGCAATGCCTGGTCCATGTCCTCGGCGGTGCGATACAGGCCGTCGATCGCCAGCAGCTCCGCCTCCATGCGGCGGCAAAAAATGCGCGCGCCGGGATTGCCCAACATGCCCGCCACCGCCCGGCCGCGCAGCGTGCCGTACACGTGGATCGAGCCGCCGGCCATGATTTCGGCGCCGGAGCTGACCGAACCGAGGACGGTGACATCGCCGCGCGGGAATACAATGGATTGACCGGAGCGGACCGGCTCGTGCAGCAGCAGCGAACAGGGCTCCTCCGGCGGCGACGGCGGCGGGACCGGGTCGTCCGGCACGTCGATCGCGCCCGCCGCCCGGCCGCCGTTGAGCATGGGCGGCCACCCCGGCACGTCGCGCGCCTGCATCTCCTCGGGCGCGCCCTCCATGCCGAGGATGCGGATGTCGCGTTCCTTGAGTTCGGCGAGCAACGCGCGGATGCCGGGCTCATGCAGCTTCGCCACCGACAGGTCCAGCACGACGGTGCGGCCGGCGAAGAACGACGGCGCCCGCTCCAGTTCGGCGTCGAGCCGCGCGAGCCAATCCATCACCGGCGGCTCGGGGACCAGCGCCACCGCGATGAAGGAACGGCCGCGCAATCTGATCTGTGGGCGGGTTGGCGACTCGTCTGTCACGATCCCTTGGGCGTACCCCGCGGGAGCTCCGGGCGTCAATGCGCTAGCCGGCCACGTCGCGGGTCGGCATCGCGGAGGGCAGGTTGACGGTGAACAGCTCGCCGCCGTACTCCGCTTCCAGCGGGATGCGGAGCTGGCGCAGGCCGTTCTCGCTTTTCACCAGCACCGGCTGCACGGTCACGACCTTGGCGGCGCGGGCCGCGTCCAGGGCCGCGTCGAGCGTGAAGCTGCGCCCGAGCTTCATCAGATTCATGTGGGTCGGGAACACCATCTTGTAGTCGCCGCTTTCGACCCCCGAGCGCGCCCGTTCCGGGCTGAGCCACACGGAATCGACCGCCTCCAGGCCGTCATGCGCGCCCACCTGGTCGGCCGGCGCCGCCGCCAGGAAAAAATGCGTGTCGTACCGCTTGGACTGGCTGGCCGGCGTGATCCAGTGCGCGAACGGCACCAGCAGGTCGGTCGCCAGCACCAGCTTCTCGGTATGCAGGATGTCGGCGAAGCGGACCTCGCCCCGGCAGAGCTCGGCGCGCTGCGACGCCTCGATCTCGCGCGACCGCTCGGCGGCGATGAGCGCGTCGGAGCCGCGCGGCCGGGCCAGCAGGATGCCGCATTCCTCGAACGTCTCGCGTACCGCGGCGACGCGGAGCGCCATCGCCGTCGCGTCCAACCCCTCGGGGCCGGGGCAGAGCTCCGGCCGCTCGGCGATCTCGTGGTCGCCGGTGTCGACGCGGCCGCCGGGAAACACCAGCGCGCCGGAGGCGAAGTCGATGGCGTCGTGGCGCATCTGCATGAACACTTCGAGGCCGTCCGCGCCGTCGCGCAGCAGCAGGACGGTGGCGGCCGGACGCGGGGCGACGTGGTCGCGTGCCATGCCGGTTCAGCCTCCGCCCGCGCGCGGCGTCGGGCCGCGCCGCGGCATCCCGCCGCCGAACATGCCGCCGTCGATGACGATTTCGGAGGCGGTCATGTAGCTCGAGGCGTCCGAGGCGAGGAACAGCACGCTGTTGGCGATGTCCTGAGCGGTGCCCGCCGTGCCGATGGGCACGCTCGCCGCGGCGAGCTGGTTCGGGTCGGCCGCAGCGTTGGAACCCGTAAACATCCCGCCATTCGGGATCTTGGCCCAGATCGGCGTGTCGATGATCCCGGGATGCACCGTGTTGACGCGGATGCCGTTGTTCTCCGCGGCGCACTCCATCGCCACCGCCTTGGCGAACAGCCGCACGCCGCCCTTGGTGGCGCAGTAGCCCGCGAGCCCTCCCGAGCCACGCAGGCCGGCCAGCGAGGAGGTGATGATGATGGAGCCGCCGCCGGCGCGCCGCATGGCCGGCACGGCGTGCTTCACCGACAGGAACACGCCGTCGAGGTTGATCGCCGTCTGTCGCCGCCAATCGGCGAGCGACATCTCGAACACCGAGCAGGAAACACCGATGCCGGCATTGGAGAACAGCACGTCGAGCTTGCCGAAACGCTGCTCCGTCTCCGCCACGACCGCCTGCCAGCGCGCCTCGTCGGTCACGTCCTGATGCAGGAACACCGCCTCGCCGCCGGCATCCTCGATGCGTCCGACCACCGCCTCGCCGTGCGCCTGATCGATATCGGTGACGACCACCTTGGCCCCTTCGCGGGCCAGCGTCTCCGCACTCGCGGCGCCGATCCCGGACGCGCCGCCGGTGACGAGCGCGACCTTGCCTTGAACTTGGCCCATTCCGGTTTCTCCTTTTCTCGACGGCATCCTGTCCCGGCTGGGCACCGCCCTCAACCAGCGTTTGCGTTACCGGCCGCTACAGCGACGGTTGCGGGTTACCTCAGGGCGTCATTTGCGCAGCGCGGCATGCACGGCGGCGTCCAGGGTCGAGAGGAAGCGCGAGCGGTCGGCCTTGGTGAGCGGCGCCGGGCCGCCCCGGCCGACGCCGATCTCGCGCAGGTGCCGCGCCACCTCGCGACCGGCGAGCGCGTTGCCGATATTGTCCGCGGTCCAGTGCTTGCCGGTCGGCGCGACGGCGCGGGCCTGCTTGGCGAGGCACCGGGAAGCGAGGGGGATATCGCTGGTGACGCAGACATCGGTGGGCGTGATGCGATCCGCGATCCAGTCGTCGGCGATGTCGGCGCCTTCGGACACCGTGACCATCCGCACGTTCGCGAGATTGGGTGGGCGGATCGGGCGCGAGCCGTTCGAGACTACGAACACCCCGACGCCGAGCCGCTGCGCCACCCGGTAGATTTCCTCGCGCACCGGGCAGGCGTCGGCGTCGACGTAGATGTCGGTCATGGCGCGGGTTCCCTCACCCCGGCCCTCTCCCGAGGGGAGAGGGAGAAGGAAGCCCTCTCCCTCCGGGAGAGGGTGGGGTGAGGGCGGCGCCGTCGATGCGGATGCGATCGCCGTCGATCGGTCGCACGAAGCCAACAATCGCCGCCCCACCCCCGAGCGCATCCAGGCAATCCTGCGCCCGCGCCGCGTCGATGCCGCCGAGCAGCCCGCCCGAGGTCTGCGGATCGACGAGCAGCGCGACGCGGATATCGGGCGGCACCGAAGCCGCGGCCCGTAGCGTGGCGAGATTGTCCGGCGCGAGCGTGCTTTCGACCCCGCGCCCGGCGAGTTCGAGCGCGCCGGGCAGCGCCGGCAGCGCGTCAAGCCACACGGTCGCGGCGACGCCGGAGGCGTCCAGCATCTCCCCGAGATGCCCGGCGAGGCCGAAGCCGGTCACGTCGGTGCAGGCGACGGCGCCGTGCGCCCACAGGAGGCGGACGGCCTCCGCGTTGCTGCGACGCATCTGCTCGATCGCCGCCTGCAACCAGCGCGCGCGCGCGAGGCCGCGCATATGGCCGGCGAGCACGATGCCGGTGCCGAGCGGCTTGCTGAGGATCAGCGCGTCGCCGGCGCGCAAGCCCGACTTGCGCAGCACCCGCGCCGGATCGGCGAGTCCGGTGACGGCGAACCCGAGCGACGCCTCGGCGGCCTCGGCGGTGTGGCCGCCGACCAGCGCGCAGCCGTCGGCCTCCAGCACGCCGGTCGCACCCTGCATCATGGCGGCGAGATCGGTCCCGAGCTTGCCGCCGGGACCGTACGGCAGGCCGGCGATGGCGAGCGCCGTCCACGGGCGAGCGCCCATCGCGTGCAAATCCGACAGCGCGTGCGCGGCGGCGATCTGGCCGAACACGAACGGGTCGTCGATGAAGGTCCGGAAGTGGTCGACGCTTTGCACCACCGCCATGCCGGCCGGCGGCAACGCCACCGCGGCGTCGTCGGGATGCTCGAGGCCGAGCAGGATGTCGGGACCAGGGGTGCGCGCGACGTGGGCGAGTGCGGCGTGCAGCACGCTGGCTCCCACCTTGGCGCCGCAGCCGCCGCAGCGCATCGGATCGTCGGGACGTTCAGCCATCGGCTTCATTCGCGAATACATTCGCATCCAGCGGCGGTCGATGCGGTCCTTCCAGCGCCACACCAGCCGGCCCTGCACCGTCAGGCCGTTGCGCCAGGCGAGGGCGTCCCCGTTACCGAGGCCGAGGATCACCAGCGCTTCCGACTGCGGACGCCAGCGCCGCAACGCGCGCCCGCGCGCCGCGCGCCGCAGGTTGGCGGCGAGCGTCGCACCCGCGCGCACCGCCCACACGCCCGCCTTCGGTCGCGGCGCGCCGGCGACGCTGGCGCAGTCGCCGGCGGCGAAGACGAACGGGTGGCTGATGCTGCGCAAGCTGCGGCGAACGACCACGCAGCCCGCCTCGTCGCAGGCCAGCCCCGAAGCTGCCAGGAAATCGGCGGCGACCGCGCCGGTGGTCCACAAGACCGCTTCGCTGCGCAGGAAGCTGCCGTCGGAGAGGGCGAGGCTGCCCTGCGCGAAGGCCCCGGCGCGGACGCCGCACGCCAACTCGACGCCGGCCTCGACCAGCGCCGCGCGGCCCGCGGCGCGGGCGCGGGCGGGCGCGGCCGGCAGCGGATCCGGCGTGTCGCAGACCAGGGTCAGGCGGAACCGGCCGCGGAAGCGGTAGGCCAGCGCAAGGGCCAGTTCGGTGCCGGCCGGCCCGGCCCCGGCGACGGCGACGCGGGCACCCTCGTCGAGCCCGGCTTGCAACGCGTCGAGCCGCTCGAGGAACTGGCCGATCGGCTTCACCGGCACCCCGGCCTCGCCGCCGCGCGGGATCGCGGGCTCGCCGCCGATATCGACCGACAGCAGGTCGAACGCGATGTTGGGGCGGCCGTCCACCGCGACGGTGCGCGCATCGAGATCGATCCCGCTCGCCGCGGCGAGCACCAGCCGCGCGCCGGCGGCGGCGGCGAGCGGGGCCAGGTCGATATGCGCCGCGTCGAACCCGTAATCGCCGCGGATCAGCCCGGGCAGCATCCCGGAATACGGGGTTTGCGGCTCGCGGCCGATCAGGGTCAGGCGGGTGCCGGGCTGCGGCCGCATGGCGAAACGGCGCAGCACCTCGACATGGGCGTGCCCGGCGCCCAGCAGGACGATGTCGGTGGCGACCGGGACGGGGGATTTCATCGGACCCCGACCTTAGCCGGGCCGCGCCGGAAGAAAAGTGCCGACCCGACTCGGCGAGCTTCATGACAAAGTAACGGCTCCGGTGGCATCACGGGCGCATGGCACGATTCCGATTCGTACACGCCGCCGACCTGCATCTCGACAGCCCGTTGCGCGGGCTGGAGGCCGATCCGGGGGCGCCCGTCGAGCTGATCCGGGGTGCGACGCGCCGCGCGCTCGGGCGGCTGGTCGACCTGGCCATCGCCGAGGACGCCGCCTTCGTGGTGATCGCCGGCGACGTCTACGACGGGGACTGGCCGGACTACGGCACCGGCCTCTACTTCGCCGCCCAGATGCGCCGGCTGACCGACTCGGGCCGCCAGGTGTTCGTCGTGCGCGGCAATCACGACGCGCAGAACCGCATGACCCGTTCGCTGCGTATGCCGCACGTGACCTTGTTCGACGCCGACCAGGCGCATACCCACCTCATCGAACCGCTCGGGGTCGCGGTGCACGGCCAGAGCTTCGCCGACCAGCACGTCGCGGCGAACCTCGCCCGCTCCTATCCGGCCGCGGTGGCGGGGCTGCTCAACATCGGCGTGCTGCACACCTCGGCCGAGGGCTACGCCGCGCACGCCCACTACGCTCCCTGCGAGCGGGCCGGGCTCATCGCGCACCGCTACGATTACTGGGCGCTCGGCCACGTCCACGAGCGCGAGGAGCTGTGCCGCGACCCGTGCTGGATCGTGTTCCCCGGCAACCTGCAAGGCCGCCACATCGGCGAGACCGGCGCCAAGGGCGCGAGCGTGGTCACCGTCGAAGACGGCCGGATCGTCCATGTCGAGCATCGCGACCTCGACGACCTGCGCTGGGCGCATCTCGAAATCGACCTGGCCGGCGCGCGCGACGAGGCGGGGGCGCTGGAACGCGTGCAGGACCGGCTCGGCGCGGCGCTTGGCGAGGCCGGTCCGCGCCATCTCGCGGCCCGCGTGACCCTGTTCGGCGCGACCCCGGCGCACACGGCGCTCGCCGCCGGCGGCCTGCGCGAGAAGGTGCTGAACGAGGCGCACGGGCTCGCCGGGGAGCATCGGTTGTGGATCGAGGCGGTGCGGCTTCGCACCATCCCGGCGCGCGACACGGCGAGCTTGCGCGGCCGACCCGACGCGCTCGGCCGTCTGTTGGGCGAGATCGAGGCGCTTGCCGCGGTCCCGCCGCCCGACCTGCTCGGCAACTGGCCCGACGCGTTGCTCGACAAGCTGCGCGACGGGTTGCCACCCGATCACCCGTTGCGCGAGTGCGCATCGGGCGAGGGCGGGGCGGTGCTGGCGCGGGCGCGGGATCTCCTGGAAGCGGCGCTGGCCGACGGCGAGGGCTGATGCGGCTCGCCTCGCTCACCCTCGAACGCTACGGGCCGTTCGAGCACCTCACGCTGCCGCTCGACCCGGCACCGGGCCGGGTCAATCTGATCGTCGCCCCGAACGGCTACGGCAAATCGGTGATGCGCCAGGCGATCGGCGACTTGCTGTTCGGCATCCCGGAACGCTCGCCGATGTCCTTCCAGCACGGCACCGAGCGGATGCGCCTGGTGGCCGAGGTCGCCGACGGTGAGCGGACGCGCTGCCTGGTGCGGCGCAAGGGGCGCGGCAACACGTTGGCCGATGTCGACGGCGAGCCTGTATCGGTTGACGAAGCACGGCGGCTGCTCGGCGGCGCGGACGAGGCGCTATTCCGCCAGCTTTTCGGGCTGGATACGGCGCTGCTGCGGGAAGGCGCCGAGGTGTTGCTCAAGAGCGAGGGCCGGCTCGGGCAGGTGCTGTTCGCCGCGAGCGGCGGCATGGGCCGGGTGCGCGCGCTGCTAGAGCGGTTGCGGGAGCGGCGCGACGAGCTCGGCTCAGCGGGGCGGCGGCACAAATCCCGCCCGCTCTGGGCCGCGTTCGAGGCCTACGGTGAGGCGCAACGGGCGCTCACCCGCGCGGCGCTGCGCCCCGATGCGTGGCATCGGCTGGAGCGGGAAGCGAGCGCCGCCGAGGCCCGCCTCGCCGGGCTCCGGGTCGAGCAGGCCGACGGCAACGCGGCGATCCGGCAACGTCGCATGGTGCAAGCGGTGCGCCCCTGGCTGGCGCGCTACGAGAACGCCCGGGCCGTGCTGGATGCCACCGGGGATGTGCCGCGACTCGACGCGGATTTCGAGCGGCGCTGGCGCGACGCGCTCATCCGCGTGTCGCAGACCGCGAGCGTGGCGAGCGCCGCCGCCGCTGCCGCCGAGGCTGCGCAAGCGGGGTTCGACGCGATCACGGTGGACGCGCGCTGGCTCGCCGCCGAGGCCGAGATCGCCGCGCTCTCCGAGCTGCGCGGTCGGGCGCAGGGGGCGACGACGGACCGGGGCGCCGTCGTCGAGGAGCAGGCGCGTCACGCGGAAGAAGCGGCGCAGCTCCGGCGCGATCTCGGCTGGGAAGAAGCCGTCTCCGTACCGCCGGCGCCGGCCATACGCGTCGCGCAGCAGCGCCTCCGCGCGCGCCCTTCGTTGCAGGCGACGGCGGAGACGGCGACGCGCAGCGCGGAGGAGGCCGCCGGCCGGCTCGAACGGACGCGCGCGACTTTGGCGGCCCTCGCGACGGATGCCGACAGCACCGCGATCGCCGATCTGCTCGCGGCCCTGGGCGGCGATCCGGTGGCGCGGCTGCAAGAGGCGCAACGTCGCTTGCGCGAGGCGGAGGCGGCGTTGGCGACGGCGCTTGCCGCCATCCCCGACCGCCCCTTGTCGGAGACAGGCCTGCAAGCGACAGCGGCGCCCTCCGAAGCCGCGCTGGAGACGGCAGCCGCCGCGCTCTCGGACGCGGGAGCGGCATCGCGTCAAGCCCGGGCGGAGTTGGACAACATCGCCGCCGAGCAGGGCAAGCTCAGCGCGGAGCTGTCCCGCCTCAACCGGCGCGTCGCGTTGCCCGAGCCGGGCGCGCTGGCATCCGCCCGCGCGAAACGGGACGAGATCTGGTCGGCCCTGCAACCGGCGTTGCGTGGCGGCGCGTTCGATCCCGGCTGGCCGCTCGCATTCGAGCGCGCGCTTCGAGACGCCGACACCACCGCCGATGCCCTGATCGCGCATAACACGGAGGCGGCGCGGGCGGCCGAACTGCGCCAACGCATCATGGAGTTGCAGGGTCGCGAGCGACATGCCGGCGGTGCCGTCGCCGGGTGCGCGGGACGCCTGCAAGCTGCCCGCGCACAACTCGACGAGATCGCCAGAACGGCCGGCGGCGCGGCCGGCATGACCCTGCCCACGCTGCGCAGCTTTCTCCGCGCCCGCTTGGACGCCACGTTCCGCCGGGCCGAGCGCGACCGCGCCCGCGCCGATGCGGCGGACCTGCGCGCGGGGCTAGATGCTCTCGGGGCGCGGCTCGCCGAGGCACTCGGCCTGCCGCCGCCGCCGCCGGAAGCCTTGGCGCCGCTGCTGGCCGAGGCGACGCGGCGGGTGGCGTTGAGCCGTGCCCTCGTCGCCCGGCGGGCGCAGCTCGCGGACGATCTGCATGAGCAAGTCGAGCAGCACGCCGCGCGGGGGGCAGCGGCTGCCGAGGCGAACGCGGCGCTCGCCGACTGGTCGGCCGAATGGGCGACGATGACGCGCGCGCTGGCACGGCCGCCGGACGAATCGCCGGATGCCGCCGCGGAGTCGCTGGCCTTGATCGAACGGCTGCGAGCGGCGGACGCCAAGCACCGCGATGCCGTCCGCCGCATTGCCGATATGGACGCCGCGATCGCCCGGCTCGTCGAACGTGTCGCTGCGCTGTCGGCGCGCCTCGCCCCGTCACTCGCCGGCGTGCCGCCGATCGAGGCCGCGGCGGCGCTGAGCGAGCGGCTGCGCGCCGAGCGGGAAGCGGCGGCGCGGAAGCAAGAATTGCAGCGGCAAGCGGCGCTTGCCCGTATCGCGGCGCAAGCAGCGGCCGCCGACGCGACGGCGGCCGGAACCGCGCTCGCGGCGCTGCGGGCGGCGCTCCGGGTCGAGGACGACGAGGCGGCCGAGCAGCAGCTCGCGCGCGCTCGCCATGTGACGGAGGCGGTCGCCAAGCTGGCGGAAGCGGAGGCGCAGCTCGCGACGCAAGGCGGCGGACGCGACATCCCGGCCCTGACCGCGCTCGTGCTTGCGGCGACGCCGGAAGCCGAGGCGGCCGAGATCGACCGGCTCGAGGCGCGCCAGCAGGAACTCGCGCCGCTGATCGAGGCGGCCGTCACCGAACGCGACCGGGCGGCGGAGGCGCGCGACCAGACGGCGCGGTCGAGCGAGGCGGCCGACGCCGCGGCGCGGCGGGCCGGGGCGCAGGCGGCGCTCGCCCGCAACGCCGAGGAGGCGCTGGTGCTGCACGCCGCAGCCATGCTGCTGCAAGCGGCGCTGGAGCGCCAAGCCGCCGCCGCCGATCAGCCGCTGCTCGCGCGCATCGGCGACGCGTTCCGCGCCATCACCGCCGGCGCTTATGCCGGGGTCGCCGTCGAGGCGGACGGGCGCGGGCAGGCGATGGTGGCGCTGACCGCCGACGGGACCGGCCGCAAGCCGCTCGACCAGCTCAGCGAGGGCACCCGAGACCAGCTCTACCTCGCGCTCCGCATCGCCGCCCTGGAGGACTACGCCGTCCTGGCACCGCCGCTGCCCTTCATCGCGGACGACGTGCTGCAGACCTTCGACGACACCCGCACGGTGGCGACCCTTGACGCGTTGCGCGCGCTCAGCGAGCACGTCCAGGTCATCGCGCTCACCCACCATCCGCACGTCGCGGGGCTCGCCGAGGCGTTGCCGGCGGGAGCGGTACACCGGATATCGCTAGTTTGATCACTACTGCTACGGGATACCTTATACCAATTCATTGACGAGAACTCGTTCAAGCCGCGTCATTGCGAGCCGCCGCTTGGCGGCGTGGCAATCCAGGGGGACGGGACGATATCGGGGCGCCACTGGATTGCTTCGTCGCAAGAGCTCCTCGCAATGACGAATTTGTCGGCAGGCGTCAGCGTTTCCGAGACTTGGTATTAGCTGCTCAAAGCTGGCTGCCGGCGCCCAAGGGCCGAGCTCGTGAGAAACGCCGTCGTTTCACTATAGCTCGGCAGGCCCCGAGGTTCGTTCAAGGACGCGTCCACCCACGAACAGGGCAAGCGCATATGGCGGTTGCCCGGCTCGATGATGATGGAGTCTGAAGCTCTCTCCTTTGCGGGAGAGCATGGATGGGCCGAGCGGCTGCTGAGGGTCGTGCGCGCGCATTGGACCATCGAGAATAGCCTGCATTGGGTGCTCGATATGGCCATGGACGAGGACCAAGCCCTGTTCTACTCCAACTGCGCCGCCTTGTGCGCCAGCAGCGCCATCAGCCGGCGGTCGCGCCATTCCTGGCGCACGCCGTGCAGGTTGCGTGGCAGCTCCGCCCGCCGCGCCGCTTCCAGCTCGGCGATCAGCGCCGGGGTCCATTTGCGCGGCTTCATCTGCTTCTGCAGGTCGGCGAACAGCGGGCCGTAACGCTCGCAGTAGTCGGCGAGGCCGCCGGGCGCGTTGAGGTCGATCGTCTCGAACGGCCCCATGAACGCCCAGCGGAGGCCGAGGCCGTGCTTGACCGTGGCGTCGAGGTCGGCCGGCGTGATCACCCCGTCGGCCACCAGTCGCACCGCCTCGGCCAGCAGCGCGCCCTGCAGGCGGTTGAGCGCGAAGCCCTGCACCTCCTTGGCCACCGTCGCCGGCACCTGGCCCGCGTGCTCCATCAGGGCGCGGGTGCGCGCCACCACCGCCGGATCGGTCCAGGGCGCCGGGCAGAGCTCGACCACGGGGATCAGGTAGGGCGGGTTGACCGGATGGGCGATCAGGCAGCGCGCCCGGCCTTTAAGGTTTTCGGTGAAGGCGCTGGCCGGGATGCCGCTCGACGAGCTGGCGAGCACCGCGTCGGGCGGCGCGGCGGCGTCGAGCTCGGCGAACAGCGCCTGCTTGTCGGCGACGCGCTCGGGTCCGTTCTCCTGCACGTGCGCGACGTCGCTCACCGCCTCGCCGAGCGTCGCCGTCGATCGGATGCGCGACAGCACCGTATCCGGCGATTCGTGCAGCAACTGCGCGTCCGCAAGCTCGGGGAGCCGGTCCGCGACGTAGTGCAGGGCCGCGGGCACGGCGGCCGGGACCGCGTCCCAAAGCCGCACCTCGAACCCGGCTCGCGCGAACACGATCGACCACGACCGGCCGATCAGGCCCGCGCCGATGACTGCCACCTTGGTCATGCGTGCTCCGTCCGTCGAAGGCGGCGATCAGACCATCCGCCCGCGCGTCGGGCAACGGGCGTCGGGCCACGGCTTGCGCCATGGCTTGCGCCATCGGCCGTCCGGTCGCAGCCTCCCGGCAAAGCGGGGATGACGGCATGACCAGGATCGCGGTGCTCGACGACTGGCAGGACACGGCGCGCACGCTGGCCGACTGGTCGGCGCTGGGCGAACGGGCGGAGCTGGTGTTCTTCACCGAAGCCTTCGCCGATGCCGAGGACGCGGCGGTCAGGCTCGAGGGCTTCGACATCCTGCTCACCATGCGTGAGCGTTCGGCGATCGGGGCGGCGCTGATCGAGCGGCTGCCGCGGCTGAAGATGCTCGGCATCACCGGCGCCCGCGCCGCCTCGATCGACCACAAGGCGCTGCTGGCGAAGGGCGTCGTCGTCTGCACCACCGGCTACGCCGATCCCGGCAAGCCCTCCGGCTCGGCGTCGACGGCGGAGCTGGCGCTCGGCCTGATGATCGCCGCCGTGCGCCGCATCCCGGTGGGCGACGCCGAGATGCGCGCCGGGCGGTTCCAGGAGAACGTGCCGCAGGGCTTCATCCTGGCCGGGCGGACGCTCGGACTGCTCGGGCTCGGGCGCATCGGCGGCATGATGGCGCGCTACGGCGCCGCCCTCGGCATGGACGTGATCGCCTGGAGCCAGAACCTGACCGCCGAGCGCGCCCGGGAAGCGGGGGCGAGCCTGGTCGCCAAGGACGAACTGCTCGGGCGCGCCGACGTGGTCAGCCTCCACGTCGTGCTGTCCGGCCGAACCCGCGGGATCATTGGCGCGGCCGAGCTCGCCCGCATGAAGCCGGGTGCCGTGTTGATCAACACTTCGCGCGGCCCGTTGGTGGACGAGGCGGCGCTGGTCGAGGCCCTGCACGCCGACCGCCTCATCGCCGGGCTTGACGTCTACGACCGCGAGCCCTTGCCCGCCGACCATCCGCTGCGCACGGCACCGAATTGCGTGCTGACGCCGCATGTCGGCTACGTGGTCGCCGAGGTGATGGCGGATTTCTACAAGGAGAGCATCGAGAACGCGCTCGCCTTCCTGGACGGCAAGCCGATGCGGGTGATGAACGCGTAGGCGCCCGCTGTCCCGCCTGCGGACTTGAGCGGTGCTGCCTCGCTTGTTAAGGCGGCAGCCGATGAGTGTTGCGCGGGGAGGTTGGCTCGCTTGACCCTGCACGTGCCGACATTGCTTGTGGTGACGGCGATCGCAATCGCCTTTTCAGGCGCGTTGCTCATCCTCCTTCGCCGCAAGCGGAATGCCAGCGCCCTGGCCATGTGGGGCGTCTCCATGCTGATCGGCGCGGCCGGCGTCGTGGTGCGGACACTCGAGGATCTGCTTTCGCCCTCCGTCGCGATCGGCGTCGGCACCACGCTCGTGCTTGTCGCGCTGACGGCGTCGTGGGCGGCGGCTCGGCTGTTCGAGGGCAAGCGACCGGTCCGCTGGTTCATGCCGGCCGCCCCGGTCTGCTGGATCCTGGTCTGCGGCTACTACGCCTATGCCCCGCCACCGGAGCTGGTGGAGCGGCTGATCGTCTACGTCGCGGCGGCGGCCTACACCTATGCGACCGCGATCGAACTCTGGCGCGGTCGCGACGAGTATCTCCCGTCTCGCTCGATCGCCCTGACGCTGCTGCTGCTCCATGCCAGCCTCTATGCGTTGCGCACGGCGGTCGTCGTGGCGCTAGGTGTGCACGCCGTTCTGCTGTCTGGTCCGGTGGAGGTCGCGCTCATCCTGGAGGGTCTGTTGCAGACGCTCGGAATGGCCTTCGCACTGCTTGCCATGGCGACGGAAAAGGCCGAGTTGCGCGCCACCCGAGAACTCCGCGCGCAGGCTCAGATCGACGCGCTGACGAGCATCGCCAATCGACGCTACTTCGAGCAGACGCTCGCGGCTGAAATGGGCCGAGCGGAGCGCGATCGGGCGTCGCTCGCGCTGCTGATGTTCGACGTGGACCAGTTCAAATCATACAACGACAGCTACGGCCATCCCAAAGGGGATGACTGCCTGCGCGCGGTGGCGCAGACGGTGCGCTCCGAACTACGGCGCCCGGGCGAGTTCGTCGCGCGCTACGGGGGCGACGAGATGGCCGTGCTGCTGCCCCGGACCGACGAGCACGGCGCCATGACCGTGGCGCACCGCATCCGCACGGCCGTGCGGGCATGCGACATCGAGCACCGCGCCGCGAAAGCCGGTTGGGTGACGATCAGCGTGGGCGTCGCCGCGCGCCCATCGGGACGCGACGAATATACGGCCGAGGCTCTGGTCACGGCGGCGGATGCCGCGCTCTATGCCGCCAAGGCGGCGGGCCGGGATACCGCTTACTCGGCTGGACAGCTGCAGTCGGCCGTAGAGCTCCACAATCATGGCTGAGCCAGACAGAGCATCGAGGAACGCTCTCGCGCTTCTAGGACGGCCACACCGATCCGCTGATGCCGACGTGAACCCTCGCAACGTATCGACCTTGTAGATACATCTGATGGCAAGAACAGGACGGAGCGGGTGCGGTGAAGATCGTCGTCAAGAAATGGGGAAATAGCGCCTCGGTACGCATCCCGCGTCCGTCATGCAGGCAGCCGGGCTGCGGATCGACCAAGCCGTCGACGTGCGCGAGGACGGCGGGGCGGTCGTGATCGAGCCGATCACGCCCGAGAGTTACGACTTGCAGACAATGATTGCCGGCATCACGGACGAGAACCGGCACGAGCCGATCGAGCCGGGCGACCCTCAGGGTTGCGAGGCTTGGTAGGTGTGAGCGGGAACGTCCCGGAAGCGGGTGATGTCGTGTGGCTGCAGTTCAATCCGCAGGCCGGCCACGAGCAGGCGGGTCCCGCCGTCGTGCTCAGCCCGGCCTCGTACAATCGGCGTGCCGGCATGATTATCTGCTGCCCGACGACGACGCGGATCAAGCACTATCCGTTTGAAGTGGCGATCGCCGGAGAAGTGCCGAGCGTCGTGCTTGCCGACCAGGTGAAAAGCCAGGACTGGCGGGCGCGCAACGCGACTCGCAAGGGCCGGGTCAGTCCGATTGAACTCGCGGAAGTCCGCGCCAAGCTGCGGGCGCTGATCGGCTGAGAGCGGCCTAGTGGTCAAAATCTGACGCTTGGTCACCACTCCAACGGTCCGCAATCGATGGAGAGCGGACACTCGGTTCCCGTTCCCGGAGCGAACGGCATCCACCGCGCCTCAGGGAAGGACCTTGCTCATATATACGAACATTCCGAGATACGGAGAGGCTTCCTCCTCCCTGTCCACCTTATAGCCGACCCGCTCATAGAGCTTCACGTTTTCGGTCAATCGACTGCTTGTATAGAGGCGCAACTCTTGTAGACCGAGCGAACGGGCGAAGTCTTCTGCGTGCGCCAGCAAGGCGCGGCCATATCCATGGCTTTGGCAGGCGGGCGATACCGCGACATTCACAACGAGCAGATGGTCGGCTTCGGGATACATCTCGATGAGGGCCGCCAGCTGCCCATTCAGCTGCAGCATATCTACCACGTGGTTCCGGACGGCCGCATCGTAGTCGGCAACCATCGGCTTCGGCTCCCGACCGAGAACCGGCACCCACTTCGCGTAGGCCGCCCGCGTGAGATCGCGAACATCTGCAGCGTCCCCCGGTGTCGCACGTCGAATTTCCGCGCGGGTAGCGTTGTCGGCTGACGCCGGGGTTTGCGGCGACGAAGGCTGTCTCTGCACGGCTACCTCGCTGCTAGACCCTTTTCCTGAAGAAGACACGCTGGTAGCCAGCCTGTTCACTCCGGCCTGTCTCTTCCCACCCGAGGGCAGGGTACATCGCGAGGTTCTCCGTCATCTTCTCATGCGTGTATAGGCGAAGTTCGCCAAAGCCCCGCCTGGCCGCCTCCTTGTCGGCAAATCGCAATAAATTCCGACCGATGCCCCGCCCGTGGCGGGCAGGGCTTACGGCGACGTTGTCGAGCAGGAGGTGATCCTCTTTCGGAAGCAGCACGATGAGCCCCGCTGCCATTCCGTCACACTCAGCTACCCAAACCGCGTGATTGCGGACGTGAGCGAGGTAATCGTCCAGCATCGGACCAGGAGCCTTGCCGATCCGTACGATGTATTTTGCATAAGCGTCCGTCACGATCTGCGTCAGAGCAGAAAGATCTGAAACGCCGGCAGGACGTATAGCTCCCACGTGAGTCTCCAACCAAACTCTCGGAGCGGCGCTGATTCTGCGTCAATACTGAGAGGCTGCCATCATGTCCGCTCGGGTCGCAAGCAGCCGTTCCGGATGCGCCACGCCCCAGACTTTGACCACTAGGACTTCACCAGCGGGCAGCCGCCCTCGCCGAGCGGGCGCCAGGCCTCGTCGGGCGGGATCGTCGCGAGCGCCTTGCAGAAATCGTAGGGATATTTCGCCTCCGAGGCGGGCTTGACCTGCCACAGATGCATCTCGTGCATCACCCTGCCATCCTCGCGGATGCGGACGTTGTGGTTGTACATGTCGTTTACCGGCATGGCCTTCATCGCCGCGACCACGGCGTCGGCGTCGGTCGTGCCCGCCTGCTTCACCGACTTCAGCCAATGCAGCGCGGCGCAGTAGCTGCCGGCGTGCAGCAGGCCGGGCGGCGTCGTCATGCGCGCCATGTAGCGCTTGGACCAGGCGCGGCTGCTGTCGCTCATGTCCCAGTAGAACGAGTCGGTGTAGACGAGCCCCGCGCAGGCTTTCTGGCCGAGCGAGTTCACGTCGGTGATCTGCATCAGCAGAGTGGCGACGCGGGTTCCGCTCTTGGTGATGCCGAACTCGGCGCCCTGCTTGATGCAGTTCTGCAAGTCGGTGCCGGCATTGGCGAGACCGATGACCTTCGCGCCCGAGGCCTGCGCCTGGATCAGGAAGCTCGAGTAGTCCGCGGTGCCGAGCGGCGCCCGCACCGCGCCGAGCACCGTGCCGCCCGCCGCCTTGACCGCCGCCATCGTGTCCCGCTCCAGCGCGTAGCCGAACGCGTAGTCGGCGGTGATGAAGAACCAGCTGTTGCCGCCCGCCTTGGTGAGCGCGTTGCCGGTGCCGTGCGCCAGCGCGTAGGTGTCGTAGCTGAAATGGATGCCGTACGGGGAGCACTGCTTGCCGGTGAAGTCCGAGCTCGCCGGGCCGGTGACGAGATAAATCCGCTTCTTCTCACGCGCCACCTGCTGCACCGCGAGGCCGGACGAGCTCGCCGCGCCGTCGGCCAGCACGTCGACACCCTGGCCGTCCACCCACTCGCGGGCGAGGGCGGCGGCGACGTCCGGCTTGTCCTGGTCGTCCGCCTGCATGATCTCGATCGGCCGGCCCAGCACCGAGCCGCCGAAATCCTGGATGGCGAGCTCGGTCGCCACGTGGTTGCCGGGGCCGCCGACGTCCCGGTAGACGCCGCTCATGTCGCTCAGCAAGCCGATCCGCACGGGCCGCGACGTGCCCTGCGCGCGCAGGATCGCGGGTCTGGCGAGGGGTGTGGCGGCCAACCCGCCCAACATGGCACGGCGCGCGATCCTTGGCATACGATGTTCCCAGCTTTGATGTCAGAGCGCACCCAGAATGATCGGATGCGGCGCGCAAGGGAAGCGATCGGTGATTGTGCTGCCCGGCCGGGCGCTTGACCCCACCCGCCCCCCGGTGTCCATTCCCGCCCACGAACGCCTGCTCGAAGGGAGGCTATGCATGCGCGCCTGGGCCGTGGTCGAGAACGGAGCCCCGCTCAAGGAGGTCGAGCTGCCGACGCCGGAGCCGAAGGGCACCGAGGTGCTGGTCGAAGTCACCCATTGCGGCGTCTGCCACTCGGACCTGCATATCTGGGAGGGTTATTACGACATCGGCGGCGGCAACAAGATGTCGCTCGCCGATCGCGGCGTCGTGCTGCCGCTGGCGATGGGGCACGAGATCGTCGGCCGCGTCGCCAAGCTCGGGCCGGACGCGACCGGCGTGGCGGTGGGCGACCTGCGCATCGTCTATCCCTGGATCGGCTGCGGCCAATGCGAACGCTGCCTGGCCGAGGAGGACAACATGTGCGCCGTGGCGTCGCGCAGCCTCGGCGTGTTCCAGAACGGCGGCTACGGCACGCACGTGATCGCCCCGCATCCGCGCCACCTGATCGACCCCGGCACCCTCGATCCGGCGGTGGCGGCGACCTACGCCTGCTCCGGCATCACCGTCTACTCGGCGATCAAGAAGGCGATGCCGCTGCCCCCCGACGCACCCATCGTGGTCGTCGGCGCGGGCGGCCTCGGGTTGAACGCCATCGCCGTGCTCAAGGCGCTGAAGCACCGCAACATCGTCGTGGTGGACGTCAGCGCCGAGAAGCGCGAGGGCGCGCTCAAGGCGGGGGCGACGCAGGCGGTGGACGGCACCGGTCCCGAAGCGACCAAGCGCATCCTCGCGGCCGCCGGCGGCCCGGTGCCGGCGATCATCGACCTGGTGAACGGCACGGCGACCGCCCGCTTCGCGTTCGCCGCCCTCGCCAAGGGCGGCAAGCTGATCCAGGTCGGGTTGTTCGGCGGCGAGCTCACGCTGCCGCTGCCGCTCATGCCGATGCGGGCGCTCACCATCCAGGGCAGCTACGTCGGCGATCCGAAGGAGCTGCGCGAGCTGGTCCAGCTGGCGCAGGAGGGAACGCTCGAGGCGCTGCCGGTGAGCACCGTGCCGCAGTCGGAGGCGAACGACGCGCTGATGCGGCTGCGCGACGGCAAGGTTAACGGCCGCGTCGTGCTCCGCGCCGCTGCTGCCTAGCAGGAGATCGTCATGACCGATACCATCCGCCGCTCCGTGGTGCTCAAGCGCCGCCCGTCAGGCAGTCCGCGCCCGGAGGATTTCGAGGTCGTCGAGGACCGGGTTCCCGAGCCGCAGCCGGGCGAGGTGGTCACGCGGACGCTCTGGCTGTCGATCGACCCGTACATGCGCGGGCGCCTGTCGGACCGGAAGTCGTACGCCCCGCCGGTGCAGATCGGCGAAGTGATGACGGGCGAAACCATCGGCGAGGTGGTCGCGTCGCGCTCACCGGACTTCGCCCCCGGCGAGGTGGTGCTCGGCTCGCGCGGTTGGCAAACCCACTCGCTGACCTCGGCCCAGAGCCTGACCAAGTTGCCGCGCGACGCGGCGCCGCTCTCGGCCTATCTCGGGGTGCTCGGCATGCCGGGGACCACGGCGTATTCCGGGATGACCGATATCGGCCAGCCCAAGGCCGGCGAGACGGCGGTGATCTCCGCCGCGTCCGGCGCGGTCGGTTCGGTGGCGGGACAACTCGCCAAGCGCGCCGGCGCGCGCGTCGTCGGCGTCGCGGGCGGACCCGACAAATGCCTGTTCGTGCAAGAGACGCTTGGGTTCGACGATTGCGTCGACCATCGCTCGGGCGATCTCAGAGCGGAGCTGGAGCAGGCCTGCCCGAAGGGGATCGACGTGTATTTCGAGAATGTCGGCGGCGCCGTCCAGGCCGCGGTGCTCGACCTGCTCAACCCGCATGCGCGGGTGGTGATGTGCGGGATGGTCAGCCAGTACAACGAGGCCGAGATGCCGCCCGGACCCAATTTGGGCTTCGTCGTCGGCAAGCGGGTGCGCATCGAGGGACTGATCGTCAGCGACAAGCCGCAGCGTTTCGCCGAATGGCGGGCGCTGGCGAGCCCGTGGGTCAAGGACGGCAGCCTGCGATACCGCGAGGACGTCTACGAAGGGTTGGAGAACGCGCCGGGCGCGCTCGCCGGCATGCTGTCGGGGCGGAACTTCGGCAAGCTGCTGATCAAGGTCGCTTGATCCCGAAGCGAGCCCCGGCCCTCGTCGAGCCAGCCGTCGCGACAATGGACGGGCCGGGTGCCTAGCGAGCGCGATGTCCTGCTTGCCGTCGCGTTCCGGCACGCGGTCAGCGCGCCGAACGTGGACGAGGGCTTCGAGCGGGTGCACGCGCTGAGTGGCGGCACACTGGACCGCGAGGCGTTTCATGCGGCTCTGGACGCGGGCTTGCGTGAGGGCTTGATCCGCGAACCCGTGCGTCTGCCCGAAGGGGCGTTGCAATGCCACTGGCGGCTGGAGCTGACGACCGCCGGGGTCGCTGCGGCGCGACGCCTGAGCGATCTGCCGACGCGCGCTACGCGACCGGCTTGTCGGTGATCTCCCGCAGCAGCTTGCGACGCATCGCTTCGGCGAACGCCGGGTAGTCGGGGCAGGGGAGGGCGAACGCGCCGGGGCCGCCGATCACGTCGCGCGTGTAGGTTTCCAGCAGATCCGCCTCCTCGTGCAGCACGCACAGCCCGTTGATGGTGATGCCGGCGGCGGCCATGCGGTCGCGGATGGGGCCGGGGGCGATGCCGGCGTTGGAGCAGCCGTCGCCGATGACGTCCACCACCTGCCGCGCGGCGCGTGCCGGCGGGTGCGCGAGCAGTGTCAGGGCGGCCAGCAGCGCCTCGCCGATCGCGGTCTCGCCCGGGCGCACGGTGCGCGGCGCGTTCTCCACCTGATCGGCGAACGCGGCGGCCTCGGACGCCGAGCCGATCCGCGTCCAGGGCACCAGCACGTCCCGCGCGCCGACGCCCGACCACAGCAGCAGCGCGCCGAGGCTCGCCCGCGCCGGGCCGCCGGTCAACCCGGCCACCACCTCGGCATCACGCAGCGCCGCTCCCATCGCACCGGCCATGAGATTGAACTCCTCGAACGTCACGCTGGCCGAGCCGTCGAGCGCCAGCACCAGCGCCAAATCCACCGGGTCCATCGCCGGAGCTTAGCCCCGGACGGGCTTGAGCGCGCGGCGCGACCGGTCGAGTATCGGCCCCGACCTTGGGAGGGATGTTTGATGCCGGACACCGCCGCCGACCCGAAGCTGATGACCGAGACCCGCCTGCCGCTCTCGCGCATCACCGTGCTCGACCTCACCCTCGCCCGCGCCGGGCCGACCGCGGTGCGGCACCTGGCCGACTGGGGCGCGCAGGTCATCCGCATCGAGCCGCCCGAGACCGGCGGCGAGGAGATCAGCGGCGCCCGGCACGGGTTCGACTTCCAGAACCTGCACCGCAACAAGCGCGCCATACTGCTCAACCTGAAATCGCCGGAGGGCCACGCCGCCTTCATGCGGCTGGTCGAGCGGGCCGACGTGGTGGTCGAGAACATGCGGGCGGCGGTGAAGCACCGGCTGAAGATCGCCTGGGAGGACGTGCGGGAGGTCAACCCGCGCATCGTCTACGGCAGCATCTCCGGGTTCGGGCAGGACGGCCCGTACGGCCCGCGCGCCGGGGTCGACCAGATCGCGCAGGGGATGGGCGGGCTGATGTCGATCACCGGCCTGCCGGGCCAGGGGCCGGTGCGCGTCGGCATCCCGATCGCCGACCTCACCGCCGGCAACCTGCTGGCACTCGGCATGGTGACGGCGCTGTTCGATCGCGAAACCACCGGCGTCGGGCGCTGGGTGCAAACCAGCCTGCTCGAAGCCCAGGTGTTCATGCTGGACTTCCAGGCTTCGCGCTGGCTGATGGCCCGCGAGGTGGCGCCGCAAGCCGGCAACGACCATCCGACCGGCATCCCGACCGGCGTGTTCCCCACCAGCGACGGCCACATCAACATCGCCGCCAGCTCGGCGCGGCTGTGGGAGCGGTTCTGCGACACCATCGGCAAGCCGGAGTGGAAGCGAAAGCCGGGCTGGCAGGACCAGAAGGGCCGCAGCGCCGACCGCCAGGCGATCAACGCCGCGATCGGCGACGTCACGCGGCACAAGCCGGCCGCCTACTGGATCGAGCTGTTCGAGGGCGCCGGCATCCCGTGCGGCCCGATCAACACGATCGACCAGGTGTTCGCCGACCCGCAGGTGCAACACCTCGGCATGGCGCGGCCGGTGCATCATCCGGTGCTCGGCGACATCGAGCTCGTTTCGTCACCAATCAACATGAGCGGCTACGCGCGCGACATCCGCACGCCGACGCCGGAAGCGGACGCCGACACCGCCGAGGTGCTGCGCTCGGTGGGCTACAGCGACGCGGACATCGCCGCGATGCGCGCCAAGGGAGCGATCTGATGGAGCATCTGCGCAGCAAGGAATACGCCGGCGGCAAGATGCTGTCCGCCGCCGACGACGGCGTCGGTCTGATCACCTTCAACCAGCCGGAGAAGCGCAACGCCATCTCGATCGAGATGTGGGAGGGCATGGGGCAGATCCTCGATGCCTTCGCCGCCGACCAATCCGTGCGCGTGGTAGTGCTGACCGGCGCCGGCAACAAGGCGTTCGTCTCGGGCGCCGACATCAGCCAGTTCGAGAAGCAGCGCTCGAACGCCGACGCGCAGCGCGAGTACGACCGGCTGACCAGTGCGGGGCGCATCAAGCTCGCCAACTTCCCGAAGCCGACGATCGCGCGCATCCGCGGGTTCTGCCTCGGCGGCGGGTTGGCGATCGCGATGCAGGCGGATTTGCGCATCGCCGCGGTGGACAGTCAGTTCGGCATCCCGGCGGCGCGGCTCGGCATCGCCTACGCGTTCGACAGCGTGCGCCGCCTGGTCTCGCTGGTCGGGCCGGCGCACGCGCGCATGATCCTCTACACCGGGACCCGGATCGATGCGGCGGAGGCCGAGCGCATCGGCCTGATCAACCGCACGGTGGACGACGCGGCGTTGTCCGACACGGTGCTGGAGATCGCCCGCACCATCGCCGACAACGCACCGCTGTCGCTGGCGGCCTCGAAACACGCGGTGGAGCAGGTGCTGCGCGATGCCGGCGACCGCGACACGGCGGGGCTGAAAGCGCACATGGACGCCTGCTTCGATAGCGCGGACTACCGCGAGGGCCGCACGGCGTTCATGGAGAAGCGGACGCCGCGATTTAAGGGTATGTAAGTGGAGTGGCGTCTATCATCGAGGATCGAAGGCGACTGCAGGCCGGGTGATGAGCGAGGCGGTACCGACATACGACGCCCTGATGTGGCTCGCAATCAAGGCGCTTCGAGCCATGGGGGGGGTCGGCGTCAAACGAAGAGTTGCTCGCGAAGGTCATTGAGCTCGGACGCATTCCCGAAGACGTACAACGTCTTCTCCATTCCGACAGCCGCGGGACCAAACTCGGCTACAATTTGTCCTGGGCAAAGACTTATCTGAAGCGGGTTGGCGCGCTCGAGAACAGTGCCCGTGGCATCTGGTCGCTGACGGAAATTGGCGAACGCATGACCGAGGGTGATTGCGGTGCCGTACCGGCCACGGTCCGTAAGCAGGACGCAGAGCGCAAAAGAGCGAAACCGGAAATATCGGGGGACGACGCGGCGCTTGCCGAGGAGCCGATCTCGGAGGAACGCTGGAAGGACCGCCTGATCGCCGAGTTGCGACAACTTTCCGCTGCGGCTTTCGAGCGCCTTGCACAAAGATTACTGCGTGAAGCGGGATTCATAAAAGTCGAGGTTACCGGACGTTCCGGGGACGGCGGGATTGATGGCGTCGGCGTACTCCGGGTAAACCTCCTATCGTTTCAGGTCCTATTTCAATGCAAACGTTATCAGGGGACTGTCGGAGCGAGCGCGGTCCGGGATTTCCGTGGAGCCATGGTCGGCCGGTCGGATAAGGGCCTGATCATCACCACGGGAACGTTCAGCAATGAGGCAAAGCGCGAGGCGACGCGAGATGGGGCGCCGGCGATCGACCTCATTGATGCAGACCTTCTCTGCGACCTGATCAAGCAACTGAGGCTCGGGATTCGCCTGGAGATGGTGGAACGCGTGATCGTCGACTCGGACTGGTTCGGCAAGATATGAAGCCACTTGCCACTAAACATAAGCGGAGAACCCGTATCGCTAACGGCCGCAACGGGAGCGACACGGCCGACCAGCGCTCACGGGAAACGCACCGGTGTAACAACCCCGCACGCGTCACGGAAGCTAGAAGTTGCGAAAGCGTAACAGAGTGAGCGCACGTCGGCGCGCGCCTCACCCGACCCCGTCGGCGGGGCGCCACCGCAACCAAGCCAAGCCGGCCTCGCGCGGCACGCGGACGCGCCGCGCCCGGACCGCGCCTCGCGCGACGGCATCCCCCGCGTCGCGCCGCGATCTCTGCCGTGCCGCGGGCGGCAGCAGCTCCGGGCTGGGCGTCACCGCGAGCATCCGGCAGAGCGGCCGCAGCACCCGCTTCGCTTGCGGCGCCACGGCGAGCAATTCGGCCATGCCCGGCTCGGACAACAAGCCCTGCAGCTGCGCGCCATGCGAGCCCGCTTCCGGCACCAGCCGCACCAGCCAGCCGAAACCGCGAGGCAGCCGCTCGCGCTGCTCGGACGGACGCGGCCCGTCTCCGCCTCGTCGCGGCGAGCCGACGGTGATCCGTCGGCCGACCCGCCCGGCAACTCGCCCAGCGAGGGAGGCAAACCGGCGCGTCATGCGGTGCAGCCGGCTCCAAACAATGAGCAACAGCGGCGCCAGAGTCGGGCTCGCCGCGGCCCGAGAGGCGACCGCCCGGCACAGCCCCTCGATGATCGCGGAAAAGCGGTCGGACAGGGTGGTCGCACCGGAGGAAGCGGCGTGGGTCACGAACGAAACAAGAACATAATCGGCGCGCGCCGTCAAGCAAATTGACTTCGAGGACCGCGTGGCGACCGGGAGCGGATGCGAGCATCCGGTCCCAGTCTGGGCGATGTTGCTCCACGTGTGTTCAAACCGGTGCACGAAGGAACCGTTATACCAGTCTCACTGACGAGAACTCGTTCAACCGCGTCCTTGCGAGCCGCCGCTTGGCGGCGTGGCAATCCAGGGCCAAGCGACGATATCGGGGCCGCCCTGGATTGCTTCGTCGCAAGAGCTCCTCGCAATGACGAGTTTTGTCGGCGGGATTCCAGGATTCAGCGTTTCCGAGACTTGGTATTAGACGTCGACCTTTGGACGACTACTTCTCGTGATGCGCGCTACCGCCGTCGGCGCCGCTGCCCGGCCCGGTGACGTTGGCGCGCGAAGGCGCGGCGCTGCCCGGCTCCACCGTCCGCGTGATTCGCTCGGCCTCCCGGTCCTGCTTGTCCCAGTCGCGGCGTCGCTGCGCGTCGCTTTTCGGGGTCTCGTCCGTCGGTGCGTCGGTGTCGGCCATGTCAATCTCCTGCTCATGTCCCGAAAGCGCCGACCGCCTCCGAGTTGCTTGCCGCCGATCTCCCCGCATCAGGCGCGACCCATCGCGCGCAGGCTCTCATACAGGATCATGCGGTGGCCGCCCTGCTCGAACGCCTCCGCCTCGCGCATGCCGATGCCGCCGAGCACGGTGCGGGAGCCGATATTGGTTTCCCGCGCCACCGCGATAATGCGCCGGAGGCCGGCTTGCTCGTGGCCGAAGCGAAGGGCGGCAAACGCTGCCTCCCGCGCCAGCCCCCGGCCTTGCGCTTGCGGCCAGAAGGCAAAGCGCAGCGCCACTCCGCGACCGTCCGGCCGCTCCATCAAGCCGGCGATGCCGACAAACGCGCCGTCGCCCGTATCGCGCACCGTCCACAAGCCGTAGCGACGGGCCGACCAGAACGCCATGTCGGCTGCGAGTTCCTCCGCCGCCTGCACCAGTGAGCGTACCCCGCCCAGCATGAGAGCGAACACGCGCGGGTCGGCCTTGAGCGCCTGGATGTCGGCGAGATCGGCGTAGCAGACCGGCTGCAACAGGAGCCGGGCGGTGCGGATCGCGAGCAGCGAAGCGGGCTGCCCGCGTTCCTTGTCCCGGCCTTGGCCGCTCAGGCCGCCTGCCGGGCTCCGCGTGCGTATTGGCGCAGGGCATCGACCGGCACCGGCACGATCGGCGCAAAGTCCTGGTGCGCGATCCACTCGGCCCGCGTCGGCTTGCGGATGTGGTTGGAGACCGCGTTGAGCGTCAGGTAAACGATCTTGCGCGGATACGGCGTGATGTTGCCGGCCGAGCCGTGCACCAGATTGCCGTGGAACATCAGCACGCCCCCGGGCTTGCCGATCGGCGTCACGATCCCGCCCGCCTCGACCAGCCGCGTCACGGTGTCGTTGTCGAGCGTCCACAGCGGATACGACGTGGTGCTGAGATCATGCGCCGCGTCCAGCGTGCCGCTAGACTGGCTGCGCGGCACCAGCATCAGCGGGCCGTTGATGTGCGTCACCTCGTCGAGGAACACTGAGATGTTCATCGCGCGCGGCTCCGGCATACCATCATCGCGCGCCCAGGTGCCGTAATCCTGGTGCCACTGCCAGACCTCGCCGTCGAACGCCGCTTTCGCGTTGATCTTGAACTGGTGCATGTAGAGCTGCTCGCCGAACAGCTGCTCCACCGGCTCGATCAGACGTCGGTCGGCACCCAGCAGGGCGAATGCCTTGTTGAAGGTGTGTGCCGCGAACGCGGTGCGCGGCGCGCCCGACTTCTCGCGCCAGATCTCCGGTCGCTGGCTCCGCAGCACCTCCTGCCCCTCGTCGCGCAAGATATCGACCTCTTCGGGCGAGAACAGCTCGGGGAGGAACAGCCAGCCCTCCGTCTCGAACTGCCGAACCTGGTCGCCGGTGAGTTGCATGACGCGTTTCCCCTTGTCTGACGGCCGGAGATTAGCCGTTGCGCGGGCCGGTCGCTACTGGCGCGACTGAGGCGACTGGGAAACGGTGCCCGGCTTGGGGCCGACCGGGTGCTGCGTCGGCGACGTGACGTGCTCCGGCGGTTCCGCGCGCAGCCCATCCGGCTCGCCGCGATTGGCCTTGCTTCGCTTGACGGAGGTGAGCTGCCAGACAGCGAAGGCGAGCACGATGGCCAGGGTGACGAACACAAGCCAGCTGACGGGATGGCCGAACATGGGCAGCACTCCGAAACAGGATTGCCGCCTACGCGCCGGATCAGGTCAAGTTGCAGCCTGGCGCGTCGGTTCGCGCCGAAGTGAGCGGAGCAAGCAGCGGACCGGGTGCTCCGGCATGGAGCGGGATCGCCGTCTGGCCCAGCACCCAGCCCTCCCAGCGACGGATCCAGGGGTCGTCGGGCGCCGCATCGGTGCGATGGCCGGCCAGCACGTTGAGCACGCACAGCAGGCCGAGCAGGCTGTCGAAGCGATCCTCGCCCGCCGCGCCCGAGCCGAACCCGGTGTCGATCGTCGCCTGCATCGCGCGATCCGGCGCGGCCTGCAGGACACCGGCGGCGGCGAGCAACGCGGCGGCGAGCGCGCGGCGGTCGGCTTGGCGGCGTTTGCTGCCGGCGAGCCGCAGGCCGAGGTGGCGCAGCGCCTCGGCCGGATAGGTCTCCGCGATGGCGACCGAGCCCGGCGCCAACAGCGCGCGGAACGGCCCGTCGAACGGCCACACCCGCAACGGCAGGTCGGCGGCGAGTGCCGGCAGCAGCATCTCGCGCCAGGCGCTGACGGCGGCCTTGCCGACCTGGTTCGCCCCCAAGGTCCAGAACAGCGGCGCGCCGGCCGGCCGCTCGGCGGTCGCGTGATCGCACAGGCGGCGCAGCGCCAGCGGCCCGGCGAGCCCCAGAGCCGCCGCGTGCGGAGCCTGTCGCATCCCCCGCACACCGCGTAGCGGATAGAACGGGCGCTCCGGCCCGACCTCTTCCAGCGTCGCGGCCACGTCGAAGAACGTGGACCCATGCGACAGGCCGCGCAGGAACTCCATGAAACCGCGCTCCGGCCGCGTGGCCGCGTAATGCCGGGGTATTCCGAGCGGCAGGTCGGCGCCGAGCGCCACGGGCACCCCCGCCGCCTCATCGAGCAGCCCGGCGAGGAAGTGCCGGACCTCGCCCACCGGACGCGGCGTCGCGATCGTCCAGCCGTCCGGATCGCCCCGGGCGACCGTGACCCAGCGCTTGCGCGGATCGACGCTCCAATCGGCGTGCGCGGCAAGCATCCCCCTCACCCCGGCCCTCTCCCATCGGGAGAGGGTTGGGTGAGGGGGCAGCGGCTCCGACCTTCGGTTCAGCTCCGCCGCGCCTGCATCTGCGCCAGCCTGGCGGCCAACATGCGCCGCGGCTCGTCGGTGCTCCAGGAGGCGGCGAGGGCGCGGATGCCGCGTTGCACCGCCCCCTCGATCGGCAGCCGCTCCCAGTCGCTCACCAGCGCCTTTTGCGCCCGCACCGCGCGCGGGCCGGATTCCACGATGGCGGCGACCATCCGCTCAACCGTCGCGTCGAGCTGATCCGGCGACACCACGAAATCGAACATGCCCCAGTCGCGCGCCTCGGCCACGGCGACGGTCTCGCCGGTGAGCACCAGGTAGCGCGTGCGGCCCCAGCCGATCAGCTGCGGCAGCAGCGCCGCCTCGATCACCGAGGGCACGCCGATCTTCACCTCCGGCATGCCGAAATGGCTGTCGTCGCTCGCCACCCGCATGTCGCACGCCGCGGCCAGCTCCAGCCCGGCGCCGAGCACGTAGCCGCGCACCCGCGCGATCACCGGCACCGGGCAGCGCCGCACCGCGTCGCAGCAGCGATGCACCTCGGTGATGAACGCCTCGGCTTCCGGCTCGCTGTCGAGCGCGGCCAGTTCGCGCACGTCGGCGCCGCCCGCGAACGCGCGGTCCCCGGCGCCGGTCAGCACCACCGCGCGCAGCCCGTCGTCCCGGCTCAGCCGCTCGAACGCCGCCAGCAGGCCGTCGCGAACGCCCTTGCTCATGCAGTTGAGCTTGGCCGCGTTGTCGATCACCACCGTCGCCACCCGGCCGGCGGCACCGCGCTCGTCAAAGCTGAGGTCGATCATGCGGGTTGCACCTTGCGCAGCATCCAGCCGAATTGCAGCCAGGTGATCCCCTGCACCACCAGCTCCACCGCGATCAGCGTGCCGAGCACCCATAGGCCGGACCAGGGCAGCATGGAATACAGCAGCAACCCGATTAGCAGGCTGATGATGCCGCTGAACAGCATGAGCCACCAGCCGGACAACTCGCGGTGCTTGAGCGCTAGCACCATGCGCATCACGCCGGACACGGCGAGGCACACCGACAGGAACACCGTGACCACCACCGCGCCCTGCACCGGCTCGGCCATGATGAGCAGGCCGCCGATCAGGTAGAACACGCCCATCCCGACATGCAGCAGGAAGCCGCTCCAGGCGCGCACCACGAAGGCGTGGATGATCTGTAGCACGCCGCCCACGAACATGGCGGCGCCGAGGAAGATCGCCCCGGCGATCGTCACCGCGACCACCTCGACCCAGGCGAACAGCCCCAGCGCGATGAGCAGCACGCCCAGCGCCACGAACCATCCCCAGCGATGCGCCGCTCCGGTCGGGATCGGTCGGCTCGGGATGGGCGGGGTCGTGCTCGAATATGACATCGTGCCTCCGGTCCTGGTCTGGGCTCAGTCGCGCCGATCGACCGCGATCTTCTGCAAAGTCGCCTGGAAGTCGTTCGGTTGCAGGCGGAGCGCACCCTCGAACGGGAAATCGAGGCAATGCACCAAGGCGAGCACCAGGGCGATCGAGGCGGCAAAGACCGCGGTGAACATGACTTGCGAGACCACATACTCGATCCCGAAGCAGAGGAGAAACCCGACCAGCACCAGGCCGAGGCCGATCAGCAGCACCCACATCAGCCCGGGCACGTGCAGGGTCATCTGGAACAGCCGGGTTTCCCGCCATCGGTGCGCGTTGGCGAGCTCCGACATGATCTGGCTGCGCGTCGGATCGTCCAGCGCGCTTTGGGCTTCCTGCCTCGCAACGTCGGTCAACAGCGTCGCGACGGCTCGCTGCGCGGCGACGCTCGACTGGCGCTCCTGCATCGCCGGCCACTCGTCGATGATGACCGTGCGCAGATACGTCCGCATGTCGGCCTCGATCCGGTCGCGCGTGTCGGGCGGCAGCCCGTCCGCCAGGAGCGCCGCGCCGTGCAAGCTGCCGCACTCCTGGTTCACCGCGTCGGCCGCGGTGTTGTACTCGCCCCACACCTCGCTGAGCACGAAGGCGAGCAACACGGCGTAGACCACCCCGAGCTGCAGGAACACGGCGCCGCCGATCTCGTGGTGCCGCTTCAGCGTCTCGAGGCGAAAAATCCGGCGTGTGCCCCAGGCGAGGATGCCCGCCCCCGTGCCCGCCCCCAGCAAGACGACCGCGACCAGAAGGTAAGACACGTATCGTTGCTCCGATGGACGCCGGCGGACAGCCTCGCTACTCTGGAATTGAAATCAAGGCCGCGCCGCTGCCGCCAGGCGGGATAGTCGGCCCGGGGAGGCTCGATGTCCGCCGGACGCATCGTTTCCGTCATGGCCGCGCTCGTGCTGGCATGGATGCCGGCGCGGGCGGCGGCCCCGCATCATTACAGCTTCGGCTACGACCAGCCGCACGGCACCGGCTTCGGCGTTGCCGCCGACATCTTCGCCGACAAGCTCGCCGCGCTGAGCGGGGGCAGCATGATCATCGACCAGTTCCCCGGCGCGCAGCTCGGCCAGGAGCCGCAGATGCTGCAGAAGATCCGCACCGGCGACATCGACTTCATGGTCAGCTCGACCGCCAACGCCGCCACGCTGTCGCCGCAGTCGGGCGTGCTGTCGATCCACTACATCTTCCGCTCCGAGGACCAGCTTATCCACGCTGTCGGGTCGCCGGCCCTGGTGGCCGCGGTGCGCGAGATGTTCGCCGACACCGTGAAGGACGCGCACGTGCTGACCCTGGCGACGATCGGCCTGCGCGACATGTACGGCAAGCGGGAGATCCACAAGATCGACGACCTGCGTGGCGTGAAGGTGCGCGTGCAGGCGACACCGACCGAGGACACGATGTTCCCTGCCTACGGCGCGCAGACCGTGCACATGCCGTTCGGCAACGTCTACACCTCGCTGCAGACCGGGGTGGTGGACATGGCGGAGAACGGCGTCAACGTCTACCAGAGCAACAAGCATTACGAGGTCGCACCGGTCATGTCGATGACCCAGCACGAGGCCAATTGCGCCGTGGTCTGGGTGAGCGACAAGGTGTGGCGGTCGCTCAGCGCCGAGCAGAAGGGCTGGGTGCAAGCCGCCGCCGACGAGGTGGCGAAGCTGGAGCCGGCGCGCGCCATCGAGCTTGAGCACAAGAGCCAGGCGGCGCTGACCAAGCTCGGGGTGAAGTTCGTCACCGATGTCGACAAGAGCGGCTTCATCGCGATCGCCGAGCCGATCCAGGATCGGATCGCGGAAGGGCTCGGGCCGCACGCGGTGAAGATCCTGAAAGTGGTGCGCTCCATCCAGTGAGTTTCGTCCTTCAGGCCGACCGACACCTGAAATGGCGTGCCCTCGACCCGGTCGAGCAGATGCTGATGCTGCTGTGCGGGCTCTGCCTCGGCGCGTTCTCGCTATCGGTATTCCTCGACGTGCTCACCCGCGTGATCGGGCATCCCTGGCTGTGGCTGCAGGAGGTCACGGCCACCTTCTTCACCTACGGCGTCTTCATCGGCACCGCGGCGGCGACGCGGCGCAACGATCACCTGTTCCTCTCGGCGGTGACGGAGCGGATGTCGGGCGCGCTGCGGGGTTTTTTCGAGGTGTTCAATCGCCTGGTCGTGCTCGCCGTGGGCGCCTGCATGGTGGCGTTCGGCTGGCAGAACTTCCTGTCCGGTTTCGGCAGCTTCCGCATGCCGTCGATGACGCCGATCGCCTCGCTGTACGCGGCGATCCCGCTCTGCGGCGTGTTCGTCGTGCTGTTCAGCGTCGAGCAGATCGTCAACGGGTTGCGCAACGGGTTCGTGGCGTCGCCGCACCGTCCGCAGAACGTCGTTTGAGCGAAGGCCCTCACCCAACCCTCTCCCGAGGGGAGAGGGCTTTTCTTCTCCCTCTCCCCTCGGGAGAGGGCCGGGGTGAGGGTTAACTATGCCCAACAGCCTCGTCCTCGCCATCATGACGGCGCTGTTCCTCGCGCTGGGCTATCTCGGCGTGCCCGTCGCCTTCGCGCTGATCGCCGGCGTGCTGGTCGGCACCATGCTTACCCCGATCACCCTGCAGTCGATGATGGGCCAGCTGTTCAACGGCATCGACAGCGAAGCCCTGATGGCGATCCCGTTCTTCCTGCTGGTCGGCGAGCTGATGACCTCGGCCAACGTGGTCATCCGCATCGCCGACCTCTCGCAAGCGCTCGTCGGGCACATCCGGGGCGGCCTCGCGCAGGTCACCACCGTGTTCAGCATGTTCTTCTCCGGCATGTCGGGCTCGTCCTCGGCCGACGTCGCCGTGCTCAGCCGCACGATGGCGCAGCCGATGGCGCGCGAGGGCTACAGCCCGGGCTTCGTCGCGGCACTGATCGCCGCCGCCTCGACCATCGCCGCCCTGGTGCCGCCGTCGATCATGGCGGTGGTGTACGGCGCCATCGGCAACGTCTCCATCGCCGGGCTGTTCCTGGGCGGCATCGTGCCGGGGCTGATGGTCGGCGTCGGGCTGATGCTGTTCTGCTACTTCTTCGGCCCCGTCGGCTTCCGCCGCCCGCGCTCGAGTTTGCCGCAACTGGCCGTCGCCACGCGCGCCGCGGCGTTGCCGCTGATGATCCCGGTGATCCTGCTCGGCGGCATCATGACCGGCTGGTTCACGCCGACCGAGGCCGGCGTCGTCGCCATCGTCTACATCCTGCTCGTGGTGATCCCGCTGCTGAACCCGGCGCATCTGCGCCGCGTGCCGGCGGACTTCGTGCAGGCCGGCCTGATCTACTCGCTGCCGCTGATCACCATCGCCGCCGCCTCGGCGTTCGGCTGGCTGCTCGCCTATCTGCGCGGACCCATCGTGGTCGCCGGCTGGATCGGCGACGTGGCCGGCACCGACGCCAACCTCATCATGTTCCTGCTCGTGGTGGTGTTCGTGATTGTCGGCGACTTCATCGAGCCGATCCCGGCGATCATCATCTTCATGCCGGTGGTCAACGCGCTGACCGACGCCGCCTCCATCAACGGCGTGCACATGGGCGTGGTGCTGATCGTCACCCTCGCCTTCGGCCTCATCACCCCGCCGTACGGCCTCGCCCTGCTGATGGCGACCAAGTTCGTCGGCGTGCGCTTCTCGCAGGGACTGAAGGCGAGCCTGCCGATCTACCTGATCTTCTTCGTGACCATCGCCTTCACGATCTTCTTCCCGAGCGTGGTCCTGTGGCTGCCGCGCACCGCGTTCCCGGAATCGGTCGGCTGCTTCAAGGCGCCGGGCGGCACGGGTTACATCTGCCCGTGACCGGTGTTCGGCGAAATCACCGGGAAGCCGGTGACATGGCTCCCCGGCTCCGCCGCGAGTGCCGCCGCCACGCCGCGAAAATGCTCCAACGCCGCTTCCAGGCTCTCGACGATCTCGGCCGCCACCTCGTCGGGCGGGGGGCGCGACCAGGCTTTGCGCGTTCATGTCGGGCCTTCGAGGAACGGATTCCGGACGATGAGCGCGCCGAAGCCGCGCCCGTGCTGCAAGTCCTCGCTGTAGAGCCGGTCGCATCCAGCTTCGAGGGCCGACGCCACGATTAGTGCATCGTAAAAGGCGAGCGAATCGTCCCGTGCGAGGCCGAGCGCAGTGGCGTGGGACTGAACAGTGAGCGGCAATGCCGGATCGAGTGCAGCCGATACGTCATCCAACACCTGCTGCACGTCCCGCCAGCTCCGGCGCAGCTTCTTGCGCAGGACGTTGGCGAGTTCGTTCAGCACCTGCACGCTGATGACGCCGCCGCCGGCGACGATCTCCTTCGCTGCTGCCGCCTTGGTGCCGCTCTGCTGCGCGTAGACGAGGATGTTCGTATCGAGAAACACCTTCACCGCTCGTTGGCCTCGTCGCGATCGAATTTGTAGTTTTCGGGCAACGTCCAGGCACGCGCGCGGATATTCGCGATCGCGCGCTTGCGAAGCGCATCCTTCTCGATGGCGAGCCGTCCCTTGCCGGCATCCACGATGGTGAGTTCGTCGCCGGGCCTGAGGCTCATCTCCTCCGCGAGCTTCTTGGGTAGCCGCACGGCCAGGCTGTTGCCCCATTTGGATACTTGCATGATGGCCTCGACGATATCCGGTCCAAGACGGATATCATGGCGAGGATATCATTTTCAAGGCACCGGTCGCTATCTTCGAGCCCTGCGGATCAGGACTGATTGCTTCAGCCGCACAGCGTCGGCGGCTTCCGCATCGAGCTGCGCGAGGGTGTCGTCGGCGGCAGACATAGCGCGGCCCGGTAGTCAGAGGCGGGGCGCGTCCATCATCGCCACGAACCGGTCGAACAGGTGTCGGCTGTCGGCCGGGCCGGGGCTGGCTTCGGGATGGTACTGCACGCTGAACACCGGCCGCCCGTCGCAGGCAAGGCCCTCGTTGCTGCCGTCGAACAGGCTCACATGCGTCACCCGCACGCCCTCGGGCAGCGATTTGTCGTCCACCGCGAAGCCGTGGTTCTGGCTGGTGATCTCGACGCGGCCGGTCGCCAGTTCCTTCACCGGCTGGTTGGCGCCGCGATGGCCGCGGTCGAGCTTGTAGGTCTTCGCTCCCACGGCCAGCGCCAGCAGCTGATGGCCGAGGCAGATGCCGAACAGCGGCACGCCCGACGCCAGCACGCCCCGGATCGCCGGCACCGCGTACTCCGCCGTCGCCGCCGGGTCGCCCGGGCCGTTGGAGAGGAACACGCCATCCGGGGCATGACGCAGGATATCGTCCGCGCTCGCCGTGGCCGGGACCACCGTCACCCGGCAGCCGGCGGAGGCGAGGCAGCGCAGGATGTTGCGCTTCGCCCCGTAATCCACCGCCACGACGTGGCGTCGCGGCCCGTCCTGCCGCCCGGTGCCGCCGGGGAAGCGCCACTCCGTCTCGTCCCAGGCATAGCTTTGCGTGCAGGAAACCTCGCGCGCGAGGTCCATGCCCTCCAGCCCGGGCCAGCTGGCTGCCTGGGCGGTGAGGGCCGGGACGTCGAACTGGCCGTCGGCCGGGAACGCGAGCACCGCCGACGGCGGGCCGCCGTCACGGATGCGAACCGTCAGCCGCCGCGTGTCCACCCCGGCGATGCCGGCGACATTGCGCGACCGCAGCCAGTCGGTCAGCGACTGCCGCGCCCGCCAGTTGGAGGTGGCGGTCAGGTCCTCCTTCACCACGAGGCCGCGCGCGGCGACCGTCGTGGCCTCGAGGTCGGAGGGGTTGGCGCCCACGTTGCCGATATGCGGGAACGTGAAGGTGATGATCTGCCCGGCATAGGACGGGTCGGTCAGCGTCTCCTGGTATCCCGTGATGCCGGTGTTGAAGCACACCTCGCCCACCGGGGCGGGGGCGGCGGTACGCGCGCCGAAGCCGCGGCCCCAGAATACCGCCCCGTCGGCGAGCACGAGGGCGGCCGTGGCACCAGCGGGCGCGCCGCCCGGTCTGGCGCTGGAACCCGCACCGGGGACCGGCAATCCGGACAGCGCCTCGAAGCTCAGGCCGGCGGCGCCGATCACCGCCGGCCAGTGGCGCGGCGGGATGGCCCGGGCCTGCCGCCATTTCCGCACCGCCTCGGTGCCGACGCCGGTCAGCCGCGCCGCCGCCTCGGCGCCGCCCAGGCGCTCGATGATTTCCTCGATGCTCACCGTCATGCAGCAAACCTACGGGAAGGCGCTTCCCGGAACAAGGCAACGGCTAGGCGGCTTGGGAAGCCGTTTCCGGAGCGTGCATGCGCTCCCTATTTATAGAGGGGCTTTTTTCGACGGAGACCGAGGATGGCGTTGCGGGAGCAGTTCACCGAACAACTCAAGGCGGCGATGAAGGGGGGCGACTCGGCGCGCACCTCCACATTGCGCATGATCCTGGCGCGGGTGAAGGACCTCGACATAGCCGCCCGGCCGAAGGGCGTCGACGGTATCCCGGACGAGGACGTGCTTGCCGCGCTGCGCGGGATGGTAAAATCCCGCCGGGAGTCGGTCGATCTCTACCGCCAGGGGCGCCGGCAGGATTTGGTGGACAAGGAGGAAGCCGAAATCGTCGTCATCGAGAGCTTCCTGCCGCGACAGATGGACGCGGGGGAGACGGAGCAGGCCGTCGCGCGGGCCATCGCCGATACCGGAGCTACGAGTGTAAAGGACATGGGCAAGGTGATGGCGGCGCTGAAGCAGCGGCACGCGGCCGGCCTCGATCTGGCCAAGGCCGGACCGCTGGTGCGCGCGCGGTTGGGCGGCTGATGGCGCTGCCGTCCGGCTTCCTCGACGAGTTGCGCGCCCGCACGCCGCTTGCCGCCCTCGTTGGCCGGCGGGTGCGGCTCGCCCGCTCCGGCCGGCAATGGAAGGGCTGCTGCCCGTTCCACGGCGAGAAGACCCCGTCCTTCTATGTCTACGAAGACCATTTCCACTGCTTCGGCTGCGGCGCGCATGGCGACGCGATCAGCTTCGTGATGCAGAGCCAGGGGGCGAGCTTCCCGGACGCGGTGGCGCAGCTCGCCGCCGAGGCCGGGCTCGATGTGCCGGCGCCCTCGCCGGCGGCCGCGGAGGTTGAGCGACGACGGCTCGACCTGCACGGCGTGCTGGAGGCGGCCCAGGCCAGCTTCCGGCGCCGGCTGCTCGCCGGCCAGGGCCGCGCCGCGCTCGACTACCTGCGCAGCCGCGACCTGTCGGACGCCACGATCGAGCGGTTCGGGCTGGGCTGGTCCGGGGAGGGGCGCGGCGCGCTTGCCGCCGAACTCGCCGGCGAGGGGATCGAGCCCGCGCTGCTGGCGGCGGCCGGGCTGACCCGCGAGACGGAGGCGGGCCGGTCCGCCGATTTGTTCTTCAATCGCATCACCTTTCCGATCCGCGACCGGCGCGGCCGCATCGTCAGCTTCGGCGGCCGGTCGCTCGGGGCGGGGCAGCCGAAATACGTGAACGGGCCGGAGACCGCCTTGTTCTCGAAGCGGCGCACGCTCTACGGCGGCGATTTGGCCCGCGAGGCGGTCCGCCAGGGGGCCACGGTGGTCGTGGTCGAGGGCTACATGGACGTCATTGCGTTGCACCAGGCCAGCTTCGCGGGCGCGGTCGCGCCGCTGGGCACGGCGCTGACCGAGGAGCAGCTCGCGGCGATCTGGCGGCTCGCGCCGTCGCCGGTGCTCTGCTTCGACGGCGACGCCGCCGGCGCGCGGGCGGCGGCCCGCGCGGCGGAACTCGCGTTGCCCCTGCTTGCCCCGGACCGGACGCTGCGGCTGGCGGCGCTGCCGCAAGGCGAGGATCCCGACAGCCTGGTCGGCCGGCGCGGCCCCGCCGCGTTCAAGGCGCTCGTCGAGGGTGCCCGGCCGTTGTCGGACGCCCTGTTCGACCTGCTGCGTGAGGGTGTCGCCTATGACTCGCCCGAGCAGCGCGCCGCGTTCCGGGCTCGCCTGGAGGCGGCGGCGCACCGCATCCCGGACCGCAACCTCGCCGGTGAGTATCGCCGCGCCCTGCTCGACCGGTTCTTCGCCTCCATGCGCCGCCCTGGCCCGGCGGCGCCCCGGCCGCTTCGCGCGCCGCCGCGCGCGGCGGCCGATGGGGCGGCGTCCGTCGTGGCCGAGCGCGGCCGCATCCTGCTCGCCATCCTGCTTCGTCAGCCGGCGCTGGTGCACGACGTGGAGCACGCGTTCGCCGACCTGCCGCTACCGGCACCGCTCGAGCGCGTGCGCGAAGCGCTGCTCGGGTGGGTGGATGGCGCGGATCTGCTTGACTCCTCAGGGTTGATGGACCACCTGCAACAAATCGGCTTGGCCGGCGAGGCGGAGCTGGCGCTCGCGTCGGCGCCGTTCCCGCTGCCGGGTTGCGCCGGCCCGGACGCCATGCCCGCAGAGGCCGCATCGGGCTGGTGGCATTTCTATGGTCTCATGCGCGAGCATCGGCTGAACGAGGATATCGCATCTGCTGGCCGAGAGCTCGCGTTGAGCATGAGCGAGGCCAGCCAACGACGTCTCATTGGTTTGAAATCGGCCCAGGCCGCCTCCTTGCTCGACCAGGAGGAGGCGGGCGCGTGAGCCAGCCGATCATCCCGTCCCGGACAGGGGACATGTCCTTCAGTGGAGTGCCTTGAGCATGGCAACCAAGCCCGCCGTCGCATCCGACACCGTGACCGCCGACCAGGACGTCGAGACCACCTTGCTCGACGTGCAGTCGGCCGCCGTCAAGCGGCTGATCGCGCGCGGCAAGGAGCGCGGCTACATCACGTTCGACGAGCTGAACGCCGTGCTGCCCTCCGACCAGAACAGCTCGGAGCAGATCGAGGACGTGATGGCCAATCTCAGCGAGATGGGCATCCAGGTCGTCGAGAACGAGGAAAGCGAGGACGGCGAGGCGCCGGTCGCCAAGCCTGAGAAGGCCGAGGGCGAGGGCGAGGAGGGCGGCGAGGCCCCGGGCAATGTCGACGAGGAGAGCCTCGGCCGCACCGACGACCCGGTGCGCATGTACTTGCGCGAGATGGGCAGCGTCGAGCTGTTGTCCCGCGAGGGCGAGATCGCCATCGCCAAGCGCATCGAGGCCGGCCGCGACATGATGATCGGCGGCCTCTGCGAGAGCCCGCTGACCTTCAAGGCGATCATCACCTGGCACGACCAGCTCAAGGCCGGGCGGATGCTGCTGCGCGACATCGTCGATCTCGAGGCGACGCAGGGCGGCGGCGCGCCCTCGCCCGACGCCGTGGCGGCAGAATCCCCGGACGCCGAGCCCGCGCCGTTCGAGGCGGAGGGTGATGACGACGGCGAGGACTCCGAAGGTGCGGGCATGTCGCTCTCGGCCCTCGAGGAGAAGTTGAAGCCCGAGGTGCTGGCCACGTTCGAGGAGATCGAGGGCCTGTACAAGAAGCTGCACAAGATGCAGCACCGCCGGCTCGAGAGCATGACCTCCGGCGAGGAGGTCAACGCGCGCTCGGAGAAGAGCTACGAGAAGCAGCGCGAGGAGCTGGTCGGCAAGGTCGAGCAGGTGCGGTTGCACAACAACCGCATCGAGGAGCTGGTCATGCAGCTCAAGCTGCTGAACCAGCGCCTGACCGCGCTCGAAGGCCAGCTCATGCGCATGGCCGACGGCAGCAAGATCGCGCGCGAGGAGTTCCTCAAGCACTATCGCGGCCACGAGCTCGACCCGAACTGGATCGACCGCGTCGCCATCCTGCCCGGCAAGGGCTGGAAGCCGTTCGTGTCCAGGCATTTCGAGGAGATCGGCAGCATCCGCGGGCAGATCTCCGCGGTGGCGACGGATGCCGGCCTGCCGATCGCCGAGTTCCGCCGCGTCTACATGACGGTGGGCCGTGGCGAGCGCGACAGCGCGCGGGCGAAGAAGGAGATGATCGAGGCCAACCTCCGCCTGGTGATCTCGATTGCAAAGAAATACACCAATCGCGGCCTGCAGTTCCTGGATTTGATCCAGGAGGGCAACATCGGCCTGATGAAGGCGGTCGACAAGTTCGAGTATCGCCGCGGCTACAAGTTCAGCACCTACGCGACGTGGTGGATCCGCCAGGCGATCACCCGCTCGATCGCCGACCAGGCGCGCACCATCCGCATCCCGGTGCACATGATCGAGACGATCAACAAGCTGGTGCGCACCTCGCGCCAGATGCTGCACGAGATCGGCCGCGAGCCGGCACCCGAGGAGCTGGCCGAGAAGCTCGGGATGCCGCTCGAGAAGGTGCGCAAGGTGCTGAAGATCGCCAAGGAGCCGATCAGCCTCGAAACCCCGATCGGCGACGAGGAAGACAGCCATCTCGGCGACTTCATCGAGGACAAGGCGGCGGTGATCCCGCTCGACGCGGCGATCCAGGCCAATCTGCGCGAGGCGACCACGCGGGTGCTCTCGTCGCTCACCCCGCGCGAGGAGCGCGTGCTGCGCATGCGCTTCGGCATCGGCATGAACACGGATCACACGCTCGAGGAAGTCGGCCAGCAGTTCAACGTCACGCGCGAGCGCATCCGGCAGATCGAGGCCAAGGCGCTGCGCAAGCTCAAGCACCCGAGCCGCAGCCGCAAGCTGCGCAGCTTCCTCGACGACTGAGCCGGATAGCGCGAGGCGCCGCGGATATGGAGCCGGTAGTGCGCGTGGGCGTCACGGTCACCTTCCTCCGCATGGACCGCGCGCCGGCGGAGCCGCCGCCCGCGTTGCCAGCCGGCGTGAGCGTGCACCGTGTGGCGGCCACGACGGTGCCGTTCTATCGCTATTTGTACGACACGGTCGGCGCGGATTACGTGTGGTGGCTGCGCCGGACCATGCCTGACCTCGAATTGGCGGCGCTGTTGCGCGACTCGCGCGTGTCTATCCATATACTTTCGCGCGGAGGCGAGCCGGCCGGCTTCTTCGAGCTGGACGGCCGCGCCGGTCTGGACATGAACCTCAGCTACTTCGGCCTGATGCCACATGCCATCGGCACGGGGCTCGGTGGCGCGTTCCTGCGCCACGCGGTGCAGCAGGCGTGGCGCGGCGGCCCGCGCGGCATGACGGTGAACACCTGCACCGCAGACCACCCCCGCGCGCTGCCGACCTACATCCGCACCGGCTTCCGCCCGGTGCGGGCCGTGAAGGAAGTGTGGAACGTGCCGGTGCGATTGGGCCTCAGGATACCGGATGGGCTAAGTGTCGGTCCAAGATCATCTTGAGTCTCTGGAATCGCTTGTGATTCCATATCAGCAGCCCCGATTCGCAGGAGCGTGCCGATGTGGACTGTTAAGAACCGCGCCCG
>JAABUQ010001681.1_pt1 | contig 46517 bp, 21 predicted proteins | sample 5560001 | NCBI WGS metagenome assembly JAABUQ01 (sample SAMN10711888, study PRJNA513371) | rock metagenome | isolation source: Antarctica rocks | place: Antarctica: Victoria Land, Finger Mt nord | collected 2015-12-18 | reverse complement strand
TATTTTTTTTAATATTTTTTATTTAAAATATTTTTAACAAATTATATAAAACATATTAAAAAAATTTCTTTTTATAATATTTATATTATAAATTTTGAATAAATTTATAAAAACATTATTTTAAAAAAGTAATAATTATAAAATTATATATAAATTTTAATATAATATATAAATTTTAAATATATTTCGATATATAATCGAAAATTATATTAATATTAAATTTATTATTTAGAAAATTTAAAAAGTAAAACTATTTTATATTAATTTTATTTTTAAACTTTTATTTTATTATTTTAACAATTTTTAATTTTTTTTAAATAACAATTGTTAATTCTTTTACCTTCTTAAAGGATAAAGTTGATAGTAATTATTTAATTATTATGTTCTGTATATACCTTATTATCGTAGCAACTATGTCTATTTATTAAATTCTATATTGCCATTTACTATATACTTTAACATGTACAAAGTACGAGAAAATTTGAATATTAAGAGAAATAAGAAGATAAACCAAATTCCATTTTGGATTATAATCAAGTTAGGTTTGCCTCATCATGTACTGTATTAGGTCGGCCGCAATGATCGCTTGCATCCGCGAGCATAATGATGGTAGTACTAAGCCACATTGCGCTAGATAACAGAAATGCTGCTCGATATCCGGAGACCAATCTGGAACGTCGCAACGAAGGGTAGGGCCAAGGGATAAGTTCACTCTTGATACACGTAAAGAAGGTTCGGATCACATTATATTTAAGGGCGACATCGCAGTCCTTCGAGGCCCTACGCAGGAAGCCTTTCACCCTCCAGGAGCGGAGATCACCCGTGTAGCAGGGAACGAGCGTGTCAGCCGGGCTCCTGGGCTGGACCATGGGCGCTGCTTAGCGGATCCTTGACCTTATTATAGAAATCGTACGTGCTTAAATTGTCTGCTCTTCACTGTACTAAAATTGTTAATGATTATGATTTTAGGGCTGATATTCATAATCAATTAAAATTATTAGTTTAATAATCATAATCGATTTTAAATCGATTTTAAACCATTTTTAAAAAAAAGAAAAAAAATTAAAAGCTTTATTAATTTATATATTTCAGAAAAATAACTATTTTTAATAATAATATTAAATTATTTTGAATTATCAAATTTTATTTTACTTTATATTATTATTAAATTCAAAGAAATATTAAAATTGAAAAAAACTTATATTAAAATTTTTTTATTATCAATACAATTTTTATTAATAATTTTAAATATATTATATATTTATATATCTCAATTGTTAATAAGTTTTAAATAATTAAAATTTTAATAATTATAAAAATTTAAATTAAATTAAAATATTGAATTTTTCGCTATTAATATAAATCAATATTATAAATATATAAATATGTATATATAATTATTTACTTTTAAACTCTTTTTCGTATTAATATTTTTAGTCAAATATTAAAATTTTTATTATATTAAAAGAGAAAACTTATTTTTTCGTAATATATATATATGAATCAATAAATTAATAATTATAATTAATTTAACGATATTTTTAATAAATAATAATTAAATAATATTTTTAATACGAAAGTAAAATAAAATAATAATATTTTTAAATATTAAACAATAAACATTACTTGATAATGAAAAAAAAAAGAAATAAAGAAAACAACTTCTTTTTATCTTTTCTTAATACATTAATATTTAACTTAATAATTTTAATAATTTTAATATTTAATTCAATAAGTTAATATTTGATTTATTATATTAAATATTAATAAGTAATAATTTAATATTATTTTTTGACTAAAATAAAATATTAATATAGACATGAATATAATTAAAAATTTAATTAAAAATTATTAATATGTTAAAGAAGAAATACTTTTCAAACCTTTTTTTAATAATTATTATTTATGATATCGAGAATATTATCAGAATATATTCATAAAAATCGGAATTTTGAATAAAAAAAAAAGTTCTTTAAATAAGTTTTTTTTAATATAATCTTTTTATAATTTTTTTTAATTAATATTTAAATAGAAAATCAACTTTAAAATTCTTTATTTATATAAAATATTTTTTTAATAAAAGATTATCTAAACGGCTTTTTATTAATACGTTAAACGAAAATTTTAATGTTGTTATATTTAAAGGAAATTTATTATATATTCTTATAAGAAATAATATATCTTTTAAAGCGATCAAAAATCAATCCTTTAAAAATTTACTTATTTATTATCGAAAGTATATATAAAAAATCTGCCTTTTTATTTAATATAAATGTTATATTTTAATTTAATAACATCCTGTTTATCTGTCATTAATTAATTAAAAACGAATTAATAAATTAAATATTCGGAACGAAATTTTATTATTATATTATAAATTTAATATTAAATTTAATAATATTTTCGATGATTTGATTACGAAAAATTAAAACGAATACTTTGGTATAATAATTCATTATATCGATTTAAAATAAGAATTAAAATCGAAAATTATCGAAATGAAAACATTTAAATTAAAGATATTTTACCTTTTACCTTTTATATTTTAAATATTTTAAATTATTATTTAAGCAATTTTGATATCCGAAATATACTTATAACGTAAATAAATTTTGAAATTTTTATTAACAAGTTTTATTTTTAAAAGAATAGAATTTTTTATATATTTTTATTAAAATAATGTTAATATTATTTTAAAAAATATTTCCTATTTATGAAAAGAAATTTTTATAAAAAAGAAATGATTTTTATAAAACTTTTTAATATACTTATTTCTATATATTTTTAGAAAAGCTTTTTATAAAATTGTATAAAAGAAACATTATTAATTTTTCTAATAATGTTATTCATAATAAGGTTTCGGAAAATCTTTCCTTTTAAAACTTATTCGAAATAAATATAAATCGAAATATAATCTTAATTAATATACGATAGAATATGTAATATATATATTAAATAATATTATTAAAAAGATAATTCTTCTTTATATAATTATAAATTTAGAGTTTATTTAAAAAAAAATATATATATAAAATATATTTATTAAAAAAAAAAAAAATTTATAGATCCGATTCGAAAAATTCAAAGAATATTAATATTATTTAAACATACTCCGGAAAATAAAAGATTTTTTTAAAATCAAATTGAAACATTTAGTTTAAAACAGTTTTGTATTATAAAAATTAGTAAACTTATTTTATACAATTATTTTTTTGAATAATAATTTTATAAATCAATTTTTTTATTAATAATTTTTCAAATAACGATATTCGTTAAAATTTAATATATAATATATTATATTGATTTTTGTATTTATATAAAGTTTTAAAATCGATTACTTCTTTATCGAATCGAATTGATAAAAAAGGAAAATTATTATTTAACAAAAACGATAACCGATTTTTAAACGATTATTTTGAAAATTTTAAAATCTTCATTAAAGTTAATATTAAACAATAAGTTAATAAATAGCTTATTATTATATATATATATTTATATATATATCAAATTCGAATTAAATTAAAAAAAAATAAAAAACGAAATTTTAATGAAAAAAATTTATTTTTAAGAAAAGAGTTATTAATAAAAAATAAACATTTATCTTTCGAAATATTTGCAAATAAGACTTTAATAAATTAAATAAATGATTTTTAAAATCTAAAGAACGAACATAGAATAAAATTTATTTAACGATTTTTTATAAATTGATTTTTAAATTTTAATTCAAAAAATCGACTTTAACAAATTAAAGTTTAAAAACTTAAAAATTATTAATTACCATATACAATTTTATATCCGATTTTTATGAACAAGTATTTTTTATTTTTTAAATTTTTAAATTTTTAAATTAATATTTTTATTAATATTTCCGTTTCTGAAAGTCAAATTTCGGCTATTATGTTGATTAAAAATGATTTAAATTTTTATATTAGGATATTAAAATTTAATAATAAAATTATTATAAATTTAATATTATTAAATTTGCTATTTTATTAATAATACTTCGTTAATATTTAGCGATTTCTGTTATTTTGGTTTATTTGGAAAGAGTTTCTTCCCGAACTTTTAATATTATTATAATAAAATGTAACAAATTAAATAAAAAAACTATTAAAATAATTATATTATTAAAAAGTAAGGGAATTATAAATAATCTCGAAGAAAAAGAAAAAGGAAAAAATATAATAATAAAAATAAAAATAAAAAATATTTTATTTAATAAATTTTCAACATATAATTAATTTATATAAATTTTATATAAAAAATTTTGAATTATATATCTTTATAAGAATTTTTTTTTCAGAATATTTTCAGAATATTTTCAGAATTTTAGATTAAATTATATAATATATTTTTATAATCAAAAGAAATATAAAACAATTATTATATAAAACATCAAAATTTATATATATATATTTATATAATATATTAATTTATTTTTAAATTGAAATCGATCATGAAATTTTTTTGTTCACAGTGCTGCTCCTCCCACAATTCATTGGACTCGGACGGAGTCAGAGAGAGAATGCGCTGGCAATTGATTGATGCTGAAGGTAAGCATCGGCGTCTCACCTGTGCACCCAGATACCAGTGCGCTCAAAGGCCCAAACATCACAGCGCACTACGTTCAGGAGAATGAAACGACGTATATGGGATGTAGACGAAGCGGCGCCGGGGACCAATACTTTTTACTTTGGCCTACAATAGAGCCCGCTTCTAGTAACCGCAGACCCGAGGGTTTATTTGCATGCAAGGGCCACCTAGCACTTGTAGGCAAGTTTGCAAAGGGTATCAGCTTGTAAAGTGGAGCTTATTGGTCGAATTTGTTGATCGTAACAACATCCGTAGCAAAATGTTTCCGCCATTCCTCTTCATTGTTGAGCAAAGCTGAGGTCGAGGGGATCAACATGTTGCATGAGGCTGACACTACCGAGGGCGAAATACTAGAGACGCCTTCCCATTCCCTCCAGCGCCAAAGTCCTGAACATCTCGATTGGGATCCTAAGCCCCCATGAAGCCGCTGTGGCTTGAGGCTATTCGACAGCCTGCATGCTTGAGCTCTACGATCGTCAGGCCACGCGTCGAATATGGCATACATACCGGTACAAGACGAATCGTCACCACCAATGCAACCCCCACTGTCGCAGCCGGCACCTAATGCAATCTTTCGACAACCCTCTGTGAATGCTTGTGGGTGCAGAAAGGGCCTCCCACATTGCTGCCTGGTCAGAGCCCCTATCGCAGGCAAGAAGCCGTTCTCCAATTTCATTTCCCCGCGACAATCACGAAAAGGCGCTATCTTCTTAACCATCAGCTACCCACACCCATCTCAACCCACCTTATGAGAAAGGTGTCTAGGATGCTCCAGTGTTCGCAATCCATGACATTCAGTCGTTGGCCTTGTGTAAGATGACTTTCCTGAGCGTAAGCTATCCAAAACAGTGCGTTCAGCTCTCAAGTGGTAGATGACACAGAGAGCCGTCTAGAGTGCTGCTGTAGGCCTCGAGGGGATGAAGGGCGTGTCTCTGATACGAACTCGTTGACACTACATCCTTGATTCCGAATCACTCCAAGCCTAAAGAAGCTCATCCACGGCTTTGGTGAAAATGGGGAGTTCCTTGCCCCGTACGGAGCAGCGCGGCAGCGTCTGGATTTGTAGAGCCCTTGCTTGATCGTCTTTTCATGGCATGATACTCGCCTAGCGATCATTGTTCGACTTCACTTGTATGAGCTTTTTAATCGAGAGCCTTGAGATCAAGCCACTTAGAAAGGGACCTTTTAAGCCCACTTTCAATCATTTTTCCGCGTATCATCATCGCTCTTTAAAATGCTACTCGGCCAGCGACTCCTTTCTTCATCGCTACTAACCTCATAGTCATCCTCATCACTGAGCGTGTCGAAGCTCCCTCGTCGCCGTATGGTCTTCATGGACATGCGGCTCGAAGGGCTCCCATCAGGACTGCGGTCGAAACACCCGGCATCGTTCCCCAGATTCTGTGCACCTGCTACGACATAATGGCGTTCGGGCTCGCTTCCTGGAGGCCGTCTCCTGGCCGCAAAATTATTATGAGCTCCTTCGCGGCCCCTAGCTACCTGCTCTTGCCATTCGTCCTCCCGTTCCTTTCTTATAGCGTCTCTTGCCTCGACCCATTTAGGGTTTGGTTCCCAATGCCAACCATCGCCCGAGGTGTTGCAAATGGGCAGGAAGCAGAGCAACAATCTATCTCCGAACAGATGCGTTAGGTTTCTTCGCCATCCGAGATCGAACGCGCTGGGTAGCTTTTCAGAGTCCTTCTCGTCTAAATAATCCTCGTATCTTTCACGTTCCTTTGACCTTTCCATTTCGTTGTAGTCTCTTCGTAGAGAGTCCCGGCCTCTTGATCCATGTCCCTGCTCTAGGTCTCCATCTGCAAGCACTGCGTCTCCCTCTTCTGGCCTCGTAACACCCGGTATGGCGTTCGCATGTATTTCGGCCAGCTGCTGTCCATAGCTTTGCTCCCTGGCGCCGTTTTGCCCGTACTGCTGTCTTCGCATTGACTTCTTCAACGGAGTCAAGTATCGAGTCGTCTCCAAACATTCAATTGTTGTCTGACCCTTGAATGCTAAACTTATATGCCAGATTGTGAAGCCAGTCAGAACCAAGCCGATAATGCCAGAAATGACAGCCAGCAGAATGTAGTTGATCGGCATGAAGCTGTCGGTATATTGACTGTCACTGAAGACCTCACTCCAAAGCCAAATCGTTGTGACTGCGAAACACACCCAGCAGTAGAGGGACGTATAGAGTGTAAAGAGCAGGAATGCCTTGTAGTTCCTCAGTCCAACGCATGTGGCCAGCCAAGGACAGTGATGATCCATTTTCAGCACACAGCGTCCGCACGTAGAGCAATGATGGGATCGATCTGGTTTCTTGGCCTGACATTTCTTGCAGAAGCGAGTCTCGCCAGTAGATTTTACCGTGAAGGATGGAGCATCTCGATGTACTTCGTGTGTGGGTAGATGGGAGTAGCCGGTTGTTCCAGATGTGGTAGAGGGCGACCCTGGGTCAGTGAAGACGGCTGTAGTATAGGACCAATTCAGAAGAATATAAAGAGCGATACCGGGAATGGAGGAGAAAGGGTCTGCGAGGGATTTTGGTCAGCAGATACTCCGAGTTGAAGATGAAAGGAAACACGCACTGATCCATTTACTAGAGCCCGAGGAAAACCCAATACCAGCTTCGACCCATATAGCCCATGTGGTCAAGGCGTACACGAATGCTAGGGGAAAGTAGGTGACGATGGAACAGCATGCTCTTTCACATTTCCTTGCACAGCTCTTCCGGCGGGGCTTCATAGGGTCCGGCGATGGAGACGCGGAGGGCGATCGAACCGTCATCACGTCCGACTAAGGACCAGACAGTTCACGGGTTCATCGTCTAGTATACCCAATCCCAAAAGATGGCAAAAGCTGATTTCTTCGACTTCGCGCTTCCGATGTCTGTTTGGCTATTGGGCGACTGAATCACAAGTAAGATCAAGAAATTGTGGAACAAAGATGGTTAGAAAAGGAGCCAGGGTACTGCTTTCCAACGCCAAATAAGCAAATAAGGGAACAAGGTGGACCGAAACAGTATCTCACCGTCAGCCCTATGATACAATACTCGTCATTTTGAGGCTTAGCGCGGAAGGAGTACGAAGAGAACAAAACACTGCCTTGATCCTACTTACGCATATTGTCATTCAACAACCCGTCTATTTTTGGTATCACTGTCTCTCCTCCTTCCAGCATCAACATATTCCGCTCTGCACACACTCAATGATACGACCTGATGGCATTCAAACCGGATCATCTCGGCCTCGACTGTCCATTCACCTCTACCTCTGCCCTCTAAGCGCACCCTGTCTACTCGTTCAGCCTTCACCTTCTCTTGAAATCAGGCCCCCACACTCCTAGATATCCACCTTTTGGTGTAGCACAGTATGGCAGCCAACGAATACTACAGCCCTGTTTCGCCTGTCCAGAGTCATGGCCGACCTAAAGATGCTACCATACCTCACCTTGGCACAGACTCGTCTACTTCCTTCTACCAACATCCATCCCAGTCACCTTCTCCGTACATGTCACCCCCACAAGACGACTACAGCTACCGTCCATACGATCACAGCCAGCATAGCACACCGACCCCATATTACTCCTCCGGTGGTGGAGGAAGAGAGAATGAAGGCAACCCTTTTGCGGACGATATTCCCCTGCGGCAAAATCCAAGCAAAGGCAGCCCGGTCGTAGGAGCAGCAGAGGCCTTTCCAGACGACCCAGCTATAACAGATGCACGGAAACATCGAAGTCGGCGGAAACCCAAGCGTGGCTTTTTCTCGGGCAAAATTCCATGGGTCGTCTATACTCTTACCCTGATTCAGTGCGTGGTATTCATTGCCGAGCTTGCAAAGAATGGTATACCCACCAACGCTAGTCTCACGTGCTTAGACTGATATTGCATAGGCGTGCTCACCGGATCCCCCATCGAAATCCATCCCCAAGTAAATCCCATGCTAGGTCCCTCCCCCTACGTCCTCATTAATATGGGCGCCCGTTATGTCCCTTGTATGCGAAACACAGCCCAAGGTCTTAACGCATCCATCACATGGCCATGCCCAAACTCTACCTCTGCCCTCAGCACCGACCCCACAAACTCCTGCGCCATTAACAATCTCTGCGGCTTCGGCGACGGGCCCTACTCCACCTCAAGTCCACCACGCCAATGGTTCCGCTTCATCATCCCCATGTTCCTGCACGCTGGTTTCATTCATATTGGCTTCAACATGTTACTCCAGCTTCTTATGGGTCGCGAGATGGAACAGCAGATTGGTTCTATTCGCTTCATTATCGTGTACCTGAGCAGCGGCATCTTTGGCTTTGTCCTGGGTGGTAATTTCGCTCCTGAAGGTATTGCCTCTACGGGGGCTTCGGGAGCGCTATTCGGGATCATAGCGCTCTTCCTCCTTGACTTGCTCTACCACTGGGGCGAACGCCGAAACCCCTGGGCGGATCTGGCCTGGATCGTAGTCGATATCGTTATCTCCTTCGTTTTGGGGCTATTGCCCGGTTTAGACAACTTCTCGCATATCGGAGGATTCCTAATGGGGCTAGTACTGGGTGTCTGTCTTCTGCATTCACCGGACGTGCTTCGCCAACGCGTCGGCGCCGATCTATCGCCCTACGCCTCCGTTCGGCAGGCTAGGAAATACGATGCTGGCGGCCTGAAGAATTTTTTGAAAGAGCCCGTTGGTTTCTTTAAAGGAAGGAAGCCGCTTTGGTGGGCGTGGTGGCTCGTCCGCGCGGCGGCGCTCGTGGGGGTTTTGGCGGGGTTTGTTACGCTGCTTGAGAACTTCTATGCGGCCAATCCGACCAAGTGCAATTGGTGCCAGTATTTGAGTTGTTTGGTAAGATCCCTTTCACTGCGTGTTACTACGAGAGAAGTGCTAAGGGAGGCGTTTGCAGCATATCAAGAATTGGTGCGATATTGGCAATCTGCAGACTACGAACGGCACCAGCAAGGTCAGGAGAGAGCTCTTGACCGGGCCAGGGCCGGTCGCGTTGGACGGGTTCTTGTGATGCTAGCTTCCTGCGTGAAAGGGGGCAATTCGACTGAAAATGTAAGAGAGCAGAAAAGAAAACATGCAACGCTTGGAGGCATAGCGAAGGCGTACGCTGGTATTGCATCGGGCCGATTCTGGGAGAGACATTACATGTAAAAAGAGACGAATTTCTTAATGAAAACCTTCATCATACATATTGCACCTCCCTGAAATGTGCTGTTCTTGGGCAGGCTGACCCTGCCGCCATCCGCTCTGTTGCTCGATCTCGGTCTGGGAGTTTTCATCCCTCTGCCTGGATTTCTCTATCTTGTGTCTACACTTCTGGACGTGGAAGCGCGATATTTTGACATCCTAGGATAGGGGAATTGCTGTGTTCGCACTTTCTAGCGGGTTTTGAAGAGCTATTGGAAATATCCGAAAAGTAGAATAAAGATATGTCGTGGCATTTGAGAAACCAAGCATGTGGAACACCAGAATTTCAGCTAGATTAGGTGATATGCAATATACATTTCACGCTAGCGGTACAGCTAGCGGATCACGTAATTTAACTCCGACGTGACGTGAACGCGATCTGCTTCAATGATCAATCATTATGCCGAAGAAGCATGCCTGACTATTGTAGGGCAGCAGAAGATCCTGATTGAACTCTCTCTGATCAAGATGCCAGCTGCAACTCTACCCCCGTCGAAGCGGGTGTTGGCAGATTCTACAAAAGCCCACCGCAACGCCAATCCACATGTTGTTTCCCCAAACACTGCAAAGCGGAGGAAGCTAGATGGTGGGACATCACCATCGAAGAAGCTGAAGTCCAGCCAAATTGGAGACAGGTTGGGCTCAAGTCAGGCTAAACCGAAAAGCCAGTTTGAAGAGGAGGTCCTTGAAAAGTTGACGCAAGATATCAGCGGACTGAAACAAAATAACTCGGAGAAAGACCAGCAGTGGGATCGTCCGAGTATTGATGACTTTGATCCTACTCAAGAAAGCCTGTGCTTCCAACAGATTGATGCCGAAGAAGGCACTTTGCATGGGGGCAGGACGACCATCAAGCTATTTGGAGTGACTGAGGCAAGAAAGAATGCCTACCAAAGTCCGAATTCATACTGACTGCTTCTATTTCAGACCGGCCATTCTGTCCTTCTCCATGTCACCGACTTCCTACACTACCTCTACGTCGCCGCCCCCATCTCATTTGGCAAGAACGATTGCGCTCCCTTCAAAACATATCTCGAAACTCAACTGGCCCAGCATTCGGCCGCCATAAATACGGTCCAACTGGTCATGAGAGAGAATCTCTTCGGCTTTCAGGGGAACACCAAGAGTCCATATATCAAGATCACGGTCACAGATCCAAAGTTCATCAACAGACTTCGGACTACAATTGAGGCCGGCAACATGAACTATAAGCAAATGTGGAAAGGGGTAGATGGCGGCATCTTGACTTTTGATAGCATTCAATACGTACTGCGTTTTATGATTGATACAGGGGTCAGTCTTCGTTCTCCGAATCGATTGGATACACGCTTATCCATCTTAGATATCGGGGATGTCTTGGGTCGAAGCTCAGCCGGCGAAATATACAATGATCCCTGGTCGAGACAGACAATCAAACTGCCAAATAGAAGCAGAAGTCCATTACCAAGATTTGGTAGCTCATCCGAATGACGGAGAGTGGGCCAAGATGGCTCCCTTGCGTATCCTCTCGTTCGATATCGAGTGCGCAGGGCGCAAGGGTGTCTTCCCCGAAGCAAACCAGGACCCAGTCATTCAGATCGCAAATGTAGTGACGAGATATGGAGATGCAAAACCCTTCGTACGGAATGTCTTCTGTCTCGACACCTGCAGCCTCATCGTCAATACTCAGATATTCGAGTTCAGCGCTGAGGAACAGATGCTAATGGCATGGAGAGATTTTCTTGAGAAAGTGGATCCGGATGTCATCATAGGGTACAACATTGCCAACTTTGATTTTCCATATCTTCTCGATCGAGCGAAACACTTGAAGTGTACGAAATTTCCCTACTGGACAAGGTTGAGGAGCCTACAATCACACGCAAAGGAGACAAACTTCTCGAGCAAGCAGATGGGCAATCGGGATACGAAAGCGACGAACACGAACGGCCGCTTACAGTTGGACTTGCTGCAACTTGTTCAACGAGACCACCAATTGCGAAGCTACACTCTGAATGCTGTGTGCGCTCATTTTCTCGGAGAGCAAAAGGAAGATGTCCACCACACGATGATTACGGAGCTTTTCAACGGCACACCAGAATCGAGACGCCGATTAGCCGTCTATTGCTTGAAAGACGCCTTTCTACCGCAGCGTCTGATGGATAAGCTGATGTGTCTGGTCAACTATACCGAGATGGCCAGAGTCACCGGGGTTCCCTTCAACTATCTGCTTGCAAGGGGGCAACAAGTCAAATTCATCAGCCAGCTTTTCCGAAAAGCTCTGGAGCAACAGCTTGTCATTCCTAACCTTAAGAATGAAGGCTCTGATGACCAGTATGAAGGAGCTACTGTTATTGAGCCTACAAGAGGCTATTACGACGTTCCGATTGCAACTCTTGATTTCGCATCCCTATATCCTAGTATCATTCAAGCGCATAATCTTTGCTACACCACTTTGCTGAACAAGACAAGCGTCGAGAAGCTGAAGCTTGTCAAAAACGAAGACTACATCGTGACACCAAATGGTGACATGTTCTGCACCGACAAAGTCCGGAAAGGATTGCTCACCCAGATTCTCGAGGAATTGCTCGGGGCCAGAAAGCGAGCAAAGAAAGAGTTGGCTGTTGAGACTGACCCTTTCAGAAAGGCTGTACTCAATGGTCGACAATTGGCTTTGAAAGTCAGTGCAAACAGTGTCTACGGAATCACCGGAGCTACAGTGGGAAAGCTTCCTTGTCTTGCCATTGCCAGTAGTACTACAAGTTACGGCCGCCAAATGATTGAGAAGACGAAGGAAGAAGTCGAGGCAAGATACACCATTGCCAAGGGCTATACTCATGACGCTCAAGTCATCTATGGTGATACCGACTCGGTTATGGTCAAGTTCGGTCCTAAAGATTTGAAGACTGCCATGGAACTTGGTGAAGATGCAGCCAACTATGTCTCGTTGAAATTCATCAAGCCAATCAAGTTGGAGTTCGAAAAAGTCTACTTCCCCTATTTGCTCATCAACAAAAAACGATACGCTGGTCTTTACTGGACGAACCCTAATAAATACGACAAGATGGACAGCAAAGGAATTGAAACAGTTCGAAGAGACAACTGTCGCCTCGTCCAAACTGTTATTGAAACCATACTCCGCAAAATTCTTATCAATCAAGACGTCCAAGGCGCTCAAGAGTACGTTCCCGAACGCTCTGCTGTCCAAGCAGCTAGCTAATCACCCTAATCAACAGCTTTGTCAAAGACACAATTTCCGACCTTCTGCAGAACAAGGTCGATATGTCCAAACTTGTCATAACAAAAGCACTCTCCAAAGCCACCTACGAAGGCAAACAAGCCCACGTTGAACTCGCCGAACGCATGAAGAAGCGCGACGCTGGCTCTGCCCCTACACTAGGGGACCGCGTCGCCTACGTGATCATCAAAGGCGCGGGCGGTGCCAAGATCAACGAATGCAGCGAGGACCCCATCTACGTGCTCGAGAACAACATCCCCATCGATACAAAATACTACCTCGACAACCAGCTAGCAAAACCCCTAGGCAGAATCTTCGACCCCATCCTCGGCGAAAAAAAAGCAGGCCAACTCCTCACCGGCGAACACACCCGCGCCGTCTCCATCGCCACGCCTACTCTCGGCGGGCTGATGAAATTTGCAAAAAAGACCCAAACCTGCATGGGCTGCAAAAAACCCCTCGTCTCCTCCGCCGAAAAGGCCGGCGCCGTTTGCGAGAACTGTCGGCCGCGCACTGGAGAGCTGTACACGAAGACGCTCACCAGAGTGAGCGAGCTGGAGGTCCGCTTTGGGAGACTCTGGACGCAGTGTCAACGCTGCCAGGGCAGTATGCATTGCGAGGTCATCTGCAGTAGTAAGGACTGTCCTATTTTCTACATGCGGATGAAGGCGAGGAAGGATGTTGAGGATGCGGGGAAGGAGCTGGAGAGGTTTGATTTTGATGCTGGTGCTGCTTGGTGAATGGGAGGGCGAATTGCTCTGTGGGAGAGATGCAGAGGGATGGCGCTGGAGGAGTGGGTCGGCAAGGCAGGTGGACGGCATAGAACCACCTTTTAGGCAGACGCATCTATCTTACAACCTCTTTACTAAGGATCCACGCTTTTCCATGCCAGCGAATAGCTAGCGGAAAGCAGCCTTCTCTCATCAGGAGACCTTCAATCCTGTTCCCCAGAAAGTAAGAAGCCATTTTGTACATGATAGGATGTTACCAAACCGAGTATGCTTCATATAGAAGCATACTGAAGTTCCAAAAGCGGAAACCGGTTCCCTGCCATTCGAGTCCAGTACCCACATCTGACGTCTGTATACGGAAGGGTAATTCAGAAAGCATATCCTGCAAACCAAATCCGATACCCCCAAGCCTAGAAACCTTTTTGGTAGACCACTACGCACACTCACTGCACTAATTTCGCATTCTGCACAATCCAATCGACCCCGGTCCCTAGATCTTGATCATACGTCAAATGGCCCGGCCCCCTTTGGCCCGTGTGCGTAGAGTAGAGATCGATGTTCGGATCGGTGTCGTGGCAAATATTCAACATCCTTGTCCCATCCGTTGGTATGCCCGCTGCGAGGGCACCGAATCCTTGACCCCTGTACGATTCGCCGAAGAGGACAACAGAGTTGATGAAATTGGTCAGTTGGGGGTCTTGTTGCGACATATCCGTGGCGGCGATGTGTGCGACCTGGCCGGATTACCCGTCGTTAGTGAATGCCGATGAGATGGAGAACTCGAACGTGGGTCTGGCAGCTGTATCATGGCGGAGGAATCAAGATGGGACGAGTGCGGAGCAAGAGCGCAAGTACAATCGTTGTAAAATTGTCAAGACGTGAGGCAGAAGCTGCGTGTGATCACATACCATTGCGCCCTGGCTCGACGCCAACACCGCGTTGCGCCTGTGGCGCAAGCACCAAGGCCTGGCGGGCAAGATCCATCATTTCCTGCCCACTATCAGTCGGCCCTCCCGGAGCCTCCGTACCCGTGCATGTGGCTACTGTAGGTACTGCGGGGCGCTGACACCCTGGATCACGACTTTCACCGTGCCTAGACGGGTGATGAGCGCGGCGGCCATTTCTTGTCCTAGGCCTCCGATGTTGCCCCAACGACCTTTATCTATCAAAGAATATATACTTCTCTTCTACTGAACCCTCGCTGGCTTGCTCCTTCGAATTCAACGCTTTGAGTATCCTAAGGTGTTGGTAAACATAGATGTTGAATAAAGGAGCCTTGTTGGCTCATTCATGCAGCTTATGCACCATTCCTATCTGTATGCATGGAAGCTTCCATGAAGCCATCTAGATAGTTCCAAATAGCTGTTGTTCTTGTATATTAAATAGATCTCCTCTGATAGATTTCTAGATATAAGCAATATAATCAATAAAACTGCAACAAGTTATAAGCCTAGGAGCCCTTAATATATTATCAAATAATATTATTCCTTAAATATATTGTATTTTCAAGTCCCTAAAATCTTATTGTTATAGTTAATAAAGGCAGAATAATATAGTCTTTCCAGAAGCTGAAAGGAGCAGATAATTAAAAAAAAAAATATCGTAATATTATATATACTTTAATAGATTATTCCCTGAATAAGTACGTCTTTAAAGATTTTCTATACCTTAGAAATAATATTTAGAATAATAAGAATTAAGGTATTTCCTAAAATAAATAAGATAAAAAGAATAAATAAGTTAAGGCAAAGATAAGCCTTATATATTCCTTTAAGATCTAGCAAATTTTAAATCTAATAAATAAGAAGATATTATTTAAGAAGTAATAAGTATTTTAAGTTAAATATATATTAATTAGCTTAGTTACGAAATAAAATATTTTTATTAAATTAATAGAAATAATATATTTAAAGTCGAAAAAGATTTCTAATATATTTATTAAAATTAAAATAATAATAATAAAGATAAAAGATTTTAATATAATAATTAAAGAAATAATCTTATTAATATTAATTAATAATTTAAAGCTTAATTAAAATTAATATTAAATAATATTTTAAAATAAAATTTCCTTAATTAACTTAAAATATAAGAATATTATAAAAAACTTTAAAAATTAGGAATAAATTATAAAAAAGGATTCCTTAATTAATAATATAAAAATAATAAAAAAGGGAAAAGATAGCTTTAATAAAGGTTCTAAAGCTAAAGATTAAAAGAAATCTTATTCTTATTATAAAAGAAATAATTATAAAAAGAATAATTATAAATTTAAAGATTATAATTATTATAAATATAAAAAGAAAAGATATTTTGAAAAAGTATATAAAAATAAATTAAAAAAGAATAAATCTAATATAGAATTCGATAAAAATAATATAAAAATAGAAATTATTAATTACTTAATATAAATTATAAATATAAAATTAATTTATAAGGCTCCTTAAAAGGTTTTATTTTTAATAAATATAATATTAATTAAAAATATAGAAAGTATATTAGCTAATAATTAAATATTAGATTTTGGTTATATTAATTATTATAACCTTAATAAAGGCTTATTCTTTAATTATTAAAAGGTTAATAGTAAACTAAAGACTATATATAATAAAATAAATAGGATTTAGGAGAAAAGTAATATTCGTTTAAAATTAAATTAATTAAATAATAATATAATTAAGCTAATTCTTTAGAACGTTATTTATACTCTTATTATCTAGAATCTTATTAATATAATAAAATAAATAATAAATAGAAGTAATATATACTAGCATGTCAAAAGTCTAGGCCTAAATACAAAAAACGCGAATAACGCGTTTATACTTTATTAATTCTACTACCCCCTACTACCTCCAGTACTATAATATATATACCGTTAGGTCCAATTTCTGCTAATAGGACTCCTAAGAAGGAGCTTACTTTATCCGAGAAAGCGATTATTTATAAAATATTTTATTTAAGAGAAAAAACCGCCTTGATAGCTTCCCGCGAAAATCTCAAAAAATTTATTATTTGAGGTATTATCAAATATTACCTTATTTAGCCTTAAGGTATTTCAAAGTTACGATTAGGACGTCCCCTTAAGCTATCGGAACAAGACAAAAGATTTATTATATATATTGCTAAGGGGGAGCTTATTATCGAGTACAGGGAGCTAATATCGCAATATATAATAAGATATTCGAAATCTATTATATATTATTACCTTAAAGAGTATAGCCTCGTTAATTAGCTCGCCTAGAAAAGACTATTGCTTTCAGAAGCTATAGTATACAAACGACTAACTTGGTATAAAGTACGAAAATACTGAACCCCCAAATAATAGCAAAAAGTAATCTGATCTAATAAATATTTTATAAAATAAAAGAAAGGCAAAAAATATAAATAAATATTCTATTTACCTTACGAACGCTTTAAGAAAGAAATAATACAATCTATTCCAAAAGGCAAAGGTATATCAATAATAATTTAAGGAGGCTTTTATAGCTCGGAGCGGTATAACCTTATTATTATAAATAAGAATAAAGTTGTAAAACGGGAGGGGTATTTAGCTAATAACTATCTTAAGGTTTTGGAAGAAGTAATCCCTACGATATACAAGCTAGGCCTTCTTTTTATATAGAATAACGCTTTTATATATATAATATATAAAATACAAACGTAGCTCCGAGAATACGGTATTAAGATATTAAAATAGCCTCCTTTTTCCCCTAATCTTAATCCAATCGAATACCTTTGGAAAAAGCTTAAGGAGCTCGTTTATAAAGTATAATCAAATATCGAAGAAATATATAAGAATAATAAGAAAGTATAGGAGGTTATAAGGGAGGCTTTAGAACAAGCTTGGTAACTACTTCCTAAGGAATTATTAATATTATTAACTAAGAGTATAAAAAAGAGGGTAGATATAATAATAAAGGTTAAGGGGTAGTATACGAAATATTAAGTATAAAATATTTTTAGGGAATTGATATACTATTACTAGTTAATTACTATACAAAGATATAAGGCTCTCTTATAAATAGTTGGCAAATTGGATATAATAGGGGAAATAGTAGTACGGGGTTTTTTTTAGCTTGGCCCAGACTTTTGATGTAGCATTGTACTCCTTAAAGGGCTTAGAAAAGATATTTATTTTATTTTAAATAATAAGGTAATTAATTATAATAAAATAAAAGATAAATTATATTAATTAAAAATTTATAAAAAATATAAAGTTAGCTAAATTATGAAATTTATAAGATTTTAGCTTTATTAAATTAGTTAAATAGGACTAGAGTCTATATTTTAATAAATTATTTTATCTTAAATTAATATTAATAAAATTTATAAAAATTATATATTTACTTTTTATATTAATAATTTTAATTTTTAATATTTTATAAATAATTCCGGGAAATTATTTAAATAATATAAATTATAATATAAGAAGTTAAAATATATAAGATTTACAAATTTTCAAAAATATTCGAAAATAGTTATTAAAATAAATTTAAAAGGAAATTCTTTATAATATATTTATAAAAACTATATAAAAGGCAAATAAAGTTAGAAGATTAATTAGAAATTAATAATATAAGTAAAAGAAGTTCTCGAAAAGATTTATATAGATTTTGGAAGGCCTTATTCCTAAATTATATATAAAAAAATAAAATATTTAGCCCTAATTGATAATATAACCTTTATTATTAAAATTTATTCGATAAAATATAAATCCCTTAATTCATTTTATATAATAATAAAATAAGTAAAGATAATAAAACGATAGATAAGGAGAAAATTGAAAGAATTCCGGAGCAATTAAAGAACAAAATTTAATAATAATTTATTTAAAAATTATTTTAAAAAATAAGAAATAAAATAAATATTATTTATTATATATATATTATAATAAAATAAGAAGTCTAAAAGAAAAAACCTTATTCTTATAAGGCTAGTAAAGTCTATTCTAATTTCTAAGAAATTGCTAAAATATTTATAAGCTAAGATAATAATTAAAATATATTATATTCGGAATTATTTATTAATTATAATATTTAATAATATAACTTTATACAAAGTTTTTAATAATATTAAGCTAAATATCTTTTATTTTAAGATTTTAAAAAGCCGGTATTAAATATTAATTTTAAAGATATTATAATATTATAAATTAAATAAGAAATCCTAGCAAAATATTTTAATAAAATATAAAGAATCTAATTATCGAATTTATAATTTATTAAAGAAATATATTATTATTAATAAGGATATAAAAGTAAATAAAGATAATATTTATAAATTTATAAAAAATATTTAGGAAAATAAGGCTTTTTTCCTCTAAGGCGAATAAGATAATAAATAATTAATATAATATAAATTTCCTAAAGAAGATATTCTTTCTAAAAATACCCCTAAAAATAAATTTTTTTTAAATAATAATAATTTAGAAGAGGATAAAAAGTTAAAGGAGTTTAACAACTTCCTTATTCTAAATAATTCTTATTTTTTTAAAAAACTAAGAATTCCTAAAGGCTTTTAGCTTTACTTAGAAATTAGAAATAATAGGAGGAGTTATTAATTAGCAAATAATATTATTATAATATATAATATGAATACTTTCCTAATTATAATTAATAATAAATTTAATATAAAGACTTAGAAAAACGTTTTTCTAATTTTAAATTTTTATATTTATATAATATAAATACTTTCAAATTTATATTAAAATATTATATTAAGCTAATATTATTATAAGCTAAATATTATAAAGAAAATATTAAAACTTTTAAATAATAATATCAAATAGCCTAATCTGAAATAGACTTATTAAATAAGAATAAAACTTAAAAGTTAATAACCTTAAATATATAAAAAGCCTTTATTAAAAAATAAATTTTTAAAATTAAAATAAAAAGCAATAGAATACTCCGATATAAGATATAATAAGTTATTTATAAATATCGCTAGTAATATAAAATTAATTATAACGAAACCTTTACCTTAATAATAAAAGCTATTTCTTATAAGATTATTATATTTATAATTATAAAGCGAAATCTTCTTATATATCAAATAAATATTATTATAACCTTTTTATATAAATTCTTAAATAAGTTAATATTCGTTATTTAGCTAATTAAATTTAAAGATAGAATAAATAAAATATATTATTTACTTAAAATACTTTATAAATTTAAATAATCGCTAAAGATTTAATATATTATAATTAAAGCTTTCTTAAAGAAATTAGACCTAAAACCTATTTAAGTTAACTAATATATCTTTGTCTTTAATAATAAGAGCGTTATTCTGGTAATTTATATAAATAACTTATTAATAATTAATAAGAATAAGAAACTTATTTTATTTATAAAAGTAAAGCTTAATTAATAATTTAATATAACTGATTTAGGCTTTATAACTAAATATCTAAGAATTAAGATTTTATATATTATTAAAGGGATTATTATTTATTAAATTAACTATTTTATTAATTTATTAAAAAGATTCGGAATAAGTAATTATATAATAATATTTTCGTTAATAAATATTAAGCTTCTAGGAGTTATAATATTAAATAAAGAGAAAGCCAAGGACTTAATAATAAAATAATATTAATAAGCTATTAGATTATTATTATATATAATAATATAAACGAGATTTAATATTTTGTATATTATATTAATACTAAGTTATTATTGCTTAAATCCTAAAATAAAATATTTTAAAATATTAAACCGATTATTTCGCTATATTAAAAGGTCTTTAGACTTTAATATTTATTTCTAAAAAGTATAAAATAATAATATTATAAGCTAAATTAATATAAATTATAACAATATTATTAATAGAAGAAAGAGTATTAAAGGTTATATATTTATATTTAATAGGGATTTTATTTTATAAATAATAAAATAATAAATAATTATAACTTTATTATTTATAGAGTCTAAATATATAGTAATAATAAAAATAACTAAGGAGGCTATATAGCTTTACTATTTAGAAATAAAGTTGAAGATTAAGAAGGCTAATTAATTAATACTTTTAAATATTAATAATTAAGGAGTTATTATCTTATATATTAACCTTAAATTCTATTGGAAAATAAAATATATTAATATTATATAATATTATATTAGGAAGATAATAAAGCAAGGTTGTATTAATATATATTACGTTTTTATTTATAAAATAATAGCTAATAGTTTTACGAAACTATTAATAATAATAAAATTTATCAAGTTTATTCAAATAATAAATATAAGGAAAAAATATTAAATAATAAAATAGTTTATAATAAAAAAGCTTTATTTCTTTTTAATTAAGGGAATAATTAAGAAGGGCTTAGGGAAATATTAAATAAAGGAGCTTTATTAACTTATTTATATAACTTATATACAATTCTTATTTATATATATAAAAGCTTCTATAAAGCTATTTAGATAGTTTCAAATAGCTATTGTTCTTGTATATTAGATAAATCTCCTCTGATAGATTTCTAGATACAAGCAATACAATCAATAAAACTGCAACAATAAATATAAGTAGTTGAAGCGCAAGAACGAGTTAGACTGGGAGATCCTTACCTTTTCGATCTCGTACAATTATACCTCCGTAAGAATCTATAGCTACTACCTTGTAATTGAAGGGGACAAGACTATTTTCTATTGTTATCCAATTTACAAGTTTGACTTTACAGAACAAGACGGCGAAAATATGTAGGCGAGTCTTATATTCGTCAAGAACGTCTATAATTATTATTCGCTGAAACTTTATAATATTATTTGTTTGGGTATTGATATCGTTGCTTGCATTACGGTTGGCGGTTCGCGAAACGGGCCTTCCTCTACTACCAATTCTATACCAAAATCCGAGGCTAGTACTGCGAACAGTATATTAGTATATATAAACCGATTTTTCGATTTTTGGACCTCGCTAGCCCTATATATATATAAATAATATATATAAACCTTTCGATAGCAACTAATTTAATATATTTATTATTGCTCTATATTTATCGACTCCTTTTAATATTATTAACTATCCAATTATACCTCTTAAACAGATAATTAAATATATTAAATAGTTTCTAAAGCAGCCCTTTTAGAAATATAGCTAGAAAAAGGCTTAACTTTAAAATTTATCTTTATTATAAAAAGGTTATTAAGTTTTTAAGAAGAAATAATCTAGTATAATAGAAGAAATATAAAAAGAAAAGAATATATTACTTTTAATATAATAACTTTATAAATAGCTTTATCTTTTAAATCCTAGACCTTCTAATTATTAGGAAATAGCTTATTTATTATTATATAGCTAGAGCAAAATACTTACGTCTTTTATATTATTATTTATTTTATTATTTAATATTTTAAGTTAATATTTAAGATTTTATCCTTTAAGTAATCCTCTAAGCCAAGTATATTTATATCTTATTACTTTTAGGAGGGATCTTAGCCCCTTTAACAGGAATAATACGGAAAATATAAATATAAGTATATAAGCTATATTTCCTATATCCCTTTTTTATAATATAATTGAAAATATAGGACTATTATTAGGAATATTATTATAAGCCTAGCGAGCAAGAAATATTCCTTAAACTTCTATACTAAAATATTTCGCTAAAGGGGCTTTAATATATATAAGGGAAACGAGTAATAATAATTATATAAACGAGATATTATACGAAAGCCAAACGGATCTCTTAAAAACTTAATTTCTTAATTTATAACAATTAAATTATATAGCCCCCCCTAGAAAGATATTCTCATTATTCTTTAAAGTATTATTAACTTTTCAGCCAGCTTTTTAACTAGCTTTTTAATTTATATTAGATTCTCGGCAAATATTAGCTTTTTAGCTTCCGCCCTTAATAAATTTACTCCCCCCCCCTTATAATAATAGCAGCGGAGTAGATAAGGAAGAGCCAGAGCTAATATTATATAAAATTTATATTAAAATTGTTTAAGAAGATAACAAGAACCCTATTTATTAGGGCAAAGAATTAAAAGAATTTTTTATTAAAAATAATAATTTTATTATAATTTTAATTATCTTTTATAATATTTATAAATATAAAATTATATAATAGGCTTTAGAATATAATTATAATTATTACCGGATAAGAATTAATACTATTTTATTTTATAATCGATAAATTATTAAGGATAAAATAATATATAATATTTCTATATTAATAAGCTAGCAAATTATTAAAAACGAACTTAAATTATAAAAGGAAATTAAAAAGAAAGAATTAAAAGTAAATATAATATATAAATTCAAATAATTAAATTAAGAATAAATAATTAAAATTAATAGAATATAAAATAAAACTATTAAAGAAAATAAATTTTTTATAATAAATATTATATTAATTAAATATAATAAGATTATATAAAATAATCTTTAAATACAATATTTAAAAGTATTTAGCTTATATTTAATATATAAGAAAGTTAATTATAATAATAATAATCGTTATTATTATAATAATAAAGGCTATTGTTTGGTTATATAAATAAGCGATATTAGATTATAAATAATATTAATATTTTAATTAAATTCCGGTTTTATTAAGAATAAGCTTCCTTTAAATATCCTAAGGGGTATTAGGAAATATTATAAAAAAGTAAAATAATAAGAAACTAATAATCGGAAAATAATAAATAAAGCTATTTTAATAAGTAATATATTTAAAGCTATAATAATAATTTAAACCTTTATATAAAATGTTTTTATATAAAATATTATATTTAACGTTCTAATAAAGCAGATAATTATTTTAATACTTAAAGTTATCTTTATATAATATAAAAAAAACAAAAAAAAAATATTATATACTTTTACCTCCCTTCCTTATTTTCTAAATTAAATAATAATATCCTTCCTAGTAGCCCTATCCCTCCTAAACGAGATCTCTTAGAATATATTTAATAAACTAAATAAAGAATATTTTATATTATAATATATTTAAAAATATAAGAGCAAAAAGAACATTATATAATAGGAAAAAGACTATTATATTAAATAAAGTATATAATATTAAATAATTAAGAACGTAGCAAATAAGAAAGAATAAAAGCTAAATATATAAATCTCATATATTAATTTTCTTTTATTTATTACTATAACACCCCCCTTAGGAATAAGGGGAGGGGTAATAGCGGTAATAATAAGGGAACCTCTACCCCTTTACCTAGCTAATAGAGTATATTTATTATATAAAATAAAATAAATAATAACAATACTAGGAGTGAAATAATATATATAAATAACTTAAATAAATTCTAAATTATTTTAATATTTAAATTTTTAGATAATTAGGAATTAAATATAAATAATTAAAATATATAAGAAAAATAAGCTTAGTTAAATATATAAAAATATTAAATTGAATATTTTCTTTATAATAATATTTTATATATATATTTTATTATTATATATTTTAATATTTAATATAAATATTCCGGAATAAAGCTTTAAAATCCTTTAAATTATTTTAATATTTTATTATAAGCTTTAGGAAGCTTCCAAACCTCCTTTAAAGATTATTCCTAATGTATACTTTCAATAATAAAAATAAAGTCTCGATTAAATTAAAATTAGGCAAATATAATAATAAATATTCTAAATATATTTTTTTATTATTATATATTTCTTTTGATTTTATATAATAATAAAATTTAATATTATTTAAAATAATAATAGAATAAGGCTCTAAGAAAGGATTATATAATAAAAGGAATTAATTTCGAATAAAAACTAAAAAGATAACTATAATAAAGGAATTATAATAAATCTCGAAAGTAATATAGCCTTCGATAATATATATAAATAATATATTTTATCTCTTATACCTCTTTAACTACTATATTAATAATAATACAACTCTAATTAATATTTAAGCTTATTTCTTATTAACTAATATTAACAATATTAAATGTTAACCCTTTTTAAATAAATTATATATTAAATAACGTATTAATACGCTTATAATTTATATTTTTATTGAAGAATATTATTTGCTTAGCAATTATTTAATAGAACTTATATATTATTTAATAATTTTATAATTTCTTAGAAGCTTAAGCTGTTTGATATTTAAACTTCTTTTTAAACTAATTTATCTTTTATAAAGTTTTTTATATAATATTTTTATTAATTTCTAAATTACAATTATTATATAAGAATTAAGTTATTTTATTTAAATAAATTTAAAGATAGTTTTCGAGATATATAAATAATATATTATAATATAATTTATTAAGTTTAAAATCTCGTTTCCCTTTAACTTTTTTAATATATATTTTGCTAATAAACTTCCAATAAGCCTTTATATATTTTATAATATAATAGTTAATATAATATTCTATTATAATATATTTATTTAATTAACTTAATTAAAGTTTATATTTAATATTTTTCTTAATTAAAACTGCAATTAGAGGGGGTATAATAATAATAAAAGGGGTAAAGAGCTTGCTAAGGGAAAAATATATAATAATAAATATATTCTGGTTGCTATATATATTATTTATATATATATAGGGCTAGCGAGGTCCAAAAATCGAAAAATCGGTTTATATATACTGATATACTGTTTACAGTACTAGCCTCGGATTTTGGTATAGAATTGATAATAGGGGAAGGCCCGTTTTGCGAACCGCCAACCGTAATACAAGTAACAATAACTTGCTAGTCAATATCAATTTTAACTTTTCTTAATTTGTCTTTTTCTCCTAATTTATACTTTAGAGTTTGTAGTAATCAAATATCAGATTTATATTAAGCGAAGATAACCGCCAGTCAAGTTTTTTAAGTATATAAGAAATTATACTGATTACTTCCTTTAAACAAACAACCAAGCAAGTATTGAAGAAGCCCAGGAGTCAGCGTATTATAAGTCAATAGTACTAAAATTTCGAAAGTAAAAGGCTAAATATTCTTAAGCAGTCTCAAGCAGAGTTTTGGATTTAATAATTCGATTTCGATTAATTTTTATTAAATAAGTTAGATTATTTAATACGTAGCCTTCAGCTAGCCGTATAGGGATTATTACTATTAAGATATAGAATTATTTAAGCGGCAGGGTAATCCTGGATAGAAAGCCAAATATATAAATATTAGAAGTAATTAATAATATCTTTATACCTTGATCTTACAGGTGCTATTCTATTGCTATATATTCTTTATCGTTTTTATTAATTCGGCTTTCCCTCTCCCCCTGCTTTCTATCTTCTTTTCTGTACTTAACGATTATCTCCTTCATACGCCTCCGAAGTAAACCCTGCCGCTTATAATCCTTGTTATTCCTATCTCGGTTGCCCCTATCCGCCCGCGCGTTTATATAGCGTTGACGGTGGACTTGATAGCTTCTCTGTAAGTATATATTGCTTGATTGGATCCTTATATTCTGGCTGTTCTTGAATGGAGATATACTGGACATAGAAGCGGTAAGGATATAGGATTAAGATGTTGATAATATTTGTAATATACTCCTCCTGTCAGCAAGTGCTCGCTCAAATCATCGACGCTTCCTTCGACGATTTACTCAATTTTCTATAATTATAAAACAGAAATATAATATAAATGTTTATTTTTTTAAAAATTTATTTTTAAAACGTTTATTTTTTTAAAAGTATTATATTTTATTTAATTATATATATTAATATAAAAATTATATCTTTATAATTTAATTTAAGAAAGTAAAATATTATAATTATAAGCCGCAAATTAAATGGAAAATAAAAATGTTGGAGATAAGAAAAAATAAATAAATAAATAATCAAATAAGTAAATAATTAAAGTAAATACAAAAATATATAGTAAATAAAAACATTCAAAAAAGGAAATATTAAAATTAATAGTAAATAAACAAAAACGTCCGAAAAAGAATTTTTTTTTTAATAATAATAAAAAATAACTATAACAATATCGTAAAATTTAATTTTTACGTTCAAAATATTTACGTTTATATAAATTACGTAATATTTGATCTTTACGTCCAAAATTTTATATTGTTATAAAATTTACATTACAATACCTTATTAAAATAATAATTAATAATACTTATATTTTATAAACTGTATCGGAGCTAAGACGACCGGTTTTAACGTTATTAAATTTTAGCGATTAGTTTACGATTTCTACATGGTAACAGTTCCACTGCCAAGACCTGTTAGGTACTAAAGGTACTCCTTCTACTATCTTTATAAACTACTTATGAACAAACAACAAGAGCCCTTGCGACATACAATTTAATAAATTAATAAAGAAATAAGTTAATAAGATACTTTCCTTTTCTTTAAAAGATTTATCGATTAAATTTCTATTTTTAATATAAATTTATTAAAAAACAACTTTAAAAGACTTAAAGTAATCTTTTTTAACTTTATAAAATAAAAAATTATTTAAAACTATTTTCTTAATATATATGAAATTATACGCAAATTTTAATATAACGTATATATTCCGTACGTATTTTAATATATAATATAAGATTATATTAATATTAAATTCGCTCCCCAAAAGCTTTGGGGAGCGAAATAATTTTATAATATTTAAACTTTTATTTTATTACTCCGAAGGCTCCTTTATTATTTTAATAATAATTGTTAATTTTTATATTTTTTTAAAAGATAAAGTTAATAATATTAATTTATTTATTACGTTCTGTATATACTTTATTATCATAACGACTATATTTAATTATTATATTTTATATTGCTATTTGCTATACGCCTTAACAACATTATATTTTTAAAGAAATGAAAATAAATAAATTTTATATAATTAACGATTAATTTTATTAATATTTAAAAGAATAATATCAAAAGTTTTTTTTGTTAATAAATTCGATTAAAAAGCAAAGAGAATTAATCGTATTATTTAAAATGAATTTAATTTAAATTAAAATAATTTTTGAAGTTTTTGTATAATTAACTTTCATATTACTTCGAGTTATTATTAAAATTTATAAACAAACTTTGAAAGCGAATTTTATTTAATTTTAAACAATATTTATAAAATTAATAATCTTCGCAATTAATTAATTTTACTTTGATATTAAGTTCTCAAGAGCTTGAATAATTCCGTATCTAATTATAAACTTATATATTAAATAAAATTTTTATTCTTTGTTTTTAAATAAATTCTTTAATAAGGTTTTTGCTTTATTTATTCCTATTTTTATTTTTATTTTTATTATTTTAATTTCGATTTTCGCTTCCTCTAACTTAGTTTTAAATTTCCTTTCTTTACTCTTTTAACCCGAAATTTGTTAACTTTTTATTATATTTTTATTTTTATTTTTATTTATCTTTTTCCGTAGTCTTAAGTTTAATAACTCTTTTAACTTCTTTTATTCTAGTTACTTCTTTTTTTCTAAGCTTTTATTTCCTTTTATAATGGTCGTAGAACTTATCGAAAACTAAAAAGTAATTACTTTTTAAAGCGAAAGTCTTCTTTTCTTTTTTCTAATTTTTCTAATTTTTCTAATTTTTCTAATTTTTCTAATTTTTCTAATTTTTCTAATTTTTCTAATTTTTCTAATTTTTCTAATTTTTCTAATTTTTCTAATTTTTCTATTTTTGAATTGTTTTTTGTTATTTTCTTCTTTTAAGACTTTAATTGCTCTAATAAATTTTCCTTTTAACTTAAGATTTTAAACTGCGATTATATTTAAAAACTTTATATTTCAATAATGTCCTTAAACTTTATATTATAATTGATATTTAAAAAAAATATAATTATTATTTTAAAGTGTATTTTCTATTTTTTATTCGATAAATATTTTAATATTCTTATTTATTATAAAGTTTTTTTGTATAAACGATAATACTTTTCGAATACTAAATCGTATATTTTGTTATTTACGTCGATTATAATATCTTTAATATTGGATTTAGAAGTCCGAATGTTATTATTAATATTAAAAATATAATATTATAATTTCCTTCGATTCTTTACTAAATTTCTAATTTTATAAATTATAAAATTTAATAAATATATGTTTTTAATTGATCAAGTTTCTTTATTTTCGATTTCGATTTTTTTATTTTAAATAAAATATAACTTTATTACTTTAAATAATTTTTATCAAAGGATTAATTTTTTTATAAATAATAAAGCGATTACGATACTTTTATTAATTTCTCTTTAACTATTATTTATAATTTTATTTTTTATTCGTAATATTATAAATTTTATCAATTTTAAAAGACTTACTCGTTATAATATTATTTTTATTATTTAAAACTTTTTCTATAATTACGAATTTAACTTTAATCGTAATAACTTTTATATTATTAAACTTCTTTTTAAATATATTATCCGACTTAAAAATAAATAAACGAAGGAATATTGAAGAATCAAACGATAAATTTAAATTAAGTAATAAAGTAATAAATAACTAATTTCTAAATATTATAAAAATATAGTAATTAAGATTGAAGACTTTCGAATAAATTATAAATAATTGTAATAACGTTATTATTAATTTAAAATAAAAATAGCAATAAGAGTAAAATAATAAAATATTACTTTATTAAGTTTAATTAATATAATCAAATATACGAAAAATTAATATAATGTAATTAACAAAATTATATTATTAATATAAATATTAAAAAGAAAAAGAAAAATTAAATAGTCGAATTAAATATTTTTTATTATTAAAAATTATTAATTTACAAACAAACAAATTAATATTTTAATAAATTTAAATTTATAATAAATAGATTATTAAACAAAAACTATTAATTTATATTATTTAATAATATACATAATTATCGATTTTAAGATGTTAATTATTTCCGCTTCTTCGACTTCTTAATAATTTGATAAAGTTATATGGGAATGATAATATCTTTTAAAAACTTAATTCTTAATACGAAACGCTTAAAATAGTCTTTATAAAAATTTCTTTTAATACTTCGATTATTCAATTATTATAATTTAAATAAAAACTTATATTTACTTTTTAAAATATTTATTTAAAAAAGGGTTTTCTAATACTCTTCGAGTTTTCCAGTCTTCTTTTAATAAAACATAATTAAGTCTTTAAATTTAAAAACTTGTATAATTGACTTTTGATTGTATATTAGCAAATTCGGAAAAATTTCAAATAAATTTTAATAAGTCGATTTTCTAATTAACTGTATTTAGTACGATTAATACGATTAATAAGATTTTATTAAGAAATTTTTTGCCAAGCTTTTTTTAGGGTTAAAAACTAAATTTTTATTTTTAAAACAGTTATATTTTTACGGTTAGTCAACGTTTTCAAAAAAAATTAAAAATAGCTTTAAATTGATTTATATTATCTTAATAAGCTTAGCGTATAGGCCTTACTTAATCGGGGACTTGAACAAAAAAAAAATTTTTGATAATGCTAAATAACTACTAATTATATTCTAATTTAATATATTTTATATTAAAAAATTTGAATATAAATAGATCCGTTAATTCAGATTGTAATTGCTAAACATATTAAAATAATGTTTTCGAATTTGCTAATAATATTTTGAATTTTAAATATTATCGTTAATATACTTCGTTCTCATTAATGTATTATATCTATTAAGAAAGTTATATAACGACTTAAAACCGTTTTTAATATTTAAATTTTTATTAATGTTTTATTAATAAATTTCATATTTCGAAACTTAACGTTGTTAATTCGTATAAAATATTTTATATTAATTAGAATTATTAATATAAAGACTCTTTATTTATTTAAATTTATTCGATTTAAAAAGTTAAAACTTAACGATTTCAATTATTATTGAAATACGTTTATTTATTCCTGCTCGGCTTAAGAAGTCAAATCTTAGTAATATCAATAGCAATTAAAATACATTTATTTATTCTTATTCGAATCAAAATTTTATTTTCGCCTTATTGTATTTGACTTAAAAAGTCAACCTTAACCATTTTAACAATAATTGAAATATGTTTACTTATTCTATCCGATTTAAGAAGTTAGAAATTTGTATTTATTCATTATTATTATTATAATTAAGCGTTCTGTATCAGTTTTACAATACTTTGTATAACCGTAATCGATAAGTAATATTTTTAGTTTTGGCTTGCTTTATTTTATCGGTTTTGAAAAAAGTATTCCGTTCTATTTTCGCTTAATTCTATTTATTTATACTTTATTCTTTATTTTATAAGAGTTCGACTTTAAAAAGGGAAATTGTTATTATTATACGAAATCGTATTTATTATTATTAAAGATCTTAATAAAATTTTAATAAAGTTTAATAAATTTCTTCAAAGTTTATTAAACCAAACTTTGTTGAAAATTAATTAACTTTTATTTAATAAATAATTGGCTTTACTTTAACTTTGTTCTTTTATTATTTATTTTAATTTCAATTTTATGTTATAATTTTATTATAATAAATTAAATTTTTTTAATATATCCGTTTAAAATAGCTTATTTATTTCGAATAATTAATTTTTTCTGAATAATTATTTGTCTCGCCCCTTAATAATAATAAAGTTTAAAAAAGTAAAATTAATATATTTTATTTAAAATATACGAAGTTTAACGTTAATTCTATTTATTATATTAATTATTCGTTTATAATAAATGTTCAAAGTCTTATTTAATTATTTTAATTTATTTAATTTGATATTGAAACGTATAGTTAAAGTTTCGGTAAACTTATAAAGAAATCTTTTATAACTTAAATTTCAGAAGATAGCGATATTTTTATTAAATAACTTTATAATTTTTAAGATTTTAGAAATAATTGAATAACTTTTAACTAAAATTATAATATTATCGGTAAATAAGAGTTTGATTATTTAAATAAATTGATATAAAAAAACATTATTATTTATTAAACATCTTTTAAGCTTTTAATCGAAATTTTTGAACTATTTAAATATAAATATAAATCCCAAGAAATTTTTATAAAATTTGAAGTTTACCTTATAGAAAAATTAATTATTATAAATTATAAAATTAAAGAAATAAAGGTAAAATAAGCAAACAAAGAAGGAATAATAAAATTAACAATAATTTAATTATCGAAAATAATTTCGAAAACGTTTATTATTCTTTTATATATTTCAAAAATTCTTCATATTCTTAATAATATTAATTTAACTCATTAAGAAAATTTGCTAACTCAAAAGATTAAATATAAATAATAAAGTCGATAGAACGGAAGATAAAGTTTAAATACGAAACTAATTTGTTAATCATAGTTTATAAATAAAATAATTATTAATAGATAAGATTAAGAATATTTAAAGTAAAAAGATAGATTTCGATTTTAATAAAATAATCTTAATAAGATTTAGAATAGTCAAATAAACTAATTTATCAACTTTTTTAAATAAATTATTAGATTCGAAAATGAACAAATAACGATCTCTACTTCAAAACTATTAATACTTTCTAGCTGAATTATTAGTCTAATTGAGCCTTAGATAGAGGTCAGTATGTAGATAGGTAGATGCAGGATGATCGAATAAGTACGGAGCATTACTAGACTAAATAAACGATATCTAGACCTGTCCTTTTTGCCACCACCAAGGGTGCTCCTTCCACCACCCCCATAGACTTCCATTGCTCCTATATCCGAATAGTCTCCGTTCATGCTGTCTAATGGCGGCCCATGTACAATACACTCTGCGCTGATCACATGCAATCAAGACAGCAATTCTCCGCCGTCGGAGCAGAAGTGATGGATTCGCACGTCCCTCCCTTGTTGCAGTACTCAAACCCGTTGCTGCACTGACAAGGATACTGTGGATCCATAGGATTCCTATCACAAAATTGCATAAGCGGATGACCCATTCCAATATATCACAGACACTCACGATATCGTCGTACAGCTGAACGCGGCACGAGAAGCTGTGGGTGTAGCACTGGCTGACGGGGGAACCGAGCTCGTCGAATTCGATGGCAGCTTGCCTACCCAAGTGAAGACGTCGTCGTTGCCCCACGAGATCGGGTAGTTGCCATTGCTGATTTCGCAGGTGGGGATTGCGGAGGTTGTGGTCGTCAAGATGGGTGATGATGCTGCTCGAGGCTGGAGTTGCTCTATCTTGGTGGCTGAGGCTGTCCAGGAGATCAACGCCACCGTGAAGAAAAGGAAGTTGAATCTCAACATTGTCTACGAGGGAGATGAAAACAATTTTGTGGGGTCTTGGAGTTCTTGCTCGGAAGGGGTGCATAAGGCGGGCGTTGATCGGACGGAAGTGCTTCACCAAGCCTCTATCTATATGTCTTTCATACAACCTAGGGGCAAGCGATGTCTGATGCCAATCGTATATCTCAAAGGCATAGCCCGCTCAACGATATTATAGACATGGGTCGAAACATGGCAGTGCGATGTAGCTGACGTAAGATGGAGCTCTGTGCATGTGCGGCGCTCTCGTTTCATGTGAGTGCAGCTCCTGCGTAATTCTCGTAAAGGTTGACACACCGCTTCCTCTCACCTCAGCCCCCTCGGCCCCATCCACTTACGTAGGCCTCACATCGTGACGGTAACCTGTTCTCCGTTGCGGCATAGGTCCAACATTATCTTGTATGCAAGTATTGAAATCATAATACATGTTTACAGACCTTTTAGGCGTCGGACGCACCACAATTGGCAGCCTATCCTGTTTGACTCTGTGACCTGAAAAAGTCTCGACTACCCAATTGAATAACTATAATACGACAATGGGCAATACCCAGGAGCAAATACTCGCTGCTTGCAAAGACGGAGACGTGGAAGAATTACGCTCTCTCCTAAAATGCTTGGATGGAGCTGGCCGTCAAGATCCCGACTTGTTCAAAAAGATGCTGCAAAGTGCGGCCAGATCGTGTCAACTTTCCGCTGTGCAATACCTCATCTCACAGAACTCGTCATTCACAATAGACCGAGAAACGGGCTTAGCAGTGGCCACCAGTGGCTCTATTGAGATATACGAAGCACTCTACGCTATCGACCCAAATGTGATCAGTTTGCATTTTGGCCACACCGGTGATCCAATTACCGTCGCTGTGTCTTCCAGCAATGTTCCAGTTCTAGCATTCCTGCTAGAGAAGGGAGCCGATCCGAATGCTGGGAGGTACCTTTCAAGATGGTCACCGATCGCCCTCGCGGCTCAAGGCTCGTCCGAGGGGATTATCCCTCTGCTCATGAAGCACGGTGCACAAACTTCAGGATCCAATGCCCTACAGAATGCTGTGACGGCTGGCCGACTGGACTTGGTTGAGACGCTTTTAAAGGGCGGTGCCGATGTCAACGACGCGCTGGACTACCATCATGTTCCGAAGTTGTTCGATCATATGGAAACACCGTTGCACACTGCTGTCAGGCTTGCCAAACTAGATATGGTGGAGAAGTTGCTACAACATGGTGCTGATCCAAAATTGCCAGATAGCAAGGGGAAGACGGTCGTAATGACGGCACAAGAGAAAGGACGTGAGGATATTATTGAAGCGCTGCACAATCGATGAAACTGACCACTCAGCAGCATCTGCATTGAAATTGACTACAAATACCATCAATCATACTTTCTGCTATCATCAGTCCGTACAGCAATCAAGACAAATAATACTCAGGTTCCACCATACATGAATAAATACCGTACGTAATATTGAAATATTCCTTATGTGCTTTGCTCAGCTTTACGCCGCTCGCCTCAAAGTCAACTCCTAACACCACGAAAATATATCTGAGCTAATAGATGCTGACTGTATTATTTGTGGAATATAAAGTCTTCTGGTGACGTGCCGCCGGCGCAGTCGAACACATTTGTTTCACAATGATTCATATCTTCAGTACCTCGCAACGTTTCCTTCAACCTACAGAGAATGGGGGCGGTGACTACCACATGAAACATGTGTTTTGTCTGTACTGTTCCTGATGACCTCACCTCGGAAAATAGTTGGATGCCATGGCGTGGCTGTGAGGAAGGCTGTCTAGGGAGACGAGCCGATTGGCATATCTTCAGCAACGTTTACTTAGATCGGTATAAGAGCCCAGACATGGTCTCTAGGTGTCCAATCTCTTCCATAAATCTTCCTTCACATCACAATCTTCTGCTCTCTCCCAGAGTGTGGAGCACCGCAAAGCCGCTTCTTTGCTCTCAACCAGGAATTTCAAGAATCACGAGCCCTTATTCACCGCCTAGAAGCCCATCATGCACTTACCCAACGCACACCTCACGCGTTCCATCTTGTTACTCCTCAGTCTGTTCCTCACCAGCGATCTCCTCGGCCCCACCACAGTCACAGCCCTGCAGCTAGGCTCGAGGCAATCACCCGCACATGCCCTAATAGCAAGAGCCCAACTCCACAAACGCGGCAACTGCTGCTCCCAGCCCGACAATCCCGACCCACCCCCCAACTACGGCGCCCCCTACCCATCCGACCCAAGCGTGGATGACCTAAAAGCAGACATCACCTCCCTCGGCACCGTGGCTGGCAAACGGTCCCTCTTTTACACGGGCTTAGGTGGTCTCGGCGGACAGAATCAGGTCGAGGCATGGGCGTGTCTTGCTATCGATCGGTCTGGTGCGGGATTTGTCATTTTCCGCACACTATTCCCTGATCCGTACATCAACCAGAAACTTGTCAACCTCGCTTCCAGCGCAGGTAAGTCTTTACCTCTTCGAAGCGGCCCGCACTTCTTCATTCAGAAGCTGACGAAGGCTCACCCCCAGCATCAATCGACCTATGGGGCAAGAGAGCGTCATGGGCATGGGCCGAGCTGGCGGAAGGAGACACCTATATCGCCATTCCCGAAGGCGTGGATGCGGCTGCTGACTCTACGTGGACGTTGTACGAGTACCCGGCGCTGCAACGGAATAGCAACATCGACCATATCATCCGCGTTGATCCCAATACCGCAGCGACGACGACGATATGGACGCAGAGGACCAATCCTACAGATACACCGGACCCGGGACCGCAGCATAGGAGCGGGCCTCCGATATAGAAACAGAGGAGTATGATGATTGAGGAGGGGGTGAGTGCTGTACAAAAAATGGGATACGGCCAGAGAAGCGAGAAGAAATGATATAGAGTAGTACAGACTCACCCTGTGTAATAGTTCTAGCCCAGGCGTCGTGTGAAGTGAAATAAGGAAGACATACCCTCCTGTTGACCCTGTGGGGGTTCCAACCTTGGGGCTAGATTAGCGAAAGGATGAGCGTCGAAGGCTCATCACCAACATCGGGTGTTGCATCAGTGGGGTGCCGTATCACCTCTGCTCGCTTTGGAAACGACAATTTTTGATGAATTCAAACTTAACTGAAAATACGTTTTTGTCGTTTTGAGATATCAAAATTTAAGATAAATACCTATGACAGCGGAATTCTTTAAGATACAGAAACTTCTTCAAATATGGAAATCCCCTGCGATACAACAATGCCTTAGATTACAAATAATCCTCGAGACATCTAGCCCACTCGTTAAGGCGGCACCGCCCGGGTGAGCTTCGACGGAGGGAACTGAGCGAAGGGCAGATCTTTGTCTTCTTCTCATGCGGGAGCATCAACGCGATCTGCTCCCCAGCAAGCATCAAGAATCAAGATGATGCAGCGCAGGATAATTGCAGCGCGAATCTCATTAACGCCGGCTTGTGTCACGTGGTTATTTTCCCCACTACCAATACAAGCAGTCTGTACACTCTCTTTATTGAGGATGGAAATGAGAACTGGAAGATAGAACCCAGTAAATGGTTGATTTAATTGAGTGCAGTTCTTATCTAAAGTAATATAAGACGATCTTCAAATATATAGCTTATCGACGGATTACTATTTAGAGCCTTTATAATACGTCCTATACCCTTCTCTTCTGCCTAATTACACGCTATACGTCCGTTATTGTTAGCCGCGGAGATCAATACCTGGCCGTAGATAAGCAGTCCAGGCAGCAGCATTCGAGGAACAGGCGGCCGCCAACAAAGGGCAATTGAAGCCGGGCTCAAGGCAACCGATTTAGGCTCCAGGGTGCTGCGCCCCTGTACTACCCTTAAACTGCCCCTGGGTGCTTACCTCGCCTCAATTGCGGCTCAGGCACGGCTCAGGGCCGCTCACCCCCGGCTTACCTTAAAGCAGCCGCTGCTCACCCGCGAGGCTAGAAGCGGAAGGGGGAAAAATGTTTCGTGATCATGTCTAGGAGGGTATATTCTGATAGGTCGTGAAGGCCAAACAGAGGGATCATCTCTAGTGGGCGGCTCTGGGGGCTAGTCCAGCTTTTTTTGTCCCCAACAAGCCAAGGTACTATTCTGGACTTCGCCTCCACGCGTAGGCAATAGACGGTATTGCTTACCTCTTAGGTAACGTGGCACATAGAACGGCATTGGGATACATTGGAGCAAACATCGCTGCAGTGTACGATCGCTTATGACCTGGAGGAGCCCAAGGTGGGAGTGAGAAGGGGATGCAGAATGGTGAATGCAACCACCAGAAGCTAGGGGGCAAGAGAACAATTTGTTTTGGGCTTTCAGGTATACATTGCTTACAATCAAGGCGTGACTCATCTGCATGCTATCTCAATGTTGAGGATACTGTTCGTGCGGCTGTGCCCAGTCTCCAAAAATGCCAGCTGCGGCCTGCGCACTGTGCATAGCCTTCCCCACCCATATTTACAATTGCGAGAATTGATCGTTCTACACGTATCTTGCTCATGGAAAAACTTTTCCTTACATATCCGTCCGAGTAATATCACACATTGATCCAGGATTTTATTGTGGCGAGAGCCTACACATATGCCTTTACTCTATCGCTATTTGAGCCGAAGTACCTATGGCGGAGCTAGGTATCATTGCCTCCGTCATCCAAATAGCGGATACCGGTTTCCGCCTCAGCATGAAATTTTACACATTTGGAGAAGTAGTCGCAAGTGCAGACCGTTCTGTTATCTTTATATCTAAAGACGTTTCTCACACTGCTGTTGTGCTCAAAGAACTGGGGCAGATACTCGATAGGGACAAAGGGTCTACGATATTGTCAGAAAATGCCGTTCAAACAGCAGACAGCGTTGTCAAGGAATGTGCAGAAGTTTTTCAGATGATGGAAAGTATTCTCGTCGAGAAATTGCCGAATCTCAGAACACCCGGTGGGGAGAAAGTATCAAAGGCTGTAGTGCTACTCCAAAAGTTGAGATGGCCATATCTACAGCCAAAGCTGCGACTGCTCCAGGGGAATCTGGACAGATTAAAGTCCACAATCTTGTTGATGCTCAATGTCATCACATATGCCCGACAAGTAAACAAAAAGTAAGCCCAACACATTGCTTCATTAGACTGGAATCTACCGTCTGATACTTTCATAGGACCGAAGGTCCTTCAGTAATAGCCGAGCAGAGGTGTCTTATTGAAGATTTAGCTCGCTCCAATCACGATTACATACGCAAGTTCGAAGATCTCAAGCTTAGTATCGAAGCAGACGAATGCAAATATGACGGAAGCTCTCATAGCTCTACTTTGAACGACTGGAACCCACAGATGCAATTCACGGCTGCACGAAACGCAGACCCAACCGGCGCGTTTATCAACGCACAATTGCGTTAGATACCACCTTCGGAAAACTCATCGCCTAACATGGACGAAGACGGAGAGTGTGGACCAACATCACTTTCCGCCCATTTCATGTTCTACTCGCAACTCATCAGCAAACTTTACGATGCAGTAAACGAAACCAAGTACATGATAACGCCTAATAGCCGCTCAAGTCTCACGACTGGCATTAGGCACGTCCATGATCAGGAAATGCAAGACATAGTATCTACCTATGGGATTATCAAACTGAAAGATCTCGAAAAAAGCTTCGCCTCATCGGAATCAGCGCGCCATCAAGGGCTGGGGCGATTTGCGAGCTCTCCTAGGCCAAACGTAACACCAAAAGGCAGGCATTCAGCACCAGACAGACGTATAATACCCAAAGACCGAGTATTTTGGGAGGCTCCCACAACTCACATTCCCAGAATGACGACTTCTCCTGCGGATCCAGGGTCCTTCAGCGCTGCAACAGCTCCACCAAGATCCAAGAAGCATAGTCATGCTTTAGGGTTAGTCGGTGGTGGGTTTGTCACTGGCGCCGAAGTTGGAGGGACTTGGGGAAATTTTGCAAACTCCTCCCCCGCTTGGGAAGTCTACCCCGAGAGCCAAGCTTCGAAGGAACATGGGAGCCGGTCAAGTAGCCGTGAGGGTGAAGCCCCAGACGATGCGGAAAGAACACCACAGCGTCTCTCATCACTACAGACTGCCAATTGGAAGGTACTCGCACCTATGAGTGAACCTGAAAAGGCTAGCGTGATGCAACCACAGAAGAGAACTTAGAAGTGCTGGGACCATGATTGTAATGGACGCGAGTTCTCTACGGGTGAGGACCTTCTCAGGCATAAGCGCGGAGAGTCTTATGACCTGTTGAGATCTTTCTGTGACGAATGTGCCGTGGCAGACGGTTCGCTTACTAGGATGACAGCACGTGATGGACCACAATGTACCAATGTCCATTGCAAGTGGAATCAAATTTCTTCCCCCATCGCTACTGGAAAATCATCTGCAGAAGGTGTTCTGATGGATGTTGGCTCACCATTACCGCCACTTGCTGAATCTGAAAATATCCAGCTTCGATCAAACGCCGTAAGAACACCGAATGAAACTCGATCTCAGCAGACATTCGATGTGCCAGCCTAAATGCGACAGCAAAATCCGTCTCAAATGGTGTCACTACCGCGGCAACAACAGATGCAGCGGCAAGGCGAAATGGGGCAGCCGCAGAGCCATATGAACGAAACGCCAGCATTGCATGGAATGGAAATGCAGCAGGGGGCTCAAAGACTACGAGCGCGATCGGAGGGTACAATGGCCCAGCAGCAAATGCAGCAGCAGCAGGCAGGGATGCCTTCACCCCGGCAGCAAATGCAGGGGCAGCAGGCAGGGATGTATCCACAGGAGTTGCAAAACGAACGAGGGTCCTCGCAATACCCGCCGACGCTCCACCATCATTACGTACCGCCACAAACGCCTCAGCCGGCTCAAAACATTGCCCCACAGGCATCTATGGGTCCTGCTATGATGATGATGCAAAACCCGCGTCTCAACACCCCAACTCAGCAGCAGCAGCAGCCACTCCAGCAGCGCCAACATACACGGTCCCAAGGACCGCGTCAACGGGCGAAGGATGAAATGTGCGCTGGGCCGGCTTCCCAGATGGTGGTGCTAGACAGGCGGACCAGCAGTGTGGTAGATGAACTTGTGGCGAAGTGGACGCTCTTGTCTTCTGTGTAGCACATCGCTCGAGAGATGTGCTAGTGGAGATTGGAGTGGACTCGGCGGTGCACCGATTCCAGCTCGCAAATGGTGGTCTTCTCTTGAGGAGGGGCACGTTCAGGGTTTTCACAGTACTAGAGTTACGGACTCAGGAAGGCGGAAATCTGTGAATGCTGCCCTGGTTGTAAATACAGTCCACGGAATCACGCACTTGGGATGGTTGGTTCCTTTGGAGTCAATGCAGTACTCCTCTCCTCTCCTACGTGGTCGTGGATGCAGTCTCGAAGATCTCCAATTGTCGCGCCTCTGCATGCGCGGTAAACCTTTTGAGTAGCAGCATACCAAAGAACAAAATCCGATTGGCGTCATTGCTGCAATATGCCATTCTCATAAGGTAGTTGAGTTCGGGCAGGTGAGGTTGCAGCCCTGCAGATTGATGACGGATTCGACAGCTAAAATCTCACCCGCATAGACGGAGTCCAGAGCTTGATGTAATGACACCAGCCAACATCTTTATTTCAGATTCTATTCTACCGCTCAGGCCACGACCACCCCTCGCGAGCATCTATACCTTTCTAAAATCAACCTCTCTATTCTGTTTAAAATACTACCTGTTCTCAGACAATTCCGCACTCTAAACCCTTCAATCGCAGCCCCCCCCAATCCTCGGACAAAACTATCCTACAATGCCCCTCACCCTCTCCCCAGCCTCAGAATCCGACCTCCCCACCTCGCCGAAATCAACCGCCTCGCCTACTTCCCGGAAGCTATCTGCCGCTTCTACTTCCTCGATTGGCCCAATGCCGCCACGCAGCACGATTTCTTCCTCTCGCGGCTGCAGGCCAGGTTTCAGGACCCCAGGGCGGAATTGTTGAAGGCGCATGATGCTAATGGGGAGGTTGTTGCTTTTCTGGCAATGACATTACGGCAAGGGGAGGAGGGTGGAGGGGGGAGAGCTGGGGAGGAGGGAGGTTTGAGGTCGCGGTTGCCGAAGACTGTGAATGGGGATCTGGCTGTGTTTTGTCTTGGGGAGGTGGTGAAGATGGAGGGGAGGATGAGGGGGGTGCGGCATTTTGGTAGGTTGATGGTATTTTCGTTGAGCTGACGGATGTTGAGTCGGAGGGTTGCAGCTGCTGACTGTTGACATATCGGAATTTAGAGCTCTCGTCTCTCTTCGTTGCACCGACGCATCAGGGAAAAGGTCTCGGCTCCGAGATGCTGCGGCTTTGTCTGGACAAGGCTGACCAGGCTGGGCTGCCCGTCTGGTTGGTTTCTTTTCCCGCCGCTCACGGCTTGTATCTTCCGTTTGGATTCAAGGACTTGGCGTTCTTTGACACGGATTTGAGTAAGTGGGGTAAGGAGTTTTGTGGGTTTGGGGTGTATAGGTGTTATGGTATGTGTCGACAGCCTGCTTGAGGGCTACCATTTTTACCGCATTATCGCATGGACATAGATTCTGTCTGCACCATCAAATCCTTTGGATGCTCAAAAGTGTCCTGCAGATGTACAGCTTCAACTGTACTCCGATAAGGATTCTTCCCGCAACCAAGGTTCATGGCCGACCGGGGAAGATTGAGAGCCTTCTTCCGCGCTTGGCGCATCTTGCAATGCTCTTTGTTGGACTGAAGGAGACGACATGTTGGTCTAGCCGAAAGCTTTTGTGTAGTGGAACGACGCACGAGGCAGGGGGCAAACGTAGCATTACCAGCTTGGCTGGTTTTGCTTGAGGTCGCTTAACCAAACAAACTGAATTCGCTGTGAAGGTACTTTCAAGATACCAAAATTCCACCTTGATTCATTCTCAAGAAAAGGATCTTGCAGGGAAATTTGAAAACGCAGAGGTTTTTCTTTTCTATCAATTGTGGTAAATGACTCCCTTGAAAACTCTTCCATGAAGAGGAATGCCTTGAATGACATCCACCGCTCTAATCATGACAGTGAATTTCCGGTCAAAGTGCCCAGATCTACCCCTTCGAGGTGGCACCCAGTTTAGTAATGCCGAGAAGGTCTACGAAATTTCTAAAGAGCAGCCCATAGGAAAGTCCTGTTCTCTGCGCTTTGTATTGTGAGCCTAATGCTTCGAGAGAGTGTACTGATTACTTCCAAAGACAGGAACATCAACGAAAAGCTTCGGCATTATGAAGTCAAAGCTAATCAATGACTGCAGCTTAATGATATGCTGAAACTGATTAGGCAAGGGCAACGTAATAGTCCCATTACTGAGCAGATGATCATGACTTAGAGGAAGTTATCGGGTGCCAGTTTGAGAAAGCAACCTTTGGTCAACGCAATGATACGTTCACCGATGAAGTTAAGCAAGCTCTTATGTTTATTCGTAACGCAAGCCATTTGCTCGAAAGAGCCTAGTAGTCACGGTATGGCTGATGGGCTGAGGGCCTGGTTGACGGAGGTTTCCAAACCTGTGCATAGTAAAGCAGGCTAAATCAGCTCTATGGTCTGGCGTTCGGGCTGGTTCAATACCACACAAACGGAGAAGGACTATCAAAGTAAACAGACCCCTAATCTGCCTGTCGTACTGAAGGTCGTGGTCAGAATGCCTATTGTTTGGCCAATCATCTTAGAATACACCTTTCTAAAGACAGATGTTGGATCTCGACATACTCATTGGTTCTGAATATGTCGTGATGTTGGAGAGCGATGAGGTCAAGTGTGCTCCGTAACCAGTTGGTATTTACGACTTATTTTACAGCGCTATAAAATGCCAATACAAAGGAACATCCTTCACCACTTGAGCATACAATCATTTTACTTACACCTTGCTCACACCTCCTAGCTCACAAGACAAAGTACTCTTTCCGACGCCATCAAAGGCCATTCTCATGGTTACCCAAACAACGGATGCCCTCTTCAGCTTCCGCATCTCTAACGACGAGGTGCCCACCATCCTAGAGTACACTCACCCAGTACCAACATTCCTCTGCGTTCCTACACCCTCTCAGAAGTCAAGCCCAGAATTCAGTGAGAAGTCCCTCGACGTCTTTTCAATAATTTGCGCCCAGCACCATGAAGAAATCTTAAGCAAAATCACCGGCCCCTGCGAATTGTGCGGCCGCAAAGCCAAAGACTGCCTCAAATCACCCATCTCCTACCTTTATCTCGCTCAACCTATGGTTGTCATCCACGTCACCAACACCTGCGATAGTAAGAGCTGCCAAGTGGCGGGAAATGCAAAATGGGCGGAGACCCAGAAGAATGTCATGGAGGAGGTGATGCATCCTGACAATAGTATCTACAAAGCAATGCAGTGCGCGGTCTGCAAGAAAGCAGATGCCAAGAGATGTGTTGCTTGTGGAAAGGTTGCCTACTGCAGCAAGGCGTGTCAGAAGGAGGGGTGGAGGGGGCACAAGAAGCATTGTTATGGCAGAAACCCATCGAAGCCTCGACCGCAAATGAATCTTCCGTATGAGTCGATTTGAATGTTGAGAGGACTTTCAAAGCAAGATCTCTATCGACCCAGGAGGAGGAGGAGGGAAATGGGGGTGTCAAAAGAGGCCTTCAGTGCGGTTGCATGGTTTTCTATGTGCGTCTCAAGGTAAACCCTAGCTCATTGTGTACTACACTCGATATAAGCTGCTAATCTCTCAGTAGTGGGCCTCCAAAATTACAATCATCTGTAGCAGGACTTCTGCCGGCCTGTAATAAGGAAATTCAGCTTCCATCCCAACAAAATTGCGTCTCCGCCCTAGCATCATCGAATTGAAACAAGACAGAACTTCGAACCTTTGCAATCAGTGCGCTCCTTGTGCCCCTGTGAGTCCTGAATATCCAATATCCTTACTTGAAATCATAATGCTCCAAACCCATAGACGCATTATACCTCTATCCGCAAGCATCAAACAGTCGTCGGCCTTCCAGATGGAGTCTCGTTCGTCACCAGACCGGCGAGACAATCTCCCGCTCTTTGAGGAATCATCTCCTTGGTCATATTACCCATCGTATCCATCTTGTCCAACTCATCCAACATCGCATCGTCGATCGTAGTACCACCAGCAAAAGCAGTCGCTCCTGCTGCCATCTGCGCAAGGGCATGCTTGATAGCCCCTTTCGATTTCTCATGCCTGCCCTCAGCTCCAGACTCTTCGTCGTTCTCTTGCGTACTCTTCCAAGGTGCTAAATGGATGAATTCTCCGGTTTCAGAATTGAAGAAATTCTTGGTATCGCCTCTGCTTCTCAACTCGATGAGCCCTTCATATCTCTGGCCTTCTTCGTCGGTGGTGGTGTGCAGGGTGACTTTGGAGGTAAGGCTCTTCTTCGACGGCACCCACGGTCCTACTGGAGTATTCTCTGAACTGGTTCGAGACAGCCTTGAATCTTGATCGGATTCTGATGTATCCTCGAGTCCCGCTTGAGAATTGCGGATCCTATTCCGAAGCTGCCCAAGGTAATGCTGTTCGTCCGGGTTGTGCTTGACAACCCAATACCCTTCTCCCGAAGCCACGGTCTCGGGACCGCTCTCGTTATCTTTCGTGACCTGGATTTCTCGCACTTCAAACCTCGCAGGGCTCGTGAAAGCTTTCTCGCTTTCGGATTTCTTTCGCGCCATCATCACCATCACTATTCCGGCCACTAACACTGCTAGGACCGTGGCAAGAGCCATGGTCATTGCGATCGAGACTCGTTCTGATCTCGCCGAGGCCACATCGCTTTCCGTGCTGTTATACGTCACCTCCACTCGTCCATCCCCAGTAACAATTCGACGATCCCAGACTCGTTTCGCCAAATTGTATATCGGCAGCAAAGAGCCCTTTCCAAAATCAGAAATAGTCTTCTCACAATCCAGTCCGATGGTCCGATTGATCTGCATTTCAAAAGTGTCAGTTGATCTATGCTAACATGCTCGATTCTATAGAAGGGCGCACCTGCACCTGCTGTTGGCAATTGGCCAAGAAAGAACTCTTCCCCGCCACAACAGCGAGCCTGTACGTTTTGTGCCCATACACAAATAGGCCGATGAGCGTCGCGATCAGCGATAGCACGCCTATGATGTTGCCAATCACATGCCGATTGAGATACTTGCAGTACATGCTGGACAGCCATGATGGCTCCCTGTGTGTTCCATCAGAAGATGAAGCTAAGCTTTTAGGCACTGATGTTGGTGGCTTCAGCGTCTGGTTTTGTGGGCGAGGTGATGGTAATGGATCGATAGGTGGAGGCTCGGCAGTGGAGAGATCCGAGAGCTCGATCGATGGGACCGTGGGTTTTGTGTGGGATTCTGTGTCTGAGACTGCTGGTGATGGCGAGGGGGACGTCTCGCTGCTTCCTGCTTCGGCGGAGCTGAATGTCTCGAAGGAACTGGTGGAGGAAGTCTGGCCGTGTAGTGAGTGGACCGTTGTGGGTGACAGGATGTGCGTGGGCGAGTTGTTGGACTCCATTTTGTAATTGAGACACTTTCTCATGAGACTCAGGAGGTTTCCGATTCTTGCCAGCTGCTTGACAACCGTCTCAGCTGGAGGCGCCTTCGCAGCAGCCTCATCCCAATGATAAATCTCAAGGACCTGACACTGTCGCAATCTCTCACTTTTCACCAATCCCAATCTCAGTCTCAATCTCAATCTCAACCCTCTTTCTTGCCGCACAATACCACAAAAACCATAACATAAATCTCCCTAATACTCGAGTATATAAACTCAGATCAAGCCCAGAAATGTACCTCACACCATCACCGTCAGGAAACGAAAAACCCTCTCCCCCCGACGCAAACCAAAAAAGATCGGCATGCCCTCCCTCCCCTACTGCAGCCTACAGCCTCGTCCTAGTTACGCCACAACCGCCGATCCCCTCCCTTTCAGCTCCGTGGCGCGTGAAGATCGTGGCGCAGTGCCGCTGACCTGGAGTGTGAGAGTACTGGAGGGTGTGGGTGCATTAGTGTGTTAGTGCGTGCAGGGGTGGGGGGTGGAGGGTCGTTGAGTATCCTGGTGAGGAGTTGTGAAGGCTGTCGTGGTTGGGAGAGGCTTGGTTCTTCGAGGGTTTTGGCTTGCTGATAGGGATGCCACAGAGCGTATCCGTGGAGAGCTCTCCAAGATACTATCGTTGCTTGCATTACAGTTGGCGGTTCGCGAAACGGGCCTTCCCCTACTACCAATTCTATATCAAAATCCAAAGCTAGTACTGCGAACAGTATATTAATACGTATAAACCGATTTTTCGATTTTTAGACCTCGCTGGCCCTGTATATATATAAATAATATATATAAATTTTTTAATAATAATCAATTTAATATATTTATTATTATTTTATATTTATTAATTCTTTTTAATATTATTAATTATTTAATTATATTTTTTAAATAAATAATTAAATATATTAAATAACTTCTAAAATAATCCTTTTAAAATTATAATTAAAAAAATATTTAATTTTAAAATTTATTTTTATTATAAAAAGGTTATTAAGTCCTTAAAAAGAAATAATTTAATATAATAAAAAAAATATAAAAAAAAAAGGATATATTATTTTTAATATAATAATTTTATAAATAATTATATTTTTTAAATTTTAAACCTTTTAATTATTAGAAAATAGCTTATTTATTATTATATAATTAAAGTAAAATAC